>Ga0310811_10008484_pt1 | contig 13221 bp, 12 predicted proteins | sample YCmetagenome_FD_207642 | JGI IMG/M metagenome (GOLD analysis project Ga0310811, IMG submission 207642) | Soil microbial communities from experimental microcosm in Duke University, North Carolina, United States - YC | ecosystem: Engineered > Artificial ecosystem > Soil microcosm > Unclassified ...
TCGGCTCCTTCATCTTCAGCGGGCCGACCGGTGTCGGCAAAACCGAGCTGGCGCGCGCGCTGGCGCGGTTCCTGTTCGCCGATGCCAACGCGCTGATCCGCGTCGACATGTCGGAGTACATGGAGAAGTTCTCGGTGAGCCGGCTCATCGGCGCGCCGCCCGGATATGTGGGCTATGAGGATTCCGGCACGCTGACCAAGGCCGTGCGCCGCAAGCCGTACTCCGTGGTGCTGCTCGACGAAATCGAGAAGGCGCACCCCGACGTCTTCAACATCCTGCTGCAGGTGCTCGATGAAGGCCATCTGACGGACAACTACGGCCGGCTGATCGACTTCAAGAACACCGTCGTGATCATGACGTCGAACGTGGGCGCGCGCGATGTGGCGAAAGGCAAGGCGCTCGGCTTCGGCAAACCGGACTCGCGCAACGAGTTCGAGCGCATGTCGGAGAAGGTGAAGGAAGAGATCAACAAGGTGTTCAACCCGGAATTCCTGAACCGGCTGGACGACGTCATCGTGTTCCACGCGCTGACGCGCGAGCACATCTCGCAGATCGTCTCCATCCTTGCCCGCGACGTGCAGAAGCGGTTGGGCGAGGAGGAGCTGACGCTGCGGCTGACGCAGGGCGCGACGGATTTCCTGGTCGATCACGGCTACGATGAGCACTTCGGCGCGCGGCCCCTGAAGCGCGCCATTCAGAAGTACGTCGAGGACCCGCTGTCGGAGAAGATCCTCGTCGGAGATTTCGCGAAGGGCGACGAGATCGAAGTCGACGTCGCTCCCGACAAGGAGCGCCTGGCGTTCCGGGCACTCTCCGGCTCGAAGGCGTGATTCGCCGGCTCACTCTTTCATTCTTCTGTAGCCTCGCCGTCCTCGCCCCGGGCCTGTCCATGGCCCAGGGGCAGGGGACCGGCGGCGTTAACGCGTCCCTCGTTCCCGATTCGATCGTCGTCAGCGGGTATCGGCGCAACAGCCCGACTGCCGTGGTGCAGCTCAGCGGTCTGGTGACGGGCCGGGCGATCAATTACCGAGACGTGCAGCGCGCCATTCAGGCGCTGTATCAGAGCGGGCAGTTCAACGACGTCGCGATCACCCAGCGCCAGACCCCGGACGGCAAGACCGTGCTCGCGATCCGGGTGCGCGAGCGCCCGCAGCTCGTCAAATGGGCGGTGCGCGGCGTGGAGCGGCTGTCGGAGCACGCGGTGCGCGACAAGGTGCAGCTCGCCGAAGCCCGGCCGCTCGATCCGGCGCTGATGGAGCGCTCACGCGCGCGGATCGATTCGCTCTACCATGCACAGGGCTATTATCTCGCGCGCACGAAGCCGATCGTGCTGTACGAACACGATTCGACGACGGCGCGCGTGATCTTCGACGTCGATGAGGGCCGGCGCGTCGCGATCTCGCGCGTCGCCGTCGAGGGCAATACGCATTTCACCGACCAGCAGATCATCGACCAGATGAGCTCGAAGCCGGAAGGCTTCTGGTGGTTCCAGTCGGGCGAGTACAACGACGACAAGATCGCCGAGGACATCCGCCAGAAGATTCCGACGTTCTACGGCAAGCAGGGCTTTGTCGACTTCCAGGTGCTCGACGACACGCTGATCACGAACGATTCGACGGGGAAGGCGACGCTGCTGCTGCACGTAAGCGAGGGCGAGCCCTATCGCATCGGCACGTTCGAGATCGTCGGCAATCGCCGGTTCTCGACGGACGAGCTCGAGACCTACTATCCCTTCGCCCACGAAGCGCGCACCGGCCTGCTGGGACTCGGCGGCAGGCATCCCATCTCGTACTTCGACGACGAGCTGTGGCAGGACGCGACGCGCAAGCTGCAGACGCTGTACTACAACAACGGCTACATCTATGTGAGCGTGCGGCCCGACGTCATTCGCCGCACCGGACCCGACGGCAAGCCGGTGGTGGATCTGCGCTGGGTGATCACGGAAGGCCAGCCCGCGATCGTCAGCCACGTGGAAATCCGCGGCAACGACGTCACGCATGACCGCGTGATTCGCGAAGCGATCGTGATGGTGCCGGGTGACGTGTTCAGACAGGACGCGCTGATCGCCTCGTACCAGCGCGTGTCGAACTTGGGATTCTTCAATCAGCCGCTGCCGTTCCCCGACACGAAGCCGGCGAACGACCAGGGCGACATCGACGTCATCTTCCGCGTCACCGAGAAGCACACGGGTAACATCAACTTCGGGGCGTCGGTCGGGCAGGGCACGGGCGTCGGCGGCTTCCTCGGACTGGACGAGCCGAACCTGTTCGGCCAGGGCAAGCGCGGCCGGTTCCAGTGGCAGTTCGGGAAGAACATCAACGACTTCGACGTCTCGTTCAGCGATCCCGCGATCCGCGAGTCCCGCATCTCGGGCACCGTGGACGTCCACGACCAGCGTGTGCGCTACGTGATCGCGAACGTCGGACGGCTGCGCCGGCGCGGCGCCAGCCTGCAGCTCGGCTTCCCCGTGTTCGGGGACAATTACACGCGGCTGTTCCTGTCCTACGGCATCGATCAGCAGAGCTTCACGGGCTCGGCGAGCAATGCGGCGTTCACCAACGTGTTCCGCTGTAACGACTGCGTGCGCTCCACCGTTGGCGCGCAGATTCTGCGGGACACGCGCATCGACCTGCCGTTCCCGACGGCGGGCACGATGGTGCAGCTCGGCGTCTCGCAGAGCGGCGGCCCGCTCGGCGGCTCGGGTAACTTCCAACGCATCGACGTCGAGGGTCACTTCTACGCGCCGATCGGCACGCTCGGCAGCTCGCCGGCCTCGGCCTCGAAATTCGTGATGGGATTCTCGACGCGGTCGGGGTTCGTGTTCGGCAGCTCGCCGTTCTTCGAGCAGCTGTTCACGCTCGGCGGTACGCAGTTCTTCATCCCGCTGCGCGGGTACGACGAGGCGTCGATCACGCCGTTCGGCTATGACCCGAACGCCGCCACCAACGGCGCGAGCCCCAACGCCTTCGGCAAGGCGTTCTTCTCGATGACCGGCGAAGTCGGGTTACGCGTCTCGCAGATGCTGTATCTCTCGACGTTCTTCGACGCCGGCAACGTCTGGTCGCGCCCGGCACAATTCGATCCGACACGGCTGTTCCGCGGCGCCGGCATCGGCGCGGCGGTCATCTCGCCGCTCGGACCGCTCGGCATCGATTACGCGTATGGGTTCGACCGAGTTGACGTGAACGGCCGGCCCGCGCCAGGTTGGAAGCTGCACTTCAAGCTCGGCAATTTCTTCTAGGCTTCACCCACGCCCCACCCGGGAGTTCCCAGCATTATGTCGCGTCTCGTGCTCGTGTCACTCGCCGCCGCCGCCGCTGTCGCCGCCACGTCGCCCGCGCTCGTCGCGCAGGGTCCGTCGTCCGCGCCGCCGGCACCCCTGAAGATCGCGTACATCAACTCCCGGGAGATTCTGCAGCGCACGCCGGGGTACGCGGTCGCCGAATCTACGTACCTCAAGGAAGTGGACGGCTTCCGCAACGAGATCCAGAAGCTGCAGACGCAGCTCGACTCGGCCGTGAGCGCCTTCGACCAGCAGTCGATCGCGCTGTCGCCGGCCGCCCGGGCGCAGAAGCAGAAAGACCTCCAGGGGATGCAGCAGCGGATGGAGCAGCGCACGAACGAGCTGCAAGATCGCGCGCGCCAGCGCGAGCAGGAGCTCCTGCAGCCGATCCAGGCCCGCGTGAGCTCGGTGATCCAGGGGATCCGCGCCGAGATGAACTATGCGCTGATCCTGGACGCGGATGCCGCGGGCGGACTGATCGCGGCCGCCGATCCGGCGCTCAACATCACGCCGCGAGTACTGCAGCGCCTGCAGCAAGCCCAATAGCGCTTCGTGAATTCGGCGGGGGCGCGGCCGCTCTCAGCGAGTGAAATCGCGGCGCTCACCGGCGGACGGCTGGTGGGGCCGGGAACGGCGACGGTCGCCGGGATTGCGCCGCTCGAACGCGCAGGTCCCGGCGATTTGTCTTTTCTTGCCGCGCCCCGCTACGTCCCCTACTTTCAGAAAACCAGCGCTTCCGTCGTCCTCGTCGCGCCCGCGCTCGCGGACGCCGAGGGCGGGCCGGAAACACGCATCGTCGTCGACGACCCGTACGCGGCGCTGCTGGTCGTGCTTCCCGTGCTGTACCCGCAGGCCGTCTGGGAAGCAGGCGTGCATGCCACGGCGATCGTAGGACGCGGCACCACCTGGCAGGAGCCGGTCGCCATCGGGCCACACGCGACCCTGGGCCAGGGCGTCCAGCTCGGCCGCAACGTCCGGATCGGCGCGGGCTGCGTGCTCGGTGACGGCGTCGCCGTCGGCGAGGACACGCAGCTGTATCCCGGCGTGACGATCTACGCGGGCACGGCGCTCGGCAAACGGGTGATCGTGCACGGCGGCGCGGTGCTGGGCAGCGACGGCTTCGGCTATCTCCCGGGCAAGGGCGGCGAGGCGCATCGCAAGATTCCGCACGTGGGCCGCTGCCTGATCGGGGACGACATCGAGATCGGCGCGAACACGTGCATCGACCGCGGCAGCGTGGACGACACGGTGATCGGCTCGGGGACGAAGATCGACAACCTGGTCCACATCGCGCACAACGTGCGCATCGGCGCGCGCTGCCTGATCATGGCGCAGGCGGGAATCGCCGGCAGCGTACAGGTGGAGGACGACGTGATCATCGCCGGACAGGCGGGCATCTCGGACCACTTAACGATCGGGCGCGGCGCGCGCCTGCTCGTGCAGTCCGGGCACATCGCCAACGTGCCCGCCGGCGCGACGCTGTTCGGCTATCCGGCGCGACCGCACCGCGACTTCCTGCGCGCGCAGGCCGCGATGTACCGGCTGGCGAAAATCGTGGACGAGCTCGAAGCTCTTGTCGCCCAGCGCGAGCGCTAGGCGCTCCGTGGCGCGGCGCGTCGCGCTGCGCGGCACCGGCCTCCACACAGGCGCGGTCACGGAAGCGACGTTCCTCCCCGCGCCCGCGGGGCAGGGCATTCTGTTCCGGCGCACCGACCTGCCCGGCAGGCCCGAAGTCGCCGCGCGGCTGACCGAGGTCGAAGCGGTCGATCGCCGCACCGCGATCGGGCACGGGGACGCGACGATCCATACCGTCGAGCATCTGCTCGCCGCCGTCGTGGCGCACGGCATCGACGATCTCACGATCGAGCTGTCGGGGCCCGAGCCCCCGATTCTCGACGGCAGCTTCCAGCCCTACTTCGACATCCTCGCGCAGGCGGAGCCGACGGCGGTGGGCGGCGAGGCCGTGATCCTCACGGTGCCGGCGCCGTTCACCGTCACCGACAAGGACGCGTCGTACGTGGTCGCGCCCGCCAAGTCGCTGCGGCTCACGGTCTCGATCGAGTGGGCGCACCCGCTGATCGGACGGCAGGCGGGGACGTACGAGGTGACGGCCGAGTCGTTCGCGAAAGAGCTCGCGGCGGCGCGCACGTTCGGGTTCACGCACGAGGTGGCCGAGCTGCAGGCGCGGGGGTTGATCAAGGGCGCGTCGGCCACGAATGCGATCGTGCTGGACGAGCGGGGAGTGGTGCACGGCGGGACGCTGCGGTGGCCGGACGAATTCGTGCGGCACAAGGCAGCGGATATCCTGGGTGACCTGGCGCTGACGGGCGCTCGGGTACAGGCTCATGTGGTGGCAACGCGGCCCAGCCACGGCGGCAACATCGCGCTGGCGCGGGCGCTTGCACGCGCGGGGAGGCGCAGCGGCATGCCGGCGATGGACATCGCGAAAATCATGGACTACTTGCCCCACCGCTACCCGTTCCTGCTCGTGGACCGGATCGTCGAGGTGGAGGGACAGAAGCGCATCGTGGGCATCAAGAACGTCACGATCAACGAGCCGTTCTTTCAGGGCCACTTCCCCGGCCATCCGATCATGCCGGGCGTGCTGATCATCGAGGCGATGGCACAGGTGGGCGGCATGCTGTTGATGAGTCACTTCGAGGGCCAAGACACCGCGAACAAAGTCGTGTACTTCATGTCGCTCGACAACGTCAAATTCCGGCGGCCCGTCGTTCCCGGTGATCAGATTCGCTTCGAGCTCGAGATGCTGCAGTTCCGCGGCAAGACCTGCCGGATGAAAGGCGCCGGCTTCGTCGACGGGCAGGTGGTCGCGGAGGCGGAGATGATGGCGATGGTGGTCGACCGGTGATCCACCGGACCGCGCTGATCGATCCGACCGCGGAGCTCGCCGCCGACGTCTCCGTGGGGCCGTACTGCGTGATCGGGCCGCGGGTGACCGTCGGCGAACGCTCGAGCGTGGCGTCCCACGCCATCCTCGAGCGCAACACGCGCATCGGTGAGGGCGTGAAGATCGGCTACGGCACCGTGATCGGCAACGACCCCCAGGACCTGAAGTACAAGGGCGAAGAGACGTGGGTCGAAATCGGCAACGGGACGATCGTGCGCGAGTACTGCACGATCAATCGCGGCAGCACGGCGACGGGCAAGACGACGGTGGGCGAGCGCTGTTTCTTGATGACCTACGTGCACATCGCGCACGACTGCGTCATCGGCAACGACGTGATCATGGCCAACTCGGTACAGATGGCGGGCCACGTGACCGTGAGCGACCGCGCCATCATCAGTGGTCTCGTGCCGATCCATCAGTTCGTGCGTATCGGCACGTATTCGTTCGTGGGCGGGGGCTCGCGGGTCAACCAGGACGTGCCGCCGTACACGAAAGCGGCCGGCAATCCCGTCCACCTCTATGGCCTCAATTCCGTCGGCTTGCAGCGCGCCGGGTTCGCGCCCGAGGTGAAGCTCGCGCTGAAGCGCGCCTATCGCCTGGTGTTCAACTCCGATCTCACCGTCAGCCAGGGCGTGCAGCGCGCGCGCGTGGAGCTGCCGGAGGTTGCTGAAGTCGAGACGTTTCTGCGGTTCATCGAAGAGTCGCAGCGCGGGGTGATGGTGTGAAGGGCCCGCGGCCCGTGCGGGTTGGCGTGGTCGGTGCGGGGGCGCTCGGTTTCCATCACATCAGGCTGCTCAAGAAGATCGACGGCGCCGAGCTCGTCGGCTTCTACGATCACAACGCGGCGCGGGCGGCGCAGGTCGCCAAGGATCTGGAGACGGTCGCCCATCCTACGCTCGAGGCGCTGCTCGACAACGTCGAAGCCGTGACCGTGGTCGTGCCGACGCCGGCACACGTCGACGTGGCGCTGCCGGTGCTCGAGCGCGGGCTGCACGCGCTGGTCGAAAAGCCGCTCGCCGACACGCTGCCCGGCGCGGAGCAACTGGTCCACACGGCCCGCGAGCGAAAGCTCTGCCTGCAGGTGGGCCATGTCGAGCGATTCAACCGCGCGGTGCGCGCCGCGGCGCCCTATCTGGACGAGCCGCGGTTTCTCCAGACCGAGCGCCTGGCGCCGTTCCAGCCGCGCGGCACCGACGTGGCCGTGATCCTGGACCTCATGATTCACGATCTCGATCTCATTCTCGAGCTCGTGCGCTCGGAGGTGGGGGAAGTGCGGGCGACCGGGGTCCCGATTCTCACGCCGCACGTGGACATCGCCAACGCGCGGGTGGAATTCGCCAACGGCGCCGTCGCGGTGATCACCGCGAGCCGCGTGTCGCGCGAGCGCACGCGCAAGCTCCGCATCTTCCAGCCGACGGGATACTTCTCGCTCGACCTGGCGCAGGGGAACGGCCACTTCTATCGCCTGAAGGACGGCTGGCAGGGCTTCGGGGCGACGCGCATGGAGGAGATCGTCGAGCACGTGAAGCTCGACGCGCCGGAGGCCGAGCCCTTGAAGCTTGAGCTGGAGAGCTTTGTGCGCGCCGTGCGCGGCGAGGGCGACGTCGTGGTGACCGGAGCGGCCGGTCTGCAGGCGCTGGCGCTGGCGTATCGCGTCGCCGACTCCATCGCCGCCTCGCCGCTCGCTGCCGCGCGGCCGTGACCGTCGGTCCCCGGATCTACATCTCGGCGGGCGAACCGTCGGCGGACGCGCACGCCGCCGCCGTGGCGACGGCGCTGCGCCGCCGGCTGCCCGGTGTCGCGCTCGAGGCGCTCGGCGGTCCGCTGCTCGAGCGCGCGGGGGTGCGCGTGCTCGATCGGATGGAAGCCTTCTCCGTCGTCGGCTTCGTCGAGGCGATCGCAAAGATTCCGGCGCACTACCGGCTGCTGCGGCGCGTCACACAGGCATTCGCCGCGAAACGGTACGATCTCGTCATCCTCGTCGATTATCCTGGGTATCACCTCCGTGCCGCCGCGGCCGCCGCCGCCGCCGGCATTCCCGTCTTGTACTACATCGCGCCCCAGATGTGGGCCTGGGGGCAGAAGCGCGTCCGGAAGCTCGCTCCCGTGAACCGCCTGGCGGTGATCCTGCCGTTCGAAGAGCAATTTTTTCGAGAGCACGGCGTGCCGGCGACATTCGTGGGACATCCGCTCAAGGACCGGCCGCCACCGCCCGCGCGCGCCGCGGCGCGCCGGGAGCTGGGCCTCGATCCCGACCGGCCGACGCTCGGGCTGTTTCCGGGAAGCCGCGCTCAGGAGGTCCGGCGCCACTGGGCGATGTTCCGCGCCGCGGCGGCGCGCGTCGCATCCGCACGTCCGGATGTGCAGATCGTGGTCGCCGGCACGCCGCACGCAGCGTATCCCGATCCCGGCGCCATCACGGTGCACCAGGGCGATCCGCTGCTCGTGTTCGCGGCGTCGGACGCCGGCATCTGCAAGTCGGGCACGACGACGCTCGAGGCGGCGATCGCGGACGTGCCGATGGTCATCACGTATCGCGTGCACCCGATTTCATCGTTCATCGCGTTCCGCGTGCTCCGCGTGCCGTGGGTCGGGCTCGTCAACCTCGTCGCCGGCTACGAGGTCGCTCCCGAGTTCCTCCAGCGCCGTGCCACGCCCGAAGCGCTGGCGGACGGCGTGCTGCCTTTGCTCGATGCGGCGAATCCGGTGACGCGCCGCCAGCGCGAGGGACTCCAGCTCGTCCGCGATCGACTCGGCGCGCCGGGCGCGGCAGATCGGGTCGCCGAGCTCGCGGCGGGCCTCCTCGCGTGAAGCTGCGCTGGGCGGAGCAGATCGCGGCGGCGCTTGGCCCACCACTCATGAAGTCGCTGGCGGCCACCTGGCGATTTCACGAGACGGGGTCCGAGGATTGGCGGTCGCTCGTCGCGGCGAAGCAATCATTCATTTATGTGCTGTGGCACTCGCGGATCCTGCCGCTGCTCGCGCTGCACAAACGCGAAGGCGTCGTGCTGCTGATCAGCCGGCACCGCGACGGCACGTACATCGCCGACGTGTCGGAGGGCTGGGGCTATCGATCGGTGCGCGGCTCGACGAAACGCGGCGGTGAAGTGGGCCTGCTCGGCATCGTGCGGGCGCTGCAGGAGCCGGGTACGATCGTCGCCGTGACTCCTGACGGACCGCGCGGGCCCAAAGAGCACGTGCAACCCGGCGCCGTCGCGGCGGCCCAGCATGCCGGCGTCCCGATCATCGCGGTTGGCACGCGCACCCCATCGGCGTGGTATGCCCGCTCATGGGACCGGATGTGCATTCCGAAGCCGTTTGCGGCGATCGACGTGCGTTATTCCGCGGCGATCGAGATCGGACCGGGCAAGGATGGCCTCCGCCGCGGCATCCAGCGCGTCGCGCGCGCGCTGCACGAGGTCACCGGAACGGCCGCCGCAGGGGAGAGCGGAGCGTGAGCGCGCGGCGCATCGCGGACTGGGTGTGGTGGAGCAACGCCGCTCCCGCGCGCGTGACGCGTGGGGTGCTGGTGCCGTTCGCCTTGGCCTATCGCACGCTCATGACGGCGCGCGCCCAGGCGTATGCGCGTGGGTGGCTGCGCCGTCGCCCGTTGCCGCTGCCGGCCGTCGCGATCGGCAATCTCGCCGTCGGCGGAGCGGGGAAGACCCCGCTCGCGGCCTGGACGGCGGCGTTCTACGCGCGGCGTGACGTGCGACCCGGGATTCTGCTGCGCGGCTATCGCGGCGACGAGCAGGCGGTGCACCAGCGGCTCGTCCCCGACGCGATCGTCGTCGCGAACGCCGACCGACTGCGGGGGGCGGAGGCGGCCCGAGCGCAGGGGGCGCACGTCCTTGTGCTCGACGACGCGTACCAGCGGCTCGACGTCGGCCGCGACGTCAATGTCGCGGTGATCAGTACGGAGAGCTCGCCGCCGCGCCACGTCGCGTGGCCGCTGCCCGCCGGGCCGTGGCGTGAGGACTGGGGCGCACTGCGCCGCGCCGACGTGATCGTCGTGACGCGGCGGCGCGCGGCAGTTGCCGAGGCGCGCACACTCGCGGGACGGCTCGCCCTGCGCTGGCCGCGCGCCGTGGTCGCGACGGTGCACCTGGCGCTCGACGGACTGGTCGCACTCCGCTCCGGCCGGCGGCTCGAGCTCAGCCAGCTCGCGCATAAGGATGTCGTGGTGGCGGCCGGCATCGCGGACCCGGTCAGCTTCGCGGCGCAAGTGCGGGCCACGGGGGCGCGGGTGCAACTCGTGGCATATCAAGATCATCACGGGTATCCTCCCGCCGATGTCGCCCGCCTCGCGCGGGCCGCAAAAGAGGCAGATTATGTAGTAGTGACCGAGAAGGATGCGGTGAAGCTGCGCAGCCGCTGGCCGAGCGACGTCCCGGAGCCGTTCGTCGCCGCGCTGGCAGTGCGCTGGGAAACGAACGGCGACGCAGTCGAACGCGTCCTGGAAGGGGTACTGACACGAGTCGTATGAGCGAACCAGCGATCATTCGTCCCGACAAGCAGACATTCCTCGCCGAGGAGAATCCGTTCGAGGCGATGATGGAGCGCTTCGACCATGCGGCCAAGCTCCTCAACCTGGATCGCGGTCTCTACAAGGTGCTGCGCAATCCCGAAAAACAGATCATCACGTCGCTCCCCATCGTCCGCGACAACGGCGAAGTCGAGGTCTACACCGGGTACCGCGTCCTCTACAATACGTCCCGCGGTCCGGCCAAGGGCGGCATCCGGTTCGACCTCAACGTCACGCTCGAAGAAGTGAAAGCACTGGCCGCCTGGATGACGTGGAAGTGCGCGCTCGTGAACATCCCGTTCGGCGGCGCCAAGGGCGGCGTCGTGTGCGATCCGACGACGATGTCGATGGCCGAGCTGGAGAAAGTGACGCGCCGCTACACGTCGAGCATCATCGAAACCCTGGGGCCCGATTCCGACGTGCCGGCGCCCGACGTCAACACGAACGAGCGCGTCATGGCATGGATCATGGACACCTACTCCATGCACAAGCGCCACACCGTCACGGCCGTCGTGACCGGCAAACCTGTCGAAATGGGCGGCTCGCTCGGCCGGCGCGAGGCGACAGGCCGCGGCTGCATGATCGTCACGCGCGAGGCGCTCACCAAGCTCGGCATGACCCTCAAGGGCGCGCGGGTTGCGGTGCAGGGGTTCGGCAACGTCGGCTCCGTCGCGGCCGATCTCATGGCGAAGGAGGGCGCAATCATCGTCGCCGTGTCCGACAAGTCGACGGCCCTCCACAATCCGCAGGGCCTCGACGTGCAGGACATGCTCAAGTGGGCGAAAGAGCACCGGCAGCTCGCCGGCTATCCCAAGGCCGAGACGATTCAAAACAACGAGCTGCTCACCGTCGACTGCGACGTGCTCGTTCCCGCCGCCACCGAGAACGTCATCACCAGCAAGAATGCCCGTCACATCAAAGCGAAGATCATCTGCGAGGGCGCCAACGGGCCCACCAGCGCGAACGCCGACAAGATTCTCGAGGACAAAGGCATTTTCGTGATCCCCGACATTCTGGCGAACGCGGGCGGCGTGACGGTGAGCTACTTCGAGTGGGTGCAGGACCGCGGCGGCTACTTCTGGGACGAGGAGACCGTGAACCGCCGGCTCGAGGCGATTCTGGTGCGCTCGTTCGGCGAAGTCATGGCCATGGCGTCGCGCTACTCCGTCGCGAACCGGATCGCGTCGTACATCGTGGCGGTCGATCGCGTGGCGGCGATGCACCGGCTCCGCGGTCTCTATGCCTGATGAAGTACCGGCTCGTCGCGCTCGGCGGCACCCGGATGAAAAGTGCGGCCCTGCGCGCCGCCTGTGACGAGTATTTGAGCCGGCTCAAGCATTACGCCAAGATCGAGGAGCGCGACGTCCTGCCCAGGGAGTCGCGCTTCATCGCATTGGACGGAGGCGGCGAGGCGTGGACCTCGGAGCAGCTGGCGGAGCTTACGGCGCGCTGGGAAATGGAGGGCCGGGACGTGACGTTCGTCATCGGCGATCACGACGGCGTTCCGGCCGACGTGCGAGGCCGCGCGGAGCGCTCCTGGAGCCTGGGACCGCTGACCTTGCCGCACGAGCTCGCGCGGGTCGTCGTCTACGAGCAGCTCTACCGCGCCTACACCATTCGCCGCGGGGAGAAGTATCATCGAGGCTCTTGAGCGTCGCGCGCTGCTGGGGCTCGCCCGCGGCGCGATCGCCGCGAAGCTCGCCGGGACTCCGGAGCCGCCGATTCCAGACATCCCCATCGTCAGAGAGCGGCGTGGCGTGTTCGTCTCACTGCACGAGGACGGTGGGGATCTGCGCGGCTGCATCGGCCACGTCGCCAGCGATCGCCCGCTCGGCGAGGTGATTCGCCAGATCGCGGTGTCGGCCGCCCGCTCCGATCCGCGATTTCCACCGGTCGATCCGGAGGAGCTGCCCGGGCTGCGGCTCGAGATCTCGGTGCTCAGCGAGCCGCGCTACGTGGCGACCATGGATCTCTGCGGGATCGTGATCGGCCGCGACGGCCTCCTCGTGCGACGCGGGCGCGCCCAGGCGGTGCTGTTGCCGCAGGTGGCGACGGAGCACGGCTTTGGTCCCGAGGCATTCCTCGACGCGGTGTGCCACAAAGCCGGCCTCGCGGCCGGGAGCTGGCGGGAACCGGACACGCAAGTCTTCACGTTCACAGCGGACATCGTCGTCGAATGACCGAGTGGTTCAAGCAATGGTTCGGCGATGAGTATCATGCCCTCTACTCGCACCGTGACGAGGAAGACGCGCGGCGCGCGGTCGCGCTGATTCGTGACGCGGTGAAGCTGCAACCGGGAGCGAGAATCCTGGATTTGGCCTGTGGACCTGGCCGCCATGCCGCCGAGCTCACGCGCGCGGGAGGTCGCGTGGTGGGACTCGATCTCTCCCGCGCCATGCTGCGCCGCGCGCGCGAGCGCGCGCCCGGCCCGCTGGTCCGCGGCGACATGCGGGCATTGCCGTTTCGCGACGCGAGCTTCACGCTCGCCGTCAATCTGTTCACCTC
>Ga0310811_10008486_pt1 | contig 13220 bp, 9 predicted proteins | sample YCmetagenome_FD_207642 | JGI IMG/M metagenome (GOLD analysis project Ga0310811, IMG submission 207642) | Soil microbial communities from experimental microcosm in Duke University, North Carolina, United States - YC | ecosystem: Engineered > Artificial ecosystem > Soil microcosm > Unclassified ...
GTCGCCGCGCGGAGGAACTCTCGCCCTTCAGCGTCGGCAGGGTCGAGCCATTCACGGTCGTGCCAGGTGGCCCACGTGCGTTTCATGTTCGACGCCGAGGCCAACTCGACCGCCGTCACACCATCGCGCGTGCCGAAGTACCACACAGCTTCGACATCATCGTGTTCCGCGAGGACCTTCGCGAGCGCGTCTCGATCGCCGGTCACGATGTTGATCACGCCATCGGGAACGTCGGACGTTTCGAGCACGCCATAGAAATCCGTCCCAGCGAGGGGGTGGGTCTGGGACGGAACGACAATCGTGGTGTTCCCGGTCGCCACGGCGGGCGCGACAAGGGAGATCAAGCCGAGGAGCGGATATTCGTCAGGACAGGCGATCCCCATGACGCCGATCGGTTCATTCATGGCGATGGACACGCCACGAATCGGCACGCTGTGAACAGCGCCGTCGTACTTGTCGGCCCACGCGCCGTACGTGAAGAGGCGCGAGATGGAGGCTTCGACTTCCTGTCGCGCGCGTTTCGCGCCGCAGGCCGTCATCGCATCGATGCGCTGCGCGAACTCCGCCGTGCGCGCCGACAGATTCTCGGCGATGTAATAAAGAATTTGTCCGCGGTTGTGGCCCGTCGCGCGCGCCCAGCCGCCAGCGGCTTTGTGCGCCGCTTCGACGGCGTTGCGGATGTCCTTGCGATTTCCTTCCGGCGATTCGCCGACGAGCTCACCGGATGGTGAGAGAATGCGACGCGTGTAGCCTTGGTCGGGGCGGGCTTGTTTGCCGCCAACAAACAGCTTCGGCGTCCGATCGATCTGGGGAAGGGGGAAGGGGAAAGTGGGAGAAGGGGGGATGGGGTGTGGGGGGCGGGGGGGCGGGGCGGGGGGGGGCGGGGGGGGGGGGGGGGCGGGGGGGGGGGGGCGTCGGCAGCGGCGACGCGCTTTGCCTTCCCCCCTTCCCTCGAAGCTCTTCCCCCCTCTTCCCGCTTCCCTCTTCCCGCTTCCCTCTTCAAATACTCCCACATCCCCTCCCGTCCACCTTCTCTCCCAAATCCACTCTCCCGATAGCCGCCAAATCCCGCCGCGGCATCGAAGAGATTGGTCGAGTTGATCCACACCACGCCCGCTTTGATCTTCGGCGCGATGTCGAGTGCGAGATTGATGCTCTCCGTCCAAACGCTCGCCGCGAGGCCGTAGGGCGTGTTGTTCGCGAGCGCCACTGATTCTTCCGGCGTGCGGAACGTCATCGTCACGAGCACCGGCCCGAAGATCTCCACCTGCGCGATGGTCGACGAGGGTTGGACATCCGTGAACAGCGTTGGCGGATAGAAGTTGCCCTCGGTGGGACACGCCCACGACGGCTGCCACATCGTGGCTCCCTCACTGACACCGGTCTCGACCAGACCCCTGATTCGCTCGAGCTGCACGGGAGCGACGATCGCGCCGATGTCCACCGCTTTGTCGAGCGGGGAACCGATACGAAGCTTCTCCATCCGTGCGCGAAGCTTCGCGACGAGACGATCGGCGATGCCTTCCTGCACGAGAAGCCGCGAGCCGGCGCAGCACACCTGGCCCTGGTTGAACCAGATCGCATCCACGACGCCTTCGACCACGCTGTCGAGATCCGCGTCATCGTAGACGATGAATGGACTCTTTCCTCCGAGCTCGAGGCTCAGCTTCTTCCCCGAGCCGGCGGTCGCTTTGCGAATGATGCGGCCGACTTCCGTGGATCCCGTGAAGGCGATCTTGTCGACGCCCGGGTGATTGACGATCGCGGCGCCAGTCTCGCCATGGCCGTTCACAATGTTGATCACGCCCTTCGGAATGCCCGCTTCATGCGCAATCTCGGCGAAGGCGAGCGCGGTGAGCGGCGTGAACTCCGCCGGCTTCAGGACGAGCGTGTTTCCGCCGGCGAGAGCGGGGGCGATCTTCCACGCCAGCATGAGCAGCGGGAAGTTCCACGGAATGATCTGGCCGACCACGCCGATCGGGCCGTAGCCGGGAAACTCCGTCTCGGCGAGCTGCGCCCAGCCTGCGTGGTGATAGAAGTGCCGCGCCACGAGCGGCACGTCGATGTCGCGCGTCTCGCGAATCGACTTGCCGTTGTCCATGCTCTCGAGCACGGCCAACAGGCGCGAGTGCTTCTGCACACCGCGGGCAAGCGCGTACAGATGTCGCGCCCGTGCGTGCGGCGACAATGCTTTCCACGCCGGAAACGCGGCGCGAGCCGCCGCGACCGCGGCGTCGACATCGGCGCTCGTGCCGTTCGTGACCCGTGCAATGACTTTGTTCGTCGCCGGGTTGATGACGTCGAACAGCGCGCCGGGCTCCGTGAACGCCCCGTCGATGTAGTGGCCGAACGCAGGGTCGTGCTTCGCGATCCAGGCGACGACTTCCTTGTCGCTTTCCGGCGCGGGGCCGTACTCCATCGTTTCGAAGATTTCCGCGACTGTTGCCATCAGGGCATCGGATGCCGGTGCGCGGCCGCGTACCGGCCGGTGACGAAGTGCTCGAGCTGTCGCTCGATGTCGGTCAACAGCGCGCTCGCGCCAAAGCGGAACAGATCGGGCTTGAGCCAGCGGTCACCCAACTCCTCTTTCATGAGATAGAGGAATTCTAATGAGCCTTTGGCTGTTCGAATACCACCAGCGGGCTTGAAGCCGACCGCGTAGCCGGTCTGCTCGAAGTACTCCCGGATCATCCGGCACATCACCACGCCGAACGGGATCGTAGCATTCACGCCTTCCTTGCCGGTCGACGTCTTGATGAAGTCCGCACCGGCCTGCATCGCGACCATGCTCGCCCGCGCGACATTGCCGAGCGTCGCGAGCTCGCCCGTCGCGAGAATGGCTTTCATGTGTGCGTCACCGCACGCCTCACGGAAGCGACGGACTTCGTCGTACAGCGCTTCATAATTCCCGGTGAGCACGTGCGCGCGCGTGATGACGATGTCGATCTCCTTCGCGCCCGCGGCAACCGACGCGTGGATCTCTTCAATGCGCTGCTCGATGGGGCTCAAGCCCGCGGGAAACCCCGTCGACACCGCGGCGACCGGGATTCCAGATCCCTCGAGCGCTTCGACGGCGGTCTTCACGAGCGAGTGGTACACGCACACCGCGCCGACTTTGATGTCGAGCTGACGGACGCCGAGTGCGTCGGCGAGATCGTCGCGCAGGGGATGTCGGGCCTTGGCGCACAGACGGCGAACGTTCCCAGGCGTGTCGTCGCCGGACAGCGTCGTCAGATCGATCAACGTGATGGCGCGGAGCAGCCACGCGGCCTGCCACTCCTTCTTGACGGTCCGGCGGGTCGGAATCGTGGCGGCCCGGCGCTCGACCGCGCTGCGATTCACCCGGATCGCGCGCACGACGTCGAGGTCGAGCGGCATGCCAGGATTGCGCTCGACGTGATCGGCCGGAAGCGGGCGCGACGATGCGACGAGCGTAGGTCGAGAGACGGTCTCGCGGCCGGCTGGGGCGGCGCCGCCACGCGAGATCGACTCGAGGGGTTTTGCGGTCATCGGAGACATCCAAGAACAGTGAGCGAGCCAAGCATGCGCTCGACTCGCCCATCCAATGTATGCATTGCTCAGGGCCCCGACGAGGGCGGCCGGAGCGCCTTAACGAACGACTTTGCCGCTCGCGTCGACGATCACGACCGGTGCGAGTTTCAGCTCCCGCAGCGGCCCTTCGATCGTCTTTCGATCGCCCACCACCACGATCGCCGTGTGCGCGGGATCGAAGTAATGTGCCGCGGCGCGTCCGACGTCCGCGGGCGTCGCCGCGTTAATGCCTCGCACATAGCCATCGAGGTACGTCATGACCACGTGGTCGCGCGCCATCTGAGCCGCCCGATCCGCGATCGCGTCGAAGGTCTCGAGGCGAGTCGCGAGGTTGCCCGCGGTGACCGACCGTCCGAATGCAACCTCTTGATCTGTCGGCGCGCGACCGCTCGCAAGCTCTTTGAGCTCGCCCACCCACACCATTAGCGCGGTGTCGGTCTTGGCCACGTCGACGCTCGACTGGCCGAGAATCGACGACGGATCGTTCGCACCGCGCCAGCGCGTAACGTGCGTGATCCCATACGTCAGCGACCGCCGTTCGCGAAGTAGCGTTTGGAGGCGGCTGCCTGACTGTCCGCCGAACAGGAAGCTCGCGACGTCGAGCGCGCACGCATCCGGGGCTGACCGACCCGGTCCGGCCTGTCCCAGATAGATCGTGGACTGCGACAGGCCCGGCCGATCGAACAGGTAGATGGTCGTCGGCTTGGGCGACGGCGCTGGCGGCGCGTTGACCGCCACGCGGTCCCCCGACCGCTGCCATCCGCCGAAGACACGCGTGGCAAGCGACATGGCCGACGCGGGAACGACGTCGCCCACCATCACCAACGTCACGTTCTGCGGTCGCACATGCTCGGCGTGAAAGTGCGCGATGTCGTCAACCGTGATCGATCCGAGGCTCGCGGCCGATGGCGCACGGCCAAGCGGATGGTCCGGACCAAAAACAGCGGCGTTGAAGATGCGGTTCGCTGGCGTTCCCGGCTGGCCCTCGGCGCGCTGCATCACGGACAGGTATCCTGTACGCCGCCGGTCGAGCGCGTCGCCTGGAAACGTGGGATGCATCAGCATGTCGCCCATCAGCGAGAGCGATCGCTCGAGTTGATCGGTGACCGTCGTGAAGCCCGAGGGCGCGACCGACGCGCCGAGCTCACTGATCGCGTCGGCAAGCGCATCGCCGTTGAGCGTCGTGGTGCCGTCGCGAAGCAAGAGCGTGTCCAGCGTGAACAGGCCTTCCTTGCCGGCGGGATCGAGGAGCGAACCACCTTCGATCACTGCGCGAACGGCGACCAGTGGAAGCGCGTGATTCTCGATGACGTGCACGACAAGGCCGTTCGGCAGCGTCTGCGTTTGCACTTTAGGAAACACATATGCCGGCGCCACTTTTGGAGCGGGCGGCTTGGGTCGCGATTGTGCCGCCGCGGGGCCGACCACTCCGAGCGCCGAAGCGACAAGTGCGAGCCTCCTGGCGTGACTCATCGCTTCACCTCCGCCGGAAGGATCGACGCCGCGTTTTCATACGGGCGCTCCGGCTTGCTGACGAGATCGAGCTTCCCCGCGGGCACCATGCTCAACACAAACCGTTTCGACGTGAGGTATTTCACCGCGATCCGTTGAATGTCGGCGGGAGTCAGTTTGGCCGTCGCGTTGACCTGCTTGACGTATGCGACCGGATCGCCTGCCCAACTCTCGCCTTGCGACAACGTATCGATGCGAGCGAGTCGCCCCTGCAGGGTCGTGATGGCCGTGTCAGCATCAGCATTCTTGAATCGGCGGAGTTGAGCGTCGGTGGGTGCCCCGGCGATCGTCGCTTTCACGACGCTGTCGATCACGTCCTCGATGGCGCCGAGCGACGTTGTGCCTTGCGGAACCGCCTGAATCTGGAAAAACCCGCCACTCTCGTTGTCGAAGTGCGCGGCAAGAACGAACGTCGCGAGCTTGTGGTCGTAAACGAGCGCCTTCACGAGGCCAGATCGTCGATTGCCGGTGAGCACTGACGCCAGGGCGCGCAGCGCCCCTTTGTCGGGATTGCCGAATCCAACCCCTGGCCAGATGAGCCGGAGCTCCGGCGCACGACCGCGCGGATCCTCGAGCGCGATGCGACGCTCGCCGGTGAGCGCTGGACGCATTTCCGGATGCGTCACCGCCGCGCCCCGCTTGATCGAGCCAAAATACTTCTCGACCATCGCCCGCGCGCTCTTCAGATCAAAATCTCCGCTGAGCGAGACGACAGCATTGTTGGGGACATAGTACGGGGCGCAGAACTTCTGCATGTCGGTGAACGACGCGGCGTTCAGGTCATCCATCGGCGGCAGCGGACTTCGATATGGATGTTCGGCGCCGTACATCACGTTCGCTACAAAGGTCTCCGCGGAACCGAACGCTCGATTCTCGATTCGCTGGAGGCGCTCATTCTTGATCGCGCCACGCGCGGCGGCCAGGCGGCTGGTATCCATGCCGGTGAACGGCGCAATCATGCGGTCGGACTCGAGCCAGAGCGTCGTCTCGAGCAGCGTGCTTGGAACTGTCTGGAAATAGAACGTTCGGTCCTCAGTCGTCTCGCCCCATTGGGCCGAGTTGCCGCCGCCCATCTTGATCGTGGACTGAAACTCTCCGGGCGCGACGTTCGGCGATCCCTCGAACATCATGTGCTCGCAGAGATGGGCGAGCCCGGTCGTTCCGGAACGCTCATCCTTTGCGCCGAGGTGATACCACACACCAACGCTTACGATTGGCGACGAGTGATCCTCGTTGAACAGCGCGACGAGTCCGTTCGGCAGCACGACTCGCGTGACTTGCAACGGCTTCACTGCGGGCGCCTTCTGGGCGCCAGCCACAAACGGCGTGAACACCGCGACCGTGCACAATTGCCAAACCCGTCGACGTGCGCGGCGAGAAGATGAACGCATTGAGGTCAGGAGTGGGGGATTGCCTTCATGTCTTACGAATCGCGCACGCGCGCGCAACACCTCATCGGTGCCCTTGCGCGCCTTGGCCGTTGTCGCGGCCACGACGCCTCGTGACATCGCCCGCCCGTGGCGTGAGGGGACTGCCAGTGTCGTCCTGACGAGCGGACAAGCCGACGTCCGAAAGGTGCGACAAGCGCTGGCGCAGGCGGTACCGACCGACCGCTCCAGATGAACGTAGCGCGGTGTCGGCCAACGAGATAACGCGCGACGCGGAAGGCTCGCGCGGTGGGCATGACCTCTGCTTTCGCGCCAAGTGCCTCGCCGAAAACAGCGAGGTGATGGACCCACCGCCTCCCACCCGAGGTTCACATGTTGGCGTCATCGGTGTTCCGCGCGGCGCTTTTGGGCGCCGTCGTTGTCGTTTCACCTGCGTTTGGTCAGGACTCGAGCGTCTGCGTTTGCGTGCAGCCCGCCGTCCGCACGCCGTCCGAGCTCGAGCAGAGAAGTGCCGGCAGCATCGCGTTCGTGCAGAGCCGGCCGACTGGCGCGTTTCGTCAGAACATCGGCTTCGGCTACGGCGGCACGGGCACGTACCTGCTTCGGCTCGATCGAGCGGGCGCGTTCTCGCTTCGCGCCGACGGCGGCGTTCTCGGCTACGGCTACGAGTCGTTTCACGCGCCGCTCAGCCCGACCGTCGGCGGACGCATTCAGGTCAAGGTATCGACCACGAACTACATCGTGCCCCTGAGCATCGGTCCGCAGATCGCGTGGCCAACGGGCCCGATCCGCCCGTACGCGAACGCCGGAATCGCGACGCAGATCTTCTTCACCGAGAGCGGCATCGAAGGAACGGACGATACCGGCGACTTCGCGAATACGACGAACCAGTCGGATGCGACAATGTCGTGGGTGTTCGGCGGCGGCGTGTACATGCCGGTCTACAACGACAAGACGACCGTCGCGCTCGACTTCGGCGTTCAGTACTTCACCGGCGGTCACGCGCAGTACCTGCGGCCGGGCAGCATCACCGATCTGCCGAACGCGCAGATCAGTATCAACCCGTTCGAGAGTGACACACACATGATGCTCGTGCGCATTGGAGTGCGGATCGGCCGATGATCTCGCTCATCGATCCCGTCGAGCTCGAGCACGTCCTGCGACCGACGATCTATCTGCCATCCTTCGAGCCCGGTGCGCGGCGAATCGCCGTGCCACCGGACTCACGGCGCGTACACGACCTTCCAGACGCGCCCGGCCAGGTCGTCGGTGATGTAGATCTCGCCGCTCGGCCCCTGCGCGATTCCGACGGGACGATGCGCGGGGTTGTCGAAGTTGCCGCCGGCGAATCCGTCGGCGAAGGTCTCGTACTGCGTTGACGGCTGGCCGTTCGCCGCGGGAACGAAGACGACCCGGAAGCCGGCCTGCGGTTGTGGCGCGCGATTCCATGAACCATGGAACGCGATGAAAGCTCCATCGCGAAAGTGCGATGGGAATGACGAGCCCGTATAGAGCAGCAGCGACATCGGCGCCCAGTGGCCGGGCATGGCGATGACCGCGTTCTTCTTCTGCGCGCACCGCGTCGTCTTCGTGCCATCCCCGCCGTACTCGGGAGCATCCACGAGTTTCTTGCCGTTGGTCGTCGTGTAGTAGCAATACGGCCAGCCGAAATCGTCGCCCTGGTTGACCTGCACCAGCTCCTCGCCGGGGTTCTCCGCGCTGTACGACGCGTTGAAGAGCTTGGGCCAGTTGTCGAACAGCTGATCGCGGCCGTGCGTCACCGCCCACATCGATCCGTCGGCGGCGAACGCGAGGCCTTCAGAATTTCTTAAACCAGTCGCGAAGCGCAGCGAGCTGGAGAAGATCTGGCCCGTGGTATTCGCGTTGAATCGCCAAATGCCGGCACGCGTGTTGAGCTCGGTGCACGGGTCGATGCCCAGAGATCCCGTCGATCGATTGAGTTGCTGGCAGGAGTTGGTGGACGAACCGATGTTGACGAAGAGATTCCCCTGCGCGTCGATGGCGAAGTTGCGAGCGCCGTGATCGCCGCCGGTCGGAAGGGCGGTCACGACCGCCTGTCCCCCGCCCGAGGGTCGAAGTGCGCCGGTTGGCAACGGGTACCGGATGATCTGCGAGCCCTGATCGACATAGAGGAACCCGCCGTAGAGACCGATGCCGGTTCCTCCCGATCCCGAGCCGACGGTCACGACGCTGTCGGCGCGTCCGTCATGATCGACGTCGCGGAGGGCGACGACCGGTCCGCCTCCCTGAAGCGTGACGAAGACATCGCCGTTCGCGGCGACGACGACGTGACGAGCCGCGCCGATATGGTCTGCGAAGATGGAAGCGCAGAATCCTGCCGGCAGGGCCAGACTCGCGTCGCGCGACCCGCATTTTCCGCTCGTAGCGCCACTGGTATCACCGGGCGGCGCCGCGGATTCGCCTCCGCAAGCGGCCATGATCCCCGCAACCGCGACCACCAGTACTCGACGTGACGTCACCATGTCTGGCCTCCGTTGGGCGATCTCCCTATCGTGAACGAATCCCGTTCGGGAGCTCTTGGTGCCGCAGATCAGTCAATATGGTCGGCGTGCGAGTTCGTACTCTGTGATGCGTGTCGCGGGCGTCGCGCTCGCGTTAGTCGTTTCCGTCGGTGCCGTCGGTGCCGGCGCCCAATCCCAGAACTCCGCTCCGCTTCCGAGCTATCGCGTCAGGCTGCTCGGTGTGTTCGATTCGCAGTCGGGTCAACCGATCGAGGGCGCAGAAGTCACTGACGCTTTTTCTCATACGACGGCGCTCACCTCAAAAACCGGAACGGTGAGCCTTGCGTTCTTGCCGGAAGGCGGAAGCATGCTGCGCATTCAGAAGATCGGCTTCAAGCCGGTGACGCAGATCGTCGTGATCTCGCCGGTGGACACGGTCGCGATCACCGTGCTCATGGAGGCGACGGCGCAGTCGTTGCCCGCCGTCGTCACGAAGGATTCAGCGCCGATGTTCCTCTCCCCTGGAATGCGCGCCTTCGAGGAGCGGCGGAGGATGGGCTTGGGTCGGTTCATCACCGAAGCCGAGCTTCGGAAGAACGACACTCGCTCGTTGACGAACGTCGTGCGGCAAACGGGAACGGGCGTCAGCTGCACACGCAGAACGCCGATCAAATGCTTCGCCGTGAACACGCGCTCGGGCGGCTCGGGCTGCTCGCTCGACGTCTATTACGACGGAACGCTCGTGACGGACGACTATCGCGATCTCGAGCAGATTCGGACGGATCAGATCGGCGCGGTCGAGATCTACGCGAGTAGCGCTACGGTGCCGGCGGAGTACAACAAGACCGGCAAAGGGTGCGGCGTGATGCTGGTTTGGAGTCGCTTTCGATAGCGGCTGTCGGAATGAGAGCAGAGGACTGGGTGCGGTGGAGGTGAAGAGTCCGGATATTGAGTGCGGGGTGTACTTCGCACCTCTTCGCCCGCTTCTCCTTACCTCCTCCGGACGCAGTCCTCTTCTCCCTCCCCTGTTACTGCTCCCAGCTGAGCTCGGGCTTTCCAAAGTGCCCGTAGTTCGTCGTCTTCCGATAGATCGGATTGCGGAGCGACAGACGCTCGATCATCGCCGCCGGGCGGTAATCGAACTTCCGGACGAAGTCCTCCGCGGCCTTCCAGTCGCCGGTGCCGAACGTGTCGACGCGCACCGAGACCGGCTCCGCGCGCCCGATCGCATACGCGACCTGCACCTCGGCACGCTTCGCGAAGCCGTTCTTCACGACCTGACGCGCGACGAATCGGCCGAAGTACGCGCCGCTGCGATCGACCTTCGAGGGATCCTTGCCGCTGAACGCGCCGCCGCCGTGACGGCCCATGCCGCCGTAGCTGTCGACGATGATCTTGCGGCCAGTCACACCGCAATCGGCTGACGGGCCGCCCTCGATGAACTGACCCGTCGGGTTGACCAGCACTTCGACATGCGGTCCGAACCACTTGCCGAGCACTTCGGGAGCAATGCAACTGGCGACGTAGTCGCGGATGTCGGCCTGGCTGACGTCGGCCGCGTGCTGAGTCGAGACAAGAACGGTATCGACGCGCGTCGGCTTGTGGTCCTCGTACCGCACGCTCACCTGCGTCTTCACGTCAGGGCGCAGCCACGAGCGTTCGCCTTTCTTGCGTCCAGCCGCGAGGCGGTGCGACAGACGGTGCGCGAGCTGAATCGGCAGCGGCATGAGCTCGGGCGTCTCGTCGCTGGCGTAGCCGAACATGATGCCCTGGTCGCCCGCGCCGCCCGTGTCGACGCCCATCGCGATGTCGCCAGACTGCTTGCTGATGAACTGAATGACCTTCACGCCGTCGGCGTTGAACGACTCCGCCGGATCCGTGTAACCGATCTCACGAATCGCCTGGCGCGCGACGCGCTCGTAGTCCACTGTGGTGCGCGACGTGATCTCGCCCGCAAGCACGACTTGCCCGCTCTTGCAGAGCACCTCGCACGCGACACGGCTCGCCGGGTCGCCCGCCAGGTGCGCGTCGAGAATCGAATCGGCGATGAAGTCGCAAACCTTGTCCGGATGGCCTTCGCTGACCGATTCCGAGCTGAAGGTGTAGATGCTCATTGCAGTCTCCGGGCGCTCGAAGCGCCGGCAAAAAAAACAAAAATGGCCCCCGACCGTTTCGTCGTGGGCCATGTACCCGACGACTTAGACGGGTTTGTGCGGGGCTCGACGCCGCCGATGCGCGGCCCGTCAAATCGGGGAAATCGCCACGCACGGGTGATCAAGCTAGTCTGGGCCCCGCAGGCGTCAAGGCACAAAGTGTTTCATGAGTGACCGGTCTCGCGGCCCCTCGGTTCGGCATGTAAGGACCGCGAGACCTCGAGCAAGGAAACGAAATGAGAAACGTTCGCATTGCTGCGCTCATCGTGCTTGCCACGCTGGCCGCCTGTGGTGGAAGCGGGATGGAACCGGTGCCGGCTCGACAGGACGCGCTCACAGCGCTGCCGCGGCAGCTCACGCCGGCCGAACAGAACGTGCTCGTCGCCGCCAATGCGTATTCGTTTGGCTTGTGGGGCACGATCAACCGCGCACAGCGCGACTCGAACGTGTTCATCTCGCCGCTCAGTGCGTCGTTCGCTCTCGGGATGACGATGAACGGCGCCGCCGGTCAGACCTACAACGAGATGCGCTCGGCGCTCCAGTTCGGGACTGCGTCGCTGGCGTCCATCGACTCGGGCTACAAGTCCCTCATCGCGCTGCTCACCGGGCTCGACGCGTCGACCACGATGCAGATCGCGAATTCGATCTTCTACCGCAAGGATTTTCCGTTCAATCAGAGTTTCCTCAGTGATGCGTCCACGTGGTTCGCGGCCGATGTAAAAGCCCAGGACTTCAACGATGGTCCCGGAACGCTCTCGGCCGTGAACGGTTGGGCGAATGAGAAAACGCACGGCCGCATTCCGGTCGTCCTTGGGCAGGTCGACCCGCAGGACGTCATGTACCTACTCAACGCGATCTACTTCAAAGGTCTCTGGCGTGACAAGTTCGACCCAGCCGCGACACGAGACGCGCCGTTCCATCCGTCCACCGGCTCCGACCAGCCCGCCAAGCTGATGTTCCGGCAAGGAACGATGCCCTACGTCGAGACGAACACGTATCAGGCAGTCGATCTCGCGTATGGCGACTCCGCGTTCACGATGACCGTGCTCCTGCCGAAGGCCGGCAGCGACGTCGAGCAAGTGGCCGCCTCGCTGACGCCCGATGCGTGGCAGACGCTGACGTCGAGCTTTCGAGCGCGGCAAATCGCGCTGTCGTTCCCGAAGATTACCTTCTCGTGGAAGCGTAAGCTCAAGGACGACATGAAGGCGCTTGGCATGGTCAGCGCCTTCGTGCCGGATGGGGCGGATTTCACACAGATGTCGACGTCGGCCGGCAAGAAGCTGTACATCTCGCTCCTGCAGCAGAACACGTTCGTCGCGATCGACGAGGAAGGCACTGAGGCCGCGGCAGTGACGATCGTCGGTATTACGACGACCTCGGCGCCAGCGGTGACCGAGATGCGAGTGGATCGGCCGTACATCTTCGTGATCCGAGAGCGTCTCTCGGGCACGATCCTCTTCATGGGCAAGATCGCGCGCTTGCCGTGATCAGGGCACGGTGATCAGACCAACTTCTCCGCCGAGATCGTCCGTCGCGCGCGGCAGACCTGGCGGCGCGAACCACTCACCGCCGTCGACGCGAATCGCGATTCGGTGCAAACCCGAAGGCAGCGCGCGATCGAGCTTCCATTTCTTGCCATCGCGCTCGAGCGAGACCACCACCCAATCGGTGAAGTCCGCCATCAGCTCGACGCGCGACGCCGAATCGATCTGAAGCGAAACGCCGGCGCGCGTGACGATCGTCTTCGGTGCACTCGGCGACGGACGCGCATCGAGCACACTCGCATGCGAGCGCGCGGCGATTCTGAGCGCGACGCTCACGTACTGCGTTCGCGGAACGCCGCGCGGAATGTCCTCGAGCGACCGTCCTGCAGTCGCAACGAGCGCGAGATTCGGGGCAACCCACGCCGCTGCGTCGAGGGAGCCCCAGCCGCCGCTCCCGGCGCCTCGAATTCCAGCGCGCACACCGGCGGTCGCTCCGACCTCGAACACTCGGCCGAAACGTCGCCAACCAGCTGACGCGTCTGCATAGCGCGTCGGCTCGGCACCCAACACGTCAGGCGCCGGGGTGCCGACGAACGATGCGTCGGCGATGAGCTGATCGACGGCGAACGTTCGCCACACGGTCGCTTG
>Ga0310811_10008488_pt1 | contig 13218 bp, 12 predicted proteins | sample YCmetagenome_FD_207642 | JGI IMG/M metagenome (GOLD analysis project Ga0310811, IMG submission 207642) | Soil microbial communities from experimental microcosm in Duke University, North Carolina, United States - YC | ecosystem: Engineered > Artificial ecosystem > Soil microcosm > Unclassified ...
ACCCGGACCGCTTACGCGGTCCGACCTCTCCCCACGGGAGAGGTGAAGAATCGCTCTTCAGTTTGATTCCATCAAATATAAATCAGGCGTGCGGTAGCGGGCGGCAGATGAACGGCACGCATTCGGAGCCGGTGTCGGCCACGACCGCCTCGACGCCGAACACGCTCGCCAGCCGGTCGAGGCTTAGCGCTGCATCGGGAGAATCGTCGGCGACGATGCGTCCGTGTTGCATCACCAACACCCGGTCGGCATAGCGCGAGGCGAGCACGAGATCGTGCAGGATCGCGAGCACGCCGGTGCCGCGATGGGCGGTGGCGCGCAGGATATCCATCACCATCAACTGATGACGCGGATCGAGCGAGGCGGTGGGTTCGTCCGCCAGCAGGATCGGCGCTTCCGTCGCCAGCGCGCGCGCGAGCGCGACGCGCGCCTGCTCACCGCCGGACAGCGATGTGACCGCGCGTCCGACGAACGGCTCGGTCGTGGTTGCCGCCATCGCTCGCGCGACGGCGATGCGATCCTCCGGCGACAGCGCCGAAAAGGCATCGGCATAAGGCTGCCGTCCGAGTCCGACCACGGCCGAAACTTCCATCGGCCAATGGAAAACATGCCCCTGCGGCAGATAGGCGATGATTTTTGCACGCGCGCGGGGTGCGAGATGATGCAGCGGCGTACCCTGCACGATGATATCGCCCGACGCGAGAGCAAGGCCGGCGAGCGCACGCAGCAACGTCGTCTTGCCGGCCCCGTTCGGCCCGACCAGCACGACCAGCTCCCCGGCGCGCAGCGTCAAAGCGGCATCGGCGACGATCGGCTTGCTGCCGATGCGCACGCCGACTTCTTTTGCCTGCAAAAGCGCCGCGCTCTCGGTCATGCCGGTGTTTCCAGCATCATGCGGCGTTCGGAAAAGATGATGGCGAGGAAGAACGGTACGCCGATCAGCGCCGTGACGACGCCGAGCTTGATCTCGACCGGGCCGGGGACGAGCCGCACGCCGATGTCGGCGGCTAGCAGCAGCGCGGCGCCCGCGAGCGCCGAGGGCAACAGGATGCGGGCCGGATCGTAGCCCGTCGCGCGGCGCACGAGATGCGGTGCGACCAGCCCGACGAAGCCGATGGCGCCCACGACAGCGACGGCCGCGCCCACGCCCATGGCGGTGCCGGCGATCACCGCGAGCCGCACCCGCCTCATGTTGATGCCGAGCGATATGGCGGTTTCCTCGCCCAGCGTCAGCGCACGGAATGCGCGCGCCTGCGCGGCGAGCACGATCCAGCTCGCCATCATGAAGGGTGCAGCGATGATGACGTGATCCATGCTGCGGTCCTGCAGCGAGCCCAGCAGCCAGAACGCGATCTCGAGCGCGATGTATGGATTGGGCGCGAGATTGAGGATCAGCGCGACGCAGGCGCCGGCAAAGCTGGCGATGGCAAGGCCTGCGAGCAGCGTCACCGTGAGGCTTGTGCGCCGTCCGGCGATGGCGAGCAGCGCACCGGTTGCGACAAAACTGCCGGCGATGCCGGCGACAGGCACGGCAAAGGACGTCGCGCTCGATAGCCCGAAGGCGATGACGAAGGCTGCTCCCGCCGCTGCCGCCTGCGGTGCGCCGAACAGAGCCGGTTCGGCCAGCGGATTGCGCAACAGGCCTTGCAAGGCCGCGCCCGACAGACCGAACGTCGCGCCAATGAGGGCGGCCAGCAACGCCCGCGGCAGGCGGATGTCGCGCACGATGAGGCCGGACACGCCGTCGCCCGAAACCAGTGCCGAGAGGACCGCGCGCGGCGACAGCGGTGCCGGCCCGGCCATGAGCGACACCAGCATCAGCAGCAGTACGAGCACTGCCAATGCCGCCACCAGGCTCGATATGCGCCGCGTCCCGATCATTTTTGTCCTTGCTCGACCTTCGCTCGTCCCTCGCGGGGTGCTTCTAGCCGGTTTGCCGTAACGGCACCATCGGCACGGGACGTGCCGCATTTTCCTGCTATGGGAGATTATGCCCGACGGCTTCCGCCAACGCTTCCATCTGCTGTGCCTGTTTGCGTCCGTGCTTTTGGCGCTGGTGGCCGTTGCGACGACGACCGAGTGGGCGAGGGCGGCGGAAGCCGGCCCGCCACAGCGGGTGGTGTCGTTCAACCTCTGCGCCGACCAGTTGGTGGTCGGCCTCGCCGATCCGCAGCAGATCGCCGCGCTGTCGCCCTATGCAAAGAACCCGCGCCTCTCCGTCGTCGCGGCGAAGGCCAAAAATTTCCGCACCCTCGACTGGAGCGCCGAAGGGGCGGTGGCGCTGTCGCCGGACCTCGTTCTCACCGGGCCGGAAGATCGGCCGACAACGCGGGCGATGCTTGCGCGTTTTGATGTGCCGACCGAAAGCGTGGCGCTGGTATCCGACATCGATGCCGCGCGGGCGCAGATCATCCATATTGCCGACGTGCTCGGTCATCCCGACCGCGGCGCGGTGATGGCGCGGGCGCTCGATGCCGCGCGTGGGCGGTTGGCGAGCCTGCATGTGCCGGACAGAAGTTTTCTCGTCCTCGAACGCGGCGGTTATGTCGAAGGGCCGCACAGCCTCGCCACGACCCTGCTCAAGGAAGCGGGCCTGCATCTCGCGCCCGGTGGTCCGCAAGGTTTTGGCGGGTTCATGTCGCTCGAGCGGTTGATCCTCGTGCGGCCTGATCTGCTGGTGATCAAGGATCCGCCGCCGCAGCCCGAGGATCAAGGCGCGTTGTTCTATTCCCATCCTGCGTTGAAGCGGCTTTACCCGCCGGACCGCCGTCTCGCCTTGCCGACGCGCTACGCCTTGTGCGGCGGACCGGCGCTGATCGCCGGGCTCGACTATCTTGCAACCGTACTGGCTCCGGCAAAACCCTAGAGTGTTTCGCAGTTGGGTTGACTCTTAGCTCAAACCAACGACCGTCATTCCGGGATGCGCACTTGCGCAGGCCCGGAATCCATACTCCCGGCCGTGGTTATGGATTCCGGGCTCGCTCGCTAAAAGCTCGCGCCCCGGAATGACACCATGGATGCGTGAGGGGGCAACGCAGATCGATAATCCGATTCCTTTCAACCCAACTCTCTCCCTAACGGGGAAAGAGAGCTTGAGCCGCCGGGCTGCGATTCCTGTGCGACGGTCTCGGCCCAGCGGTCGAAAATCGCGACCATGGCGTCGAGACCATCGGTCAGCGCGGCCGGGCCGGGCTGCAGGATCAGCGGCGACTTGATTTCGTAGAGTTGGCGCGTGCGTACGGCGGGGACGGTCGCAAAGGCCGGGCGTGCCGCGACTTTATCCGGCACGAATTTCTTGCCGCACCACGAGCCGACGATGATGTCGGGCGATGCCGCCACCACCTCGTTCGCCGTTACGGTGCGTTGCATGGCGTGGCGGCCCGTGGATTTGTGCGCGAACACATCAATGCCGCCGGCAATGCCGATGAGTTCGGAGACCCAGCCGATGCCGGTAATCATCGGCTCGTTCCACTCCTCGAAATAGATTTTTGGTTTTGGTGTTCGTGTCACGCAACGCGCCGCGACATCAGCGATGCGCGCGGCATAGCCGTCGGCGAGCGCAGCGCCGCGTTCGGCTTCGCCGATCAGAGCGCCGAGCATCCGCACCATGGCGAGGATGCCGGCAATGTCGCGCTGGTTGAAGGCATGGACGGCGACATGGGCGCGGATCAGCGCCGCCGCGATGTCGGCTTGCAGGTCGGAGAAGGTGAGCACGAGATCGGGCTCGAGCGCCAATATCTTGTCGATGTCGGCGCTGATGAAGGCGGAGACGCGCGGCTTTTCGCGGCGCACGCGCTTGGGCCGCACCGCATAGCCGGAGACGCCGACGATGCGTTCCTCCGCGCCAAGCGCGTAGAGCGTTTCGACGGTCTCCTCGGTCAGGCAGACGATACGCTGGGGCGGGAAGTGTCTGGTCATACGGCGTCCTGCAATGGATTTCGATCCAAGCATGAACTCAATAGCGTGTCATGCCCCGCGAAGGCGGGGCATCTGCAACAGGCGGATGTGTTCGACTTAGATCACCCGCCTGCGCGGGTGATGACAAATGAAAGGCGCTTCACGCGTCAACGGCAAACAGCGCGTCGGCTGTGGGGCGCGGCATGATGCGGCCATCGGCGATGTGCAAAATCGTCTGTGCGATCCGCGCGACTTCGGCGCGGTCGTGGCTGACATAGAGCATCGGCATGCCGGCGTCGTCGCGCAGGCGTTCGAGATAGGGCAGGATTTCGGCCTTGCGCGCGGCGTCGAGCGAGGCCAGCGGCTCGTCGAGCAGGAGCATGCGCGGCTGCATCAGCAGCGCGCGGCCGATCGCGACGCGCTGGCGTTCGCCGCCGGAAAGCTGCGCCGGCCGCCGGTCCATGAGATCGCCGATGTCGAGCATGGCGAGAATATGCGTATGCGCCTGCGCATCATGCGCAAGTCCCCGCATCCAGCGCCCATAGTCGAGATTGCGCCGCACGTCGAGATGCGGAAACAGCCTTCCCTCCTGAAAAACATAGCCGATGCGCCGGCGGTGCACTGGTACGTTGATGCGCCGCGCGGCGTCGAACAGCACTTCGCCATCGAGCACGATGCGGCCGCGATCCGGGGCGACGAGGCCGCCGACCATGTTGATCAGCGAGGTTTTGCCTGCGCCGGATTGCCCGAACAGGGCGGTGACCCTGTCGGCAGCCTCGAACTGCGCCGTGAGGCGGAAGGTGCCCAGCGTCTTGTCGATATCGACGGTCAGCATCGTCACAACCCGTGGAAGCGCGCGGTAGCCCGCCGCGCGAGAAATTCCGAAAGCATGAGGGCGATCAGCGAAATGATGGTCGCGATGATAACGAGACGCAAGGCGGCCGCATCGCCGGACGGCACTTGCGTGAGCGTGTAGATCGCGGCCGAAATGGTTTGCGTCTCACCCGGTATGTTGGAGACGAAGGTGATCGTCGCGCCGAATTCGCCGAGCGCCTTGGCGAAACACAAAAGCGTGCCGGCGATGATGCCGGGCAGCGACAGCGGCAGTGTCACCGTCACGAAACGCCAGAACGGATCAGCGCCGAGCGTGGAGGCTGCGTCCTCGATCTTGCGGTCGATCGATTCCATGGCGAGCCGGATCGGCCGCACCATCAGCGGAAAGCCCATGACGCCGCAGGCCAGCGCCGCCCCGGTCCAGCGGAATGCGAAGACGATCCCGAACGTCTGCTCGAGGAAATGCCCGACCGGTCCGCGCCGCCCGAAGGTGAGCAGCAGGAAATATCCGGTCACCACCGGCGGCAGCACCAAGGGCAGATGCACGAGGCCGTCGAGCAGCGCCTTGCCCCAGAAATCCTTGCGCGCCAGCAGGTAGGCAACGACAAGGCCCAGCGGCAAGGCGAAGAGCGTGGCGACGATCGCCACGCGCAACGACAGTTCAATGGCCATCCATTCTTCGGGCGTGAGCGAAAACACCTAGGCGCGTCTCACGATCCGCTGTTGAGCACGGCGAAGCCGTATTGGGTGAAGATCGCCTTGGCTTTGTCCGAGCGCAGGAAGTCGTAATAGGCGCCCGTCGCCGGCTTCGCCTTGGCCGTCACGGCGACCGGATAGATGATCGCCGGATGCGAATTTGCCGGGAACGTGCCGACGATCTTTACCTTCGGTTCGGCCTTTGCGTCAGTCGAATAGACGACGCCGATCGGCGCTTCGGCGCGTGCGACCAGCGCGAGCGCGGCGCGCACGTTCTCGGCCTGGGCAAGTTGCGGCTCGGCCTTGCTCCACAGTCCAAGCTTCTCGAACGCGGCTTTGGTATAGAGGCCGGCCGGAACGGCCTTGGTGTCGGCGACAGCGATGCGGCCGCCACTGGTGAGCTTGGCGAGATCGAGCGACGAATCGATTTTGATGTTGGAGAGTTTTGAATCGTCCGGCGCGATCATCACCAGCGTGTTGCCGAGCAGATTGACGCGGCGGCCCGGATCGATGAGCTTGGCCTTGGCGACGTAATCCATCCATTGGACGTCGGCGGAAATGAACAGGTCGGCCGGTGCGCCTTGTTCGATCTGCTTGGCCAGCGCCGAACTCGCGGCATAGCTGACGACGACCTTGTCCTTGTGATCCTGCATATAGGCCTTGTCGGCGGCGTCGAGCGCATCCTTCATGGACGCGGCTGCGAAAACGGTAATCGTCTGGTTCTGCGCTTGGGCGGGGACGCCGAAAGCAAGGAGCAGGGCGGTGCAGAGGCCGATCGATGCGGCGCGATAAAGTGCAGACATGGTTCTTATCTCCCGGACAGGCCATGCCGCCCGGCTTGCGCGATGGCGCGCAGGGACGGGATGGCAAAACGCGTTTCCAGCGGACGCAACACGGCGCGCGACGGAATCCGCCAGATGAATGTCAGAAGGCGTGAACACGTCCGGAACCGACGTTCCGTACAGATGAGACGCGCGGACAGCGCGCCGTCATTCACAAGGGCAACCCTAGCAGGTAGGCCGCTGCTCTGCCAACCCCGCGCAGCGCATCCATCCGATACAGGTTTCGCGGAAGCGCTTAGCGCGCGGTGAGAACGCTCTGGCAGGCCGCCGGCAAGGCGCGTAGCGGTTTTGGCGGCCGTGGCTTGGGTGGCACCGGCGGCGGCTTCGGGTGCAATACCTTGTCGGAAAACCAGTAGCTGAAATCGGCCGGGCTGCATCCTTCGCCCGGCGGGATCGGCGGTTGTCCCTTGCAACTTGTCTCGCCGGGTGGGCAGAGCAGCCGCACGTGGATGTGTTCGTTGTGCAGATACCAGGGCCGGATGCGATGCAGCCACGAGCGATCGCCGGTCGCGGTGCGGCACAACTCCTTCTTGATCGCGGCGTTGACGAAGATGCGGGCGACCTGGGGATCGTTCGCGGCGGCCTTGATGAAGGCGGCATGCGCCGGGGTCCATACCGTGCGGTCGACATCGCGTTTGTTGGCCGCCACGACATTGTTCGCGGCGATGGTCTCGCGTTCTTCGCGCGAGAGGGTGTGCAGCGGCATCGCCTCCAGCCAGATATCGGCGTCGAGCCCGATCTGGTGGCTGGCGTGCCCGCTCACTGCCGGACCGCCGCGCGGCTGCGCCATGTCGCCGACTAAAATGCCGGGCCACCCGGTGGCCCTGGCCGCGCGCACGGACAGCGCCTTGAGATAGCGAACGAGCGCAGGATCGCCCCAGTTGCGATTGCGCGACAGGCGCATCACCTGCCAAGTCGGGCCGGTGATCGGCAGCGCGACGGCGCCGGCGAGACAGCCGTCAGCGTAGGTCCCGATCGCTTTTGCCGGTCCCGCCGACGGCGTCTTGACCGCGCCGAACAGATCGCGTGCTGGTCGGTCCAGCAGGCTGTTGTGTTGCGGGGGTTTGTGCGCGGGAAGCGGTGGCGCGGCTAACGCGCTCCAACCGAACAGCATCAGCATGGCTGTGGCGATGCCGAAGAGAGTCCGTCCCGCCTTGGCACGGCTCGCCGATCCGGCATTCTGCGGCAATCCTGGCCCGGCTGTCATGCGGTCCCAAAAATCTTTCGTGGCAAGGCGAATCCCTTTTGCCTTTTGCCACAAACGCCGGGGCTCCGCATCCTTCCACGAGCGGGCGTGCGCCGCTCTTTCCGGTGTTTAGTGCAGGAACATGATCAGAAGAATGAGCGGAATCGGGATTCCGATGAGCCACAAAAGAATAGGCATGTGCGATCTCCTTGAAAGTTACGGCGAATAACGGCCAGCGTCGCTGTGTGTTCCAAACGAAAACGCGGCCGTTGCGTGGCGTCCCGCCGGCGCGGCGTCCCGCTTCGGTCAGGACTTCTTTCGTTGCAACAACGAGCGGAGCATCGGTGCCGCATGCAGGCCGACACCGACGGTCGACGGACTGGTCGGGATCAGTTGACCGGATAAATGTCTTTGACCCGCTTGAAGATGTCCGGCGGCATGTTGCCGACCTCCTCGACCAGTGCAGCGAGGTCTTTGCCGCTCAGCGGATCAAGGGTGAGGCCGAGCTTCTTGAGTTCTGCGTCGAATTCAGGATCCTTCATCGTATCGTCGAACGCCTTGCGCAGTGCTGCGAGGCGATCCGCAGGGATGCCGGGCGGCCCGAACACCGCCTTGCCGACCTCCGATGCGCTGGTGACGACGCGCAGCACCTTCTTGTCGTCATCGGTCTTGCCGAGTTCGATCATGGTCGGGATGTCCTTCATCTCCGGATCGCGCTTGACCGCAATCTGGACGAGGATGTTGATCTTCTTGTCTTTCACCCAGTCCGGATGCGCGGCGTTCATGCCGTCATAGCTGGTCGAATGGCCTTCCGCCTCGCCGCGCTCGACGGCCAGCATGCAGGCGGCCGAACCCTTGTAGCCCATCACCATTTTGAATTTCGTGCCCACGACCTTGTTGAGCACCTCCGGATAGATCGTCACCGTCGAACTGGCGCCGGTGGCCGCAAGAACGGACTGCGTCTTCATGGCATCCTGGATCGTTTTCACCGGCGACGTGTGCCAGGTGAATACGATGTTGGTCGAAGAGGAGACGCGACCGATCCAACTGAACTTGTCGGCCTTGAGCTTGACGTTTTTGGCGCCAAGGGCCGCTTCGAGCGGAATGGTGCCGGCGACAAGACCCATCACCGTGCCGTCCTTGGCCGCGATATTGTAGAGATGATTTGCGGCGGCCAGGCTGCCGGCGCCGGGCATGCTTTGCGACACCACGTTTGGATTGCCGGGGATATGCCGGCCGATGAAGCGCGCCACTTCGCGAGCATAGAGATCGTTGCTGCCACCCGGCGGGTAGCCGATGATCATGTAAACGGTCTTGCCCTTGTAGAAATTTTCCACCGATTGCGCCTGCGCAACGCTCGCCGCGGCGAGCGCAGCCGCCACGACCGTGCAGGCAAGTGTTGTCCTCGTCAGTCCGGGCATTTTTTTCCTCCCAATATTGGCGGGCTCTTGAGGCCCTGATGCCAGCCGTTTTTATTGTCGTTGCAAAAATCTCACGTCGCGGGTTTTGCGATCGGCTCGCCGCTCTTTGCGCCTGTCGCGCGGTCGAGAAAGGGGTTGACCAGTGCGACGAAGCCCGCCGGGTCGTCGATCGACGGATAATGTCCGCAGTCGTTCATGATGTCCTGTTGCGCCTGCGGCATGGCTTGGCGAAACCGCGACGCCTTGCCGGCATTGGGACCGCGTGCGCCGAACACGACCAGGGCCGGCGCCGTGATGCGTGACGCGGCCGAGAGCGCGTCGTAATCGCGCAGCGCCCACATGACGTCGATCATGGTGCGGGTGCCGGCCTTGTTGCGATCGATATTCCAGCGCGACTGGAAGTCAGCGTCAGGCGCGCGGAAACGCGCGGCCAGTTGTTCGAGCGTCTGCGTCGGCACGCCGAAATTCTGTTCGAGGCGTGGCCATTCGCGTTCGTTCTCTTCGGCGGTGCGGGCCGGCGCATCGACAATGACCAGGCTTTCGACACGGTTGGCGTGGTTGGCACCGAGCGCGACGGCAATCACGCCGCCGGTCGCGAGGCCGATGAAGTCCGCGCGCGCGATGCCGAGCGCATCCATGAGACCGACGACCGCGTCGGCATAGTCGTTGACGGTGTAGTGACGCGTCAGCGGATCGGAATCTCCGTGTCCCGGCATGTCCCATGCGATGACGCGGCGCGTGCGCGCCAGATCGGTCATGACCGGATCGAAATTGTGGGCGGAACAGCCGTTGCTGTGCAGACAGAAGAGGGGTTTCCCCTCACCTTCGGTGAGGTAATGGATGCGGCCATGACGGGTGGCGATGAAACCGTCCTGCATTTTTCCTCATGAGTTTGCGCGTATTTTTGTCGCAAAGCCGGGGGCTACTTTTTGCGAATACGCATTTTTGTTACGACACGCGGATTGTGACCGGATCGCATCGGCGCGGCAAGGGCGCCAAGCGCGGCAACAGAGCCACGAGCGCACCGCGATTGGCGGTTCAGCCTCCGTTCGACAGAGGCGCACGGTCTGGCGCAGCGAGCACCGTTTCGCCGGTCACGACAGATAGACCCCGCCATTCACATGGATCACTTGCCCGGTGATGTAGGCGCTGAGCGGCAGACACAACTGATGCACCATGGCCGAAACGTCTTCGGGAACGCCAAGCCGCGACACGATCGGATCATTGCCGATGCCCTTGCCGGAAGTCGCCGAACGCTGGCCGCCGATGCGGCCGGGCACCACGCAATTCGCAGTCACGCCCTGTTCGGCGAATTCGAAGGCAAGCGCGCGCGTGAAGCCGACGATGCCGGCTTTCGCGGTGAGGACATGCGCGCGTTCGGACGCGCCGACATGCGCGCTCACGCCTCCGATATTGATGATGCGGCCGTATTGACGCGCTGTCATATGCCGCAGCGCCTCGCGCGAGCACAGGAATGCACCGTCGAGGACGACACCGGTGATGCGGTGCCACTCCTCCAGCGACATGTCGAGCAGATGGCGTTCACCGCGCAGCGCGGCATTGTTGATGAGGATGTCGACGCGGCCATAGGCGTTGACGACGGCCTCCATCATCCCCTTGACGGCCGCTTCGTCCGCGACATCGGCAAGATGCACCATGGCCTCGCCGCCGGCATCGCGGATTTCTTTCGCGGCCTGGTCGGCTTCTTCGCGCGAGGACCGTGCATTGATCACCACGGCGGCGCCGCTCTGCGCGAGAGCCTTGGCGATGGCCTTGCCGATACGGCGCACGGCGCCGGTGACGATCGCCACCTGGCCCGCGAGCGGCCGCGCCGTTTCCACTTGCGTCGTGTCGTTGGTCATGTGTTTTCCCCCATCATGGTCGGGCGATGTTGCGCCCGTCCGTCATTCCGCATTGAATGAAGTCCTTAGCAGGACGCCAGGAAAAAGGGGAGGCGGGAGAAAGCATGACCGGACAGATGGCAGAGCCGAGCGCGCTCACCAAGGCAATCGCCGATTACATTGCCGCGGCCGCGCGCACGCCATTGCCGGAAGAGGTCCGCGCGAAAACCCGCCATCATATCCTCGATACGCTCGCGGCAATCGTTTCCGGCTCTCGCTTGCAGGCGGGGCGGCAGGCGGCGCAATACGTCAGCCGTGCAGGCGGTGCCGGCGAAGCGACGGTTTTGGGCACGGCGCTGCGGGTGCCGGCCGAGCAGGCGGCGCTGGCCAACGGCATGGCCGGTCACGGCGACGAGACTGACGACTCGCATCTGGCCGGCCGCTTTCATCCCGGTTGCGCCATCGTGCCGGCGGCGCTCGCTGTCGGCGAATTTTGCGACAGCGACGGCGCGGCTTTTCTCCACGCCGTGACACTCGGCTACGACATCGGCGCGCGCAGCACCATGTCGCTCGGCTTTCGCCGCCCCGATACCACCAAGCACAGCACGCACAGCCTTGCCGGCAATTTCGGCGCGGCAGCGGCTGCGGCAGCATTGCTCGGCTTTACGCCGCGTCAGGTGCGGCATGTTCTATCCTATGCGACGCAGCAGGCTTCCGGCGTGCCGTTCTGGAATCGCGACGGCGACCATGTGGAGAAGGCGTTCGACTTCGGCGGCATGGGCGCACGCAATGGTGTGGCCGCCGCGATGATGGTCGCCTCCGGCTGTACGGCGGTCGACGATCCGTTTTCCGGGCCGCACAACTACTTCGCGACCTTTGGCGAGAATCCGAAACCGGAGATGATGGCCGACGGCCTCGGCACCCGCTTCGAGATCATGCAGGCCTCGATCAAGAAATGGTGTGTCGGCTCGCCGATCCAGGCGATCCTCGATGCGACGGTCGCGCTGGTGAAAGAGTACGACGTGATGGCGGGCGATCTTGCCGCCGTGCGCGTGATCATGCCCGACGACCGCATTTTCATCGTCAACGACCGCGACATGCCGGACATCTGCGCCCAGCATCTGACGGCGCTCGCCATCCTCGACGGCACGGTCACGTTCACCGCCTGCCATGACGTCGGCCGCATGCAGCACGCGGACGTGCGGGCGCTGCGCAAGATCATCAGCCTCGAGCCGAGCGCGGAACTCACGGCAGCGGTCCCCGCGCGGCAGGCGATCGTGATGATGACGCTCAAAGATGGTCGCAGCTTGCGCCATCATGCCAAGGCGGTGCGCGGCACCCCCGACAATCCGATGACGGCGCAGGAGATCGAGGACAAGGCGCGCGATCTGCTCGATCCCGTCATCGGCGCGAAGCGCGGCGAGGCGGTCTGCGCAGCGGTGGCGCAACTCGGCGCCGGCGGCTCGGTGCGTGCGCTTGCTGCTTTGCTCCGCGGCTGACGGCGTACCCCGTGATGACCGCGCAGGCTGGCGCGCCGCAACAAGCTCGATCTTGCATTTCCGACCCTGATGCAGTCTGCAGATTGCAACATCCAACGCTGCGAAAGTCGTCATGGCATCGGACGAGAGGTCGCGGGCGGCACGGTTGTCGCCCCATCCAGTCTCGGGCTAGACTTCCGCGGAAGGCAAAAAAAATGCCCAGGGGAGATCCACGTGCATAAATGGTTGGCGCTCGTCGCTGTCGTCTCGATGGCGTTTTTTTCATCACCGGCATCGGCGCAACCGATGGGCCTCGGCTCAAGCCCGCAGGGCACGCTGACCTATGCCATGGCGGCGGCGGTCGCCAAGACGCTGACGCAAAAGGGCAATATCCAGGCCCGAGTCCAGCCGTCGAGCGGCACCGGCACGATGATCCCGCTGATCAATTCCGGCGAGATCGATATCGGATTCTGCAATTCGCTCGAACTCTATGATGCCTTCCATGGCGTCGGCACCTTCAACAAACGACCGAACCCGAATCTGCGCACCGTCGGCATCATTTTCCCGATCTTCACCGGGCTGTTCGTTCGCGCGGATTCCGGAATCAAGTCGATCAAGGACATGAAGGGCAAGCGCATCGCCTACGGCTTCACCAGCCAGGAGATCATCGCCAAGACGATCGACGCCATGCTCGCAACCGGCGGTCTGTCGATCAAGGATCTGACGCCGGTGATGGTGCCGAACCTCGTGCGCGGCGTCGACGAACTCATCGCCGGACGCGTCGACATCACTACCTTCGCCCTCGGCGGCGGCAAGGTCGCCGAGGCCGACGCCTCGGTCGGCGGCATCCGTTTCATCCCGCTGATGGACACGCCGGAGGCGCTCGCGGCGCTGAAGAAGGAATTCGGGACCGCCTATCTCACCAAGGTCCAGCCGCAGCCGAACTATGCCGGTGTCAAGGAACCGATGACGGTGATGAGCTATGACTACACGGTCTTCGCCGGCAAGGACGTCAAGGCCGAA
>Ga0310811_10008489_pt1 | contig 13217 bp, 12 predicted proteins | sample YCmetagenome_FD_207642 | JGI IMG/M metagenome (GOLD analysis project Ga0310811, IMG submission 207642) | Soil microbial communities from experimental microcosm in Duke University, North Carolina, United States - YC | ecosystem: Engineered > Artificial ecosystem > Soil microcosm > Unclassified ...
GTTTTATCAACAAACTTGATCGTGAAGGTCGCGATCCTTTTGATCTGTTAGATGAGATTGAAGAGAAACTAAACATCAAAGTTCGTCCTCTAAGCTGGCCCATAAGCATGGGTAAAACATTTAAAGGTGTTTACAGTCTTTATGAAAAGAGTCTGCATCTTTTTACGGCCAGTCGTCAAAAAGTGGAAGAAGGTATTGAAGTCTCTGATATTAATGATGCCGTTGTTGATCAATATGTTGGTGAGAATAATGCCAAGCAACTTCGCGCTGATGTTGATTTAATTGAAGGAGTTTATCCTGACTTTGATATTCAGGATTATCTGAGTGGTAAAGTTGCCCCTGTATTTTTTGGTAGTGCGGTAAATAACTTTGGTGTTAAAGAGTTGCTGGATACTTTTATTCGCATTGCACCGCCACCTGTTCCGAGAGAAACTTCGTTACGAATAGTTGAGCCAACGGATCCAAAGTTTACGGGCTTTGTGTTTAAGATTCACGCTAACATGGATCCTAAACATCGTAACCGTATTGCCTTTCTTCGTATTTGTTCTGGTAAGTTTGAGCGTGGCAGTAACTACTATCATGTGCGTCAGCAGAAGAGCATACGCTTTTCAAATGCTACGGCTTTTATGGCACAAGATCGCGAGACTGTTGATGAGGCATGGCCAGGTGATATCGTTGGTATATTTGATACAGGCAATTTAAAAATTGGAGACACATTAACTGAAGGAGATAAACTTATCTATACAGGTATTCCGAGTTTCTCACCTGAGATCTTCAAAGAGGTTGTTAACATGGATGCCATGAAAACAAAACAGCTTGAAAAAGGTTTGGTTCAGTTAATGGAGGAGGGTGTTGCCCAGTTATTCACGTATGAATTAGGTAAGAAGAAAGTAGTGGGCGTTGTTGGTGCACTTCAGTTTGAAGTTATTCAGTTCAGACTTAAAAATGAATACAGTGCAACAGCACAGTTTGTTCCTCAGAATATTTATAAGGCTTGCTGGATCAGCAGTAAAGATCCAAAGAAGCTTGCTGAATTTATAGATTCAAAGCAGAGGCACATTGCCCGTGATAAAGATGATAAGCTGGTGTTTATGGCTGAGTCACGTGCGTGGTTACAAATGGTGCAGGATAATTTTCCTGAGATCAGTTTCCATTTTACTTCTGAGTTTAAGGATTGAAAACATCTTGACTTCTGAGCTAAAATTTAGAAGTTTGGTTTCATTAAGAATAGAATGCAGAAACCGTTAACTGTTATTTTTGAAGACAATCATCTGCTGGTGATTAATAAATCTCCCGGAGTTCTGGTACAGGGTGATGAGACGGGTGACGTTCCCTTAGTTGAACTTGGAAAAGATTACATCAAGCATAAATACAATAAACCCGGAGCTGTTTTTCTGGGAGTGGTTCATCGACTGGACAGACCTGTGAGTGGTGTTGTAGTGCTTGCACGAACATCAAAAGCATTGGAGCGAATGAATGAGCTCTTTCGTGATAGAGAGACAAAGAAAATTTATTGGGCCATTGTGAGTGCCAAACCAAAACAAGATAGTGGCACATTAATTCATTGGCTGGCTAAAGATGAGAAGAAGAATAAGACTACAGCTTATAGTAAAGAAACCCACGGAGCATTACGTTCGGAATTAAATTATCAAGTCATTGCTCAAAATAATGGTGAATGGCTTCTTGAGGTTAATCCAATCACGGGCAGATCGCATCAGATACGAGTACAATTAGCTAGCATGGGTTGTCCGATTAAAGGAGACTTAAAGTATGGTGCTAATGAAGCCAATGCTGATGCCAGCATTTGTCTCCATGCGAGGAGGCTTGAGTTCATTCATCCTGTAAAAAAAGAGAAGATCATTCTTGAATGTGATCCTCCAGACAAGGGTTTCTGGAATAAATTTTTGAAATTACTGAAGTAAATTCAGTTTCATGCCTGCACCTCTTTGGATTGAAAAGTTAAAGCAACGTTGGCAACTCAACAGCATAGCACAGGTTATTATCGTGCTTATTGTTTTCGCCTGCACTGGTTTTAGTGTTTACTTCTTAAAAAAACCAATTCTAAATTTACTGATTGGTGAAGGCAATGAGAGCGGAATGGCGAAAACACTCTATTATATTTTTATTCTTCCCATCTATAATATTCTCCTTCTTGGTTACGGATTTCTATTCGGGCAGTTTAAATTTTTCTGGGCCTTTGAAAAAAGATTTTTTAGTCATTTCATCCCCAAGTCAAAAAGAAAATAAGACGTCGTTGTTTAGTTAATCTTAACCAAATGACATTGAAATAGAATACAGAATTAGTCATAATAAAAGAAGCCGTCTGTTACGACGGCTTCTTTGTTTTAAGAAATATGATTTCTTATGTGCTTACGCTTTCTTGGTTTCACCTTTATCGAAATCCAATACAATTGGACCGGCAATGAAGATAGAAGAGTATGTTCCTACAAAAATACCAACGAAGAGAGCGAATGAGAAACCTCTCAATACTTCGCCACCAAAAATCAATAAGATAGTAACAACAACTAAAAGTGTTCCTGATGTAATCAGCGTACGGCTAAGCGTGCTGTTGATGGCATCATTGAAAACTTTAACTCTGTCGTGATTGGTGCCTTGATTAAAGTATTCACGTAAACGGTCAAAAATGATAACGGTATCATTTAAGGAGTGACCGATAACGGTAAGAATAGCTGCCACAAAGATCTGATCGATTTCAAATTGAAATCCGAAAATATGGGCAATTGAAAAGGCAGCAAACACAAACAATGAATCGTGAAGTGTGGCGATGATAGCTCCAACACTGTATTGCCATTTTCTAAAGCGGATTAAAATGTAAATGAAAATTGCAATGAGTGAAAGAAGGCTGGCCTTGAATGCTGAGTTTTTAATGTCATCAGCAACAGTAGGACCAACTTTAGAAGAGCTTGAGATCGTGAAATGACCTGCGTCCATTCCTTTTTCATTTTCGGAATATTTCAGTTTAGTAAAGTTTTCTAATCCTGAAATAAGTTCATGCTTAACTTTTTCATCAGCTGATTCAGAGTGATCATCTATCAGGTGTGAAGTTGTTACTTTCATAACGTTGTTAGCACCATAGTTTTTAACTTCAGTGCTTGCTTTCTCAAAACTTTCAGTCAATGCTATTTTTAAATCAGTAGCAGCAACCGGGGTGCTAAAGCTAACAACATAAGAACGTCCACCTTTGAAATCGACACCCAGATTTAATCCCTGAATAGCAACCGCGATAAAGCCTATTACAATCATAGCAACAGATATGATATAATTGACTTTACGCATTCCCACGAAATCAAAATTAGGTCTGTGATTTACGATATTTGATAAGAAAGTATCAAATGAAACTTTTGATTCATCACCTTTACGCGTCATCCACTCAATAATAACTCGTGATATGTAAACAGCTGAGAAGAAAGAAGTGATAATACCGATAATCAATACGATGGCGAAACCTTTCAACGGTCCTTGTCCAAATAAGAAAAGGAAAACAGCACTTAATAGTGTAGTAAGGTTGGAGTCAAAAATACTGGCGAAGGCTCTTGAGAAACCAACGTTGATTGCATCTCTTAGTTTTCGTCCATGTCGTAATTCTTCTTTCACACGTTCATAAATCAGTACGTTAGCATCAACAGCCATACCCATGGTAAGCACAATACCTGCAATACCAGGAAGGGTTAATGCAGCGTTGAACTGAGCGAGAATACCTAAGATGAAGAAGATGTTAAACAGAAGGGCCAAGTTTGCAACCCAACCACTCTTGGCGTAGTAAACAACCATGAACAACACCATGATGCCCAATCCACAGGCCATTGAAATCAATCCTTGATCTTGTGCTACCTTACCCAATGTTGGGCCGATGATAGCTTCTTCTACGATACGAGTTGGTGCTGGTAGTGAACCAGCTTTTAATACGTTAGCTAAATCTTTAGCTTCTTCAACTGTGAAGTTACCGGAGATTTGAGAGTTACCATTTGGTATTTCGTTGATAACATTTGGAGCTGAATAAACTGTCTTATCAAGAACAATAGCAATACGACCTTTTGGTGTTTTGTTAGAAGCTTCGGCTGTCATCTTTGCCCAGATCTTCGTACCAGAAGTGTTCATGGTCATGCTTACAGCAGGCTTACCGTACTCATCTGATGAAAGACGTGCATCCGTAATAACCTCACCAGTAAGTTTAGATTTTCCATTACGACCTAAGTCGATGAAATATAATTCAAGTGCTTCGCTGGCTCCTGTTTGAGTTTTATCAGGTTTGTTACCCCAGTACACAGCAATGTTGCGTAATAAGCTTTTTACTTCTGTACGTCTGAAAATTTTATTTATCTCAGCTGTATCTTTTACGTCATAGCTAAAGTCGCCACGTGATTTGCTTAACGCAAACAATGGAGACACATCCTGATTCAAAGAATCCAATCCATTTTTTTTAGTGCTGTCTTTAGCTGACTGAAGTTCTTTTTCAAGTTTAGAAGCAGCGGTATCTTTTTTAAGGGTATCAGCTGTAAGAAGTGAAGTCAGACTTTCTGATTTTGTTTCAGATTTTGTTTCTGTTGCTTTTTGTGCCTTCTTTTCTTTTACGAGAAAATCGTTGATAGCAATAAGTGATGTATTGCGTTTCTCCATGTCGGCCAAATCCCAGAACTCTAACTTGGCAACGCCTTGCAAAAGTTTACGAACCCGCTGAGGATTGTCTGCGCCAGGTATTTCAATTTGAATGTTACCAGTGTTAGGAAGTAACTGTATGTTAGGCTGAGATGTTCCGAATTGATCTAAACGATTTCTCAGGATGATGAAAGAGCGATCAATAGCGCTTTCAATTTCTTTATTTACCTCTTTGATTACAGTTTCATCAGAGTCATTAATACCAATGCGACCACGGGTAGTTGCACTTGCAAAAATAGTTGCAAGCTTTTTACCAGGATTAGCTTGCTGGTAAGTTCTGAAGAAGATAGAGCTAAACTTTTCAGAAGTAGTTTTTTGTATTTTGATAGATTTATTCAAGGCTTGTAAGAACGCCGAGTCCTGGCTGTTACCACTAAGACCTTTTAAAATATCAACTGGTGAAACTTCAAGAGTTACGTGCATACCACCTTGTAAGTCGAGACCAAGACTTAATTCATTGTCTTTGATTTCTTTGTAGGTAAACTCTGCACCAAATAAATTGTAAACCGGCATGTTCCAGATTGAGTCAATGTAATTCTGTTTTTTAGCCAGGTTAACAATGCCATTCTTGTCTGTTGCTTTGCTGAGTGCATCGTTCTGAACCCTCATGGAGATGACGGTGAACGAGAGGAAGTACAGGCACAACAATGTTATTGTTATGGCAAGTAAAACCACAAATCCTTTATTACGCATAAATTAGTTTGAGTTAGGTTTAAAGTTTAATTATAAAGTCTGTTGTATAATCGGTGGCATGTAGCCACGGAGTCCACTGAATGAAGTCAGTGTAAATGATTTTGGCTGATAAAGTATTAAGGAGCGTTGGGCGAGATGATCACCCGAAAGAGTGTCTGGAAGAATTTTCCTAATGATAATGGAATGCTTTGAGATATTTCAGGCTGTTCGTTTTCTTCAAAAAGAATCTCAAACAGGCAGAATGATTTTGTGTTTATTTCAACGTGAGCTGAGGTGGGTTGTGAGAAGGAGGGAAGTGAAATGTAGCTGTCATCAGCGTTTTTCTGCTTTTCCTGTTTCTCGGTCTTTACTTCCTTTTTGCTATAACGTGCAGCTTCAAAAAAGAAAACCTGCGAAAATATCACCACCAGAGCCGTTATCAGGCCCATTACAATAGTTGCGGTATGAAGTCGTTGTTTTCTCATTTTTCTTTGAGGCCTACAAAAGTAGGGAAATGTAGGAGATGTGCAAATCGGGGAAATATCTGAGATTTTAAAGCTTGGTTTTTAGGTATACGGTAAGTACATCCAGGCCTCTGTTGCATTGGCTATTATTAGGGATTACAATGTCAGCCTTGTGTTTTAAGGGTTCAATGAGGCTTTCATAAATAGGCATAACATGATTCTCATAACGGTATAATACATCGTTAAGATCGTAACCGCGTTCATCGTTGTCACGACGAATGCGTCGGCTTAGTTTTACATGATCTTTAGCCTCAATAAAGATCTTCAGGTCGAGTTCTTTTTCTACTTCGGGGAAGTATTGAACAAACAAGCCTTCAATAACTAATATAGGTGCAGGCCTAAACTCAAGTATTTCGGGTTTTGCGTTTGGGTTGTTAAAGGTGTATTCCTTTATCTTAAGAATTTCACCTTGTTTGATTTTTAAAATATCTGCCGCCAGGCGCTCACGTTCAATGGCCTCTGGCAAATCAAAATTCTGTACTCCCTGGCTGTCTACTTTTTGTTGCTCACGCGGTCTGTAATAATGATCCTGCGAAAGCAGACAAATATCTTCTGGTTTGAATTGAGCAGACAAGTTCTTCAGGAAATAGGTTTTTCCTGATCCGCTTCCACCGGTAATGCCAATGGTAAATGGTTTTTTCATGTTCAAAAATACGAATCTTAAATACTGCTTACTGTATGTCTTTAAGAAAGGCGACTAATTTTTCTACCGCCAACGCACGATGACTTACTTTATTCTTTTCGGCCATGGTCATTTCGGCAAAAGTTTTGGTGTAGCCTTCGGGCTGAAAGATCGGGTCATACCCAAATCCATCAGTACCTTTTTTAGTTTCTGTTATTATGCCTTTTATCACACCTTCAAAAGTTTTTGTTTCACCTAAGCCCATAACAGTAATAACTGTTCTGAATTGGGCTTTTCGGTTTACTTGTCCCTGCAGGTTTTTTAAAAGCAAATTGATATTGTCTTCACTTTTCTTTTGCTCACCAGCATAACGTGCTGAGTATACGCCAGGCGCTCCTTGTAAAGTTTCAACTTCAAGACCTGTGTCATCAGCAAAACAAGGTATTTTATAGTGATCAAAAATGAAGCTTGCTTTCTGAAGAGAATTTCCTTCAAGGGTTGGTTGTGTTTCTTCTAATTCATCAAAGCAGCCCAACTCATCAAGGCTTATAATTTCGAAGTCAGTAAGTATGTGCTTTACTTCTTCAAGCTTGTGTTTATTGTTTGTTGAAAAACAGATTTTCTGCATCATGATGCCGGACTTGCTTTTATAATTTAAGGTTTTATTATCCTTTCTTTTTGCCTTTAGGACCAGGCTTGTTAGCATTTGCTGCTTTCTCAGGATCTGTGATATCAACCATTTCGATATCAAACACAAGAATAGAATTTTCAGCAATTTTTTCACCGGCACGTTGTGAACCGTATCCAAGTGTTGATGGAATATAGAATGTAGCCTTTGATCCTTTGTTCATTAGTTTCAACGCTTCATGCCATCCTCTGATAACATTGCTACGTTCGATTACAACATCAAATGGTGCGTATGGCTCACGACGTGCATCGTAAAGACCTTTTTCCTGAGCAACTGCTTTGATGCTTGTATCAAAATAGTTACCGTCTAGCAGGTAACCTGCGTAGTGTACTTTAACACTTTGACCAGGAGTTGCATTTGCACCTGTGCCAGGTTGTGTAATTACATAGCGTAAGCCAGAAGAAGTAGTGTCTGCTTTAATAGCCTTTTCAGCAAGAAATTTGTCAATGGCTTCGACGTCCTTTGTAAGTTGTTCAGTTTGTTTCTTCTGCATCAACTCTTGTTGTTTTGCCATGTACTTCTCACGATTTGTAATTTCTGTAACAGAAATCAGGTAAGAGATTGAAAGCGTTGAATCCATTTTAGGAGGTAATCCACTGCCAACAATGTCTTTGAAGAATTTTTTGATAGGCATATTTACAATAACGCTATCGCCTTTTGATAACTGACGGAACATTTGAACCATTCCATTTTCAGTTTTCAGTGCACTTGTGTCAGCAATAAGAACAGCAGCAGGGAAACCTATTTTGTGAGTATCTGCCCATACTGAATCTTTTGAATCTTTCATCTGGTATTCAAATACCAACACCTCGTCTGTTTTAGCAAGAACGCCATCACCAGCTTTGGCAATTGAGAACTCCATTCCGTTAGGTGTTTTCTTTACATTAGAATTACAGGCAGCCATCATTAGCAGCGCGCCCATAGCAGCAATTGAAAAAAATTTATTCATGTTGTTTTTCGTTTTCAGTTTTTGAATTTTTTAGTTGATTGATTATAGAGAAGTTGTATTATTTAACAATTCAGCTTGGTATTCTGGCAAAAGGTGCAGTAACTTTTTTAACGTTTCTTCGAAGCTTAAATTACTTTGACCACCGGCAGCATTTTTATGACCGCCTCCTTCAAAGTGTTTTCGGGCAAAATCATTAACAGAAAAATTACCAAGCGAGCGGAAGGAAAGTTTAACACTATCCTTACGTTCAGAGATAAGTACTGCTAGTTGAATCCCCTCAATTGATAACCCGAAGTTAACCAGACCTTCTGTATCTCCGGTTTGTGATCCGTATTTTTTAAGATCATCACTATCAAGAGCGATGTATGCAGTTTTATATTCAGGCAATACCTGTAGTTTCTGACTTAGTACGTAGCCAAGAAGGCGTAAACGTTCAAGTGAGTTGGTATCGTAAATAAGCTTGGATATTTTAGAGGGATTAGCGCCACGATCAACAAGCTCACCGGCGGACTCAAATACTTTATGAGTAGTGTTGGGATGACGAAAGCCACCAGTATCTGTCATGATTCCAGCATAAAGACACTCAGCAATAGATGGATCAATTAAATCCTGATCGCCAAGATTTTTTATGACTTTGTAAACCAACTCAGCTGTTGAGGCAGTCTGCACATCCCACTCAACAAAATCAGCAAAATCTTGTGGCTCTAGGTGATGGTCTATCAACACCTTTTTAGCTGAAGATTTCTGCACCATTTCACCTAACTCATTAATTCTGCTTAGGCTGTTAAAATCCAGGCAGAAAATAATATCGGCTTTTTCAATGAGTGCAGCAGGTTGCTCAGGTTTCTCCTTCTGAAATACAAGCACCTCACTATTGCCGCTCATCCAGTTTAAAAAAGCTGGATAATCGCTTGGCGTAATTACAGTTGGTGTATGTCCTTTTTTCTTTAAATACCCTGCTAATCCCAGTGAAGACCCCAAAGCATCGGCATCGGGTTTAAAATGAGTGAGTATTACCACAGTACGTGGCGTTTTCAAAAAAGCTTGTAAGGCTTGAATATTCTGCATAGTCACCCAAAAAGAAGCGCAAAAATGGTGAAAAATAGTCCATATTCCATAGTGAACTTTCATTAGTCCTCGCCAAAAAATCCAAAAAGGCAAAAACTCTGGCCTTAAGACTATGCACTATGGACTAATTCTTTATTTTTGCGCCCGATTACAGGTATGCCGGATTCGGTACATTCTCTACGAAACTAAAAATTAACATTTATATGGCAGGAAAAAGAACATTCACTATGATTAAGCCTGATGCTGTTATTGCTAACAATACTGGTGCTATCACAAAAATGATTGAGGAAGCTGGGTTCAAAATTATTGCAATGAAGAAAACCAAGCTTTCGCCAGAAACAGCTGGCAAGTTTTACGAAGTTCATAAAGAGCGTTCTTTCTATGGTGAATTACGTGACTATATGTCATCAGGTGCTATTGTGCCGATGATCCTTGAAAAAGAAAATGCAGTTGAAGATTTCCGTAAGTTGATTGGCGCTACTGATCCTAAGAAAGCTGAAGCAGGAACTATTCGTAATCTTTTTGCGAAATCAATTGAAGCTAATGCAATTCACGGTTCTGATAGTGATGAGAATGCTGAGATTGAAGGAAGCTTCTTCTTCTCACAACTTGAACGCTTTTAATTTGTAATGTATAGTTATAATTAGGAAGAGCATGGAGTAATCCATGCTTTTTTTATGACCAGTGACTAATGACCGTCGTCTGTGGACCATGGACAGTCGACTTGTAACTAATCAAACAACCCCTTCGATTTTCCCAGTGGTGTTACAATTTTCAGATGCTTGTAAGCAAGTTCAGTAGCTTCTCTTCCTCGCGAAGTCCTTTTAATATATCCTTCCTGAATTAAAAAGGGTTCATATACTTCTTCAATTGTTTCAGACTCTTCACCAACGGCTGTGGCTATAGTTGTTAGGCCAACGGGACCACCCTTAAATTTTTCAATGATGGCACTGAGTATACGGTTATCCATATCATCCAATCCATTCTCATCTACATCCAACGCTTTCAATGCTATTTGAGCAATGGCAATAGTAATTGTTCCATTACCTTTTATCTGGGCGAAGTCGCGAGTACGTCGTAATAAATTGTTGGCGATACGTGGGGTGCCTCTGCTTCTTCGGGCAATTTCAAATGCAGCGTCATCATCAATAGGTGTTTTTAAAATCGCTGCTGATCGTTTTGTTATTGTTGTTAGCAATGCTGAATCATAGTACTCCAGACGAGCATTGATGCCGAAGCGTGCGCGCAGTGGAGATGTGAGTAAACCTGCGCGAGTAGTTGCTCCAATTAATGTAAATGGATTAAGACCTATTTGTACAGAACGAGCATTGGGACCTGAGTCGAGCATAATGTCGATCCGGAAATCTTCCATCGCTGAGTACAAATATTCTTCAACAATAGGATTGAGCCTGTGGATCTCATCAATAAATAAAACGTCATTGGTTTCGAGATTGGTGAGTAAGCCAGCGAGATCACTAGGCTTATCAAGCACAGGGCCAGAAGTAATTTTTATGTTTGATTCAAGCTCATTGCATATAATATGAGACAATGTTGTCTTGCCTAATCCTGGAGGACCATGAAGTAGCACGTGATCTAATGGTTCGCTGCGTTGGCGTGCTGCCTGAACAAAGATTTTAATGTTATCGACTACCTTTTGTTGGCCGGTAAAATCGCTGAAAGATAATGGACGGAGGGCTTTCTCAAATTCCTTTTCCTTGATTGTTAACTCGTCGCCTTCGCCGCTTAGATAATCTTCTCTCATGCGTATGTATCTCTATGTCTATTCGTTGGTAAAGGTCAGAAAATTATTAAAGGTTTCAAGTTTAAAGATAAGCCATGCTGGACTATTTAAGCAACAATGTTGCATTTAAGTTTATTTGTTTACCTTTGCCATCCTTAAAATCGAGCAAACAGCATTCCTCAATGGCATTTAAAATTCTGGTTCTTTTTTTAACACCACTGCTTTCGGGGCTTTTAATTTATCTCATTCCACAAGGAAGACGTACAAATTTTAAGTTGTTACTGGTTTTTGCTGGCTCATATCTGTTTGCCATCACTGTTATTCATATTTTACCTGAGCTTTATATTCAGCATCCTGATTTCAAATCTATTGGACTCTTTGTGCTCGGTGGATTTTTTCTGCAGCAATTGCTGGAATATTTTACTTCAGGTATAGAGCATGGTCACATTCATGCCGGTGATGATCATCATGCACATCACGACCATGACTCCAATCATGATCATCACCATCATCATAAAAGCGTTTCGGCTATTGTGCTATTGATAGCCTTGTGTGTTCATGCCTTTTTAGAAGGTGGTATGTTAGTGCAGCCTGTAACGATGGGCCCTGTGTATGATGTTAACGCCATATTATTAGGCATTGCCTTGCACCGGGCACCGGCAGCTTTTGCGTTGATGACAGTACTTGCCTTTCAACTTAACTCCCGCAAGAAAGCCATACCTTATCTGGTTGGATTTTCATTGGCGGCACCTATCGGACTATTTTTAAGTACCTATCTGGCCGATCGTGAAATACTAACAGCCTCGGGTTTGATTTACCTGTATGCCTTGGTGAGTGGAAACTTTCTTCATATTTCAACCACTATTGTTTTTGAGAGTAGTCCTGAGCACAGGTTCAATGCCATGAAGATGGTGGTAGCCGTTATCGGTGCTTTATTTGCTGTAGCGGTGCAGGCATTAGTATAGATTCAAACAGAAGGATTATCTTTCTTCTATGAATGCAGTTGTTCGATGCAAACCCTGGGTAGGGGATAGGCCGCCTAAAAAAATTCTGGTGATGCGCTTCCAGGCGCTTGGTGATACCGTGATAACGTTGCCCTATCTAAAATCAATAAAACAACAGTATCCTGATATTGTAATTCATTTTTTAACACGCAAGGAAGTAAGTCCTGTTCCGGCAAGCATTTTACTTTTCGATAGAGTGATTACCATAGGTGGAGGTCGCAATGCTAAGCTTCAATTTGTATTGACACTTTTTAAACTTCCCTGGTTGTGGTTTCAGCGATATGATGCTGTGTTGGATTTGCAGAATCATAAAATAAGCAAAGCAGTTCGTAAATTAATGGCTACTGCAGCATGGACTGAGTTCGATCGATCTTCGCCAATATCAGCAGGTGAACGAACAAGACAAACCATTGAAGCTCTTTGGACGTGGAAGATTACGCTTGTTACTTTATTTCAATTTAAAGACAATAAATTTCAGATAGACGAACTGTTAAATCGACATGGATGGAAGCGGGATCATGAACTTGTTGTATTAAATCCAGCAGGCTATTCACCATCACGAAGCTGGCCAATAAATCATTATATAGAATTTGCCAAGGCGTGGATTGAATATCATGAATCAACTCAGTTTGTATTATTGTTATTGCCTTCTATGCAGGCAAAAGCAAATGCAATTGCTGATGCGTTAGGTAATCATTGTATCAATTTAACAGGCAAAGCCAACCAGGTTGAAGCTTTTGCTATTCTACAGAAATCTAAATTTATTTTATCGGAAGACTCAGGATTAATGCACATGGCCTGGGTACACGGCATACCAACGTTAGCGTTATTTAGTTCGAGCCGCAAAGATTGGTCGGCACCACAAGGTGAGTGGTCCTATTGTCTTGATTCTTCTGATCTGGAGTGTGGACCTTGCATGCTTGAAGTTTGTAAGTTTGGTGATAACAGATGTTTGACACGATATACGCCAAGATTTGTTTTAGATAAAGCCAAAGCGTTAACTTCACCGAAATCAATTTGATGTATGTTCGGTGTTTATAAGCGATACCCATTTCACGTACCTTTAAGAACAAAAATTTTAAATGTTTTTCGTTTTGTATTCACCTTCAATGCAGTAGAAAAATTTTTAGTAACGCGGTTATCGCCGGGACATTCCAGGTTATGGCGTAAGTTTATTCCTCCATTATATTTTTACAAGAAGGGGAGTACTCGCTTTGCAGAAAGAAGTGGTATTCGTTACGTGTTAGATGTGAGTACACTTCACGGTCACTC
>Ga0310811_10008490_pt1 | contig 13214 bp, 11 predicted proteins | sample YCmetagenome_FD_207642 | JGI IMG/M metagenome (GOLD analysis project Ga0310811, IMG submission 207642) | Soil microbial communities from experimental microcosm in Duke University, North Carolina, United States - YC | ecosystem: Engineered > Artificial ecosystem > Soil microcosm > Unclassified ...
CAAACACGTCCGACTTTGCGGCGAACCCGGTGAAGAGTTCTGCGCCGAAATCGACAGTGCGTCCCATCAGCCCAAACGTCTCCTCGGCCCAGCGCAATGTCATCCGACGCTTCAGGCGCAGATCATCCAACTCTTTCGGAATCTGGTAGCAACGCAGCACAGGGTTCCCGGTGCGAGGCGATGGGAATGTCATCAGGTCGCGATTGAGAGGGTCTGCGGCGATGTCCCAGAGCCGTGCATATGACCGCGCCGCGCCTTGAAAGGCCGGATGCGCTGTGACATCGCGGACGATCTCGCCATCGTAGACGACTTCGCGCCCGTCGTTCCGTATGCTGGTCAGGTACTGCTCTCCGGTCCTCAGATTGGTTGACGACACTTCGCCCTCCGTCCGTCATGACAGCTGGACGCTAGGCGGTGCCTAGCCATAAAGTCTCTGGTGACGAACTGATTTATCCTGAAGCGAGAGGCCATACGTGACCGCCGGGGAAGACCGGGCCATCGTCCTTGGACCGTTCAGGCTGGACCGCCACAGACGCAGCCTGACACGTGATGGCGTCCCGTTAGCGGTTGGCGCGCGGGCGCTCGATGTACTCATGGCACTTGCTTCGGCGGGAGGCGAGACTGTCAGCAAGGATGTATTGCTCAAGCAGGCGTGGCATGGCCTGGCCGTTGATGAGAATAATCTCCAAGTTCAGATCTCTGCTCTCCGCAAGGCGATGGGAGAAGGCTGGATCGTCACGGTCTCCGGCAGGGGGTACCGATTGGCTGCGCCACCTGCCAGCGCCACCGCGCCCTCTGAAGCAAACGGCGATCGAGGCAAGCCGTCCATCGCTGTCCTGCCATTCGTGAATCTGAGTGGCGACGTCAGCCAGGAATATCTGGCTGACGGAGTATCGGAGGATCTCATCGCCGCACTCTCGCGCGTGCGATCGTTCTTTGTGATCGCACGCAATTCAAGCTTCACTTACAAGGGAAGATCGGTGGACGTGCGGCAGGTGGGGCACGAACTTGGCGTGCGCTATGTGCTGGAGGGCAGCGTTCGACGCAGCCACGACAGGCTCCGGATAACCGCACAACTCATCGACGCCGAACGCGGCAACCACATCCTGGCTGAGCAGCATGATAGGGATGTTGGCGACGTGTTCACGATGCAGGACGATATCACGCGTGCCCTGGTGACGGCACTCGCACCGGCGATTTCGTTGGCGGAGCGGCAGCGTGCAATGCGGAAGCCGCCGGAGAACCTGACCGCATGGGAAGCCTATCAACGCGCTCTGTCGCATTGGTCGCTCCGGCCCGATCTGTCCTCCTGCCGGGAATTTCTGCAACGAGCCATCACCCTGGACGGCCGCTTCGAGCCCGCCCATTCCAGACTTGCACTGGTTCACCTCGGCGAAGCTGCGGTGGGCGCCGGCCTTCCATTGCAGGAAGCGATTGTGCGGGCCCATGCAGCGGCGCGCACAGCGCTTGAGCTGGATCCCGAAAGCGCCCTGGCGCATGCGATCTTAGCATGGGTCTTCAGCTTTCAGGGCGACCCGGCTGTGGCGATGGATGAGGCCGAAATCGCGATCTCTCTCGGCCCGAATGAGCCACAGGCGCACCTCATCAAAGGCCGCCTGCTGACGTTCGGCGGCAAATATGCTGAGGCGTGGCACTGCCTTGACGCCGCATTGTGGTTGGATCCGCGTGGCGCGGTTGCCCCGTCGGTGATGATCCACCGCCTCTACTGCCATTACCTCGCAGGTGATTACCTTGCCGCTGAGGCGGTTGCGCATCGGCTCATTCGTGCCTCTCCCGAGTTGCCGCGACCGTATCCGTGGCTTGCGGCGGCCTTAGGTCAGCTCGGTCGCACGGAGCAGGCTCGCGGGATTCTGGATACGGCAACGGCAGTGTCACCGGCGTTCGTCGACTTCATCTCCGCCAGCCGACCGCCTTGGTTCCAGCCACACGACCACGAGCACCTGCTGACTGGATTGCGAAAGGCGGGATGGCGAGGCTGACGGGAAGGATGCGCACACGCGTGTGGGACATCGGCAGCTCGGATGGCGGTTGTCGAGCAGTCGGCAGAGAGTGATTCAGGATTCTTCCTTGTCTGCTCGCACCGAGGCCGCCGGTTCGCTATCGGCCAGGCTACCCCTGCGACAAATGTCCCCTTTCGAACGGCACCGTCTCGAACCGGACTGGCCGCGATCCACCCATTGCCGCCGTTCCGCCTTCATTCTGAGACAGGCTCTACGGCGCAAAGATCAGGAACACATAGCTTGCCAGCAGCACCAGATGCACGAACCCGGACAGCAGGTTCGTGCGCCCTTGTCCGTAGGTCAGCATGGCCACCAGGAATGAAAGCACCAGCAGCACGGTGTTTTCCTGGTCGATGCCGAGTTCCAGCGGCTGCCCCAGCCAGATCGAGATGGTCACAACGGACGGAATGGTCAGTCCGATGCAGGCAACAGCGCTGCCAAGCGCCAGGTTGATGCTCGTCTGCAATCGATTGCTCCGCGCCGCGTTCAATGCGGCGAAGGACTCGGGAAGCAGCACGATCACCGCGACAATGACCCCGGCAAGTTTCACCGGCGCGCCCATCGCAGCGATCGACTGCTCGATGTGTGGCGACAGGAACTTGGCCAGCAGCACGACGGCGACAAGCGACAGCAGCAGCAGGCCGGCACTCATCGCGCCAAGTCTGCCCGACACCTTGCCCAGCGCATCGCCATCGGTCTCGCCTGATGGCAGGAAGTAGTCCTGGTGCCGCACCGTCTGGACGAACAGGAAGACCAGATACAGCGCGAGGCAGACGCCTCCCACGAAGAATTCCTGCAATGTCGAGTAGTATGGCCCCGGCGTCGTCGACGTGTAGTTCGGCATGACCAGGACCAGGATCGCCATCGGCATCAGAACGACCAGGAACGCGTTGGCGCCGAGCGTACGGAACTCCTGTTCGCGATGCCGCAGCGTGCCCGCCACGATGCAGAACCCGGCGAGTCCATTAAGCACCAGCATCACCACCGCATGCACGGCATCGCGCGGCAGAGCCGGATTGGGCTTGCCGGTCAGCATCAGCGAAACGATCAGCGAAAGCTCAATGATGGTCACCGCAAGCGTGAGCACGAGCGTGCCGAAAGGTTCGCCAAGCCAGATTGCCACCACTTCGGCGTGATGCACGGCGGCCATCACCGAGCCGATCAGCAGTACGGCGAGGATGGCGCCGGCGATCCATCCGCCCTCCTTTCCCAGCAACAGTGCGGCGATCAGCGCCGCCGCGGGCAACAGCCATGAGGTGATGGGAACCGTGTGGGGGTTCGTTACGGCCATGAGTGATCCCTGCTGCGACGTCTGGCCCTATGGCTACTGATCAGTATAATCCGCGCCATACTTCGGAAGGGAGTGGAACGCATGAGTTTGAAGGGGGCGGGCTACATCGTCGGTGCCTACGAGCATCCGACGCGCAAGGCTACCGATAAATCGGTGACCCTGCTGCATGCCGAGTGCGCCAAGGGCGCTCTGGAGGATGCGGGCCTCACCAAGGATGACATCGACGGCTATTTCTGCGCCGGGGATGCGCCTGGCCTCGGCCCGCTGTCGATGGTCGACTACATGAACCTGAAATGCCGTCATGTGGACTCCACCGATGTCGGCGGTTCGTCGTATCAGGTTGCCGTCGGCCATGCGCTGGAATCGATCGCCGCGGGGCGTTGCAACATCGCGCTGATCACGCTGGCCGGCCGGCCGCGCAGCGAAGGCATGGCGACCGGCACCGCGCCGCGCGCCGGCAGTCCGGCGCAACCGGAAATGCAGTTCGAATACCCGTACGGCCCCGCCACCGCCAACATGTACGCCATGTGCGCGATGCGGCACATGCATGAATACGGAACCACCAGCGAGCAGCTCGCCTGGATCAAGGTCGCCGCGTCGCACCACGCACAGCACAACCCGCACGCCATGTTGCAGAACGTGGTGACAGTGGAAGACGTGGTGAACTCGCCGATGGTCGCCTCGCCGCTGCACCGGCTGGATTGCTGCGTCATCAGCGATGGCGGCGGCGCGCTGATCGTCACCAAGCCGGAGATCGCCAAGAGCCTGAAGCGCCCGCTGGTGAAGGTCATCGGCGTCGGCGAATCACCGAAGCACCAGGCTGGTGGCGATATCGACCTGGTCTACTCCGCGGCGCGCTGGTCCGGCCCGCCGGCATGGGAGATGGCAGGCATCAAGCCATCCGACATCAAGTACGCCTCGATCTACGACAGCTTCACCATCACGGTGCTGATGCAGCTCGAGGATCTGGGCTTCTGCGAGAAGGGCCAGGGCGGCAAGTTCGTCGCCGATGGCAACCTGATCGCCGGCGTCGGCAAGCTGCCGTTCAACACCGACGGCGGCGGACTGTGCAGCAACCATCCTGCCAATCGCGGCGGCATCACCAAGATCATCGAGGCGGTGCGTCAGTTGCGCGGCGAGGCGCATCCGAAACTGCAAGTGAAGAACTGCGATCTTGCGATCGCGCACGGCACGGGCGGCTCGCTCGGCACACGGCATTGCGGCAGCACTGTCATTCTGGAGCGGGAGTGATCGACATGGCTTACGTTCAGCGCAAGATCTCCTTCGTCGGCACGCCCGATACCAACCCGGAGACCAAGCCCTTCTTCGACGGCTGTGAGGCAGGCAAGTTCCTGATCCGCCGCTGCACGTCGTGCAAGAAGGCGCACTGGTATCCGCGTTCGCTCTGTCCGTTCTGCTTCGGTGACTGCGAGTGGGTGGAAGCGTCCGGGAAGGGCAAGATCTATACGTTCAGCGTGATGGCACGTGCCGAGGTGCCGTATGCGATCGCCTATGTCACGCTCGACGAAGGCCCGTCGATGATGACCAACATCGTCGATTGCGACTTCGACAAGCTGAAGATCGGCCAGGCGGTGGAGCTCAAATTCGTGCCGAGCGAAAAGGGGCCACCGATGCCGATGTTCAAGCCGGTGTAGGCGTCGCCGTACACCCCCTCTCCCGCGAAGCGGGGGAGGGTCGGGGTGGGGGCGCTGCCTATGGCCGAATGATCGTCCCCGGCCCTGCTTCGGTGAACAACTCAAGCAAACAGGCGTGGGGCACGCGCCCATCAAGGATCACCGCGCCCTTCGCGCCCTTGCGCACGGCGTCCACGCAGTTCTCCACCTTCGGGATCATCCCGCCGGAAATCATCCCGCTGGCGATGCCTGCTTCAACATCTGCGAGACTGAGCTCCGGGATCAGCTGCTTCTCATTGTCCAGCACGCCCGCCACATCGGTCAGCATCAGCAATCGCGTCGCGCCCAACGCGCCGGCGATCGCCCCCGCCACCGTGTCGGCGTTGATGTTATAGGTCTGCCCATCCTCGCCGACACCGACAGGCGCAATCACCGGCACCAGCCCCGAGCCGGTCAGCGCATGGATGATGCGCACATCGACATGCTCGGGCTCGCCGACAAATCCCAGATCCAGCACGCGCTCGATATGGCTGTCCGGATCCTTCTTCGTCCGCCGCACCTTCCGCGCACGGATCATGCCGCCATCCTTGCCGCACACACCCACCGCGAGCGCACCCGCCTGGGTGATCAGGCTGGCGACCTGTTTGTTGACGGTGCCGGCCAGCACCATCTCCACCACCTCGACCATCGCCGCGTCGGTCACGCGCAGACCATCGACGAAGGTTGACTGGATCGCCAGCCGTTTCAGCATCGCGTTGATCTGCGGCCCCCCGCCATGCACTACGACGGGGTTCACACCCACCTGCTTCAGCAGCGCGATATCGCTGCCGAATTCACGCGCGAGTTTCTCCTCGCCCATCGCGTGGCCACCGTATTTCACAACAATGGTCGCACCGGCATAGCGGCGCAGGAACGGCAGCGCCTGCGCCAGAACATGCGCCCGTTCGGTGGCGGAGGCGGTATCGATCGCGATCTGGTTCATTCGCGCCGTCTACGGGCGCGCGCCCGGAGGGTCAAGCGCTCACGGTTTGCGCCACCGGCAGGGTAAAATGAAATTCCGCTCCCCCGCCGGGACGATCCGCCAGCCACAAACGCCCGCCTTGCGCCTCGACGATCGAGCGACAGATCGAGAGGCCAACCCCCATGCCCGATACCTTGGTGGTGACGAACGGCTGGAACAACCGCTCGCGCACGTCCTGCGGCAGACCGGGTCCGGTATCGCTGACGCTGATCTCCACCATACCGTTCTCCGCCTGGGCCCGGATGGTCAGATCGCGCCGTTCGCAGCCCTGCATCGCCTCCACCGAATTGCGGATCAGGTTCAGCAGCACCTGCTGGACGCGGACCTTGTCGATGAACACCAGCGGTGTGTCAGCCGCGAAGTCCATGTCCAGGCGCACCCTGCGTCCCTCGGCGCCAAGCAATGCCAATGCAGCCGCTTCCTCGATCGTCTCGCGGATATCTTCCGCGCCAAACTCGCTCTCGTCCTTCTTCACGAATTGCCGCAGGCGCTGAATGGTCTGACTGGCGCGCGTGACCTGATCGGACGCCTTCTCCAGTGCGTCGTCCGCCCTCGCGAGTTCATTGGCACGCAGCAGCCGCAGGCCTCCGCGCACATAGCTGCCAACGGCCGTGAGCGGCTGGTTCACTTCATGCGCCAGCGCAGAAACCATCTGACCCAGTTCGGTCAGTCGTGAGACATGGATCAACTCGGCCTGCAGCTCGCGCAATTCCCGCTCGCGATCATGTCGTTCCACTTCGAACGATCGGGCCAGGCGCGCATAGAGCGCAGCCGTCTCGACCAGCAGCACCGCCAGCACGATGCTGGCTGCGATCAGTCCGAAGACGCGCCCGGCATAGAACCCAAGGTCAAACCGGCCACCGTTCAGGAGCGCCGCCAGCGAAATGTCGAACAGCCGGGTCACCATCACGACCAGCAACCAGACGTCGAGTGCCGAATGCCGAGGCTGCCGCCACAACACCAGCGTGGCTGCAATGTTCAACACCAGTACCGAAGAGATGGCGATCGGCAGCAATGACGTGTAGCGGTCGCCAATCATGACGGCCGGCAACACTGAGTGCCCCCAGGTTGTCAGCATGGCTGCCAGGATGACCGCAAGCGCTACAGCTGCGCATGTCACCATGACCGCCAGGCCGGGCCGCCGCACCGGCACGCCATCACGGAGCATAACGTAGGCGATCAGTGCGATCGGAAATCCTGAGCGCCAGATGATGTACAGCCAGGCGGTCGTCTGAGGCCCGGCGCCAATCAATCCGTTCGGCGCGAACAGGCGCGGGAAACTCATCGTGTGCGGCACGGCCATCAGCGCGGCAAACAGGTAGCCGCCGGCAAGCACCACCAAGGCCGACGAACCGAGGATGACGAACTGCGCGAACAGCATGATCGCGGTGATCAGATCGTTGACCAGCAACGCCGATTGGTAGATCGGGATGAATGCCCAGGCTTCGCCCAGCTTGACCTTGGCGAACGGCGCCAAAGCCAGGAATACGGCGGACGCAATCGTCGCGAATAGCACGGCGGTTCGGCGCTCGCCGGCGGATGGCGGCACTGTCGACAGAAAGACGTGCCGTTCGACTGTCGCCGGGCGGGGCATCAATGTCTCCGTTCAGCGGAACAAAAATACAACCACAGCGAGCAATTCTACAAGCGTGAACACGCAGTCTATGCTGACAGTGCGCAAGTACGGGAGAACGATACGATGAATGAACTTCCTCTACCCGCCGGGATACGGTCGCGGTTCGTGCGGGATGTCAATGGCCTTGAGGTGCATGCGCTGGAAGCGGGCGATCCCAGCCGTCCGTGCGTGCTCCTGCTCCATGGATTTCCAGAACTTTCCTACTCATGGCGCAAGGTGATGCCGCCTCTGGCGGACGCCGGGTTTCATGTCGTGGCACCGGACCTGCGCGGCTATGGCCGCACCACCGGGTGGCAAGCAGGCTACGATTCGCCGGATGACTTGCGCCCGTTCCGACTGCTGAACGCGGTCCGCGATCAGCTCGGGCTGGTGCACGCGCTTGGGCATCATTCCGTTGCGGCAGTGGTCGGGCATGATTTCGGCTCGCCGGTCGCAGCCTGGTGCGCACTGGTCCGGCCCGATGTCTTTTGCTCCGTTGTGCTGATGAGCGCACCGTTTGAAGGCGCGCCAGAGCTGTTCCCGTCGCCGCCCCGCGGTGACGTCCATGCCGAGCTTGCAGCACTGCCGCGACCGCGCAAACACTATCAGTGGTACTATTCGACGCGTCCGGCCAACGAAGACATGATGCGGTGCAAACAGGGCGTCCACGCCTTCCTGCGCGCCTACTACCACCACAAGAGCGCCGACTGGCCCGGCAACAAGCCCTATCGCCTGGCAGGCTGGACAGCGGACGAACTGGCGAAGATGCCAACCTATTACATCATGGACCTCAACGAGACGATGGCTGAGACCGTCGCGCACGAGATGCCATCCGGCGAAGCGCCATGGCTGACCGATGCCGAACTCGCTGTCTATACCGGCGAATATGAGCGCACCAGCTTTGCCGGCGGCCTTCAGTGGTATCGCCGCGGCACGACGGGTCTGGACACGTCTGAACTGCAAACCTTCGCGGGCCGGACGATCGATGTGCCGTCGATGTTCATCGCCGGCAGCAGCGACTGGGGCGTTTACCAGCGGCCGGGTGCATTCGAACGTATGCAGGGAACGTCGTGCACCCGGATGACGGGCTGCCACCTGATCGACGGCGCCGGACACTGGGTGCAGCAGGAGCAGGCCGCGAAGGTGAGCAAACTGCTGGTGGATTTCCTGCACCAGTAGACGCCGCTGCATCGCCGCCTTACCAATAAAGAAAATCAACAGGGAGGCTATCGTTCCATGCGTCGTCGCACGTTCCTTGCCGGCAGCGCTGTTGCAGCCTTGCCGCTGCCTGCCATCGCGCAGAATGCACCGATCCGCATCGGTCTGCTGACAGTGAAGACTGGTCCGCTCGCGCAGGGTGGCATCCAGATGGAGCAGGGTGCCAACCTGTTCTTCAAGGACCGCAACTTCATTCTCGCGGGCCGCAAGGTGGAGCTGCTGGTCGGCGACACCGGCGGCAATCCAGCCGGCGCCAAGACCAAGGCGCAGGAACTGATCGAACGCGACAATGTCGACATGATCTTCGGCCCGCTCGCCGCGTTCGAATTGCTGGCCATTTCGGACTACATCGCCGCGCACAAGACGCCGCTGCTCAGTCTCGCCGCAGCCGAGGACATGACGCAGCGCAAGCCCAATCCCTATTTCGTGCGTGCCTCCGCAACGTCCGGCCAGAACATGCACGTGCTGGCCGACTACACCGCAAAGGAACTGAAGTACAAGAGCGTCATCACCATCAGCGAGGACTTTGCCTACGGCTACGAGCAGATGGGCGGCTTCCAGCGCGTATTCGAAGGCGCCGGCGGACGCGTGGTGAAGAAGCTCTGGCCACCCATCGTGACGCCCGACTACACACCCTATATCGCGCAGCTCACCGGCGTTGACGCCGTGGTGCAGGGCTTCGCCGGCTCCAATCCGCTGAAGTTCATGAAGCAGTACAAGGATGCCGGTGTCACGCTGCCTGTGCTTGGCGGGGGCACCGCTGGCGACGATGCCCTGCTGAAGAGCTTCGGCGACGAAGCCGTGGGAATGATCACAGCATCGGCCTACACGTCCGACCTCGATTCGCCGGTCAACAAGCAGTTCGTCACCGGCATGGTGCGCGACACAGGGTCTACGCCCGGCCTGTACGCCGCGGGCATATACATCAACGGCATGGTCGCCGAGGCCGCGCTGAAGACGACGGGCGGCAAGACAGACGACAAGGAGGCGCTGATCGCCGCGTTGCGAGCGGTATCACTGACGGATTCTCCGCGCGGCCCATTCCACTTCGACCATTTTGGCAACGTGGTCGGTAGCGTCTACGTCCGCCAGTTGGTGAAACAGGATGGCAAGCTGGCGCAGCACACCATCAAGACGTATCCCGATGTCAGCCAGTTCTGGACCTTCGACGAGAAGTGGTTCCTCGCCCAGCCGGTCTACTCCCGCGATTATCCGCCATTGAAGAGCTGAGCGTGACGCGGCGTCTCCGCCAACCGTGAACCTCTGGCTCATCCTTGCCGTCAACAGCGTCACGCTGGGCGGACTGCTGTTCCTGCTGTCCGCCGGCTTTTCGCTGATCTTCGGCCTGATGCGCATTCCCAACCTGACGCATGGGTCGATGTTCATGCTGGGCGCCTATCTCGGCGTGACCTGCATCGCGCTCGGCCTCGGCTTCTGGACCTCGGCACTGCTGGCCGGGCTCGGCGTCGCGCTGTTCGGCGCGGTGATCGAGCGCTTCGTTCTGCGCCGCCTGGTCGGCGCCGAGCTGGCGCAGGTGCTGGTCACGCTCGGCCTCTCCTTCATGGTGGCCGATGTCTGCCTGATGCAATGGGGCGGTGATCCGATCGCGGTAGACACCCCTCCGCTGCTACGCGGCGCCGCCAAAATCTTCGGGCTGGCTTTCCCGATGTATCGGCTGGGCATCATCGTGATCGCCTGCGTCATCGCCATCGCGCTCTGGCTGCTGCTGGAGCGCACGCGCCTCGGCGCGATGATCCGCGCCGCGGTCGACGATCCGCAGATGGCGCGCGTTGTCGGCATCCGCGTGTCGCATTTGTTCACCATCGTGTTTGCACTCGGCGCCGGTCTCGCGGGCTTCGCCGGCGTGATCGGCGGCCCGATCCTGTCCGTTTATCCCGGGCTCGATCAGGACATGCTGCCGCTGGCACTGGTCGTGGTGATCCTCGGCGGCACCGGCCGCCTGCTCGGCTCGCTCGTCGGCAGCTTCGTCGTCGGATTCCTCTACAATTTCGGCCAGGCGATGTTCCCCGAGCTTGCCTATGTCGTGCTGTTCCTGCCGATGCTCATCGTGCTGGTCGTGCGACCGCAAGGTTTGTTCGGCCGGGTCCCGCTGTGAAGCCTGCCGCGCTCGTCATCGCATTGCTGTTGCTGGTGGCGGTGCCGTTCTGGGTCGGCAACAGCTTCTATGTCAACATCGCCGCACAGATCCTGATCTATGCGGTGCTGGCCCTGGGGCTGAATGTCCTGGTGGGCTACGCCGGGCTGGTGACGCTCGGCCATGCTGCACTGTTCGGCGTCGCCGCCTATGCCGGCGCGACATTGATCAATGCGGGCCACGGCCCCGTCGTCGTGGCCATCGGAGCGTTGGGCGCCACACTCATCGCAACCGCGATCTTCGCGGTGCTGGCGTTGCGAGGCACAGGCCTCGGTTTCGTCATGATCACGGTCGCACTGGGCCAGATCGCGTGGGGCATCGCCTATCGCTGGATCAGTCTGACCAACGGTGACAACGGCATTTCCATCAACACCCGCCCTGCCCCCTTCGGCCTGTCACTTGCCTCGGCGAATGCCTTTTACTGGGCCACGCTCGTCGTCTTCCTGATCACGGTCGGAGCGATGGCAATCTTCGTTGCGTCGCCATTCGGCGCGGCGTTGTGCGGCATGCGTGACCAGCCGCGGCGCATGACCGCACTCGGCTACAACGTCTGGCTGACACGCTTCCTCGCCTTCCTGTTCTCCGGCTTCTGGAGTGGCGTCGCCGGCCTGCTGTATCTCTACTACAATCAATTCATCAGTCCGCAGACCGTGGCATTGAGCGCCTCGGCCGAAGCATTGCTGATGGTGATCGCCGGCGGCACCGCGACATTGCTCGGCCCGATCGTCGGCGCCGGGCTGGTCATCATCATGAAGGACGTCGCCAGCGCCTATATCGAGCGCTGGAACTTCGTCCTCGGCGCGATCTTCGTCCTCATCGTTGTGTTCATGCCGGAAGGGTTGGTGCCTGGCGTGGCGCGTGTGTGGCGCCGGCGGCGATGAACGCTCTCGAGATCAACGACCTCAACAAGGCGTTCGGTGGTTTGCGCGTCACGTCATCGGTAAGCCTTGCCGTCGCACCCGGCGAGCGCCGACTCATCATCGGCCCGAACGGCGCCGGCAAGACCACGCTGTTCAACCTGATCACCGGCGAACTGCGTGCCGACAGCGGCCGCATCACATTGTTCGGGCGCAATCTCATCGGCCTGCCAGCCCGGCAGCGCGCGCATCTCGGCCTGGCCCGCACGTACCAGATCATCACGCTGTTCCCGCGCGAGACACTGGCGCACAACGTGACGCTGTCGCTGCTCGGCCTGTCGCCTCTGCGCTGGAACCCGCTGCTGCGCCTGAATGCCCAGCACGATCTATGGCACAAGGCCCGGAGCACATTGGCCAGTGTCGGCCTCGGCCATCTTGCCGACAGGCCGGTGGCGGAAACGTCGTATGGCGAGCGCCGTCGCGTCGAAATCGCCATGGCGCTGGTGCAAGACCCGAAGGTCCTGCTGCTCGACGAGCCCTTCGCCGGTCTCTCGGTCGATGAACGGCGCGACGTGCTCGCCCTTCTCACCGCCATTCCACGTGACGTGACCGTCGTGATGATCGAGCACGACATGGACGTGGCACTGGAGTTCGCCGAACGCATCACCGTGTTGCACTTCGGCTGTGTCGTCGTCGAGGGGACACGCGCCGAAGTCGTGCAGCATCCACGCACTCGGGAGATCTACCTTGTCGAGTGACGCGCTGCTGCTGCACGACATCGATGCCTACTACGGCGACAGCCACGTTCTGCACGATGTGTCGCTGCGGTTGGGCGAAGGCCGGTTGCTCGGCCTGCTTGGCCGCAACGGTGCTGGCAAGACGACGTGCATGAACGTCGCGGTCGGTCTGCTGCCGCCTCGGCGCGGCGCTGTCTCGGTGCATGGAACGCCGGTCACCGGCCGCACCCCGGAGGCAATCGCCGCGCAGGGTGTCGCTCTGGTGCCGCAAGGCCGTCGCATCTTCCGCAGCCTGACCGTACGCGAGAACCTCTCGGTCGCGGCACGCAGGCCGCGCATTGGCGCGGAACCCTGGACGTTCGATCGGGTGTTCCGGACATTCCCGCGCCTCGACGAACGGCGCGAGCAATATGCCGGCTATCTGTCGGGCGGCGAGCAGCAGATGCTGGCGATCGCCCGCGCGCTGATGTCGAATCCGCGCGTGCTGCTGATGGACGAACCATCCGAGGGCCTTGCGCCACAGATTGTCGCGGACGTGATGGCAACGATCCGTCAGTTGAAGGAGCACGGCCTGTCGATCGTGCTGGTCGAGCAGAATGCCAAGCTCGTGTTCGACGTGGCCGATGACATCGTGATCCTGAACAGCGGCCGCGTCGTCATCGCCG
>Ga0310811_10008491_pt1 | contig 13214 bp, 11 predicted proteins | sample YCmetagenome_FD_207642 | JGI IMG/M metagenome (GOLD analysis project Ga0310811, IMG submission 207642) | Soil microbial communities from experimental microcosm in Duke University, North Carolina, United States - YC | ecosystem: Engineered > Artificial ecosystem > Soil microcosm > Unclassified ...
GTTCGCCATGCCGACGACGTCGGGCCGGAATACGTCGGCGGACAACGTATTGATGAGCACCGAGATCATCTGATGCGCGAAACCGCCGACGCAGAACAAGGCGATCGCGACGTACGGGCTCGCGACGAGACCGATGCAGCCCGGTGCGATCATCAGGACGGCGCCCAGAGTGACGCCGGCAACACGCGAGGGAATTCTTCGAACCTGAAAGCGGCGCACGAGGAAAGGCGAGAGATAGCCGCCCGTGATGCCGCCCAGGTCCGCAGCCAGGAACGGCAGCCACGCGAACAGCGCGATCTGCTGCAGATCCATGCCGCGTTCCGTGGCCAGATACAGCGGAATCCAGAAGCTGAAGGTTTGCCACGCCGGCTCTGCGAGAAAGCGCGGCACGGCGAGCGCCCAGAACTGCGCGGTGACGAGGACTTCTCGCGCACTCGTGCGGCGCGCAGGCGCCGCCGGCTGATCCGCCGCGATCATCGCAAGCTCTTCGGGCGCGATGGCCGGATGCTGGCTGGGTGCGCGATAGAACGCATACCACATCACAGCCCACACAAGACCCACGGCACCTGTGACCATGAACGCGACACGCCAGTCCGCCCACAACGTGACGGCCACCACCAACGGCGGCGCGATCAGCGCACCCAGCGACGTACCCGCGTTGAACCACCCCACCGCCACCGAGCGCTCCCGGGCGGGAAACCATTCGGCGATCGCCTTGATGCCCGAGGGAACCGCCGCCGCTTCGGCAAGTCCGAGCAGTCCGCGAAACGCAGCCAGCCCCAGCCAGCCGGTCGCGGATGCATGCAGCATGCTGGCCACCGACCACGCGATGCCGAACAGTGCGAAGCCTGAGCGCAGTCCGATGTGGTCGACGATGAAGCCCGCGATGGGCTGCATGATCGTGTAAGCCACCTGAAATGCACCGACGACGTAGCTGTACTGCTCGGTGCTCATCGAGAAGATGACTTTCAACTGGGGCGCGAGCACTCCCAGTGAATTGCGCGCCAGATAGTTCGCGATCGTGCCCAGACAGATCAGCACGACGATCCACCAGCGCAGGTGCGCGATCCGCTTCACTCTCCTCCCGGAATGAACCTCGAAACAAGTGCGCGCAATCCTAATCCATTTTTCCCGCAGCACTGTGACATGGCGCCGGCCGCAGGGATGGCGGTAAGCTTCCCAGCTATATGAATCGACGCACCTTGCTCCAAGGAATGATCGCCGCCGCTCTGCCGCTCGGCCAAGGCGCCTGCACGCAGGCCAACCCGAATGCTCTCGTCGTCGGCGGATTGCCGGTCACGTGCAACCTGACGTTGCCCGTCGCGTGCGTCGCACGGGCAACGAGCAACGGCACCGCAGCCGCCGGCGCGCCGAAGTTTGCATTCGAGTTCAGCAAGTACAACGGCTGGCCCGAGATCAAAGAGTCGCTGATGGCCGGGCGCATTCAGGCCGCTTACATGCTCGCGCCGCTGGTGATGGATCTCGCCGACCGCGGCATCCCGATCAAGATCGTCTCGCTCGGGCATCGCTCGGGTGCGGTGATCATGGTCCGCAACGACTCTCCCTATCAGAACTTCCGCCAGCTTGCCGGCCGCCGCGTCGCGGTCCCGAGCCGTTTCGCAGTCGACTACCTGTTTCTGCGTCGCATGCTCGCCCAGGAGAACATGCGCATAGAGGACCTGGAAATCATCGAAATGCCGCCGCCCGACATGCCTGCTGCGCTCTACGCGAATGCCGTCGACGCATATTGCACGGGTGAGCCGTTCGGTGCCGCCGCGCAGAGCGCGGGCTACGCGAGGCCGCTGCGGATGACGCGCGACGAGTGGCCGAGGTACATCTGTTGTGTCCTCACCGTGCGCGAAGAGTTGATGGCCGCGAATCCCGCCATGGTGCAGAACCTGGTCGACCACGTGCTCGGCGCCGGCGTGTGGCTCGATCAGCAAGCGGCGAACCGCGAGAAGGCCGTGCAGATCGCCGCCACTCCGGCGTACTTCAACCAGGATCCGAAGATCATCCGCTTCGTGATGCAGAACCCGACCGACCGCGTGACCTACGGCGACCTGCGCATGATCCGCAGCGAGTTCGAAGAGCTGATGCAGCTGTCGATGCAGGCTGGCACCATCAAACATCCCATCCCGTACGAGAAGTACGTCGACGAGCGCTTTGCGCTCGCCGCGAAGCCCGCGGTCATCCCGTTATGAACGCGCGCACCGTGCGTTCCTTCTTGTTGACGCTCGCTGCACTCGTAGCGGGACCGGCGGCCAGCGCGCCGGCGCTGAAAGCCGGAGTCTTCGAACCGCCGCGCGCGGCTCCGCAGTTCTCGCTGCAAAGTTCTAGCGGCGGCAAGCTCGAGCTGCACAGCTATCGCGGCAAAGTCGTGATCCTCGGCTTCGGCTTCACGTGGTGCACGGACGTGTGCCCGGTCACGCTCGCGACTCTGGCGCAGGCGCGGCGCAAGCTCGGCGCTGCAGCCGACGAGGTCCAGGTCGTTTACATAACCGTCGATCCCGCGCGCGACAATCCGGCACGGATGAAGGAGTACTTGCACGCCTTCGATCCGACGTTCATCGGCGGCACAGGTGGAGCCGATGAGCTCGCCGCAGTACGCAAGGACTACGGGATCGTCGCGGAGAAACATGTCAAAGGCAGCAGCTATTCTGTTGCGCACTCCTCCTTCATTTACCTGATCGACCGCCGCGGGCAGCTGCGTGCACTGATGCCCTACGGGCGTGGCCCGGACGATTACGTGCACGATCTGCAGATTCTCCTCGCGGAGTAGCGATGATGCGTTCGCCGCTGCGGACCGTCCTGCTGGCATGCGGTGCAGTCGGCGTCGGCGTGCTCGCCTGGGCCGGCTTCACGCCGATCGAAACCCGGACCGGCGCCGACCGCGAGGAGCTGTTCGAGATTCCGCGCGGAACCTGGGCGCGACGCATGAAGGGCGAGGATCTCGGCATCCTGCCGGACGAGATCCGCTTGACGCTCGGAATCCGCGATATGCTGGTGCTGCGGAACCTGGACGAGGTGCCCCAGATCTTCGGCCCGACGCTCATGATGCCGGGCCAGAGTTTCCGGCTCCCGTTCGAACAGGCGGCGGAATATCAGTTCGCCTGCTCCGCGCACGCGAGCGGGCAGATGCGGGTTATCGTGTATCCGTATCCAGCGACGCCGTGGGCCCGGATCATGTGGCGCGCCAGAAGACTATGAACAGAATCAAAACCAGTCTGCCCGCTCTCGGCGTCATCGCGGCGCTGCTCCTCGCCTGGTGGGGCGCGATCGTTGCCACGCAGAGCCTGATATTCCCTACCCCGTGGGGAGTCGTCACCGGCGCAATCGAGCTACTGGCGAACGGCACGTTGTGGCGGCACATCGCTGCATCGTTGCTGCGCGTCGGCACTGGTTTCGCGCTCGCCGTCTGCATCGCCGTCCCGCTCGGACTGTGGATGGGTTGGGTGCGCGGCGCGTACCTCACGCTCAATCCGATTTTCCAGATGCTGCGGCCGATCTCGCCGATCGCCTGGATCCCGATCGCCATCCTGTGGTTCGGCGTCGGCGACGCGTCGCCGATCTATCTGATCTTCATCTCGTCGGTGTTTCCGATGATCGTGCAGACCACGGTCGGCGTGCACACGATCGACAAGCGCTACCTGCGCGCGGCCGAGAACTTCGGCGTGTCGCGCGCGACGCTGTTCAAGCAGGTCGTAATCCCTGCAGTGCTGCCGCAAGTCCTGGTCGGCATGCGCATCGGGCTGGGCGTCGCCTGGCTGGTCGTCGTTGCTGCGGAAATGATCGCGCTGCGCTCGGGGCTCGGCTACATGATCATGGATTCGCGCAACGCTGGTAATCGCTACGATCTGGTGATCGCAGGCATGATCATCATCGGCGTGATCGGCCTGTCGCTGGACAGTAGTATGCGTCGGCTGGAACGCATCAGGTGGGTTCGCTGGCGCTATGCACAGTAAGATCGAAGTCCGCGGCCTCAACAAGAGCTACGAGTCCGACCAGGGACGCCTGGTCGTCGTCGAGGACATCAGCTTTACGGTTCGCGATGGCGAAACCGTTGCCATCGTCGGCCCGTCCGGCTGCGGCAAGACGACTCTGATGAACATGATCGCCGGCTTCGTCAAGCCGGACGCCGGCGCCATCGTCATCGACGGCAAGCCGCGCCTGAAGCCGGATCCCAAGGGAATTCTGATCACGCAGCACGGCTCGGTATTCCCGTGGCTCACGGTGCGCGAGAACCTGATGTTCGGCCTCAATGGGCACGCGCCGCGCAACAAGGCCGAGATCGCCGACCATTACGCCGCGATCGTCGGCCTCAAGGGCTTCGAGTCGAGCTACCCGCACGAGTTGTCGGGCGGCATGTTGAAGCGCGCCGAACTGGCGCGCGCGCTCGTGGTGAAACCGGAAGTTCTGTACATGGACGAGCCGTTCTCGGCGCTGGATGCGCTGATGAGCCTGCGAGTGCGCAACGAGCTGCTGCGGATCCTCGCGGAGGAGCGCCACACGGTCATGCTGATCACGCACGACGTCGAGGAAGCGATCCATGTCGCGGACCGCATTCTCGTGCTGTCACCGCGCCCGGCGCGAATCCAGGCCGCGTTCGACGTGCCCTTCCCGCATCCACGCCGGCTCACCAGCGCTTCGGCTCAGGAGCTGCGAGTCGCAATCCTGCGCGAGCTTGGCGTCGACCACTACGGCGGTTAGATCGCTCGCGATCTTCACCGTGAAGGATCTCGACCTGCATCCCGACCTGCGTCTGCGCAAGCTGGCGATCGGTGCCGAGCGCGCGCCCCTGCTCGTGGTCGACAACTTCGTCGCCGACGCGGAGGCGCTGGTCGCGGACGCATGTTCGCGACGGCTGACCGTGCAGGGCCGCTACTTTCCCGGCATCAGGGCCGAGGCACCGCCCGCCTACCAACAATTGCTGCTCACTCGACTGAGAAGCGCGCTATTGGACTGCCTCGGCGTGCCGGACGGAACGCTCTCATTCTCGATGTGCCACTACTCGCTGATCACGACACCGGCGCACGAGCTGACGCCGCCGCAACGGATCCCGCACGTCGATTCGTTCGCGAAATCCGGGCTGGCGACCATGCACTATCTGTTCAAAGCGAATCTCGGCGGCACTGCGTTCTACCGCCACCGCAGAACCGGATTCGAATCGATCGACGAGACGCGCCGAGCGGAATACGCGCGCGCGCTCGATGCAGAACATGCGACCGCCGCTGCGCCCGGCCCGGCATACATCAACGGCAATACCGAGCTGTTCGAGCAGATCGCCAAACAGGACGGCGTCTTCAACCGTCTGCTGGTCTATCGGCGCAACTCGCTGCACTCGGGCTGCATCGAGGCCAACGTGCCCGACCTGAATCCCGCGACCGGTCGCCTGTCGATCAACAGTTTCATCGACTGGGCGCCGCCGTAGCCGCTGCAGCTCACCAGCCTTTCACTTTCGTGCGGACGCGAACCAGGTTCTTGTCCGCCGTGAGATACAAGGTGCTGCCGTCGTCGCCGAACGCGAGATTCGCCGTCGCGACGCCAGTGGCCAGCGTGCCGAGATGCTTGCCGGTCGAGCGCGCCGTCCAGTCGCTCGATGCGACCGAGCTTTGCCACTTCCTCCGAGTACGCGATGCCACTGAACAGCAGGTAGATGCCAAGCGCTGCATGCGCGAGGAAACGATTCATAACAAGCTCCACAACAGCAGTGTCACCGTGTACGCGAACGATACAGATCATGAACTGCGGAGCCCGCGAGCAGGAATGCGCCAACGCCATAAAACTGCGTATCGCCGGGCGCAACTTGTTCGGGACGATCGCTGACTTGCTGAACCCAACCCAGCATACCGTCGGATTGGACCGCTCGCTCCAGGGCGCGCCAGCCACGTTGCACGACCGGCTCGTATTCGGTTCGATGGAGCAAACCCGCCGCGATACCCCAAGCCATGCCGTAGACGAAGAAGCCCGTGCCGCTCGATTCTGGTGGCGCAGCTTCCGCAGCGGCGAGCAACGATGGTGCCCAATACCCGTCCGGTTTCTGCACGGCCTTCAGCTTCGCCGCCATCTCTTTGAACAGCTCTTCATACCTCGGCCGCGCCGGGTCATTTGCAGGCAGACGCTGCAGAACGCGCGCAACGCCGGCGAAGACCCAGCCGTTGCCGCGGCTCCAGAACAACTTCCTGCCGTGGCTGTCGCGCTGCTCGAAGAAACGGCTGTCGCGATAGAAGAGATGTTCCTCGCGGTCATAGAGATATTCTTTCGTTGCCGTGAACTCGGCGTGCGCGTACTCGGCGTAACGCTGATCGCCGGTCGCCGCAGTCAACCCGACCCAGACCGGTGGCGCCATGAACAAGGCGTCGCACCAGCACCAGCGATCGGTGCACGACGTCTGCGCCTGCGTGGTCAGACTGCCGCGCCGCGGAGCGGCAAGGATTTCGTCGAAACGCCTGCGTAACGGCGCTATCGCCGCCGGTCCGGCACCGTGCGCCGCCGCCCATAAATAACTCTGCCCGATGACGTGATCGTCCGCGTGATAGCGGCGGTCGCCAAGTCGCCAGTTCGTGCTGCGTCCGTGCGCCAGCACAGCCTCGCGAAAACGCGGCGATTCACTCCGCTCCGCAAGCTCGGTCAGCCCAGCGTAGAACGCTCCCTGCTGCCAACTGCGAGGACTGCGTGTCTCCTCGCGCATGACCGTGATCGAGACGACTGGTTCGAGATGCGCGAGCTGCCAGTCGGCGACCTTCTCCATGAGCGCGAGCGTGCGCCCAGCATCGATCGTGTCGGCTGATGCGATTGCAGCCGCGCCGAGCACCGTCAGGATCAATGCCGCCTTGAGCATGCGGCGCATGCTTCTCAGGCAGGAGTGGTCAGCAGCGCCTGGTACCACAGGGCGCTGCTCTTCAACGTGCGACGCTGCGTCGGATAGTCGACGTGCACGATGCCGAATCGCTTGCGATAGCCTTCGGCCCACTCGAAGTTGTCCATCAGGCTCCAGACAAAATAGCCGCGGACATCCACGCCGCGCGCGATGGCGTCCGCGACGGCAACCAGGTGCGACTCGATGTACTCGCGGCGTTGTTCGTCGTCGACGCGGCCGCCCACGACGTCGTCCTGGTACGCTGCACCGTTCTCCGTGATGAACAACGGCGGCAGCTCGTAGTCGCGATCGAGGCGCAGCAGCAACTCCGCGAGACTCTTCGGCGCTACTTCCCATCCCATGTCGGTCACCGCCGCGCCGCTCGACGCCGGCAACGCAGCGTTCGAGCTGCTGGAGAAAACCGTAGGGCTGTAGTAATTCACGCCGACGAAGTCGAAAGGCTGCGCGATGAGCTGCGCATCGCCGGGCCGCACCGACGGAGCATCCACGCCGAGATGCTCGATGATGTCCGGTGGATATCCACCCTTGAACAGCGCATCCATGTACCAACGCACGAGCCGGCCGTCTTCCAGTCGGGCATGCGTTGCGTCGAGCTCCGAATCCGTCTCCGGATAGACGGGCGACAGGTTCAACACGATGCCCACCTCGGCCTTCGTGTTCGCCGCGCGAATCGCCTGGAGTGCGAGTCCGTGACTCACGAGCACATGGTGAGCCACCTGATAGGCCACGCCCCGGTCACGCACACCCGGCGCAAAGATGCCGCGCTCGTGCCCCAGCACGGCGGTGACCCACGGCTCGTTGTGAGTCGCGATGGAAACGATGCGGTCACCGAGCCGACCCGCGACGAGCTGCGCGTAGTCCGCGAAGCGCTCGGCAGTCTCGCGTGCGCGCCAACCGCCGTGGAGGCGCTGCAGTTCTGCGGGCAAGTCCCAGTGATACAGCGTCGCGTACGGTTGGATATTGCGCGCGAGCAAGCCGTCGACGAGCCGCTCGTAGAATGCAAGACCGGCCTCATTGATCGCACCGCTGCCGGACGGCTGAATCCTCGGCCAGGAGATGGAGAAGCGATATGCGCGCACGCCGAGATGCGCGATCAGGTCCAGGTCGGAATCCAGCCGGTGATAGTGATCGCACGCGACATCGCCATTACTGCCGTCCGCGATCGCGCCCGGCACACGGCAGAACTCGTCCCAGATCGAGAGTCCCTTGCCCTCCGCGCGCGCCGCGCCCTCGATCTGGAACGCGCTGGTCGCGACGCCCCAGACAAAGTCCCGAGGAAAGCGCCGCCGCAGATCTGTCAGGTTCATCGGTCGCTTCATGCGGTCGTCGACTTCGGGGGCAACAGCAACTCACCCTCCAGTTCTTCGAGCGTGCGGCCCTTGGTCTCGCGCACGAACACCAGCACGAACAGCAGCGCTGCGCTGGCGAACAGGCCATACACCAGGAACGTGCCGGCGGGGCCGAGCTTCGACAGCTCCCACGGGAACACGAACGTCACGCTCGCGCTCACGAGCGCGTTCCAGAAACCCGCAGCCGAGATCGCGACGCCGCGGTACTCGTTCGGAAAGATCTCCGAAAGCAGCACCCACATCACCGGCCCGAGCGAGATCGCGAACGAAGCAACGAAGCCGATGATCGCGATCAGCACGAGCGGTGCATTCACCGTCGGAGCAACATCGGCCAGCGCCGGATCGTGGGGTGCGACGCTGAAAGCCCAAGAGATCGTCAGTAGCGACACAGCCATGCCAGCGATGCCGATGATGAGCAGCGGCTTGCGACCCAGGCGATCGATGAGCCGGATCGCAACCACAGTCATCACCACGTTGACGAGGCCGACGATCACGGCCTGGCGGAACGCATCGCTGACGCCGCCGCCGGCCTGCGCGAATATCGTCGGCAGGTAGTAAAAGATCGCGTTGATGCCGGTGATCTGCTGGAAGAACGCCAGTCCGAGCGCGATCAGCATGACCAGACGGATGCGCCGATCGAACAAGCCGCGCCAGCCGTGCGAGACGTGCTTCGCCGCGAGACTCTGGCGGATCTGCTGCAGATTCTCCTGCGCCTGCGCGGCGCCGGCGACGCGCGTCAGAACCTCCAGTGCCTGCTCGTCCCGGCCCTTGATCACGAGCCAGCGCGGACTCTCAGGAATGCGCGACAGCAGCAGCAGATACAACAGCGCCGGCACCACCTGCACGCCGAGCATCCAGCGCCAGTTGTGCTCGCCCACGCCGAGCCTGAGATCGCCGCCGGTGCCGCTGAGCTGGAAATACTCGCGAATAAACGGCACGACGCCGGAGATCACCGTGGCGTCGAAGCCCAATAGCAGGCCGCCGATCGCAGCGGTGAGCGCGACCAGGCTGACGTTGAGTCTGCGTTGTCCCATGCGCGCGGCGTGCGCTTCGTTGTTCGTCATCAAGTTGTTCTTCGTATACGGCGACGTGCTTGCCAGGTCAACGCGAGCGTGCTACAAGGCAAATTGTAAGCGCTTACATTTTTCGGCACAAGAACCGAAATAGTCGCAAACAGGGGGCCCAGCCGTGAACGATTCTGCCCGTAGACGTTCGCCGATCGCACAGACCATTTCGCTGATTCTCGGCACCGCCGTCGCCATGCCGGTGTTCGCCCAGGCGCAGCAGGAGACGCTCGAAGAGGTTGTCGTGACTGGTATTCGCGGCAGTCTCACCTCCTCCATGGAGTTGAAGCGCGACTCGCAAGGCGTGGTCGACGGCATCGTCGCCGAAGACATCGGTAAATTTCCCGACACGAACCTCGCCGAGTCGTTGCAACGCATCAGCGGCGTGTCGATCGATCGCTCGGCGATCGGCGAAGGCCAGCGCGTCACGGTGCGCGGCGTCGGCCCGGACTTCAACCTGGTGCTGCTGAACGGCCGCCAGATGCCGGTCTCGTCCCTCGAGGACACGGTGGCCTCCAACCATCGCGCCTTCGACTTTGCGAATCTCGCCTCGGAAGCGATCGCGGGCGTCGAGGTCTACAAGACCAGCCGCGCCAGTACGCCGACCGGCGGCATCGGCGCGACGATCAACATCAAGACGGCGCGGCCGCTGGACAATCCCGGCCTGCATTCCAGCCTCGGCCTGAAAGGCATGATCGACGAGTCCGGGCAGAACCTGCCGGCGCACCTGCAGGGCGATGAGATCACGCCGGAAATCTCCGGCATCTACAGCAACACGTTCGGCGACGACAAATTCGGCGTCTCGCTCACTGCGAGCTACCAGGAACGCAACTCCGGCTTCAACCAAGTGCAGGTCGGCAACGGCTGGCGCGCGTTCGCCGGCGACGAGAACAACTGGGGCACGATTCCGCAACCGGGCCAGCCGGGTTCGGAGAACATCACGAACCGTCCGGATGCGACCGACACCTATTCGGTGCCGCAAAATCTCGGTTACGGCGTCAGCGGCATCGAACGCAAGCGCACCAACGGTCAGCTCGCGCTGCAGTGGCGTCCGATCGATGCGCTCACCGCGACGCTCGACTACACCTACTCCGAGAACAAGATCGCGACCCAGCGCAACGAGCTGTCGGTGTGGTTCAACTTCGGTCCGTCGAGCAGCAGCTGGACCGACGGTCCGGTCGCGGGCCCGCTCGTGTACACCGAATCGATCCCGGCCGCGAACAGCGACCTGTCGATGGGCGGCGCCAAGTTCGCCACCAAGAACGAGAACAAGTCGCTGGGCTTCAACCTGGCGTGGGACGTCTCCGAGCGCCTCGGCTTCTCGCTCGACTTTCACGACTCGAGTGCTGAATCGGGCGCCGACAGCCCGTACGGCTCGAATTCCGTGCTCGGCGTCGCGGCCTTCGTACGCGGCAATACCACCGGCGACTTCCGCCAGGACTTTCCGGTCATCAGCGTGCAGCTGCCTGCTGGCATGACCAGCGTCAGCCCATCGGCGATGACGGTCACCGGCTCGGCGTTCCGCAACGGCTACATGAAGATGGACATCACCCAGACGCAGCTGGGCGGCAACTTCGACTTCAACGACAGCTCGCGCCTGGACTTCGGCGTGGCGCTGACCGACATGAAAAATCGGACTGCGTTCTCGACCGTGCAGAACGACACCTGGGGCTCCGACGTCGCGTTCGACCCGGCGGCGTTCCCGGACGACGTGTGGCGGCCCGATACGATCCGTCAATATTTCGACCAGGTTTCCGGCAGCGGCAACTCGAGTCTGTTCAACAACTTCTACACCTTCGACTTCGACCGGGCGCGCAACATCGCTGCCGGCCTGCGCGGCGCGGACCGCTTCAGCGCCAGCCCGACCTTCACGACCGATCGTCACGTCGAGGAAGAATCGCAGAGCGCCTATGTGCAGTTCAGCCAGGCGTTCGACACCAAGATGCCGATCCACGCAGCGGTCGGTGTGCGCTGGGAACAGACAGACGTCACGTCCAGCGCGCTCGTGCCATCACCCTCGGGCATCAGCTGGGCCTCGGATAACGAGTTGAATGTCATCACGCCTGCAGGAGCTTCCACCACCACGACGCTCAAGGGCGACTACGACTACGTGCTGCCAAGCTTCGACTTCGACGTCGGCATCCGTGACAACGTGAAGTTCCGCGCCAGCTGGGGCCAGACCATCGGTCGCCCGGGTTGGGGCGACATCCAGGGCGGCCAGGTGCTCGACCTGCTGGTGCGCGTCGACGGCGGCACGGGCTCGCAGGGCAATCCGGCGCTGAAACCGCTGGAGTCGACCAACATCGACCTGTCGCTCGAGTGGTACTACGCGGAAGGTAGCTACGCGTCGGTCGGCTACTTCAACAAGGACATCGACAACTACGTCGGCGTCTCGCAGATCGTCGAGCAGCCTTTCAGCCTGCATACGCCGATCAACGGCGCGCTCTACAACGAAGCGGTGGCGGCCGCCTGCGCGGATCGCAGCACCACGTGTATCCGCAACTGGATCTTCACCAACCGTCCCACCGCTCCGGGCGTGAACGCGACCGCTCGCACCATCACCGGACAGAGCGGCGATCCTATCGCCGACTTCCGCATCACGGTGCCGGCGAACCAGCGCTCGGCGAATCTCAACGGCTTCGAGTTCAACGTCCAGCACATGTTCGGCCTCAGCGGCTTCGGTGTGTCGGCGAACTACACGATGGTCAACTCGGGCTTGAAGTACGACAACCACCTGCGCAATCAGCAGTTCGCACTCGAAGGTCTGAGCGACGCAGCGAACGTGGTCGCCTTCTACGAGAACTTCGGCTGGGGGGTGCGTCTCGCCTACAACTGGCGCGACGAATTCCTGGCGAGCCGCTTCGACGGCGCCGGCGCCAACCCGCTGTACACCGAGCCTTACGGTCAGTACGACCTCAACGTGAGTTACCAGTGGGGCAACAACCTGACGTTCCAGGTCGAAGCGATCAACATCACGGATGAGATCCAGCGCATTCACGGCCGCACCGACAGCGAGGCCGTGTTCGTGACGCAGACCGGGCCCCGCTACATGATCGGAGCGCGGTACAAGTTCGGCGGGCAGTAGCGAGACGAGTCCCGCGTTCGATGTAGAGCCGCTGGCGCCCCCAACCAGCGGCTCTTTTCGTTACGATGGGGTGTAATGACAACGGGGTCGATCAAGCATGTAGTGATCGCGGGCGGCGGGTCGGCCGGGTGGCTGACCGCAGGCGTCATCGCCGCCGACCACTGCGCGGCGGCCGGCTCGGGATTGCAGGTCACGGTGATCGAATCGCCCGACGTCGGGCCGATCGGCGTCGGCGAAGGCACCTGGCCGACCATGCGCGACACGCTGCGACGCATCGGCGTCAGGGAAAGCGATTTCCTGCGCGAGTGCGATGCCTCCTTCAAGCAGGGCTCGCGCTTCAATGGCTGGCGCGACGGCGCGGACGGCGACTACTACTTTCATCCGTTCGTCCTGCCGCAGGGCTACACGGAGACGAATCTCGTCGCCGGCTGGCTGCAGCGTCACGCGAACGTGCCGTTCGCCGATCTGGTGAGTTTCCAACCGCACCTCTGCGTGCAGAACAAGGCGCCGAAGCAGGCGGCAACGCCCGAGTTTGCGGCGGTCGCGAACTACGCCTACCACCTCGACGCCGGCAAGTTCGGCATGTTTCTGCGCAAGCACTGTACTGAACGCCTTGGCGTGCGACTGATGCTCGATCACATCGTCGGCATCGAATCGCATCCCAACGGCGACATCGCAGCGCTGCAGACGAGGTCACAAGGACCGCTGGCAGCAGATCTGTTCGTCGATTGCACAGGCCTGCAATCGCTGCTGCTGGGCCGGCACTATCAAGCTCCGTTCGTGTCGCAGAAGCACGTGCTGTTCAACGACTCCGCGCTGGCGCTGCAGGTGCCCTACCC
>Ga0310811_10008492_pt1 | contig 13213 bp, 13 predicted proteins | sample YCmetagenome_FD_207642 | JGI IMG/M metagenome (GOLD analysis project Ga0310811, IMG submission 207642) | Soil microbial communities from experimental microcosm in Duke University, North Carolina, United States - YC | ecosystem: Engineered > Artificial ecosystem > Soil microcosm > Unclassified ...
AATTCACCTAAAGATTGCGTCACTCTTCGCGTCTGCGAGATGACAGCGCTTGCCGCCTTCAGGCGGTGCGCTTGCCGGCAAATACCAGCCCCACGCCTGCCAGCACAGAGGCTATGCCGGCGGCCGTCGGAATCCAGATCGAATGGTCTTCCTGGGCATTGATTTGCAGGGGGCCGGCTTTCACCACCGGTTTGGTCTCGGTCCAGGAGACCCGGCTAAAAAACAGCCCGGCAATACCCAGCACGATCAACACCACACCCAGCATCGCAATCGGTTTCATGGCGGCCTCCCTATTCTGCAACATCAACGAGAGGTGCCACGAGAAAGTTCCGCGAGGGGGTAGCTGATGGGCACTTCAAGGGAACGGAAGAACCTCAGAAAGTCTTATATATCAGTCACTTACAAGCCATGGCGCCGAGGCCAACAGACCCCGGCGCCCTGTTCCTCAGTTCTGAAAAGACACAGGGTGCAGCAGATCGCTCATTCCCACCCGGTGCAGCATTTCGGACCTGACCCGGTCCATCACCGCAAAGGTGATGTCGGCGCCGTCCTGGCTGGGATCGACATGCACCCGGAACGGCCGCTTGCCGAAGGGGGCGTCCACCACATTCACGATGGCTTCGCCCACCAGGCTGGCATCGGCATCCGGGGGAACGATTTCGGCAAAGGCTTTCTGGATCTGCTCGCCGAAATCCTTGTACGGCCCCGCCTGATATTCCGCGGCGCGCGCCTCGTCTGCCGGGCGGCCCGAATGGGCGAAATGATTGGTGCCCGAGGTGAAGGCGCCCGGCACGATGATCGAAGTCTCAATGCCCCAGCGGCTCAACTCCCGCGCATACTGCACCGCGAGGGCATCCATCGCCGCCTTGGCCGCGAAATAGGGTGACAGGTAGGGCGGCGTGCCGCCGGCTGAACTGCTCGAGGAAACCCACACCAGCAGGCCCTGGTGCTGCTTGCGCATCACCGGCAGCACCGCGCGGTTGACCCGCTGGGTGCTGAGCACATTGATGTCATAGAGCTGGGCAAATTGTTCGGGTGTGAAAGCTTCGGCGGGACCGAACACCATATGGCCGGCATTGTGCATCAACACATCGATGCGGCCGTCTGTGGCGACGATCTTTTCTACCGCTGCCGCGATGGACGGTTCCGACTGCACATCCAGCTCGATGGTGCGCAGGTCAACCTTGTTGTCTTTCGCATATTGTTCGACATCACGCACCTGGGCGGCGTTGCGCCCCTTTGTGTCGCGCATCGAGGCATAGACGGTGTGCCCGGCCTTGGCCAAGGCATTGGCGGTCAGGCGGCCGAAGCCGGAGGACGCGCCGGTGATGAGGATGATCTTGTTGGTCATGACATTGTTCTTTCGGGTTCGAGTTTGTTGAGGTTTTTCAGATCATGCCGCCATTGGCGCGCAGCACCTGGCCGTTGATCCAGCCGCCTTCCGGCGATGCCAGGAAGGCCACGACATTGGCGATGTCTTCGGGCGTGCCCAGCCGCTCCAGCGGATTCATCTTGGCCATCCGGTCGATCAGTTCCGGCGACTTGCCGTTGAGGAACAGGTCGGTGCCGGTCGGTCCGGGCGCCACTGCGTTCACGGTGATGTTGCGGCCGCGCAGTTCCTTGGCCAGGATTCCGGTCAGGCCTTCGACGGCGGCCTTGGTGGCGACATAGACGCCATAGGTTTCCAGCTTCAGTCCGACCACGGTGGTTGAGAAATTGATGATACGCCCGCCGCTGCGCAGGCGCTTGGCGGCTTCGCGCATGGCGTTGAAGCTGCCCTTCAGGTTGACGGCGATCTGGCTGTCGAACAGCGCATCGTCGCTGGCGGCAATCGGCGCCAGCTTCATGATGCCGGCATTGTTGACCAGGATGTCGACGCCGCCGAAACCGGCCTCGGCGCTGTCGAACATCCGGGCGACCGCAGCCGGATCGCTGACATCGGCCTTGGCAGAGACGGCACGGCCGCCCGCGGCTTCGATGGCGCGGACCACGGCTTCGGCTTCCTCGGCCTTGCCGGCATAATTGACGATGACGATGGCGCCGTCCTTGGCCAGGCGCTGCGCAATGGCAGCCCCGATACCCCGGCTGGCACCCGTTACGATGGCGATTTTGTCCTTGAGCATGTGAGCCTCCTTGGTTGGGCCCGCGACCGCCGCGAGCTATGGGAAGCACTCTGATTGCTGGACTGCGGAAGATAATCAGCCTAAAACTGGCATGATTATTCCATAATCACGAACAATAGATGGACCGGTTCGACGCGATGCGGGCTTTTGTGCGGGTGGTGGAGCGCAAGAGCTTCACCCTGGCCGCCCAGGATATTGGCCTGCCCCGCTCGACGGTGACCCAGACCATTCAAGGGCTGGAAACGCGGCTGGGGGTGCGGCTGTTGCAGCGGACCACCCGCAGCGTCTCGACCACCCTGGACGGCGAAGCCTATTACCGCCGCTGCCTGGCCATCATCGACGATATCGAAGACGCCGAAGGCGCCTTTGCGGGAACGCGCCCGCGCGGCGCCTTGCGCATCGAAGTGCAGGGCACCATCGCGCGGCATTTCCTTTTGCCGGGTCTGCCGGATTTCTTTGCGCAATATCCCGATGTCGATATCACCATGAGCGAGGGTGACCGCTGGGTGGACCTGGTGCGCGAAGGCGTGGATGCCGTGCTGCGCTTTGGCGAACTTCCCGACAGCGAGCTGACCATGCGGCGGGTGGGAATGCTCAAGCGCTGCACCTATGCCGCGCCCAGTTATATCGAGCGTTTCGGCATGCCCAGGACATTGGAGGATTTGAAAGAGCATCGCATGGTGGGTCTGCGCCGCTGGACCAGCAATGATCTGGTACCGCTGGAATTTGCGTGCGGGGACGGTATCGAGAGTCTGTTCCTGCCCGCTATGTTTTCCGTCACCGGACCTGAGAGTTACATCGCCGCTGTGCGCCTGGGACTTGGCCTCAACCAGATGCCGCTGTTCCATGCCGATGAGGATGTGAAGAACGGCACCTTGGTGCCGGTGCTCACCGGCTATCCGCCGCCATCCGCCCCGGTATCGCTGCTCTATCCGCCCAACCGCCAGCTTTCGCCGCGGGTGCGCGCCTTCCTGGATTGGGCGCAAGCCGAATTCGCCAAGCGCAATGTCCATGCGATGCCGTCGGCCGACTGACAGATAATAACTGACAGATAATCAGAATGGATCACGGCTGGTCCGCAGGTGCGAAAGCCGCTAGAGAGACAGCAGAGCGGCGGGCATTCAGGCAGTGACGCAAGGATAATTGCGCACGCCTCACACGGTGGTGAGGCTGATTGACCAGGGTGCGGGAACGGGCTGCCACGGCCACGGCGGCGCTTCTTCTCCAATTTCTTTTCATTCTTTTGCTCTCGCAGTTTCTGCTGACGCCTCAGGCGCAGAAGGAAAGGGCGCGGGAAATGCTGTTGCTGCTGCGCCCGTCGGTGAAGCCCAGGCCGCCGCCTCCCCCGATACCGCAACAAGCCTCGCCCGCGCTGCCTGTCCCGAGCCCTCAGTTCGTTCCGCCGCCCTTGCCCAATCCGGCGATTGTCGGCGTAAAACCGGAAACGCCGTCCGGGCTGGAAGCGTTCGGCCGGGCCCTGTCCGGCTGTACGCCCGAACAGATGGGAAAGCTTGGCCCCGAAGATCGCGCCCAATGCCCGCCGCTCGCCGCGATGCCAAAGCCTGATGAGGACCTGCTGGCCCCGCCGCGCTCGCATGCCAAGGATGAGGCGCAGTGGGCCGAAGACCTGGCGGAACGGAACTGGCAGCCCAACTGCTTTGGCGCAGAGCAAGTCTTAAAATGCCTGATCCAACAGAGCATCGAAGAGAATGACAGGGCCGGGAAGGCCCGCGCCTCAATCGCCGAGCAACGGCGGCGCCGGGCACAGCCACCGCCGCCACCCCTGCCGAAACGGATCGGGGCGGTGCCGCGCTGAGCGATTGACCAATGCTGCCGGTCACGCTGGTATGGGCGGCGCCCACATGATCCGGGAGAGAAGGGGCCGATGAAATACTTACCCCTGGTCTGGGCGGCATTGCGGCGCAAGCCGGTACGCTCGATCGTCACCTTCCTGTCGGTGACGGTGGCCTTCACCCTGTTCGGGCTGATGATCGGGCTGAGCGCCACCATACATACGATCGAAGAACGCGCCCGCGCTGACCGCATCTGGGTGTGGCCGCGTTTCGACAATGTGCCGATGCCGGTGACGGTGGCGCGCCAGATCGCGCAAATGCCGGGCGTGAAAAAAGTCACCGTCATGGCTTATCTTCAGAGCTATATCGGCGATCCGAAAAACCACGCTTTTGTTTCATTCGTCGACGACGAATTTGGCCACATGTTTACGGATTGGGGCCCGAAGCCGGAGCAATGGGAGACGATACGCAAGAACCGCATGGCTGCGGTGATCGGCCCCCAATTCGCCAAGCAATACAACAAGAAAGTGGGCGACGTCCTCACCGTCGTCGCGCCGCGGACCAATCGGTCCGACGGCACCCACACCTGGACCTTGCATGTGGTGGGCATTGGCGAGGAGTCTACGCAAAATTCCTATCCCTATGTGTTCGGCAACTATGACTATTACGACAAGTCGGTGCCTTTGGCCGACCAAGGCAAAATGGCTGAAGTCGATGTCCTGACCGCCGATCCGGCGCTGGCGCCGGGTCTGGCGCAGAAGATCGAGCAGGTCTTCGCCAACTCCGCCAGTCCCACCCAGGCCAACACCGAAAAGACGCTGTATGGCGCCGGCTTCGGCGGCATGGATGTGCCCACCTTGACGCATCAGATCGCTTTTGCCGGCCTGATGATGATCCTGTTCCTCACCGCCAATGTGATTGCCCAATCGGTGCGCGAGCGGCGAACCGAACTCGCCACTCTGATGGCGGTGGGCTTTTCCGGTTGGGCGGTGATTGCCCTGGTGGCGGCGGAAGCGGCGGTGATCTGCATTGCAGGCGCGGTGTGCGGCTCTGTCATCGCAGCGGGATTGGCGGCCCAGGTGCCCTCACTTATGCCGCGCGGCTGGGGAATGCCGCTGCCGACTTTGTCGGCGGCCGTGTTTTTCTGGGCCGTGGGCAGCGCTTTTCTGCTGGCGCTGGCCAGCACGGCATTGCCTGCTCTTCGCCTCAACCGGCTGGATGTGGCATCGGCTCTCGCGGGGCGGGCATGATCCGTCAGATCGCCATCGTTTCGCTGTTGGGTTTGCGCAGCCTGAAAACGCGCTTGTGGCAATCCTCGGTGATCGTGATCGGCATGGCCTGTGTGATCGGCGTGCTGCTCTCCATGCTGTCCATGACCGAGGGCCAGCACAACGCCTATCTGCGTACAGGCGATCCGCGCGCCGCCATTGTGGTGTCACGCGGCACGGAGTGGGAGATCGCCAGCACCTTGCCGCGTGACCAGGCGCGCATGGTGCTGACGGCGCCGGGCGTTGCGAAAGATTCGGATGGCGCGCCCATTGCCGATATGGGCATCACGGTGGCAGTGCCTGCAATAATGAGGAAGAGCAACATCCGGCAGCCTATTCTGCTGCGCGGCGTGGGTGCCAAAGGCGTGATGCTGCAGCCCACGCTCCGCATGGTGGCGGGGCACATGTTCCGTCCCGGCAGCCGCGAGTTGATTGCGGGTGTCCGCGCCAAGGACCAGTTCAAGGATATGGACATCGGCAGCAAGGTGATCCTGCCCAATGGCGAATGGCCGATTGTCGGCACCTATGTCACCGGCGATCTGCTGGACGGGCAGCTGCTGGGTGATGCCGAGACCTTGATGCCGGCGCTGCGCCGCAAGACCTACACCACGGTGCTGGCGCGGCTTCAGTCGCCGGCTGCGTTTGATAGCTTCCGCCGCGCTCTGACCGGCAACCCGGCACTGGAGGTGGAGGTGATGCGCGTGCCCGAATGGAACAGCAAGATCAGCAAGGATTTCTCGGCTTTCTTGCATGTCTTCGTCTATGGCGTCGGCGCGATCCTGGCCATCGGCGCCCTGTTCGGCTGTTTCAATACCATGTATGCGGCGGTGGGTTCGCGCACGCAGGAGATCGCCACCCTAAGGGCGCTGGGCTATAGCGGATTCGCCGTCGCCGTTTCGGTTTTGCTGGAAGCGATCCTGTTGTCGGTCAGCGGTGCGCTGATCGGCGCATCGATCGCCTGGGGCTTGTATGACGGCGTGCCCAGCGGCTTTGCCTCCGACGTTTTCACCCTGACGGTTTCGCCCGCGCTGTTTGTGACCGCCGTGCTGTGGGCGATCGCTGTTGCGCTTCTGGGCGGGATCCTGCCGTCGCTTCAGGCGGCAGGCAGCACCGTGTCTGATGCTTTGCGGGCCAGGTGATCTGCCGGCCTAGGCCTGCGCCTTGGCCTTAGGCATTTCGCGGGCCTTGACCTTGCGAACCTCCGCAAGCTGGCCGCGCAGGACGTCGATGGCGTCGCGCTCTTCCGGATTGAGCTTGTCGCGGTCGACATGGTTCATCAGAACCTCCAGCACATCGCCGATGCGGCCAAGCTGGCGTCCGTAACTGCCGACCTCATCCAGGATCGATTGCTCGACATCGGGATGATTGGTCTGGCCCAGGTCGATGTTGATGAAACCGAACTGGGCGCCCTGCTGGTAGAAGCTCCAGGGATTGATCGCTTGCCACAGTTTCTGCGGCGCGAGTGACAGTTGAAAACTTTTGGACATGGCTACCTCCTGCCGGGGAAGGCAAACATAGCGCAGTGGGCTGGTTATTGGCAGGATGGGGCCGGATGGTGCTTAGTGCTTACAACAAAAACATAACAACCGACCGGGGGAGGAAATGAATATGCGCACCCGCCTTGCTCTTGCTGCCGTCTTCCTGGCCGGCGCCCCGGCCGCATCTGACGCACAGGAAAAGAGCGGCCCGCCGACCGCCAAGTCTCCCGGCTGGTTTTTGCAGGCGCCGGCGAACCCCGCTGGTGCGCGCCCCTCACAGGGCCGCGCCAATTTTGCCGCCTTGAACAAGGCCGGGGTACCGGCATGCTCGCATTCCCCGGTGTGTGATCCCGCCAATGGCGGCTCGGCGGATCGCGGGGCCCTGGCGCGGGTACAGTGGCGCCAAACCATGGGCTACACCTTCTCTTATCCGTTCCAGATATCGCCGGACGACAAGGGCTCCTATCACAGCGGCGTTCCCGCGGTCGGCATCGATTCCAAGGACAATTTGTGGGTGTTCCAGCGCAACAGCGCCGGCCACCCGCAGCTCTTCAAATACAATCCCCAACACAAGCTGATCTTGACCGTGCCGGAAAGCGTGCTGGGCCATCAGGAAAAGGCGCATGGCATGGCGGTGGACCCGTTCGACAATGTCTGGGTCGCCGACGGTGACGGCAGCACGGTCACGCAGCTAAGCCCCGACGGCAAGGTTCTAAGGGTCATCGGCCGCAAGAATCACCGGGGCGATTGGAACGAAGCCAAGGGCCAGCGGCTTTTGTGGCAGCCCATGATGCTGGCCTTTTCCCGCAACGGCGATGTGTTCATCGCCGAAGGCCACGCCAATGAAAGCCCCAACGATGCCGATTCCGGCAATGCGGACAGCAATATCGGGGCGGCGCGCATCATTCATCTGGACCGTAATGGCAAGTTAATCAGCCAATGGTTCGGCAACAGCGTCGGCCAGGGCAAGTTCAGCATGGCGCATGGCGTGGCCGTGGATCCTCAAAACGGCGACGTCTGGATCGGGGATCGTGAACAGTATCGCCTGGTGGTTTATACCAAGGACGGCATTTTCCGCCGCACCATCCAGATGCGCAATTTGATCTGCGCGATCGGTTTTGACCGCCATGGAAATCTTTGGGTGTCCAGCGGCCAGGACGGCCAACTGCTGAAGCTGGATCGTGATGGCACGGTGCTGGGCGCGGTGGGAAATGGCGCGGGCCGCGGACCGGGCCAGGCGATCGAAACCACCTACATGGCCTGGGACAGCCACGACAATCTCTATACCGGCGACACAAGCGTGGCCCGGGTCACGGTTTGGTCGCCGCCGAAGTGAAGCATCAATCCGATCATTCGCTGACCGTTATTTCCGTTGCTTATCGGCGGTTTCAAAAGGCATCCTGATTCTTCCGAAGTGGTTTCAAAATATTCATGGGAATATGGCACTAATGAATGTGAACCGTGCCTACGCGCCCTGTGAGTGATAATTTGCCAGCATGCTGACATGACCAAGCTCCGAGATGTTTTCATCACGGGAACCGGGGCATTCCTTCCGGGACCGGCCGTTGGCGTGGGGCAGATGGAGGATCACCTTGGCCGGATTTACGGGCGTGATTCCATCCTCGGCAGGCGCGCGCTGCGCTGGAACGGCATTGAAAGCCGCCATTATGCAATTGCGGCGGACGGCTCGGTTCTCCACACCAGTGCCGACATGTGCGCGCGTGCCGTCCAGGCCGCACTCGAGGATGCGGACACGGAGCTGAAACAACTTCAATTCCTGGCCACTGCAACAACCCAGGGCGACTATCTGGTGCCAGGTCACGCGACCGCCGTCCAGGGAGCGCTCGGCGCGCCGCCGATGGACATAGCCAGTTTTCAATCGGTTTGCTGTTCGTCCCTTATGGCGGCGAAGGCGGCCTGGCTGTCGATACGGGCTGGCGAGCATGATATGGCGGTGGCGTGTGCCAGCGAATTCTCGTCGCGCTGGTTTCGGCCCTCCTTCTATGAAGGGACCGCGTTGTGCGACGAAAAAGGCCGGTTGCGCGCCGAGGCGGACTTTCTGCGCTTCACCCTGTCTGACGGAGCAGGGGCATTTGTATGCGAACCAAAGCCGGGCCAAAATGCCGTCAGTCTGCGCATCACATATATCGATATTGTCTCGCTGGCTGGGACATTCGATCCGTGCATGTGGGCGGGGGCCTCATTGGAAGGGCGCGATGACTTGAGAAATGCCTGGTCCTATGCAGGCCCCGTGGCGGCACATGCGGCGGGCGCCATATCCCTGCTTCAGGATTTTCAACTGTTGAAGCGGGTGATCCGCGCCTGGGTCGGCGTGTATCTGAAGAAGGTGAATGAGGGCCGCATCAACCCGAAGGACGTGGACTGGCTGTTGTGCCATTACTCCGCCAAGTCGCTGCGCCAGGAAATCCTGTCCCTTTTGAAGAACACCGCCGGAATGATTCCGGAGGAAAAATGGTTCTCTGTGCTGAAGGAAAAGGGCAACACCGGCTCCGCCTCGATCTGGGTTATGCTCGACGCATTGTTGAAATCGGGGAAAGTTGAGCCAGGCCAGAAGATCTTATGTGTCGTGCCGGAAAGCGGCCGGGCCATGGTGGGCTTCTTGATGGCGGAGGCGGTGTGAGCGAGTCGGTATCCGATGTCTTGCGCAAGCTGACAATCGTCTTCACGGGTTTCGAGCAACGCCTCGAAACCGTGCCCCTGCTCAGAAAGCTGTCCCGGGGAAAATTATCGCTGGCGGACTATCAGGCACTGCTGGTGGGACTGCGCCAGCAGGTCAAGGACGGCGCCCGCTGGATGTCCCGGGCAGCGAGTAACATTTCCGAGCCCCATCTTGAGCTGCGCTCCCTTGTCATGCGCCACGCGGTGGCCGAGCATCGCGACTACCGGCTGCTTGAGGCCGATTATGTCGCGACGGGCGGCCGGCTTGAGGAAATTCAGGGCGCGCAAATGAATATCGGCTCGGAAGCGCTGTCGGCCTGGATGTTTCACGAAGCATCAAAGCCCAACCCATTCGGACTGTTGGGCGCCATGTGGGTGATTGAGGGGCTGGGCGCCATCAAGGCAAAAGAGTGGGGGCGCGCCATAAAGGAAAGCCTGTCACTGCCGGACCAGGCCGTGCGGTTTCTTTTGTATCATGGGGAAAACGATGCCGGTCACATCGGGGAATTCCAGGAAATGCTCTCACTGGTTCTGCCGGACGAGGCGGTGGCCCAGCGCATCGTGCGCACGGCAGAGGTGACCGCACGGCTGTATGCGCTTCAGATCGAGGAGATCGGGACGTGAGCGCGGGCAACTTCGATGTGAAGCTCTTCGACCCCGCAAACCCCGATCCGTGGCTGGCGCTTTACCTGGACCAGAGCTTGCCAATCGACGACGAGGCGAAAAAGGCCCTTTTGCATGGCACCGCATCCTGGTCGCGCTATTGGATGTTCAACATCATCCGGCCGCTCGTTTTCATCTTCTTTTTGTTCGTGAAAATATTGCGGGGGTTGAGCCCCACCTTCCCCAACCTGAACGGTACGCTGCACAACGCGATCTATTGGGGCCTCAGGCTGTTTGCCACGCCCCAGACAAATCTTCTCATCATGCGCCATTTCCATATCGGCACCGAGATCCTGGCCTTCATCAAGGCCAACGCCGGCGTCGGCGCCATCGATACGGTGCCGCTGAGGCCGCGCCGGCTGAAGGATCTCAGGGACAATGTTTTCCTTCAGCACGACCTCAACGTCTATAATTTCATAATCCAACTGAATGCGGGCTTGCGGGATCAGGGGCGCGAGTTGGAGGTCGTGGCCGCGCCGGACTTTTCCATGATCACCGACGGGCCGTTTCCCATAGAACCGACGAAAAGCGGGCTGTTCAATTTTTGTGATGTGCAGACGGCGGTGGAAGTCTATACCCCGCTCTATGCGCTGCTGCTGCCGCGCGATGATTTTATCCGGGCCGCCAACTCACTGCAGCTTGACGAGCCGATGGCGGTCTATCTCGCAAAAATACTTGGCTCGGAATATCACCTGGCCTTTGTGAAAAACGGCCATCCGATGGTGCCGCTTTCCACGCTTCAGGCGGGATACCGCCTGATGATGCATGGCCTGGACTGTGAAGGCCTCCACGGTTGGCTGCGCATGCTCAAACGAAGGCAGGCGGCGGGCCTTTCTTTGCACAAGCCCTAGGTGAAGGGGCCGGGACGGCGGAATAGTATGCGCGGTCCCTGGCGCGATGCTTGCCAAGGCGCCTCAGTGATGGTCGGTGCTGAACCGCTCCGGCCGAAGGCAGAGCCACTGTTCTGTTTCCTCCTCAGCGCCCACCTCGCCGGCGTCGGAAGGGTGAGGATAGTGATAGTCGGTGGCGCCCAGGATGCCATCGCCCAGGACTCCGTCGCTGGAAAGCGGCAGGATGATCCGCTCACCGATGCCCCAGCGCTGGAGATGGCTGAAGACCCGGCCAGTGCTGCGATACAGCGCAGGCTCTTGCACCACACGGCTGTAAAGACGCTGCGTCCAGCCCACGGCATCGGGGGGAAATATCTTGTCCAGGGAAAGGCCGCGGATGTTCTTGCCGAAGATCTGGCAGATCTTGTTTCCCGCAAGACGGCCCGAGAATGCGTCTGTTTCCGGGTCGTAGCGATAGGCCCACACCAGCGGCAGTTCATGGACGATGCGTGCCGGCGATATCTGCTCCCATGAGGGCATGGCCTGCGTGCCGCGCGCCTGCATCCAATGCGCCAGAACCACTTTGAGGCTTGACGAGTTGACAGCGTCAGCAAAGCCGTCAACGCGCTTTGCTACAAGCGGCTTGGGGCAGCCAGGCTCCGCGAGCGTGCCTGACCGGCCCCGCTCCTGGATCGCCTTGATGCTTTCATCCCCGATCATTGGTGTCTCTAAGAAGACTTTCGCGGGAGATTATGCTTCGCCGATGAAAAGAGTGCGAATTTCCAGGCTTAAGAATCGACAAAAGAATCCGCGCACACAAGTTCCTTTGCGCAAGATTCGTTTGGTTGCGCGTAGCCAGAGTTGTGCGTCTACGGACGATCTTACCGGGCGTTGCGCTCTGCCTGCGTTTTGAGCACCGCCAACGCGCGCGTTGACGATCGTCTGTCCATGCGACGACGCAAAAATGCACAAGCGGTCCGGATCACACCTTCTGCCAATAGACCGTGTAGCGGCCTTCAGTTTTGTAGAAGGGTTTCAGGGTCACCGCCTGTGTGAGCCCCTTGGCGCGCCACGTCATCGGACCGTCGGCTTCCAGCCATTCCTGCGGCGGACGTGTGCCGACAGCCAGTGCCGGAATGGTGACGGGCGAGGCCGCCACATCGGGGCCATGCGGTTTGACATCTGGCGTCGGCACCGTGCCCAGCGGGAATTGCCCCGCCAGCACCAGCGGTCCGTACATCACGGCCAGCACACCGGGATTGTCGGCGAAGGGTTCGGCATGAAGCTGCATCGGCATGTCCAATTCGATACGGTCGCCCTTCTTCCACACGCGATGGATGCGCAGATAGCTGCCCGGCACGGGTGATACATCCAGCACCTTGCCGTTCACCAGCACCCGCGCGCTGTCGCTGGTCCAGCCCGGAATGCGCAGGTTGATGGCAAAGGCCTTGGCCGGTGCGGCCTCGATGGTCAGGTGGGTGCGCGCTTCTTCCGGAAAGCGTGTGGCCTGGGTGAGACGAAGGTCTTGCTCTTTCCAGTCCAGGCTGGACGGCAGGAACAGGTTCACCCACAGATTGCTGCCGTCATTGTAATAGATGGTGTCGGTGAGCTTGTTGTATTCCTCCACCGCCGTGCCGTTGCAGCACCAGAAGGTGTCCGTCTCGCCGCCCCAGGTGCGCCAGGCGCCCGGCGTCAGCGAAATGAAATACTGGTTCATGCCGTCGGCCCGGATGGTGCCCAGCCGGTGGTTGACCAGGTTGCGCTCGTAATAATCCATGTAGGACGCCTCCGGCTCCCAGCCGAACAGATGCCGCGTCAGCCGCATCATATTGTACGAACAGCAGCACTCCTGATGGGTCTGGGCCGCGGCCCACTCCTCTGACAGCCGGCCGGCCGGTGCCAACCAATTCTCCCGGTTGGACGCACCGCCGGTGGCATAGCTGCGCCGGTCGGCGACCGTGTGCCAGAAGAAATGCGCCACATCGTGAAAACGGTGATCGCCGGAAATCTCATAGCGCTTCGCCGCGCCGAGGATCTGCGGGATATGGGTGTTCATGTGCAGTCCCGCCAGCTCGTCGCGTGCGTTGGCCAGCGGATTGAACACCTTCTTGCGCGTGAAGCGATCGCCCACCCGCGCCCATCGGTCCTCGCCGGTCAGGTCGGCCAGGTTGTAGAGAGACTCCTGCATGCCGCCGAACTCGACATCCAGGATGCGCTGCATATGGGCTTCGTCCCATTGCGCCGTCCAGGTGTCGACCCAGCCGCACAGGCCCTTCAGCACATCCAGCGCCTGGGCGTTCCCGGCCAGGGTGTGCATGTCGTACAGCCCGGCCAGCAGCTTGTGCATGGTGTAGAAGGGCGCCCAGACATAGACCTCGC
>Ga0310811_10008493_pt1 | contig 13210 bp, 31 predicted proteins | sample YCmetagenome_FD_207642 | JGI IMG/M metagenome (GOLD analysis project Ga0310811, IMG submission 207642) | Soil microbial communities from experimental microcosm in Duke University, North Carolina, United States - YC | ecosystem: Engineered > Artificial ecosystem > Soil microcosm > Unclassified ...
TGCAGTAGTCGCCTCGGTCTTCACTTCGCCCATCGTTTGCTCCTGTCGTCAGTGTCGGTCGCCGATAACACGCGCAAAGTTCACTTGTGCTCCCGAATCTCGCCGAGCATGAAGTGAGCTCTCGGTGCGCGGCTTCGGTGTAGTCGGCGCATGGGCATGGACGCTCGGCTACGACGGGTCAGTCGCACGGGTACGGCTGACGCAGGTCGATGAATCTCACGGCCTCTTCGTATGAGTGGCGGCAGCCCTGCCAAACGCCCTTGTCGTCCAGAATTAGCCAACGGTGCGCCTCGCAGCCGACGCAATAGCCCCATTCGATCTTCATGCGGTTATCCCCCTCGGTACTGGACCAGTCGATAGCCGCGATGGCCTGCGTCATTGCGGCCTCGTTGATCTCGTTACCCGCGAAATCCTTCATCGCTTGCCCTGCCATTTCCGTACCGTCATCCGGTCGACGCCCAGCTCAGTTGCAATGACACTCTCCGGTGTTCCGTGCGCGATGGCGTCCAGTGCGGCGGCACGCGCAGCTTCCAGTGCATCCTGCTGAGCCTCGCGCGCTGCCCTCAGCGGGTCACGCAGGTCATCTACCCAAAGTTTCATTTCGAACTTGCCTGCGCCTTATCTACCGCTTGCTGAGCCTCTTCCAGCGACGGGTACCTGCCGACCTCGACGGCCCCGCTAGCGGTGAAGTATTCGCCCACGTACTCATCGTGGATGTTGAGTCCCACCACACCGTCGTGGCCGTTATGCCAGTGGTGAGTGGAGTTCTTGGCCTGTCGCCAGAATGGTCACGCCGCCTCCAGCATCTTGGCCACGCTCACATCCTGACCCCAGCCGTGTTCACATTCTCGGCAGGTCCGGACGACATCATGCTTAGCCATCTCAATGAAAGCAACCTCGTTGTCAGTAAGCGCCGGCCTCTCGGGGGGCTTGTAGCGATAAAGCCGCCCATTGTGGAGTTCGCCATTTCCCTCGGCGTCGGAGCCTGGGTACTTCTGCCATACCCCATCTTCACCGAGAATTGGGCTGTCGCCATTCGGTCCGTATTTGGTATCCCACCGCTCAAGCCTGATCTCAAAGTTCCGCATCCGTGTGGCGAAGTCCTTCTCAAGCCAGAATGCAGTGTCACGATCCGGTTCACCGATCCAGTGCAGCGCCTCTACTCCGCACTTCGGGCAGACGCTGTAGGGCGTGAAACAGTCCAGCGGGAAGAGTGACTTGATTACGGGTTCCTCAGCGCCCCCTGCCGCTCTCCTGGCCCCGCTCGCACTCCAGGCCGCGCCGGCGAGCATGATGATGAGCCCAACCGCCTCCAATGCCAACAGGGCTGGTTCAAAATCATCGCTACTGGCCATGATGCCCTTGCTGAGGCCGAAAAACACCGCTCCGACGACGATAGCCAAGGCCGGCCCCACTCCGACTTTCTCTAGCCTCTTGAACGCAGCCTCAAATTCTTGAATGATGTCGTCCAACATGTCCCCGATAACCATCTTTCACCCCTTAGCCGCTCAGCGTCATGCTGGGCGGCTTTTTTTCGTGCCTACATACTTTGTTTGGCAGCCGTTGCAGGTGAAAATCTCCTGCCCATGGATCTCCTCTTGCTTCGTAAACACGCTGACTCCGCAGTCGCAGGCGAACCGTTTGCCATTGACATAGGGCATGGACGGCTCAGGAGCCTTGGGCTTATGCAGTCGCAGGCGCGCTCGGGACTTCATTCCATACCGTCATTCCGCGGGTCGAGCACTGACCGCGCGTAGTCGGGGGCGCCGTCGTAGATGGCGACACGAACACCCTGCCACTTCATGCCGGTGCACTTGCATGGGGAATAGCGACTAGGGTCCGCCAGGTGAAAGAAGCACCGACGGTCAGGGTCCATGTCCATGTCGCCCGCGACGGGGTCGTTATTGGAATGGCGACAGGCGAAATGCCCGCACTCATCGCACATGCCACCAGGGCCAGCGTCTTGCAGGTCCGCGACCGCGGATGCGATGGTGGTCATACCTTGGCCCTCTGTGTCGGATCGATAGGCTCGGGGGGCTTGCCCCGCTCACGCAGCACGCGGCGCATGTGACGCGACGTCTCGCAGTGGTACTGGTGATAGCCCTCGGTGGGGCAACAATTGCACAGTCCCGTTTCCGGATCGGGGGAAAGCATCGCCGGGGATTTGGCGTAGATCCGGAAACGAGACAGCCTTAACATGACACCGCCACACTTGCGCCCTGCGCCGTGTCGTGCGTGACGACGACGCAGTAGCGAATCAGAGCGCCACTGGCATGGCGCGGATCGAGGAATGTTTGAACACGCACCCCATCCGGCCAACCATCATCGGCCTGGGGCTGAGGCGCCGAACAGGCGACCGCAATGCCGAACATCGCCAGAATCGCGTACATCCAACGTAATGTGACTCGCCTGTTGCGACGGCTCATTGAAACCCCTAGCCCGAGAATGCCGGTACTGCGGTGCCGTTGCGCGCCGCCTCGTCCGCCTCATTAAAGGCGTCGACAACGTCCTGCGGGACGCGGCCACGGTCGGAGATCTTGCGACCCTTGAACTGGGGGGACTTGCGCGCCCAGGCGCGGATCGCATTCTTGTCGGTGGTGCTGGTCGGTTTGGTCACCTTAGTAACTCCGACGCGCCGCTTATGCCCCGCCTTCCGGCCGGCCTCGATGAAGGGGGCCAACGCCTTTTCGAGCTTCGCACCGTTCGCGGTATTGAGATCGATCTCGTAGTCACTGCCGTCGAGACTGAATCGGCGGGTCGTCGCGCCCTCGTCGCCAGTCATGTCATCAACGAGTACCTGCTTTAGAGCCATAGTGGTTCCTTCCTGAATGGGGATCATTATCAGGATATTGACTCTCGGGAAGTTGTCAAGGCGGATTCCCACCAACGCTCGTACATATCGATAAGCCAGTCGTTAATCTTGTCGAGATCCGCGTGCGGCGGCAGGTCCGCCGACATTGCCAGATGCCGAAGAATGTATTGCAGGCTCTCGATCTTCTCGATGGCCTCTTCGAGGCTATGCCCACCAACCCGCAGGTCGGTGAGCCAAGTGTGCGCCGGCTCGGCCATGGGGAGCTCGATGCTCCGAGTGGTGAGCAGTTCAATGCCCTGAATTCCCAGCCTGATCGCATGGTATGCGAATTTACAGTCGAACCCCCACTTATCCTTGAGCTCTGGCCGGTTGGTTCGCTGGTTTCGCTCCCCGAGAAGTCGCTCCTTCTGCGCCTGCAGGTAGTGATAGAACCGCGAGCCGCATTCCCGGCTGAGGAACATCTCCGCATTGTCCTGTACGCTCCTGCCGAACGAGTTGATCTCCACGATCTCCTGCTGCGGGACGAACAGCATCAGCAACACCGTAGGATTGCCGTTGGCGGCGAGCTTGGCCCACTTCCTCAAGGAGTAGCAGACGTAGTCCAGGTCGCCGGGTCCTGACCGTACACCCTCGGGTTGGGTGCGCGTTTGGTACTGCTCAAACACTTCCCAATTCACATAGCCCTTGGAGTTCACCAGGGGGACCTTCTCGAGCCCGATCACGCATGACTTCGGCTCGATGCAGATCGCCATCTCGTCGCGGTCATCCTGGGCGGCCACCGTTATCCCGTGCAGGCCGGAACCCACCTGGACACGCAGGATGGTGTTGTTCTCCGCGATCTCGCGAGCTCGGTCATTGTCGTGGACGTTTTTCATTCGACTCCCGTTTCAAAGTAAAGGTCCATCAAGTCTTCGCGAGATAACAGGGGGTAGAGGAAGTACTCCGCAGCGAGGATCTTTTCGTCCACCCACTGGGCAACCGCGGCGTTCTTCTCGTCCTCGGGCGGGACATCGCTACGGTTGTCGTAGGTCACCGCCTCCAGTCCGAGGTGGTTCCATTCGGTCCAGTGGTTGTGGAAGAAGTAGCCCTGTTCCAGCACGCGAATGAGCCAGGTGTCGCCCTCGTCGAAGAGTTGCAGTTCTACCGTCCAGCTTTCGTTCCCAGTGGTCAGCTCGTTGACCGTCTTGGAGAACTGCGAGTATGAAGGGTTGCCACTGGCGAGCTTCGTCAACGCCAGTGAGATCGGATGATTGTCCTTGTAGAACTCGCGGCACGTCGTGGCCAGGTACCACCAACGCCACTTGGCGATGCGGTAGTTATACATCTTGGTGCTCATTCCACCGGCCCGCCGTAGTCGCAGTCGCTATTCGGACAGATGGGTTTGTACCGAGTTGCCCACTGGTGCCCGTTGCTGCAGGAGTAAAACGCAGTGGTGGCATTGACCTCGTGGTAGTGGGACTGGCCGTCCTCATCGTAGAAATGACTACTACCACCCATCAGGGTTCTGCTGACCCCACGGTCGAACACCTTGCTCCGCTCGCCGGCTTCCACGCATTCCTGACATTTCATAGCAACCTCAGGCTTCGTGGGGGAGGTGTGAGTCGTTGCAGCTCGCACAGTCGCAAGGAAGGTCATCTGGAATGGGTGGTGGCTCAGGCCTCGGGGCCTTTGCGCCCGTGCCGACGATGTAGAGATGATTGTCCTTCAGGCACTTGAGGAAGTTGTCGACATCGCCCGCGGCGAACTGACGCAGCATCAGCTCGACCTTGGCCTCCTCGCTATTGGAGTCATACCCGCCGGCCTTCACCCAGTCGGGCATCCTGCTCTCGATCAGCAGGTAGCGGACGTAGTCGTTATTCATTCTCTCCCCTGTGATTGCTGATGATCTGCGCCTCGTCGCAGCGCTCTAGGCCAATCTCAACCAGGCGTCGCACAGCCTCGTCCCGACCACCCGAGTTGCCGCGAAAAAGATCATGGCACTGCGCGTAGATGTCGATGCGGTCGCGCAGGTCCATGTCCTGTAGGTCGGTTACGGCGAAGGGTCCGCCGCCGTACAGCGCGATGATGCTCACCCTGCCGTCGTTGACACCGACCTCAAACGTCGGTCGATCCATTCCACCCGCGCCCGCGCCGGTGCCTCGGAATCGCTTCCTATCCGAGTAGCTCATTGCCCTCTTTCGGTCGCGTGGCCGAAGGACGCGGTTGAGCGTCCCGAAGATTCGGCCAGCCTTGCTCGCTCCCGCTTCGACTCGCCGGGGCGCTGATCCAGGAGGGCCAATTGCTGCTCCACTGATCGAGCGTCACGCTCCTTTTGGCGGGCAATGGCCCCCTTAGAGCGGATCAGTTGGTTCACCGTCTTTCCGGTGACTCCAGAATTAAAGGTCATTCACCATTCCATTCACAGAAGTGCGGGTATCCGCCCGCGTGGCCGTCATCGTGGTCGATCCAGCGCTCAGGTCGCATGGAGATCTGCTCTGGCGGGATGCCGAAGGCGCACGCGTAACCGGTCGCGAAGCCTATGGCAAATCGCGCATTCCTGAGGCTGTCCCGTTCGCTCTCGTATTCCTGTTGCCAATCGCCGTCGGGGGTTGTGACATTGACCATGAGGCGCCACTTCATAGCTCCCACGCCGCCTTCAGGATCTCCTCGCGAGTCGGGTAACGGTCAAACGAGGCGAATGGCGTCTCCTCAAACGGCTTCCATACCCGCCACTTACCGAGGCGCTTACGGATCAGCCACTTCGCCGCCCAATCCAGTTGGGAGATGGCGCTGCCCGAGGACGGCATGATGTGCCAGGTGTCATTCATTCCGAAACCTCCGCAATACGACGCGCCGACGGCATCCGCCGTGGCGACCTAGTCAGCGAATTGTGCATCAATCCACTCCAGAACATCGGATCGCCGTGCCATCACTCGCCGACCCATGCGTGCGAAGCGCGGACCGAGGCCCTTGTATCGCCAGTAACGGACCGTGTCGACCGAGCGGTTGCAGAGTTTTGCAACCTCTTCGACCGTCAGCAGCTCAGATTCCATGATTCTCCCCTATTCGATGCGCGTCTACATACCTACGGAGCGGAACGGCCCGCCGGGGAGGAGGCTGCTTCGTTCTGACTTGAACTATAGGGCACGTGGTGGGCCATTCCGGTGGTGCATGACTAATTTGTTAAGTGGGTCACTATCGCAGCAACGGATTCCTGCGGTACGGTCCTGCGTATGATTAGAAACCAGCGCGCTGGGATCGATGACCGGTGGACGAAACGGGTCAAGGGTCCTGACGGCAAGATGCAGACCGTTGACTCTGCCCTCAAGGGCAAGGTTAAACGATGGCGGGTGCGGTGGGTAGACGAGACCGGTGAGGAAGCTTCCAAGAGCTTCGCCCGCAAGCCCGACGCCCAGACGTTCCTCAACAAGCTGACCGCCGACATGGAGCGCGGCGACTACATCTCTGCGGGTTCCGGCAAAGAACTCTTCGAAGCGGTGGCTGAGCAGTGGTACAAGACAAAGGGGCACCGGAAGCCGTCCACCCTCTCGGGCTACGACTCCATCCTCAGGCTCATCGCCCTACCGCAATGGGGGGAGACTCCACTGGACAAGATCACCTACGAGGCTTACATCCAATGGCTCGGGGGCCTGGCCGTCAACGGCTCCCAAAGGGGCACCCCACTGTCAGCGAGTCGCATCATCCAGTCCCATCAACTCATGGGCGCCGTGCTGAAGTACGCCGTGCGAACCGGGAAGATCAACAAGAACATCGCGCTGGAGATCGACCGCAACGAGGATCTCCCAGACTTAGTCGAGGGGGAGCGGATCTACCTCTCGCACGCCGAGCTCCTCGAGTTGGCCGGCGCGATGGGACGATACGAGATCCAGACCCTCATCCTCGGCTACTGCGGCCCGCGGTTCGGCGAGTCGATCGCCCTACGCCGGCGGCACGTCGGCAACCAAGAGTTGGGGATTTACGCCTCGGCGACCAATGTCAACGGCCTCGGGATAGTGGAGTCGACGACGAAGACGAAGCGGAATAGATTCGTGCCCGTGCCGACGCCGATCTGGGATCAGCTTAAGTCAATCCTGCCCTCCGATCCGGACGCCCTGATCTTCCCGAGTTACCGCGACCCCAACAGGTTCATGCCGATCGAGGAATATCGGCGAGCCTTCGAGAAGGCGAAGACGACGGCGGGCATCGACGCCAGGTTGACCCCACACGGACTGCGGCACACGTGCGCCTCCCTGGCGATCAGTGCGGGGGCCAACATCAAGGTCGTCCAGCGCCTCCTGGGGCACGCCTCGGCCGCGATGACGCTCGACCGCTACGGACACCTCTACAACGACGACCTCACTGCAGTTGGGGACGTTTTGGGCAAGGCCATGAAAGCTACTGCGGTCTCACTGCGGTCAGGACGGGAAAAGGGGGCGAACGGACATTTGCTAGCAGTGGTAAAGTAGCAGGTCAAGACAATTGGGGCGGTAGCTCAGTCGGTTAGAGCCGTGGACTCATAATCTCTTTTATCAGGCATTTGTCATTACTTGAGCCGTATTGACGCTGGTGACAAACACTAGCTGACCTGCACCTTTATTGGTGAACATTGGTGACGTTTGCTGGGGGCTGGTGGTTCTACTGCGGTACGCACTGCGGTATTTCGGAAGACCTGAGTTTGCTGGAGGCGGGCAACGAAAGGGCGGCGAGAGTGCCGTAGCGGGGTGTAGCAAAAATGGGACAGTATGATCTAAATTGGGATATCAACGTCAACAGATCGGACGGCCATGCAACTTGAGTGCCCCAAGTGCCCCGGAGTGGTGACGTGTTCGGAATGTCAGATGACGACATACACCGACGACGGCTGGGAAGCCCGCATGGCCGAGCGCGCAAGCCGGCTAGCCAGAGCGCAGATGCGTTTAGAGAGGGCTCTGGGCTGATGGGTAGAGGAACCGACAAGCTGACCGAACGACCAGTTATCGGCACGAAAGGATGACATGAATCAGCTAGAAGCGATGCGGGAAACACTCACCCGAGCGCAGGAATGCGGCATGGCCGACATCAGCGGTTTCGCCGAGGGGTGCGACTACTGGCACCTGCAAGACATGGTGGAACGTGCGCAGGCCGGGGAGTTTTCGGACGCGAAACTAGGCCGCTGGCTTGGGTGGATGCAGTGCGCCGTCGTAGCCGCAGAAATTGGCCTCACGCTCGATGACATGAAGTCCATCAACAAGCGTCACGCAGGCTGACGTAAGGAGCGACATGGGTTATCGACTGGGCTGCCCAGGCTGCAGGGCGTGGACCTCGGCGGTGTTTCGCGCGTACGAGGACGGCGAGGGCTGTCCTTACTGCGGCGCGAGCCTGTCTACGCCAGAGAATGCGAAGCACTTCTACGAGCAGTTACCCGAGTGGCGCGGAGGCGCGGCCGACCCGACATAAGAGGCAACGATGAGTGACAACGTCACAATCAGCATCCAGGCACACACACATGGGCCTACGGGTACCGCCAATCGACTTCACTTGGAAGTCAAGGCGCTCCTGGAGGCAATGGGCTACACACTCGACGGCGCGATGCACGTGCGGGTCGAATCCGACCAGGGCGTGCCCGAGTACGGCAAGGCCGACTTCTACCCGATGCCAGGCACACACCGCGACGATGACGGGCACGTGAAACCACTGCCCAGGCACGACGTAAGGGAGCAATTGTGAATTGCAAGAACTGTGGCAAGTCAATCGAACTCGTCAACTACGCACTCGGTCCGCAATGGATGCACAACCCGCCCGGCTACACCGGCCACAAGATGGGCGGCGGTGAGTACAACGTGTTCCGGCACTGCCGAACGGCAGTCGCTGAACCCACTGAAGCCGCCGACATGCTAGATGCCGCGGCGCTCGCGGACATCGACCGCCAGACACGCGAGATGGAACGGCACCGCGCACAAGCGGCAGTCTCCAGCAGCGGCTACCTGACGTAAGGAGACGATGGTGAGCGCGCAGTGCGATTTCTACGGCCACAGCCACGTCGGCACAGGGAACTGCGTCTACTGCAACATGGCGCACCCGAGTCGAAACGACGACTACAACGCAACGTGTGGGCGTTGCGGGCATTTCTGGGACTGGCACGGCAAGCGAGACAACGGGGCGTGCAAGGGCGGTTACCCGGTCGGACTCACTGTGACGAGCTGCCAGTGCCGCGAAGAACGACCAATGCCCAACATGAGCTACGGAGAACCCGATCCCGAGTGGGGCGGACAGCACCCCAAGCCGATGAGCGAGTACATGCTCACCGACGACCAGGGCGACGAGTACAGCTATGCGGCCAGCGATATGCGGATGGCGCTCGTCGTCCACCAGCAGATTCAGGGCACCAACGTCCAAAAGGCCGAGCAGATTTAGTTGACGTAAGAAGGCGGACTAGATGAGCCGAGTTGAGGAAGTAGTTCTAGGTGTCATCTTGCTGGTGATGACCCTGTTCATCGCACTATGTGCCCTCGCTATATCGCCGTGGCTGTGGATTGCTGTGGCGTTGCTCGTGCGGGCCAATCTAATTCACTGGGGATTGACATAAGGAGTGTGAGAGATGGCCGCAACAGTGCTTTTACCGAGCTACCTGATGGCGACGGGCTACGCCGCGCTCATGGGCGCGGACGCCGAGCGTCAACACCTGTTCGCGAGGAACTATGACCAGCCGGTCACGGTCGAACGCCTCACGCGAGACTGGGAGCAGTTCACGCAGGGGGCGGGTCTTTAAGAAATATTTCGGCCACGGAAGCTACCACCGAGGCATACCAGTAGCAAGCATCCTAGTGTTACAGTTTGGTAACGAAATCATCATGCGGCACGGGTTTCCAGCAAACTGCATGGTAACGTTCACGTTAGACAATCTCCTTCCTGCGAAGTGAGGCTTGCCGAACGAAGCAGGAAAGCGCGAGCCTTCGGCTCGCTTCCCATCCGTAGCGTTAGAGCCTTAGATAAGCAATGTTGTTACTAGGCGGCCGTCAGCCCGTTCTCTGCGTCACCGTTCTCTGCGTCACCGTTTGACATGCGACGGGCCGAAAGCTCGCTCGGATGAACGATGACCAGTGGTCGAGACTTGCCCATCCATGAAATGGCCGGCGTGAGTGCCCAGCCGGCGGCGGCTGAGCACGCGAATACCCAGAACAGATCATGAAGGAAGAACGGTGTCGCAGTGTGGATGGCCAGGATCTCCACTGCCATGGCCGTGGTTGCGATGGTGATGAGGTACAGGTTCAGGACTGGCCGATTTTCACCATCGCAGTGGCGCAACATCAGAACCACCCTGGCGGTTACGGCCAGTAGGTACGTCATAACGGAACAGAGCAGCAACCAGTAGACGGATAGCCAGAAGTCGGGTTCGACATCCTCGAAATTGGTCGTGTAGGTCCGGTCGCGGGTGCTCAACAGGAAGGCGGCAATGAGGAGAGGCACCATCACTGTCATCGGCCTGGTCACCCATAGCGTGTAGTAGTGCTGCAGGGTGTGATCATCACCGAAGCGGGACAGGAACATGTAGACCGCCGCCGAGCCGGTGAGGAGTCCGCAGCCGTGGCCAAGCAGGTCGTCGAGGTGCCATATCCCAAAGACGTGGTGGAACCATACGCCGAGAGTTCCCGACGAGTATGGACTGATTAGGAACGCTGTCGCGGGTGCCGAGATGGTGACGAGGGTGGCCGACCCCTCCCACCGGCAACCTATCGATGTTCGCCGCTGCCACAGCGCCCAGATGGCAACAGCGAGCACGGCGATGAATAGCGGTCCTAGTGGCATTCCCCCACCAACCTTCTGTAGCGGTCCCAAATCTGGTCTGTGCCGGGCTTTTCCAGCACGTAACCAACAAATTAACCTGTTCGTCACATTAACGGAAGGGGGAGTTGAACCCCAATTGTTAGCGACGATAACCAGGTAGCTGAGTTAATCTTTAGCCCATGTGGCTAGTTGCGTAACTTCTTCAAGGTTAGGCGGGTGGAACGTCGTGCCGACGAGGTAACTGGGAGAGCTTTTTAGCAGCCTGCGTCCTCGTCGTCGGAGGCTTGCAGGCTAAAGGGGAGTCAACGTACTCCCTCACCTGCTCGGGTGCCATCAGCCCAAAGCGGATCTGAAGATCCAACTGATTGAGGCTGAAGGCCTCACAGATTCGGCGAACTTCCTCGGCGTTGGGGAAGTCCTCCTCCTCGACGCGGGTGTAGTAGGTGTTGCGCGCCATTCCTAGCGCACCAAAGATCTCCGTAGCTGGTACGGCTCGGTTGAGCTCGTAACTTAGTACGGCTTGCAACACCCTTCCATTTTCATCGGTACGAGGCATTGACGCCTTCCTTATTCATGAGCGATCGGCCCGGGGCCGCCGAGGGGCTATGGCGAGAGCCTTACAAAAACAGTACATATGTCACCTAAGCAGCGCAACGTCATCAACCAGCGTGTTCATCGGTCAAGCATGGGAAAGCTCTCCCAAAATCATGATCAACGATCACTTCCGGGATGGATGTTGCATTTTCGGGACAGTAGGTCTAACGTCGGGAGTCGTCACGTTTGCAAGCTTCTTCGCAATCCCCGTGGAGGTACCCATGAGCACAGACACCCAGTGGCTAGAGCGACACCAGACCCCCATCCCCTGCGACGGCAGTGGCCTTCCCCCGATGACGAAGTGCATGAACGTCGGCATCTGCCTGTTCTGCGGGGTGCGGACCTTCTTCGACAGCAAGGGCATGATCCAGTACCACGTCGCCACACCAATCGAGATCGCTCGGTTCAGCCCGACGACGGCCACGCGCAAGGCGCGGATCATGGCGGCGGTCGCATGAACTACAAGTCCGACATCAAAATCGGCGAGAAGTACCGCGACACCCAGACCGGCTTCGAGGGCCACGCCACCGCCTTGTCCTTCTTTCAGCACGGTTGTGAGCGCGTCACCCTCAAGGGCATGAACACCCAATGCGAGATCGTGGAGTACGCCTTCGACGCCGCCGAGGTGGAGAGCGTCAAGACCGGCCTGCGGGCAGTGTCCGAGCGGACCGGAGGACCCCACGACCGCGCGCCGATGAGGAGGCGGTAGTGCTCAACGTCAAGCTGGCCGAACGGATTCTCAGACACGCCGAGAAGCACCCTGAAAGCGTTGATCTCGAGTCATGGTGGGTGCCAGGCTCGCACACCCGACTGGGGACTCCCCAGGGACTCAAGAAACCCTGGAAGTGTGGCACCACCGGATGTATCGCCGGCTGGGCGATCTTCTTCTCCGGTCAAGCGCAATTCGATGAGTACGGCTACATCGAATCGATTGGGGACGGCATCGAGGACCAGGCGCGGGAACTCCTAGGCCTGAGCGAAGCCCAGGCCGGCCGGATGTTCTACTCCTTCAGCACAGAAGATTCACTGGCCCAGCTTCAAGCGCTCGTGAACGAGGCGAAGGCAGCATGATCGACCTGCCCCCGATTCTGACGCATTTCGATAAGCGCCGTCAGCATCTGCACAAGACAGTGCAGTACAACTCGACGGGGCAGAAGGTCGACATCTGGCGACCGGCACATCTCACCGGCCCCGCTCCCGTTCTCCTATTCATTCCGGGTGGCGCGTGGGTGTGGGGTGACCGCCGCGGTCAGGGCCACGCATTGATGTCCCATCTCGTCGACAACGGTTGGATCTGTTTGTCCATCGACTACCGCACCGCGCCGAGAAACCGTTGGCCGATTCCGTTCATTGACGTCAAGCACGCCCTCGCCTGGGCGGCTGAGCACGTCCACGAGTATGGCGGTGATCCGAACTTCATCGCGGTGGCCGGCGCGTCGGCGGGGGGCCATATGGCTTCACTTCTGGGACTTGCGTGGGACTACCAGTCTTTCTATACCCACCCCATGATCAAACCAAACGCGGTGGTTTCGTTATATGGAGTTTACGATTGGCGCCGGCATCGCACGCCGTACCACTGGGTCTTCAACCGCGTCATCCAGAAGGTGATCGTCGGGAAGCCCCAAGGCGTCTGCCCCGAGGTGTACCGCGAGGCCTCGCCGCTGCTGCATATCCGGCCCGACGCTCCGCCGTTCATGATCGTGCACGGCACTAGCGATGTCCTGACGCCCGTCCAGGGCGCGCGACACTTCCACAAGAGCCTCGCCGCGACCGCCGACGAGCCACCGATCTATTACGAGATGCCCGGAGCGCACCACGCCTTCGACCTCATCAACTTGACGCAGACACAACGGGCGGTCCGTGCCGTACATGGATTCCTGGTTGGCGCTCGCCTGCGAACCGAAGTCAAGAAGGCATCATGACCGTGAAGATTATCGCAGGCATTTTGATCGCGATCACGCTGAGCGCCTGCGGCGAGCCACCCGAGAATCCCGAGTACGCCCAATACAACGCCATGTGTCATAACAGGGGTGGCGTCGTCAGCGTGGTGGGCGTGGGTTG
>Ga0310811_10008494_pt1 | contig 13210 bp, 13 predicted proteins | sample YCmetagenome_FD_207642 | JGI IMG/M metagenome (GOLD analysis project Ga0310811, IMG submission 207642) | Soil microbial communities from experimental microcosm in Duke University, North Carolina, United States - YC | ecosystem: Engineered > Artificial ecosystem > Soil microcosm > Unclassified ...
TTCTGCGGCACTTTGGCGCTCAGAAATCCATCAGAAAACCATCAGAAATCATTCGCACCCGGCGTGGTTCTCCGGCACTGTACCGGCTATGTCCCGCACCTTTCTCGTCAAGGAAATCGCAGCCCAAGCTGGTCTCAGCCAGGCGACCGTCGACCGCGTGCTGAACGAGCGGCCCGGCGTGCGGGCTTTGACGCGCGCCCGCGTGACCGAAGCGATCCGCGAGCTCGAGGTACAAAGCCGGCAGCGGGCGCTGTCCGGCCGCAAGTTCAACATCGATCTGGTCATGGAAACACCGGTTCGCTTCTCGGCTGCCGTCCGTACGGCGCTGGAGGCGGAGTTGCCGACGCTGCAGCCTGCCGTCTTCCGCGCCCGCTTTCATCTCTGGGAGATCATCCCGGCCGAAGCGCTCGTGCAGGCGCTGGAGGGTATCCGGGCCCGCGGCAGCCACGGCGTCATTCTCAAGGCGCCGGACGTGCCGGAGGTATCGGCGGCGGTGGATCGGCTGGCCACGTCCGGCATTCCGGTGGTGACGATCGTGACCGACCTGCCCCATGCCCGCCGCCACGCCTATGTCGGCATCGACAATCGGGCGGCGGGGGAGACGGCGGCCTTCCTCGTAGGCAGCTGGCTTAAGCCCAACCGGGCCCGCGTGCTGGTGACGCTCAGCAGCAACCGCTTTCGGGGGGAGGAGGAGCGGGAACAGGGTTTTCGCCAGGCGCTGCGCCGCTTTCATCCCGATCTCGGCATTGTCGAGGTGAGCGAGGGCTACGGCATGGACCGGGAGACCGTGGCCCTCGCGCGTCGTGCCCTGACCGAGGATCGCTTGATCGCCGGGGCCTATTCCATTGGCGGCGGCAACAATGCCGTGCTCGCCGCCTTCGCCGAGGCCGGGCGGCATTGCACTGTCTTCGTGGCGCATGATTTGGATGCCGAGAATGCCCGCCTGCTGCGGGAGCGGCGGATCAGCGCCGTGCTGCATCACGACCTGAACCAGGACATGCGTACCGCGTGCCGCCACATCATGCAGGCCCATGGCGCGCTGCGGGAGGTGCCGGGCGCTGCGGTTTCACCGGTTCAGGTGATCACGCCCTTCAACCTGCCTCCGGGTCTCGGATAGGCTGCGGCCGCCGGTCCAGCACGGTAAGATGGGCGGCATGGGGTTCGAAGCGGGACAGCACGGCGCGGGCCGCCGGCGGCACATGGCTCGCGCTGTAATCTCCCCCCACGAAGCGCTTCACGGCGTCGAGATCGCGAAACCACATGAGCGTCGTGAATTCGACCTCGGAATCCAGATCCCGGCGCATCAGGTCGATATGCAGAAAGCCCGGGATCGCCATCGCTTCGATCCCCGGGATCACCTCGCCGCGCACGACCTTCTCATAGGTGGCGGCATTTTCGGGCGTCGTCCAGCCATGCCAGATGCGGCATATCATCGCGGAACCCTCCTTCGCTCGGCCGGGCGAGACTAGCGGGTTTCATCTCTAGCTGTCGTCGTCTTCCTCGACGCGCATGGCCTCGGCCTCTTCGCGCAGGCTGCGGAAGCTGCGGATGCTGAAGGGCAGCATGCCAGCGTAGATCACGCCCGCAGCAGCGAAGGCCGCCCAGGGTTCGGCCAGCAGGATGGCAGCGTAGACGCCTGTGCCGAGCAGCAGCGGCAACACGGCAGGCGCTGGAACCTTGAAATTCTTGAAGCTCCAGACTGGCAGGGTGGAGACCAGCAGGAGCGCGGTGCCGATCAGCACCAGCGCCACGATAGGCGGCGCATGGGCGAGGTGTTCGAGCCACGGCAGATCGAGCGAGCGCGCCTCCAGCCCAACGAAAATCGGAAAGAGAGCGAGGAGGGCGCCAGCCGGCGCTGGGACCCCGGTGAAGAACCCGGCGGTGTATTTCGGCGCCGGCGTTGCATCCAGGGAGGCGTTGAAGCGCGCCAGGCGCAGCGCCATGCAGACCGCGAAGATCAGCGAGGGAATAAAGCCGGCCCCGCCGAAGCGATGGAGGGACCAGACATAGAGCAGGAAGGAGGGCGCGACCCCGAAACACAGGAAATCCGCCAGACTGTCGAACTCCGCGCCGAAGCGGGAGGTGCCCTTGAGCAGGCGGGCGATGCGACCGTCCAGCCCGTCGATCACTGCCGCGACGGCGATCGCAATGACGGCAGCATCGAACTGTCCGTCCAGCCCGAAGCGCATGCCGGTCAACCCGGCGCAGAGGCCGAGCATGGTCAGCAGATTGGGCAGCACGCGGTTGAAGGAAGGGCCCTTGAAGCGCGGCCGGTGCGCCGGGCGCCGCAGCCGGCGCCGCTTGCGGCGCACCGGCCATATGCGGGTCTCCTGGGACGCGCCGCCTGGCCGGTCGCCGGCCGGATTTTCGCTCACGGTTGGCCCGGCTGGGGCTTGTCCAGCAGGCCCGGCGGCAGCGGATCGCTCACTGGCGCCTCGGGATCGGTCAGGATCGCCACGCTTTCATCTGCGGGCACATCCGCGAGATCGACCGGATCCATGGCCGCCATCAGAGGATCTTCTTCCGCATCGAATAGATCGCCGATTTCGGCGATCACCGTTTCGCCGCCGATCATCGTCTGTCCCTCGGCGACGAGCGGCAACACACCGACGGGCAGATAGAGGTCGGTGCGGCTGCCGAAACGGATGATGCCGAAGCGGCTGCCGGCCTGGACGTGGTCGCCTTCCTTGACGTCGCACAGGATGCGGCGGGCGATCAGCCCGGCGATTTGAACGACCGCAATCTCCCGCCCGTCGGCCAGCCGGATGGCGAGCGCATTGCGCTCGTTCTCGTCCGAAGCCTTATCCATGTTGGCGCTGAGGAACTTGCCGTGGTGATAGGCGATGCGCGTCACCGTGCCGTCCGCCGGCATACGGTTCACATGCACGTCGAGGACGGAGAGGAAGGTTGCGACCCGCCAGCGCGGCATGGTGCCGAGCCCAAGCTCAGACGGCGGCGGCACCAGCGCCACGCTCACCACATGCCCGTCGGCCGGGGCCAGCATGACATTGGGGCGACTGGGCGGGAACCGCTCCGGATCGCGAAAGAAATAGAGGCAGAAGAGGATGAAGACGACGCCGATCCAGGCAAGCCAACTGGCGACGATGAGGCCCAGCAGCACCACGGCGGCGCCGATGGCCAGGAAAGGTCGCGCCGCCGGATGCGGAGGGGAAAGGACGTATTTGAAAGCGCTGGGATGAGCCATGGCCGCCTGTTTACAGTCCTACCCCTGGCTTGTCTCGCCCCGCCTTGCCTTCTTGATCGCGGAGGGCGGGGGCGCATGGGCTGCCTCGTCCGCCGTCGGCATGTGGAATACCTGGCCCGGATAGATGAGGTCGGGGTCGCGGATCTGGTCCTGGTTCTTCACGAAGATCGCGGTGTATTTCACGCCGTGGCCGTAATCGCTCCGCGCGATGGTCCACAGGCAGTCGCCGGGCTGAATCACGGCCTGGCCGTCTTTCAGCGCGTGCGAGAGATCGGCCCGGGCGAAGGGCACCTGGCTGCGCGCCACGACCTTGTCACCGCCGGGGGCGAGTTCGTCGGTGCGGAGCGAATAGACGCCGGGTGCGAGATCCTGCGACGGCGTGAGTGACCAGCGGCCCTGCGCATCGGCCTGGGCGTCCCCTACCGGCTTGTTATTGACATAGAGGCGCACGGAATGGCCGGGCGCTGCATGGCCGGTGAAGCGGATGCGGCCCTGATCGTCGTACTCCACGATATCGAGCCCGACGGGGCCCGAGGTCTTGGCCATCGGCCCGGCGAGCAGCCGCGGCGCGGCATTGCCCTGGGACAGGACGACGAGCGGGCCGGTTTTCAGGCTATTGCCTGGGGCTTGGGCTGTGGCGGGGCCCGATTGCGGCAGGCCGAGCAGAACCTGCGTCTGATGCGCGCCATCCTCCGCGGCGACGCCGGGGCCCGCAACCGTGAGCTGGTGGGCGCCAGGCGCGAGGGGGGCGTCGGGGAGGAAGACCCATTGCCCGTCCTCTCCAGCGGTCACGGTGCCGAGGGAGGCGCCGCCGCTGCGGATGGTGAGTGTCTCGCCCGGTGCCGCGCGACCGGCCATGACCAGGTTGCGATCCTTGTCCACGCGCACGACATCGACGCTCGGCGCTGCGCTGGCCGTGGTCGCGGCAGGCGCCGCGACGGGCGGGGCGGCCGTGGTCGCAGCCTTCGCGGCGGCCTGGGCCGACGGGGGTGGCGTCGCAGGTAGGATTTTTGTCGGGGCGGGCGTTGAACCTTGCACGACGGGCCGCGCGGGCAGGCGCCCGTGAGTCTCGTAGAAATAGAGGCCGGCGGCGCCGAGGAGGCAGATCGCCGCCAGCGCGGCCACACCCAGCGGGTTGCCGGGCCGCCGCGTCGAAGACATGCCCTGCCGTGTCGCCTCAGTCATGAGACACCAAAGTCATCAGACACCAATCCTGCCGCGCATGCTTGGGCGGAGCCGTTTCCGAGTCCCTCATCTTTTAGCACGCATGCGTGAGCATTGCGCGGGGTTTCGCGCAGGTGCGGCGTGGTCTTCGCTCCAGGGTTGCATCGAACCGGGCAGCCTGCCACCAAGGAGAGGGATATCTTGCAAAGGACTGAGGGAATGCCGGCGATCAAGGCGGTGACTGTTTTCGGTGGTGCGGCATCGGGCAGCGATCCGGTCTTCCGGGAAACGGCGACGCGCCTCGGCCGGGGGCTTGCTGAAGCCGGCATCACCGTCATCTTCGGCGGCGGCAGCATCGGAATGATGGGGGCAGTCGCGGACGGGGCCTTGGCCGCCGGCGGCGACGTGGTCGGGATCATCCCGGATTTCCTGGCGCGCCGCGAAGTGGCGCATACCAAGGTCACCGAAATGATCGTGACCGACAGCATGCACAGTCGGAAGCGCCGGATGTTCGAGATGTCGGACGGGTTCGTGACTCTGCCGGGCGGTCTCGGAACCTTGGACGAAACCTTTGAGATGATTACTTGGCGGCAGCTTGACCTGCATGCCAAGCCCATCCTGATCTGCGATGTCATGGGCTGGGGGAAGCATTTCAAAGGTATGGTGGAAAGCTATGTCGCAATGGGCTTTGTGCCCGTTCGTGCCCGTGAGTGGTTCGAGATCCTGCCCAACGCCGAGTCCATTGTGCAGCGTCTCGTCGAATTGCCGGCCATCGAGAGCGCCACGCCGGTCTCGCGCCTCTGAACGGATTGGCCTGACGTGAATTACCGCCACGCCTTCCATGCCGGCAATTTCGCCGACTGCATGAAGCATGCACTGCTGCTCTGGCTGCTGCGGGCCATGCAGAGGAAGGAGGCGGGCTTCCTGACGCTCGACACCCATGCCGGCATCGGGCGCTATGACCTGTCCGGAGACGAGGCGCAGCGCACGGGAGAATGGCAGGGCGGCATCGGCCGGCTGCAGGTGGGAACGACGGACCCGGCACTCGCCGATTATCTCGGGATCGTCGAAACGCTCGGCCTCTACCCGGGCTCGCCCGCCATCGTGGCAGAGGTGCTTCGTCCCCAGGACCGGCTGATCTGCTGCGAGCTGCACCCCGAGGATTTTTTGGCTTGCCGGCATAATTTCCGTGATGACCGTCAAGTCGCCGTGCATCTGCGGGATGGCTATGAGGCGATGGGTGCGTTCCTGCCTCCCAAGGAGAAGCGGGGCCTGATCCTCATCGATCCGCCGTATGAGCGCGGCGATGAATTTTCGCGGCTGACCGAGGCGCTGCATCAGGCCCACCGAAAATTCCCATCCGGCGTCTATGCTGCCTGGTATCCAATCAAACATCGCGCCCCGGTCCGGGCCTTCCACCAGGCGGTGGCCGATGCGAAAATCCGGGATGTGGTGGCGGGAGAATTGTTGCTGCGTGAGCCGGTGGAGCCCGATCGCCTCAACGGCTGCGGACTTCTGGTTGTGAACCCACCGTGGAAGTTCGATGAAGAGGCTGGACCAATCCTGGCAGCCTTGGCGGCGCGGCTGACCACGCGAGAGGCGGGCGCGGGGAGTCAGGTGACGCGGATCGTGGCAGAGTAAGGGATATTGCGACGCACTGGACGCGATTTGCACTTATGCCATAGTGTGACTTGGTCGCGTGCTAGACGGTTAATAATGTCAACTGAATCGCCCAAACGACAAACAAATCGGAAATAGATGAAGGCTCCGCTCGTTCTCAGGTAATGATCATTTCATGAACGATCAGATTCTCTCCAGGCTCGTCGCAGTCCAACTTGAGAGCCCGGTGCTGATCGCCCTCTATGATCGTATGGACCGCCTGCGATATGCCAATGCGGCATTTCGCTCCGCCTTCTCGCTGGAGGCGCATGAGACCCCTTCCTGGGAAGAGATCATGCGCCGGAACCTAGGTGCGGGCCTCGGCACGGTCGTCGGTTCGATGGAATTCGAATCCTGGCTCACCTCCACCAAGTCCCGGCGTGGGAAAGCATCCTTTCGCGCCTTCGAAATGGATCAGGTCGACGGGCGCTGGTTCTGGATGACGGAAACGGTCGACGCTGACGGCTGGATGCTGTGCCTCGCGACCGACATCACGCAACTCAGGGTCGGTGACCGGGCCCTGCGGCAGGCCCACGATCTCGCCCTCCGCGCGTCCCAGACGGACGATCTCACGGGCGTCTCCAGCCGCCGCTCGATGATGACCGCGCTTGAGGCGCTCAACGAAGCCGTCGCGCAAGGGCGCGCCGCTCCAGGATGCGTCTGCCTGCTTGACCTCGATTTCTTCAAGCGCATCAACGACAGCTTCGGCCACCAGATCGGCGATCAGGTTCTCGTCGAGTTTGCCCGTCTGGTGCAGACGGCCATGCGCCGACGGGACTGGTTCGGCCGCATCGGCGGCGAGGAGTTCATGCTGATTCTCCCCGATACCGACCTTGCCAGAGCAAAATTCATCGTCGCCGGCATTCTCGAAAAGGTCAGGAAGGCAAGGCCCATTTCTGAGGCGCCGTCGCTGTCCTACACCTGTTCAGGAGGGATCGCCGAAATCCTGCCGGGAGGCTCGGTGACGGACCTCTACGCGCGGGCGGACCAAGCCTTGTACATGGCCAAGAATGCCGGCCGCGACCGGCTGGAAATCGCGGCCTAGTTTACCCGAGTCCGTGCAGCGCGGCCCATTGCAGCAGCATGATCGTTTTCGCGTCCACGATGCCGCCAGTGCCGATCAGCGCCAAGGCCTCGGTCAGCGGCATTTCGACCACCTCGATATCCTCGCCTTCGGCGGCTAGACCCCCGCCGCGGCCGATGCGGTCCTCGGCACTATAGCTGCCTGCAAAGAACGATATTTTTTCCGTGAAGCAGCCGGGGCTCATGAAGGCCTCGAAGACCTGCCGCACGTCGCGGATGCGGTAACCTAATTCCTCCTCCGCTTCCCGGATGATGGCGGTTCGCGGGTCGTCCCGGTCCAGCATCCCGGCGCAAACTTCCAGCAGAGGATGGGGATGGCCGTTCAGATAGGTCACGAAGCGGATCTGCCGCACCAGCAGCACGGTGCCACGGCCTGGGTCATGGGCCAGAAGGGCCGCGGCATTGCCGTGATCGTACAACTCCCGCTTGAGCGGCTGCCAAGACCCGTCCCGCCGTCGCTGCTCGAACTCCAGCCGGCGCAGGAGAAAGGTCTCATCCGAGAGAACCGTCTCCCGCAGGTTCCGGATCGGGTCTCCTTCGCTCACGCCGCGGAGGAGGTCAGGCGCTTGATAAAGGCCGAGACCTTGTGGCGGCGCATTTCGGAGCGTGCTGTCGCGTCCGTCGTCATGTAGTTGAGCTGGATGACGTAACGGGCACCAACGAACTGCTTGTGCCCATGCCAGGTCGTGGGGCCGTTCGGGAAGATCAGCAGCGTGCCGTTCACGGGGGGCACTTCAACCACATAATCCTCGATATCATCCGGCCCGCGGAGCAGGCGCAGGCAGCCCTCGCGGCGCGCCCAGGCCTCTGTCTCCGGGTTCAGATAGAGGAGAATGGTCACGCGCTTGGTTGTGCTGTCGCAATGGATGCGGCCGTCCTTCTCGCGCGAAGCGCCGCGCAGCGTCACCATGGTTGGCGCGCCTATCAGATCGAGGCCGAACTTCCGGGCGACGGCGTCGCGGAAGCGGGGGCCCTCCAGCTCCGTCATCAGCGCCTTGGCATGGGGGCCGAATTTAAGCGAGTCGATCGGGAACGACCCGCCCTTACTGAGCTTCGGCAGTTCGGCCACGACCGACGCCAGAGGCTCCGGCCTCACGAAATTCTCCACGATGACGTGGGTATAGGGATCGCTCGAAACCGGGGTCTCGTCGAGGGCTTGGTAATCGAGGTCTATCATTGCCGTCTTCCGGTGCTCAGAATGTGTAAACCTTACCACAGCTGCAGTGGCTTGCGAGCCGCGCGCCGCTCAGCCCCGATGGGCAAAGATGTCGGGCTCGGCATAGCCCAGCAGGTCCAGCTTGCAGCGCGCGGGCAGGAAATCGAAGCAGGACTGGGCGAGATCGCGCCGATTCTCGCGCAGCAGCAGGGCTTCGAGCCGGGCCCAGAGCGCATGCAGATGCAGTACGTCCGATGCCGCATAGGCGAGCTGCTCCGGCGTCAGATCGGGTGCCCCCCAATCGCTCGTCTGTTGCTGCTTGGAGATGTCGATGCCGAGCAACTCCCGGCAGAGGTCGCGCAGCCCATGGCGTTCCGTGAAAGTGCGGACGAGCTTGGCCGCGATCTTGGTGCAGATCACGGGCGAGGCCTCAATTCCCAGCGCATGATAGAGGATCGCGACATCGAAGCGCGCGAAATGCATGAGTTTCAAACGGCTGCGGTCGGCGAGGAGCGCCTTGAGGTTCGGGCAGTCATAGCCGCGGCCGCCGAGCGCTTCCGGGATCAGCTGCACGAGATGGGCCTGCCCGTCCCCGGCCGAGAGCTGGATGAGACAGAGCCGGTCGCGCCGCGGGTCGAGACCCATCGTCTCGGTATCGACGGCAATGCTTGAGCCGAGGTCGAGATCGGGCGGCAAGTCGTGCCGGTGGAGATGGATGGTGGCATGGGGCAGGAATTGGGTGATGCTGGCCATGCGGCTGCATAGGCCGCGGGGCGCTCCGCCTCAAGCACCTCCGACTTTCGTGACAAATTTGCCATTTCGTCGCATAAGTGCGGGAGAGGCGTGCGCTCAAGACACGCCGGAGAGCGAGCAAACTTCATGCTGATCGGCATCGACTGGGGCGGCACCAAGATCGAGGGCATCGCCATGACGCTAGATGGCGCGGAAATCGCCCGCCTGCGCGCTGATACGCCCCGACATGATTACGACGGCTGCCTCGCCCTCATCGCGGATCTCGTCGCCCGCCTCGAAGCCGCGGCCGGTGGAGAGGGCAAGATTGGCATCGGCATCCCCGGTTCGCTGGAACCGAAATCCCGCCGCGGCAAGGGGGCGAGTTCCACCTGGTTGCTCGGCCGGCCAGTGGAGGCGGATCTCCGACACGCGCTGGGCCGGGACATCCGGGTCGAGAACGACGCCGATTGCCTGGCGGCATCCGAAGCCGTGGATGGAGCGGGCGCAGGCTATAATGTGGTCTTCGCGGTGATCCTCGGCAGCGGCGCGGGGGCCGGTGTGGCCATCGGCGGCCGCGCCCATCACGGTCCCAATAACAGCGCCGGGGAATGGGGCCATAACCCGCTGCCCATGCCCGATGTGACGGAAATCCCCGGCGCGCCCTGCTATTGCGGCAAGCATGGGTGCCTGGAGACCTGGGTCTCCGGCCGCGCCTTTCGCGCGGATTACCTGCGCCACGCACCGCCCGATATTGACCCGGAGAGCATTACCTCTCCTGGAATCATCCAAAAGATGCGCGACGGCGACCGGCTTTCAGCCCTCATCTGGCACCGTTATGTGGACCGCGTGGCGCGCGGCCTCTCCCTCGTCGTCAATGCGCTTGACCCGGACGTCTTCGTGATGGGCGGCGGGATGTCGAATGTCGATGAATTGTATCGTGACCTGCCGCCGGTTCTGGCGCGCTATACCTTCTCCACCGTCTTCGAGACGCCAATCGTCCGTGCCCGCCACGGGGATAGCAGCGGCGTGCGCGGTGCCGCCTGGCTCTGGCGTTGATTGTCGGGCGTTGATCTCCTCACAGCGAAAGCGAACTGATGTCCTTTGATCTTGATTCCCGCTTCGACTTCGGCGCCCGCCTCGTGGAGGAGGCGGCGAGCCTCGCCATGGGCTATTTCCAAAGCCTCGGCAGCCTCACCATCAAGGCCAAGGGTCCGCAGGACATGGCGAGCGAAGCTGATCTCAATACCGAGATCCTGATTCGTGACCGGCTGGCGCGGGCCTTCCCGGAGGATGCCTTCCTGGGCGAGGAGACCGGGAGAGCGGATGCGGTTGATGGCGCGCGGGGCATCTGGGTGGTCGATCCGATCGACGGTACCCAGCCTTTCGTCAGCAACATGCCGAACTGGTGCGTCTCCATCGCCTTCGTGCTGGATGGACGGGTGGAACTCGGCTTCATCGCCGCCCCCGCGCGCGGCGAGATTTTCATCGGCAGGCGGGGCCAGGGGGCGACGCTGAATGGCGCGCCCATTCATGTGCGGCCCGACGCACGCATCACGGACGGGCTCACCGGTCTCGGCTATTCCTCCCGGATCGGGGCTGCGACCTTTCTGCCGCTGCTCGCGAAATTCCTGGACGCGGGGGGCATGTTCTTCCGCAACGGCTCGGGCGCGCTGATGCTGTGCGATGTCGCTTGCGGACGGCTGCTCGGCTATGTCGAGCCGCATATCAATTCCTGGGACTGCCTCGCCGGCCTTTGCATTATCGAGGCGGCGGGCGGCACCGTGAGCGATTTCCTGGCCGATGACGGCATGTGGAGCGGCCATCCTCTCGCCGCTGCCTCCCCGGGCGTGTTTCCGTTTCTGGCCGGGCTGGTGGGCGTGAAGCCGCTCGTGGTCTGAGACCGCGAACGCATGGCTGCCTGACGCTGAGGGAAGGATCCAAGGCTGGACCTTCCCATGGTGGGAAGCACTACCTTCCGGCCTCTGGCGAAGCCGGACGATCTTTGGCGCCGGCTTCCCATCTCGAAATCTGCCGCCTGATCAGACGGCGAGGCGGGAGTGCCGACAATGGACGCATTTCTCAACGATCTCTGGCATGCGGTGGTCATGGCCGTGGGCATGGGGTGGCAGGTAGGCTGGAGCCTGGTGCTTGGCTTTGCCATTTCCGCCCTGTTGCAAACCCTTGTTTCCAAAGAACACATGCAAAGGGCGCTGGGCCGCAACGGCGTCCGGGAAATCACGCTGGCGACCGTGGCGGGGGCGGCAAGCTCGAGCTGTTCCTATGCCGCGGCCTCGGTCAGCCGCACGCTGTTCAAGCGAGGCGCGGCGCTCGTGCCAAGCTTGGCCTTCCTCTTCGCGTCCACCAATCTCGTCGTGGAACTCGGCATCGTGCTCCTGCTGCTGATGGGCTGGCAGTTCATGGCCGGGGAATGGATCGGCGGCGTTGTGCTGATCGGGATCCTCGCCGTGCTCGTGAAGCTCACCTACCCGAAGCGGCTGGTGGAAGAAGCCCGTCATCACCCCGAAGCCGGGGGTCACGCCCATGACCACGGCGCCATGGCGGAAGAGCCCGGCACGGTCTGGCAGAAGCTGGGCCGGCGCGAGACCTGGGTCCGTGCTTCGCACAGCTTCATGATGGATTGGCAAATGCTGTGGAAGGACATCGTTCTCGGCTTCGTCATCGCGGGTGCGCTGGCGGCCTTCGTGCCGAGCGGTATCTGGCAGACGCTGTTCGTGCATGACGCGAGCCCCTGGGTGCAGGTGCCGCTGAATGCGCTGCTCGGCCCCATCGTGGCGATGCTGACCTTCGTCTGCTCGATCGGCAACGTCCCGATGGCCGCCGTGCTTTGGGGCTCGGGCGTGAGCTTCGGCGGCGTACTCGCCTTCCTCTTCGCCGACCTCATCGTGCTGCCGCTGCTCGACGTCTATCGCCGCTACTACGGCTGGAAGATGGCCGCCTATGTCCTCGGCCTTTTCTACGTGACGATGGTGATCGCCGCACTGATCATGGAACTGGTCTTCGGCGGTCTGGGCCTGATCCCGGCGCATCACGGCAACATGCAGGCCGAGATGACGCATTTCTCGCTCAATTACACCTTCTGGCTGAATATCGTCTTCGGTCTGGTGGCGTTGGGGGCCGTGGTGCTCAAGACACGCAATCCGATGAAGATGCCGGCGCGCCACTGCTGCGGCCATCATGGCGCCACCACAGGAGCCCAGTCGCCGAAGCTCGAGGAGCCGGCAATCCATCATGCTCAGGACCACGGTGCTGCGCAGGCGGATAGAGCGATGCATGCGCATCATCACTGATCAGACAGGCGGAAGAGACTATGTTCCTTTCGGCCAAAACACGCTAGGCGACACAATCTTGCTAGAACTCTAACCGTGCGCCGCTTCGGTCGAAACGAGGGCCCGCGACCGAAGGAGATTTGTCATGCGCATCATCACGCGCCTCTTTCCCCTATGGGCTCTCCTCTTCGCCGTCGCTGCCTTTTTCGCGCCGGCGGCATTCAAGCCCATCCTGCCGCATGTGACGCTGCTGCTCGGCATCATCATGTTCGCCATGGGTGTCACGCTGACGCCGGCGGATTTCCGCCGCGTCGCGCGCCAGCCTGGGCCGGTCGCCGCCGGCATCGTGCTGCACTATATCATCATGCCGCTAGCGGCTTTCCTCATCGCCCGGCTCCTTGGCCTGCCACCGCAACTAGCCGTCGGCATGATCCTGGTGGGCTCGGTCGCAAGCGGCACTTCCTCCACCGTCATGGTCTATCTTGCCGGGGGTGACGTGGCATTGTCGGTGACGATCAGCGCCGTTTCGACCCTCGTCGGCGTCATCGCGACACCGCTTCTGGTGCGCCTCTATGTCTCGCATGGGATCGAGGTGAATACCCTCGGCCTGCTGCTCAGCATTGTCCGCATCGTGCTGATCCCGGTGGCGCTGGGCGTTGTCGTGAACGTGCTGGTACATGGGCTGGTGCGGCGGGTGGAGCCCATCCTGCCGCTTGTCTCCATGGTTTCGATCCTGCTCATCATTGCTGCCGTCGTTTCCGGCACGGCGGCCGCGATTGCCTCGGTGGGGCCGATCGTGCTGCTCGCTGTGGTTCTGCATAACGCCACCGGCTATCTGGGCGGCTATTGGGGCGGGCGCCTGCTCGGCTTCGACGAAAGTGTCTGCCGGACGCTCGCCTTCGAGGTGGGCATGCAGAATTCCGG
>Ga0310811_10008495_pt1 | contig 13210 bp, 14 predicted proteins | sample YCmetagenome_FD_207642 | JGI IMG/M metagenome (GOLD analysis project Ga0310811, IMG submission 207642) | Soil microbial communities from experimental microcosm in Duke University, North Carolina, United States - YC | ecosystem: Engineered > Artificial ecosystem > Soil microcosm > Unclassified ...
GCAACCCGGGCGTGGACAACGTGGTGATCTGCCCGCCGACCTACGGGATGTACGAGGTGAGCGCGCACATCAACGACGTTTCCATAAAAAAGGTCCCCCTGACCAGCGACTTCCAGCTGGATATCGAAGGGCTGGAGCTGGCGGTAGATGAACAGACCAAATTGATTTTCGTGTGTTCCCCCAACAACCCGACCGGCAATGCGCTTAACCGAAACGATATCGAGCTTTTGCTGAATAATTTCGGGGGGATCGTCGTCATAGACGAGGCGTACATCAATTTTTCACGGCACCGGAGCTTTATCCAGGAGCTGACCGAATACCCGAACCTGGTCGTCATGCAAACCCTGTCGAAGGCCTGGGGCCTGGCGGCCCTGCGGGTGGGCATGGCCTTTACTTCCACGCTGATCGTGGACGTGATGAACAAGATCAAGCCGCCCTACAACATCGGCCAGGCGAGCCAGGCGCTGGCGCTCGAAGCCTTACAGCGGGTGGACGAGGTGAACGCGTGGATACGCGAGACCGTGGCCGAGCGCCAAAAGCTGAGCGAAGAGCTCGGCACGCTGGCGGTCGTCCTGGCAGTGTATCCCAGTGATGCGAACTTCCTCCTGGTAAAGACCGTCGATCCACGCGGTATCTACCGGCAGCTGGTTGACAAGGGGATCATCGTCCGCGACCGGAGCCGCGTAGAGCTGTGCGAGGGGTGTCTCCGGATAACCGTGGGCACGCCGGAAGAAAACCGGGCGCTCCTGGCGGTGATGGAGGCGATACCGTTGGCGACGGCTCACTAGAAGGTTAGCCTTGACCGGACATCGGAGATCGCTATTTTTGGGGACCAACTATAATGTATGAAGGTTTACAGCACACTTATCGCCCTTTGCATCCTGTTTTTCCTCATGAGCGCCGCGCCCCATAACGGTGCCGTCCCCCAGCAGACCGCCCAAAACCCGCTGGCCGCTCAAATGGCCCGGGGCAAGAAACTTTACCAGCAGCAATGCCTCACCTGTCACCAGGTCGACGGCACCGGCGTGATGAACATGAACCCGCCCCTGGTAAAAACGACCTATGTCCAGGGGGACAAGACGGCCCTGATCAAGATCGTCGTGAACGGCATGACGACGCCGCTGACGATCGACGACTACGAATACCATAACGTAATGCCCCCGCATACCACGATGACCGACCAGGAGATCGCGGACGTGCTGACCTATGTCCGCCGCAGCTTTGGCAACAAGGCGACGGCGGTGACGGCGGCGGAGGTTAAAAAAGCCCGATGAAGCGCATATTGTTTATAGACCGGGACGGGACGCTGATCAAGGAAGCGCCGCCATCCTACCAGATCGACAGCTTCGAGAAGCTGGTTTTTTACCCGCACGTCTTCGAATGGATGGGCCGGATCGCCCGGGAATTCGACTACGAGCTGGTCATGGTCACCAACCAGGATGGCCTGGGTACGGAGGCCTTTCCACTGGCGACCTTCCAGCCGGTACAGGACTTTGTCCTGGAGTCCTTTAAACACGAGGACGTCGTCTTCAGCGCCGTGCACATCGACCGCACCTTCGCCAAGGACAATGCCCCGACGCGGAAGCCCAACACCGGTATGCTTATAGAGTACATCGACAACCCGGCATACGACATAAAGAACTCGTACGTGATCGGGGACCGCATCACCGACGTACAGCTGGCCAAGAACCTGGGTTGCAAAGCCATCTGGCTGAACAACGATCCAGGGCTCGGGGCCGCGGAGGTCAATGACGACATGGCCGCCCTGCGCGCCGTCACGGCACTGGAGAGTCCTCACTGGGCGGATATCTACAGTTACTTCAGGCTCGGTTTGCGCCAGGTGACGCACGAGCGCAACACCGCGGAGACCCGGATCGCGGTGACGCTGAACATCGACGGCAGCGGCAAGTCGGATATTCATACCGGTATCGGGTTCTTCGACCACATGCTGGATCAGATCGCGCGTCACGGACGGCTGGACCTGGCCATAAAAGTCGCGGGTGACCTCCATATCGACGAGCACCACACCATCGAGGACACCGGGATCGCCCTGGGAGAGGCCTTTGCGCTGGCGCTGGCGGACAAACGCGGGATGGAGCGGTATGGTTTCGCGCTCCCGATGGACGACGCGGACGCCCGGGTGCTGATCGACTTCGGGGGGCGGAGCTGGATCGTGTGGGACGCGGAATTCAAACGCGAGAAGATAGGGGAGATGCCTACGGAGATGTTTTTTCACTTCTTCAAGTCCTTCTCCGACGCGGCCCGCTGCAACCTGAACGTCGTGTGCCGCGGGGACAACGAGCACCACAAGATCGAAGCGATCTTCAAGGCGCTGGCGCGGGCCATACGGATGGCGGTGCGAAGGGACCCGCTGAGCAATCATCTGCCCTCGACGAAGGGGATGCTCTAGACGCCCGCCGCGCCGCTGCGGACCCGGCGAGAAATTTTTTTTGCAAAAATGTATTTTCATCCCATATTTGCATCCGATGAACAAGCAAATTCAAAATATGTCCTGGTGGTGGCACGGAGTCAGTTTTCTGAACGCTGTGTAACAGAGCCTTGCATATTTGCAATATATTCTAAACGAAGGCCCGCTGTACACAGCGGGCCTTCGGAATTTTAGCCCGCCCCGGGCGGCAGACACCCGCCGGAAGGCGGTACAACTGGAAACCATGAGTAAAACAGCGATCACGACGACCTACAAAAAAATGCTCTCCGACGTCTTCACGCCGGTCGGCATCTACCTCCGGCTGAGGGACCGTTTCCGGGACACCGTCCTGCTGGAGAGCACGGACTTTCACGCCGGGCAGAACAGCTACTCCTTTATCGGCATCAACGCCATCGCGGGGATGGAGATCTCCAGCCTGGAGCGGATCGAGACAAAGCTCCCCAGGCAGGAAGCCGAAAGCCGGGCTATCGGTAAAAACGACTCCGTCCCGGAGCTGCTCTGGGGTTTTATGCAGCGTTTCGAGGTGAACGCGGTGGAGGAGAAGCCGGTAAAATTCGCGCAGGGTCTGTTTGGTTATACCGCCTTCGACGCGGAACAGTTCTTCGAGCCGATCCGGTTCAAGCCTTCCGACGGTATACCGCTCATGCGGTACCGGTTGTACCAGTACGTCATCGTGATCGACCACTACAAGGACGAGCTCTACCTCTGTGAGAACGGTATCAAGGGCATGGAAAGCGAACGCGCCGTCGTCGAGTCGCTCATCCGGTCCAAGGACGTGCCGGTGTACCCGTTCAAGGTCAATGGCCAGGAGACGTCGAATATGGAGGACGAGACCTACCGGGAAATGGTGCGCAAGGGCATCAAGAGCTGTTACCGCGGGGACGTCTTCCAGGTGGTGCTCAGCCGGCGTTTCCAGCGGCCCTTTACCGGGGACGAGTTCAACGTATACCGGGCGCTCAGGAGCATCAATCCGTCTCCGTACCTGTTTTTCTTTGACTATGGGGACTACCGGCTGATGGGGTCCAGCCCCGAGAGCCAGGTCATCCTCAAACAGCACAAGGCGGTGATCCATCCCATAGCGGGGACGTTCAAAAGGACCGGCGATGACGCGGTCGACATGGCCGCGGCGGAGCGCCTCCTCCACGACCCCAAGGAAAACGCGGAGCACGTGATGCTCGTGGACCTGGCGCGCAACGACCTGAGCCGTACGTGCACGGGGGTCACGGTATCCGAATACCGTAAGGTGCAATACTACTCCCACGTGATCCATCTCGTCAGCGAGGTGACCGGGGACGTGCCCGCCGGAGCCAACCCCTTCCAGCTGCTCGCCACCACCTTCCCGGCGGGGACTTTGAGCGGCGCGCCCAAGTTCAAGGCCATGCAGCTGATCGACGCCTACGAGCCCACGCCCCGCGGGTACTATGGCGGCGCCATCGGGTACGTCGGGTTTAACGGGGATATAAACCACGCGATCATGATCCGGACCTTCCTGAGTAAGGACAACAACCTGTACTACCAGGCGGGGGCGGGGATCGTGGCGGCCTCCGATCCGGAGAGCGAATTGCAGGAAGTCAACAATAAATTGAACGCACTAAAAAAGGCGCTGGAACTGGCGGAAAATCTATGACAAAGATTCTCGTTTTCGATAACTACGATAGTTTCACGTATAATCTCGTTCACCTGGTGGAAAAAATCCTCCACCAGAAGGTCGATGTCTACCGCAACGACCAGATCCCCCTGGAGGACGTCGCGGCATACGACAAGATTATCCTGTCGCCCGGACCGGGCATACCCGAAGAAGCCGGGTTGCTGCTCCCGCTGATAAAAGCGTACGCCCCCACCAAGTCCATCCTCGGCGTCTGTCTGGGGCACCAGGCGATAGGGGAGGCCTTTGGCGGGCAGCTGGTCAACCTGAGCCAGGTATACCACGGCGTGGCGACGCCGATCCACATAACGGTGAAAACACCCCTCTTCAACGGCCTGCCCGAAACGCTGGAAGTAGGTCGCTACCACAGCTGGGTCGTGGGTGATAAAGGCTTTCCCGAGGCGCTGGAGATAACCGCCGTCGACGACAAGGGCATGATCATGGGGCTCAGGCATAAAAAATACGACGTCCAGGGCGTACAGTTCCACCCCGAAAGCGTACTCACGCCCGAAGGGGAATCCATCCTTCAAAACTGGCTGAAGCAATGAAGAAAATCTTACAATACCTGTTCGAGCACAAGACCCTCACCCGGGAGCAGGCCAGGGAAACCCTGGTCCAGATATCCAAGGGCGCCTTCAGCGACAGCGAGGTGACGGCCTTTATAACGGTCTATCTCATGCGCAGCATCACCATCGGGGAGCTGCAAGGTTTCCGCGACGCCTTGCTCGAGTTGTGCGTACGCGTGGATATGGACGGGTACGACGTTATCGACATCGTGGGTACCGGAGGCGACGGCAAAAACACGTTCAACATTTCCACGCTCTCCTGTTTTGTCGTGGCGGGCACCGGGCAGAAAGTGGCCAAGCACGGGAACTACGGCGCCTCCACGATCAGCGGCGCGTCGAACGTCATGGAGCAGCTCGGCTATAAGTTCAAAAGCGACAGCGCGACCCTGCAAAAGGAAGTGGAGCAAAGCAACATCTGCTTCCTCCACGCGCCCAACTTCCACCCCGCGCTCAAGGCGGTGGGCGCCATCCGCCGCGCCCTCGGTATCCGGACCTTTTTCAACATGCTCGGTCCGCTGGTCAACCCGGCCTTCCCGCCCTTCCAGCTGATCGGGGTGTACAGCCTGGAAATGGCGCGCATCTACAACTACCTCCTCCAGCAGGGGGACCAGGCCTTCACCATCATCCACGGCCTGGATGGCTACGACGAGATTTCATTGACCGGGGATACCAAGGTCATCAGTAATACGGGAGAAAAGATCTATTCCGCCGAACAACTCGGCAAACGGTCAGTCCTCCCGGCGGACCTGTACGGGGGCAATACGGTGGAGGAAGCCGCCAGGCTGTTCCTGCGCGTCCTGAAGGCCGAGGGCACCTGGGCTCAACACGCCGTCGTCGTCGCCAACGCCGCGATGGCGTTATATTGCACCGGGAAATACGGGGACTATGCGGCGTGTTACGACGCGGCCCTGGAAAGCCTGGAAAGCGGCAAGGCCTACAGGGCTTTGGAAACACTCATATCGATGCAATCATGACGATCCTGGATACGATAGTAGCGAACAAGCGGGAAGAAGTGGCGGCGGCCAAAAAGGCCGTGAGCGTAAAAACGCTGGAGCGCGCGCCTCAACGACAGACCTTTTCACTCAAGACCTTTCTGGCCGATCCCACAAAGACAGGCATCATCGCCGAGTTCAAGCGCAAATCGCCCTCCAAGGGCGTTTTCCTGGAAGGGGCTGACGCGGCGGCGATCACAAAGGCGTACACCGAAAACGGCGCTTCCGGCCTGTCCGTACTGACGGACAACAAATTCTTCGGGGGCAGCCCCGAAGACCTGAAGGCCGCGCGGGTCAATGCCATTCCGATATTAAGGAAAGACTTCATGATCGATGAATACCAGGTAATCGAAGCCAGGGCGTTGGGCGCGGACGTGATCTTGCTCATCGCGGCGTGTCTGACACCGAAGCAGGTGCAAACACTTGGAAAGCTCGCGCATTCGTTGAACCTGGAAGTCCTGCTCGAGCTTCACGCCGAGGACGAACTCGATCACGTTTGCCCTGAGATCGACCTCGTCGGTATCAACAACCGGGACCTGAAGACCTTCCAGGTGGACATCGACCGGTCCGTCCGGCTGGCCGATCGCCTCCCCGGGGATATGCCCAGGATCGCCGAAAGCGGGATCAGCCACCCGGAGACCATACAACAAATGCGCGCCCACGGGTTTACCGGTTTCCTGATCGGTGAAACGTTTATGCGGGAGCCGGACCCCGGCGCCGCCTTCCATAATTTTGTCGCTCAACTAAAACCCCATGCGCCTCAAAGTCTGTAGCCTGACACAAATGGAGCAGATCCAGGCCCTGGACGACTGGGGTGTGGAGTTCGTGGGGCTGATGTTCTACCCCAAGTCCCCGCGCTTCCTGGGAAACCTGCTCCGTCCGGAAGACGTGCGCCGGGCGCGGTGGAAGACCAACAAGGTCGGCGTTTTTGTCAACCCGACCTACGACGAGGTCATGCGGGCAGTGGAAGACTATGGTTTGGAAATGGTCCAGCTCCACGGCGACGAAACGCCCAAATTCTGCGAGAGGGTATCGGAGCAGCTGGAAACGATCAAGGCCTTCCGCGTCTCCCCCGACGACAATGTGGAATACCGGGTCCGGAACTACAACAACGTCTGCGACCTGTTCCTGTTCGATACGGCGGGACATCAATACGGCGGGACGGGCCGGAAATTCGACTGGGAACTGCTGGCAAAAGCCGAATTCAGCAAGCCGTTTATCCTCTCGGGGGGGATCGGTCCGGACGATGTGGAGAACATCCGCCACTTCCGGTCGACGGCCGCGGGCGGGAACCTTTTCGCCATCGATGTAAACAGCAAGTTCGAGGAACGACCGGGGGTGAAAGACCTGGAGCGCCTTGGGCCATTTATAAACGCAGTACATAGCATATGACTTCTTTTCAAGTAGATACGAACGGTTATTATGGGCAATTTGGGGGCGCCTATATCCCTGAGATGCTCTACCCCAACGTGGAGGAGCTCCGCAACCGGTACCTCGACATCATACACGAACCGGGTTTCCAACAGGAGTTCCGCGCGCTGCTCCGGGATTACGTGGGGCGGCCTACCCCCCTCTATTTTGCCCGCCGTCTGAGCGAGCGGTACAACAGCCGTATCTTCCTGAAACGGGAAGACCTCTGTCACACCGGCGCGCACAAGGTCAACAACACCATCGGGCAGATCCTCCTGGCCAGGAGGCTCGGCAAACAACGCATCATCGCCGAGACCGGCGCAGGCCAGCACGGCGTGGCCACCGCGACGGTATGCGCGCTGATGGGCATGGAGTGCATCGTCTATATGGGCGCCCGCGACATTGAGCGCCAGGCCCCGAACGTGGCCCGGATGAAGATGCTGGGCGCCCGCGTCGAGCCGGCCCTGAGCGGTAGCCAGACCCTCAAGGACGCCACCAACGAGGCCATCCGCGACTGGATCAATAATCCCATCGATACCCATTATATCATCGGCAGCGTGGTCGGCCCGCATCCCTACCCGGACATGGTCGCCCGTTTCCAAAGCGTGATCTCCGAAGAGATCCGGGCGCAACTAAAAGAAACGACCGGGAGCGAGCTCCCGACCAAGGTCATCGCCTGCGTCGGGGGCGGGAGCAACGCGGCCGGGACCTTTTTTCATTTCCTTGACGAGCCCTCCGTGGAGCTGATCGCGGTCGAAGCCGCCGGCGAAGGCGTGCTCAGCGGCCACTCCGCCGCCACCACCCAGCTGGGTAAGGATGGCATACTCCACGGCAGCCGCAGCCTGGTTATGCAGACCAATGATGGCCAGGTGCTCGAAGCCCACAGCATTTCCGCGGGTCTCGACTACCCGGGGATCGGTCCCCTCCACGCGCACCTGTACAAGAGCGGCCGGGGCCGGTACCTCAACGCCACCGACCAGGAGGCGCTGGTGGCTGCCTTCGACCTGGCCCGGATGGAAGGCATCATCCCCGCCCTGGAATCCTCCCACGCGCTGGCGGGGCTGGGGCAATTGGAGCTGTCGCCCAGCGACACCGTCGTCCTTTGCCTGTCCGGCCGGGGCGACAAAGACATGCAAGCGTACATGACTTATATGGAATCCAAATGAATAGAATAGATACCTTATTTGCCGGGGGCCGCCGCGGCGTGCTCAGCGTCTATTGCACCGCCGGCTATCCCCAACGGGATAGCACCCTCGAAGTGATGGAGGCCCTCCAGGACAGCGGGGTGGACATGATCGAGCTGGGTATGCCCTACAGCGACCCGCTGGCGGACGGACCGGTGATCCAGGCCAGCAGCATGGCCGCAATTGCCAACGGGATGACTGTAGAGCTGTTGTTCCAACAACTGCAGGGGTTCCGTGGACGCGTCAAGGTCCCCGTCCTGCTCATGGGTTACCTCAACACCGTCCTGCAATATGGATTTGAGCGCTTTTGCGCCGACGCGGCCGCGGCGGGCATCGACGGGCTGATCCTGCCCGATTTGCCCATGCACGAGTACGAAACGCAATATGCGCCGGTGCTGCGTACGCATGGTCTCCACCTCGTCTTCCTGGTCACGCCCGAAACCGCCCCCGAACGCATCCGGAAAATCGACGCCCTCAGCAGCGGCTTTCTCTATGCCGTGTCCTCGTCTTCCACGACCGGCAAAAATAAAGAAATGAGCGAGACCTACTTGCAACGCCTGGAGGCCATGGGGCTGACAAACCCCGTCCTCGTCGGTTTCGGCATTCGGGACGCGGCCACCTTTGACGCAGCCTGCGCCCATACCAACGGGGCCATCATAGGCACGGCCTTTATCAAAGCGCTCAAGGGCCCCGAGGCCGCGGGCAACACCTTGTCGGAAGTAACGCGCGGTTTTATAAAAACCATCCGGCCATGACCGTCGTCATCCAATACAACGCCGGGAACATTCAGTCGGTCCGCTACGCGTTGTCGCGCGTCGGCGCCGGGTGTACCGTTACCGACGACCCCGCGCTGATCCGCGCGGCCGACCGGGTTATCTTCCCCGGTGTCGGCGAGGCGAGCACCGCCATGGCGTATCTCCGCGAGCGCGGCCTCGACACCGTGATCCGGTCGCTGACGCAGCCGGTGCTGGGGATATGCCTGGGGATGCAGCTGATGTGCGCGCACTCCGAGGAGAACAACGCGACCTGCCTGGGTATATTCGGGGAATCGGTGCGTCGTTTCCGCCCGGCCGCCGCTCCGGCGGCACCCCGGCCCGCGGAGGCCGCCAAGGTTCCCCAGATCGGCTGGAACACCATCACCGACGTGCAAAGTCCGCTGCTGAGCGGTCTGGGCGACGAGCCCTTCGTATACTTCGTCCACAGCTATTACGCCGATCTGGGCCCGCACACGATCGCGACAACCGATTATATCCATCCTTACAGCGCCGCTCTACAGCACGGCAATTTCTACGGCGTCCAGTTCCACCCGGAAAAGAGCGCCGCCGTGGGAGAACGTATCCTCAAAAACTTCCTGAGTCTATGATTATGGAAATCATCCCCGCCATAGACATCATCGACGGTAAGTGCGTGCGCCTCACCCAGGGCGACTACGCGCAAAAAAAGATATACAACGAAGACCCGCTGGAGGCCGCCAAATCCTTCGAGGGCGCCGGACTTAGCCGGTTGCACCTGGTGGACCTGGACGGGGCCAAGGCTGGAACCGTGCGGAACTGGAAGGTGCTCGAACGGATCGCTGGAGGGACGACGTTGACCATCGACTTTGGCGGCGGCATCAAGACCGAAAAGGACCTGGATATCGTCTTCGACTCCGGGGCGGCGCTGGCCACCATCGGGAGCATGGCGGTCAAACAACCCGACACGATGGCGGAATGGATAAGCCGGCGAGGTGCCGACAAGTTCCTGCTGGGCGCCGACGTCAAGGGAGAGCAGATCGCCGTGAGCGGTTGGCTGGAGACGACGGACCAAAACGTCTTCGACTTCATCGGCGCCTATGTCGATAAAGGCATCCGCCAGGTCTTCTGCACCGACGTCAGTAAGGACGGTCTTCTGCAAGGCCCGTCAGTGGCGTTATACGCCAAGATCATCGACCGCTTCCCCGACCTCTGGTTTATCGCCAGCGGGGGCGTATCCGGCCTGAAAGACCTGGAAGACCTGAAAAAGATCGGCTGCAAGGGCGCCATCGTGGGAAAAGCTATTTACGAAGGCCGCGTAACGCTGGAGGACCTACGGGTTTTCGGCGCTGCGCGGTAAAATGCAACATATGGCACTCGCAAAGCGCATTATCCCCTGCCTGGATATAAAAGACGGCCGTACCGTCAAAGGCATCAACTTCGAAAACATCCGCGACGCGGGCGACCCCGTGGAGCTCGGCGCCCTGTATGCGGAACAGGGGGCGGACGAGCTCGTTTTCCTGGACATCACGGCCACCAACGAAAAGCGGAAAACGCTCCGGGAGCTGGTCGACAGGATCAGCCGGCACATCAACATCCCCTTTACGGTCGGGGGCGGGATATCCAGCATCGAAGACGTGTCCTACCTTCTTCAGTGCGGGGCGGATAAGATATCGGTCAACACCGCGGCGTTCAGAAGACCGGAGCTCATCAGCGAGCTCGCCAGGGAATTTGGCTCCCAATGCGTGGTCCTGGCCATCGATACCCGCCAGGAAGAGGACGGAGAGTGGTATGTTTACCTGAACGGAGGCCGGATAAAGACCGATACCCGTTGCGCCGACTGGGCCAGCGAAGGCGTAAAAAGGGGCGCGGGCGAAATCCTCCTGACCTCGATGAACCACGACGGCACCAAACAGGGGTTTGCCCTGGACATCACCAGCCGGCTGGCCGAAACCCTCCCTGTCCCGGTCATTGCGTCCGGGGGCGGGGGGCAACCCGCTCATTTTCTGGACGTATTCAAAAAGGGGCACGCCGACGCTGCCCTGGCAGCCAGCATTTTTCACTTCAAGGAGGTGGGGATTCCGGATTTAAAAGGATATTTGCAAAGGCATCAAATACCGGTTAGAACAGACCATGCACGTTAATTTCGGGAAATACGCGGACGGCCTCGTGCCGGCCATTGTCCAGGATGAGGATACCTTACGGGTGCTGATGCTGGGTTTTATGAATGAAGACGCCCTGGCCAAAACCCGGGAAACGGGGAAGGTCACGTTTTACAGTCGTTCCAAACAGCGGTTGTGGACCAAAGGGGAGGAAAGCGGACGCTTCCTGCTGGCGGGGGACATCCGCGTCGACTGCGACGAGGACACCTTGCTGGTCAAGGCGCGGCCACAGGGCCCGACCTGTCATACCGGGGCGGACACCTGCTGGTCGGAGGACAACGTGCCCGGGGACTTCCTGACCTACCTGGAGGGCGTCATCGCCTCCCGGAAAGGGGCGGCACCCGAGACGTCTTACACCGCCAAGCTGTTGGCCAAAGGGATCAACAAGGTGGCCCAAAAGGTGGGGGAAGAGGCGGTGGAGCTTGTGATCGAAGCCAAGGACGACGACAAAAGCCTTTTTCTGAATGAGGCGGCGGACCTGCTGTTCCACTACCTGGTATTGCTCCAGGCCAAAGGGTACAGCCTGGCCGAAGTCACCGACATATTAAAAGAGCGACATGCAAAATAAATGGTTCATACCCTGTCTGGCGTCACTGTTGTGGAGCGCCGGCCTCCAGGCCCAGAGCGACACCACCTTTACCCTGACCGGCACCGTATCCGGCATTGCCGACGGGACCCCCGTGTTCCTGTCCAACCCCAATATTTCCAAGGATACCCTGGCCAGGGCCGTAGCCCGCGGCGGCCATTTCATCCTGCATGGCACGCTCCGCGACCCGAACCTGTATTTCCTGTCCACGCCGGCACAGCACCGGCTGCTCTTTCTCGACCCTGCAAAGATCACCGTCACGGGGAGCGACCTGGAGCACGCCGTCGTACAGGGAGCGCCCTCGGAAACGGACTATCTGCAGTTCGAGCCCGTTTTTGCGCCCTTCTTCAACCGGCTCGGCGAGATCGCCCAACGCCTCAACGCAGAGCCCCGGGGGACGCCGGCTTCCGATAGCCTGATCGCGGTCTACCGGCAAAAGCTGGATACGCTCGATGGCATGGTCACCCAGTATGTGACCGCCCACCCGGCTTCCCACGTCAGCACCTTTATCCTGGCCGTCCACATGCAGGTCCGTCAGCAGTACGACTGGCTGGAGGCGAGGTATAACCAGCTGGCGGCGCCGGTACAACACGATTTTTATGGCCGCATCCTGGCCGAACAGATCGCCAAGTCGCACATCGGCAAAGAAGGGACGATGGCGCTCGACTTTACCGAAAACGACGTAAGCGGTCGCCCCATATCGCTGTCTTCCTTCCGCGGAAAATTCGTCCTCGTGGACTTCTGGGCCAGCTGGTGCGGACCCTGCCGGATGGAGAACCCCAACGTCGTCAAGGCCTATTCCGAGTTCAAGGACAAGAACTTCACCATCCTGAGCGTATCCCTGGACCAGTCCAAGGAACCCTGGGTCAAGGCCATCGCCGACGACGGCCTCACCTGGACACAGGTGTCCGACCTCCAATACTGGAATAACGCCGCCGCCCGTCTCTACAACATCTCCAGCATCCCCCAGAACATCCTGGTGGACCCCAAGGGGGTGATCGTGGGCCGGAACCTCAGGGGCGGCGAGCTGGAGGTCAAACTCCGGGAAGTGCTCCAATAAAAGCGCCCCTTCCGACGTTGTATACCCAGAATCGATTCAGCCATGCCTATACATCCCTTGAAAACCGGTCTTTTACTCCTCACGCTCTATGGCGGGCGCGCGGGCGCCCAGTGCCTCACCTATAAGCTCGACGACAAGGGCGACACCCTGAACTGCGTCGACCAGAACCACAAAAAACAGGGCCGCTGGGTGATCCACCAGGACGAGCTGCGGGGCGAACCGGCCTACGACGAGCAGGGCGTCTTTTACAACGACGTCAGGGAAGGGGTCTGGAAGCGCTTCGACGGGATGGGCGACCTGATTGCCGTCGAAAACTACAAATGGGGCAGTAAGGATGGTATACAGGAGTATTTTACCATGGCCGGTGAACCGCTCCGCGAAGAAAGCTGGCTCTCCGCCAATCCCCAGAACCCCTACGACACCGT
>Ga0310811_10008496_pt1 | contig 13210 bp, 18 predicted proteins | sample YCmetagenome_FD_207642 | JGI IMG/M metagenome (GOLD analysis project Ga0310811, IMG submission 207642) | Soil microbial communities from experimental microcosm in Duke University, North Carolina, United States - YC | ecosystem: Engineered > Artificial ecosystem > Soil microcosm > Unclassified ...
GGCAAGCTTCGCCGCATCGGCGTAGCCGATCTTCGGCGCCAGCGCCGTCACCAGGGCGGGACTGCGATCGAGCCAGTAGGCGCACATCGCCTGGTCCGCCGTGATGCCGTCGATGCAGCGCTCCGCTAGCACGCGGCTGGCCGACGTGAGGATGGCGATCGTGAGAAACAGGTTCTGGGCGATCAGCGGCATCATCACGTTCAGCTCGAGCTGCCCCGCTTCCGCCGCTGCGGCGATCGTGACGTCGTTTCCGATCGCCTGGAAGCAGACCATGTTGACCATTTCTGCGATCGACGGATTGACCTTCCCCGGCATGATGCTCGAGCCGGGCTGCACCGCCGGCAGCCGGATCTCCGCCAGCCCGGTCCGCGGCCCGGAGGCGAGCAGCCGGATGTCGCTCGCGATCTTCCCCAGGTCGACGGCGTAGGTGCGCAGCGCGCCGGACAAAGCCGTCGCGTCGCCCATCGACTGCATCAGCTGCACGCGATCCGCGCCCTCGCGCAGGTCGAGCCCCGTCAGGGCGCGCAGATGCTTGATCATGAGTCCCGGGTAGGCGGCCTCGGCGTTCAGGCCCGTCCCCACGGCGGTGCCGCCGATGCCAAGATCCCTCAAATCGTCGGCTGCGCGCGCGATCCGCTCCCGATTGCGCTGCACGGTGTGCCCGTACGCGGCGAACTCCTGGCCCAGCCGGATCGGCGTCGCGTCCTGCAAGTGTGTGCGACCGGATTTCAGCACCTCGTCGAATGCCGCCCCCTTCGCCGTCAGCGCCTGGCTCAGACGATCGAGCACCGGCAAGAGGCCCTGCACCAGGGCGAGCGCCCCGAGCCGGATCGCGGTCGGGATCACGTCGTTGGTGGATTGGGCCATGTTCACGTGATCGTTGGGGTGCACCGGAGCGTAGGACCCGCGCTTGCCGCCGAGCAGCTCGTTGGCCCGGTTCGCCAACACCTCGTTCGCGTTCATGTTGTGCGACGTGCCGGCGCCCGCCTGATAGGGATCGACGACGAACTGGTCGCGATGCTGGCCGCCCAACACCTCATCGGCGGCCCGCACGATCGCGTCGGCGAGCTTCGCGTCGAGCCGTCCCGTTTCCCGGTGCGTGAGGGCGGCCGCCTTCTTGATCCACACCACGGCGTCGACGAAGACGGGCTGCGGAGCGAGCCCCGAGATGGGAAAGTTCTGCCGGGCCCGCTCCGTCTGGACGCCGTAGAGGGCGTCGGCGGGAACCGGCAGCTCACCCAGCGGATCGCGTTCCATGCGCATTGCGCTCATCGTCTCCGTCCCCTTCGAGGCCAATGCTATTCCGTCACCCGGGGTTTCCGCTTGCGCGTCCAGCCGATCGTGACGAGCTCCCGCGCGGCCCGCGTCCCGAGTGAATGCACCATCAGATAGGCGCCCAGGATCGTGAGGAGGATAACAGAATAGAATCGCCACAAGAGCAGCATCGTAACGCCGCGCGTACCGAAGTCCCCGGCGAACCCCGACAGGAATGCCACTTCGATCCCGCCACCGCCCGAGGGGAGCGGAACGACGAGCGGCGAGGCCAGCAAGGCGAGGGCGCCGAAGAACATCTGCCCGAACGCTGGGGCGTTCGGCATGCCCCAGGCCAGCGCCGGCAGAATCAACGCGCGGGCGACCAGACTGACGGCGGTGAGCCCCGCGTTCACGGTCTGCACCCAGAGGGGCGCCCGCCGCACGTGGGCCCACGCCACGCGCCACTGCCGCCGTACGCGGTGGCGGATGGCGCCGGCCCGCACGAGCCGCTGCGTCAGATAGATGACGAGCAGGACGGCGAGCGCCGCGATTTCGATGACGATGAGGTCCGCCGCGATGTGACGCCTGAGCCACAGCTCGGCGGCGATCTTCCAATCGGGGACGTAGTGGATCAGCAGCGCGACCAGCATCAGGAGAAATACGGGCCATTCCCCCGCCACCTCCACGCCCACCGCCACGAGCGCGGTGACCGAGCGCATCCCCGCTTCGGTGAGGCCGGCGAACCGCGCCGCCTCTCCTCCGAGCCGGTTGGGGGTCAGGGTCGAGGCGGCCTCACCGTACAGATTGAGCCGGACCGCCGGCCAGAAACGCAGCGCGCCCCCCGCGGTCCAGGCCGCCAGTTGGATGCGCCAGGCGCGCACCAGGACGTCGAGCGCCAGCGCGGCCAGCGCGAGAACGTGGGGAATCAATCAGAACAGTCGCCGAGAGGATAGATGAAGCCACAGTTGGTGCATGGGTTCTTGCACCCCCACGGTCGCTGGCGCACCGCCGCCCCGCACCGCAAACAGGCCGGCAACGGCCGGTCAGGCGACGGGGAACGCGCCGGAGAGGAACGGATTGGAGCGACGCTCGACACCGATCGTGGTTGTAGGTCCATGGCCGGAGTACACGATGGTGGAATCGGGGAGAACCAGCAACTCCCGCTCGATGCTGCCGATCAGCGTCTCCAGGTCGCCGCCCGGGAGGTCGGTCCGGCCGATCGATCCCTGGAACAGCACGTCGCCGCTGAACACGGCGCCCTCACCCGCCAGCGAGACCGAGCCGGGGGAATGCCCCGGTGTGTGCCGGACGTCGAACGCCAGCGCCCCGACCCGGACGGTCTCGCCCGGCGTCCAGCTCCGGTCCGGGGCCGGCAGCCGTTCGACGGGCGGCAGCCCGAACGCCGCCGCCTGCTCGGGTACGTGATCGTACAGCGGTCGGTCGGCCGGGTGCAGAAAGATGGGGGCGCCGGTTTCGGCGCGGACGCGTGACACGCCCAGGACGTGGTCGATGTGCGCGTGCGTGATCCAGATCGCGACCGGCCGAGCGCCTGCCTGTTCGACCTTGTGCAAGATCAGACCGGCCTCTTCCCCCGGATCGACGATGGCGCATTCCCCCGCCGTTTCGTCCACGACGAGGTAGCAGTTCTCGAGGAACGCGCCGTTCGCGATCTGGACGATCTTCATGTGACCGCCGCGTGCTTCGCCGGTGCGAGCGCGCCGTTCGCCCGCAGGGCGGCGAGATACTTCTCGACCGCGATGGCGGCCGTCGTCGCATCGCCCACCGCCGTGGTGATCTGCCGCGTCACCTGACTGCGTACGTCGCCGGCGGCGAACAGGCCGGGGATCGACGTCATCATTTTTTCATCGGTGACGAAGTACCCGCCCTCGTCGTGGCGATAATGCCCTTCGACGAGACCGGCGTTGGGGCGGAAACCGATGAACACGAACACACCGCCGACCGCGAGCCGGCTCTTCGCACCGGTCACCGTGTCCTCCAGCTCCAGATGCGTGGTGCCCTTCTCGCTGCCGCCGACCTCGAGCACACGCTTGTTCCACACGACTGCAATCTTTGGATTTGCGAAGGCCCGCTCCTGCAGAATCTTGGACGCGCGGAATTCAGCGCGGCGATGCACGATGTACACCTGCTGAGCGTAGCGCGTGAGATAATCGGCCTCTTCCACCGCGGCATCGCCGCCGCCCACCACCGCCAGCACCTCTCCCTTGAAGAAGGCGCCGTCACACACGGCGCAGTAGGACACGCCCTTCCCCGCGTATTCCCGTTCCCCCGGCACACCGAGCTTCACCGGAGTCCCACCGGCCGTGAGGATCACGGCGGGAGCCCGGTATGTCCGACTGCGCGCGGTGACGACGTCGAACCACCCGTCCTCGGCTTTGCGGATCTTCTCGACCGTGTCGGTGACGATCTCGGCGCCGAACTTCCGGGCATGCTCGTGGAACCGCTGGGCCAGCTCCCACCCCTTGATGCTCTCGAACCCGATGTAATCCTCGATCAGGTCGGTGTTCAACAGCTCACCGCCCGGTGCGCCGCGCTCGATGGTGAGGGCGTTCAGCATGCCGCGCCCGGCGTACATCGCCGCGCACATCCCCGCGGGGCCGGCCCCCACGATGATCACGTCGTAGCTCGACTGCTTCGTCTCACCCATCGGTTCGGAATTCCAGGTGCGGGGGATCCGCCTCTCCCGCCAGGGCCCGCGACAGGCCGTCGCGGAAACGTACCATTTCGAGCTCGACCGCCGGGTGTTGCGGTCCGGCCAGCTTGGCCAGCGCCGCCGCACCCACGACGACGATCCCGTGGCGATTGCCACGCTCCCGGTGGAGCAGCGCCGCCGCGGCCTGGATCAACCCCTGCCACACCCGACGCTCATCCTCGTCAATTATAGAACGCCAGACGGTTTCCAGGGCTTCGTGGGCGAGCCAATACTCGCCCGCGTTGAACAGTTCTACGGCGTTCTCCAGGTGCGCCCGGCGAGTTTCGGGTGTCATGAGAGCCATCAGCCGTCAGCCGTCAGCGGCTGAAGGCTGAGGGCTGATGGCTGACGGCTCTGCCCCGATTCTCAGCAGATTCACCGCTCCGTGACACGCGCTCACCGTCGCCACCAGCACCATGCCACCCTCGGGACGCCGCGCGGCCTCCGCCACCGTCCGCTCGCCGTCGAGCACCGCATCGACGGCGAACGTTCCCACGCCGAACACGTGATGCCGACACACGAACAGCGCGGGACCGGCCACCGGCTCACCCGCCTGGCGCATATGATCGGCGAGTCCGCGCACGGCATCGGGCATCTCCCAGGTGCGGGGAGCGCCGATCGCGGGACAGATTGCGGGCTCGATGCAATGCGTCGGACACACCCAGTCGGCGAACGACACGTAGCGCGTCCGATCGGGAGCCGTCCGGTCGTACGGCGTGTCCAGGCCGTCGGGCACCGGAACGATCTCCAGGACGCGGCGTGGAAAGCGCGCCTGGGTGCGGCGCACGACCCATTCGAACATCAGGTGCGACATGTGCGGGGAGGGCACGACATGGTCACGAGCTGCCGCAGTCGGACCGGGGCTCGTGGTGAAGAAAAAATTGTCGAAAAAGGCATCCCATTCGCTGGTCACGAACGTCCGGTCCGGCGCATCCGGGAGCTCACGCCGGGCGCGACAATCCGGGTCGCGGTCCACCACGATCACGGTCCGGTACTCCGCCTTGCCGCGCGACTTTGCCTTCTCGAGCTGGCCGGCGTAAAACGTCCCGTAGCAGCCCCCACCCACCACGATGACGTCGCGCATCCGGGCGGGAACGGCCGGCTCGTTCATCGAATCAACCGCCCGCCGTCGACCGGCAACACCACGCCGGTGACGTAGTCGTTTTCCAGGAAGTACAGCACCGCCGCCACGACGTCGTCGGGAGCGCCGAGCCGCTTGAGCGGTGTGGTGGCGACGAGATGCTCGCGAGCGCTCGCCGGCCAGTCCTCCGGCGGGAGGATCGCGCCGGGCGCGACGGCATTGACCGTGACCTCCGGCGCGAGCACTCGCGCCAGGCCCTGCGTCAGCATCACCACCGCCGCCTTGCTGACGTTGAGCGGCAGATAAGCGGGCCACACCTCGAAGGCGGCCACGTCGGCGAGGTTGACGATCTTCCCGCGACGAGACCGGAGGTGCGGGGCGGCGCCCTGCGAAACGAAGAACGCCGCGGAGAGATTCAGGGCGAGGGTATCGTGCCACGCCGCGGCGGTGATCTCCGCAAGATCGGCTCGCGCGATCACCGCTGCGGAGTTGACCACGATGTCGAGCCGGCCGAACGTCTCGACGACCCGATCCGGCAGGGCCTTGGCGACCGCGGCATCGCGCAGGTCGCCGGGGAATCGCTCGGCCCGTCGTCCGGCGGCACGGGCCGCGCCGAGCGTAACCTCCGCCCCATCGGCCGACGCGTGATGGTGCACTGCGACGTCGCACCCGGCCCGCGCCAACCCGATGGCAATCGCCGCCCCCAGTCGGCGCCCCGCCCCCGTTACGAGTGCGACTCGGCCCGCGAGCTCCATGCGGCTCAGTCCGGCGCCGCGAGCAGCGGCAGCACGTGCCCGGTCACCGTCGCGGCGTCGTCGGAAGCGAGCCACAGCACCGTCCGCACCAGATCGGCCATCTCGACGAAGCGCGCGCCGGATCCCATGTCGCGCAGGTTCGTGTCGGTGCGGACCGGCTCCGGCGCGATCGCATTGACGCGGATCCGGTCGTCCCGGAATTCGCGCGCCAGGGCCCGCGTCAGCGCCGCGACGCCGCCCTTGGCCGCGGCATAGGCGGCCAGATTCGGCTGCGCCTGGCGCACGGCGATGGATGCGAAGTTCACGATCGCGCCGCCGCCGCGCCGCCGGAGCGCCAGGACCGCCGCCTGACTCATCGAGAACACCGTCCGCACGTTGCTTGCGAGCTCGCGATCGAGTGCGGCAACGTCGCTCTCGAGAAATGGACCGTAGCTCGTGAGCCCTCCGGCCACGTTGACGAGGAGGTCGAGGCCGCCGAATTGCTGCTCGGCGGTGGCGACAGCGGCACGGGCGGCCGCCGGATCTCCCAGATCGCCCGCCGCGAACGCTGCCTCGATCCCGCGCGCCCTGAGCTCCGTCACCCGGGCCTCGAGCGCGTCCCGACGGCGGGCCGCCACGACGACCTTCGCGCCGGCGTCTCCCAGTGCCGCCGCGATCGCGGCGCCGATCTGCCCCGCCTGAGCCGCGCCGCTCACGAGCGCTACCTTGCCGGCGAACGACGCCTCCCGGCTCACTCCTTCTCCCGCACCGCGGCCACGATGTCGTCCACCGCGGGCGCGCCCCGCTGGGCAAAGCGCACCGTCCCATCCTTCCCGATCACGTACACCGTGCGGGCGATTCCGCGGTCGTCCTCCTTCAACGCCTGGTACGCCCGCGCCATGACGCGGTCGGGATCGGACAGCAGCGGAAAATTGAAGCGCATCTTGTCGACGTACTTCTTGTGGGCGTCGACCGTCGCCGGGTTCACGCCGAACGGTCGGATCCCGGCCTGCTCGAACTTCGTCATCTCATCGCGCACGGCGGAGAGTTGGCGGTTTCACCCGGGGGTGTTGTTGCCCGGATAGAACACGAGGGCGACAGATCCGCTGTGCAGCAGGTCTGTCAAGCGATACGTCTTTCCATCGGACGCCGTGGCCTCGAATGCCGGAGCACGAGAGCCGACCGCTAACGGTTCACTCATGTACGGTTTCTCCTTGCGTATTTCACCATACGCCTCATCCATACGTGTTTGCTTTTCGTGTCTCCAACGCTTCCAACCATTCTACCGGGACCTCCATTCCTCCCAACAACGCGTGCGTGGTCCCTGTATCTCCTTCCCCATGCCAATCGGAGCCGCCGGAAACGGCGAGGTCGAGCTTGCGCGCCAGCTTCATCAGGCGCGTTTCGACATGCCGCGCATGGCTGGGATGTCGGACTTCGACGCCGTCGAGGCCATCGGCCTGCAGTGCCTTGAGCTGCGGCTCCTGCCCACGCTCACCGAGGTGGGCGGCGAGCACGAGGCCGCCACTCTGGTGGACCAGGTCCGCCACCTCGCGCAGCGTGGGGAGCGCCTTTTCGACGAAGGCCGGCCGGCCACGGCCGAGGAACCGATCGAACGCCTGCTCGAAATCGTCGACGACGCCCGCGTCGATGAGGGCGCGCGCCACGTGCGGCCGTCCCAGCGACCCAGCGCCCGCCTGGTAGGCGAGGTCCTCGAGATCGATCTCGACCCCCAGCCGCTGCAGCTTCTCCACCATCTGCGCCCCGCGCCGTTCCCGTGCCGCCCGCGCCCCGGCGAGGAATTCCTCGAGGGCCCGGTCTCCGACGGGGAGGAAATACGCGAGGAGATGCATCTCGCCCCAGGGGGCGCGGACGCTGAACTCGCACCCCGGCACGACCTTCACGCCGACATCCTGCCCGGTAGCCTGGGCGCCGGGGATGCCTGCGAGGGTGTCGTGATCGGTGAGGGCGATGGCCGCGAGGCCGACGGCGTTGGCGCGACGCACGACCGCATCGGGGCTCGCCTGGCCGTCCGACGCGGTGGAATGACAGTGCAGATCAACGTGCGCCGTAGGCGCCTTCCGGGGCGGTCCAGGCGGGCTGCGATTGGTGGAACAGCTCGAGCAGCTCGCGGTCCGAGAGATCCCGGAGCGCGGCGTCGGTGCGGCGCGCACCGAGCGGCGCATAGCGCGTGAATCGGCGCTTACGCTCGGGGCCGGTACCGAGCTGGTACATCAATCCGTACTGATCCTGGCCGTAGACCGTCGACCGACCCGACGGATACACCGCCCATTCCTGTCCCTCCACGGTGAGCGCGCGCGGCGGCATCAGGCCTCCGCCCCGGCGGCGAGGGAAACCTCACTCCACAGCTCCCACGCATCGGGAGCGTACGTCACGAGGCTCTGCAGTTTCTTCTCGAGTTTCGTCTCTTCGGGCAACCGAGAGGCTTGTGCGCGATGCGACATCTCGGTCTGGCTCTCCGAGAATTCGATGAACAGCCGGGGATCTTTCGCGTTGCGAAACACCCAGATCCGCTGTCCGCGCGCGTCGGCGAACTGCACCAGCTCCCGCAACGTGGCGAGGTAGTCGAGCTCGTTCGCGGCGGGTACTCGCACGCGCGCGGCCGTCAGCACCTTCGGCATCGCTACATCTCCTGCTCGGGGAAGTTCTGCAGCGTGGCCTTGACGTCGGCCAGGAACTTGTCGGCGTCGGCGCCGTCCACCACACGATGATCGTACGACATCGTGAGCATCCCCATCGTCCGGATCGCGATCGCGTCCGCACCGTCGTCCTGGGTGACCACCTTGGGGCGTTTCTCGATCGTGCCCACTCCGAGGATCGCGACCTGCGGCTGATTGATGATCGGGATGCCGGCGTAGGGACCGAACCCGCCGGGATTGGTGATGGTGAACGTGCCGCGCTGGATGTCGTCGGGAGAGAGCTTCTTGGTGCGCGCGCGCTCGCCCAGATCGTTGATGGCGCGCGCCAGCCCCAGGAGCGACAGCTCATCGGCGCGCTTGACCACGGGGACGATCAATCCCCAGTCGAGCGCGACGGCGATGCCGATGTTGATGTCACGGCGGTAGATCGTGCTCTCCCCGGACACCGCGGCATTGACGATCGGATGCTTGCGCAGGTTGGCCGCGCACGCCTTGGCGATGAACGCCAGGAAGGTGAGGTTCACTCCCCGGTCGGCGTAGGATGCCTTGTGCTTCGTCCGCAGCCGCGCCACCTGGGTGTAATCGACCTCGAAAAAACTCGCGACGTGAGCCGAAACGCGCCGCGACATGATCATGTGATCGGCGGTGATCCGGCGGATCTTGGACCACGGCTCGACGCGATCGCCGGGCCACGGCTCGGTGGCGGGGTGCTCGATCGCGGCGGGCGCCATTGGGCGGGAGCCAGGCGCCGGGGCTCCGGGCGCGACCGCCGGCGCGCGCTCGATGAAGCCCAGGATGTCCTGCTTGGTCACCCGTCCGGCGAATCCGGTCCCCGGGATCTGCGAGATATCGACCTGATGCTCGGCGGCGATCTTGCGCACCAGCGGCGTGGAGCGACGGCGCAGACGATCCTCGGCGGTTTCGCCGTTCCCACCAACCGTGGCGGGAGCGGGTGCCGGTTGGGTCGGCGCTGACCGCGGAGCTGTCGGTGCGGGAGCGGAGGCCGGCGCGGGCGCCGCCTTCACCGCGGGCGCAGGCTCCGCCTTCGGCGGCGCAGCCGCCGGTGCCGGAGCGGGCGGCGGCGCGGCCGCACCCTGCTCCGTTTCCAGGACGGCGACGAGCGTCTGCACCGGGACCGTCTGCCCCTCCTGCACCTTGATCTCCGCCAGCGTCCCTGCCGACGGCGACGGAATCTCGGCGTCGACCTTGTCGGTCGAGATCTCGAAGAGCGGCTCGTCCCGCTTCACCGCATCGCCGACCTTCTTGAGCCATTTGCTGAGGGTGCCCTCGGCGATCGATTCGCCCATCTGGGGCATGAGGACATCTATGCGAGCCATGAATGCTCCTTGAACATCAGTATTTCGCCAACCACTTCGCCGCCTTTGCGATGTCGTCCGTCTGTGGCAGCACGAAGTCTTCCAGCGTCGGCGCGTACGGCAACGGCACGTCGTGCGCGGTGACGCGCATGATCGGTCCGTCGAGCCACTCGAATGCCTGCTCGTTGATCCGGGCTGCGATCTCACCCGCGACGCCGCCGGTGCGCGTATCCTCGTGCACGATCAGCACTTTATTGGTCTTCTGGACCGTCGCCATGATCGCGGCGTCGTCGAGCGGCAAGAGCGTCCGCAGGTCGAGGACCTCGGCATTGAGACCGTCACTCTGCGCGAGCTGATCGGCCGCCTCGAGCGCCTTCCACACGGTGGCACCGTAGGTGATGATCGACAGGTCCTTTCCCTCGCGCGCCAGGCGCGCCTCGCCGATCGGCGTGAGGATCTCCTCCCCCTCGGGGAGCGTCTCCTTGATCCGCCGATACAGCCACTTGTGCTCGAGGTAAATGACCGGATCGTCGTCGCGAATCGAAGCCTTGATGAGCCCCTTCGCGTCACGCACCGTCGCCGGGTAGACGATCTTGAGCCCGGGCGTGTGGAAGAACGCCGCCTCGGGATTCTGCGAATGAAACGGCCCACCGCGCACGTAGCCGCCGCAGGGGCCTCGAACGACCATCGGCGTCCCGAGACCCGCCCGGTAGCGGGCGGTCGCGACGTAGTTCGTGAGCATGTCGTAGGCGCACGAGATGAAGTCGATGAATTGCATTTCCGCCACGGGGCGCATGCCCATATGCGCCGCACCGGCCGCCGCGCCTACGATCGCCGCTTCCGAGATCGGCGTATCGATCACACGGGACTCGCCGAAGCGCTTCTGGAATCCGTCGGTGACTTTGAACGCCCCGCCGTAGGCGCCGATGTCCTCACCCAGCATGAACACGCGGTCGTCGCGCTCCATCTCCTCCCACAATCCCTGGCGGAGCGCTTCGAGAAAGGTGATCTCGGGCACGGCTACCGACCCGGAATCCTGAAGTAGACGGGGACATGGATCATCACTCGCACCGGGCGTCCTCTGACTCGCCCAGGACGAAACACCGTCTCACGGAAATACCGAATCGCATTCTCGTTGAAACCGGGATTCGTGCTGGCAACCACCTTCACGCTGCCCCGCTCCACGTGACCGGTGGTGTCGATGACGGCCGCGACCGTGACCACTCCTTCGATTCCGCCTTCTTTGAGGAGTGGCGGATACACGAGAGCAGGTCCTGACACTCGCGCAGGTCCACTGTCTACGTCCTCGTTCTTGTAAACCCCAGTGTCAGGCGACGCTGGGTAGTCTTGCGATGCCACCTGGCCCCCGCCGGCGACCGTGAGCGCCGCGACGAGGAGCGTGCCTCGCATCATGCGTCTCTTGCTCACCGGTACCATAGCCGCTCGGCGGTTGCGGGGTTGGCGTACACACCGCTGAGCGCCGAGTCACCCGGAGGCAGCGGCTCGTTCACGCACGCATCCGTCGCCTGGTCGATCTCGTCCTTCACCGCCTGATCGATCTCGGCGAGCTCCGGCTCTTCCGCCCAGCCGTTTTCCACGAGCTGTTTCACGTAGCGATCGAGTGGGTCGTTCTCCCGGGCCCAGCGCTCCATTTCCTCTTTCGGCTGATATGACTGATCGTCGTGCTCGGCGTGCCCTTTGCGGCGATACGTCTTTACTTCGATGAAGTGGGTGCCCTTGCCGCGACGGGCGCGCTCCACGGCGTGCTTCGCCGCGGCGTGCACCGCCAGAACGTCGTTGCCGTCGACCGTGACGGCGTGGATGCCGTACCCCTTCGCCTTCTCCGCGAGGTCCTTCACCGCGAACTGCTTGTCCGGCGGCGTCGAATACGCCCAGTGATTGTACTCCCCGATCACCACGAGCGGGCAGCGCTGCACCGCGGCGAAGTTCAACCCTTCGTGAAACGTGCCGGTCGACGTCGCCCCATCTCCCACATACACCATCCCGACGCGCGGCTCGCCGCGCAGCTTGAAGGTGAGCGTGATCCCGGCCATCACCGGGACCATGTCGCCCAGATGCGAGATCTGACCGAGGTACCCTTGTTCAAGATCGTTGAAATGGACGTTCAGCTCGCGGCCGCGGGTGGGGCTCTCGGCCTTCGCCATATACTGGCGCAGAATCTCCACCGGCTTCGCGCCCATGACGAGCATCGAGCCGAGGTTGCGGATCAGCGGCGAGAGGATGTCTTGGTGGCGACCGCGATCGAGCGCGTACGCCGACGCAACCGACTCCCCCTCCTGGCCCAGGGAACGGAACAGCCCCCCGATCACCTTGCTCTGCCGGTACAGCGCCACCAGCCGCTCTTCCAGGGTTCGCGTCAGGCGCAAATAGCGGTACATCTCGATGAGCTGCGAACGCGCGAGCTCGGTTGGCAAGGCCCGAGTCTCGCGACCGGTGGCGGATAGGGGCTGGGGCGACATTCGGCTAAATTATAGTGGGACGGAAAGTTGCCGGGGCCGAGGAGCTAAATCAAGCAGGAGGCGTCACATGGCGAGCGCCAAGTTCAAAGTGAGCGGCATGACCTGCCAGCACTGCCAGCAGAAGGTTGAGAAGGCCCTCCGGGGCGTGACGGGCGTGTATGCGGCGCTGGTGGATCTACAGGATGGCGTGGCGGAAGTGGACTTCGATGACGACGCGGTGACATCGACCACCCTCGTCGCCGCCGTGGAGCGAGCCGGCTACGGGGCGCGGCTCGCGGGATAATCGTCAGTAGGCTCCACGCACCTCGTGTGTCGGCTCCACTTGCCGATGCACTTCCGAGAGAAACCGCTTGGCGAGTTTGTCGAGTTCCGACTCGCCCACCTGGTCGGTCTGCACGTCGATGAACGTGTAGTGCCCCCCCTCCGCTTTCACCGAGACCGTCACCTTCCCCAACGCGCCGCGGAATCCGAGCCGGCGCGCCGCCTCTTCCGACGGCGCGAGCCGATGCCCAAAGTAGGCCTTCGCGGCCGCCAGCGACGCGTCGGGGGACAGCGACGTTCGGTGAAAGTATCTCATGCTTCTCCTCGACGGTTCGGGCGGCTCGGCGGCTATGAAACCCAGGCAGGAGTGTAGCGCCGCAGGCGCAGGCTGTTCAAGACCACACTGAGACTGGACCAGGCCATCGCGGCGCTCGCCAGCACCGGTGACAGCAACGCGCCGGTAAACGGATACAGGACCCCCGCGGCGATCGGGATGCCGAGCAGGTTGTAGATGAAGGCCCAAAAGAGGTTCTGGCGGATCGTCGTGAGGGTGCGGCGCGACACCTCGATCGCGGCGACGACGCCCCGTGGGTCGCCGCTGATCAGCGTCACGTCCGACGCCTCGATCGCCACTTCGGTGCCCGTCCCGATGGCGACGCCGACATCGGCCTGCGCGAGTGCCGGTGCGTCGTTGATGCCGTCCCCCACCATCGC
>Ga0310811_10008497_pt1 | contig 13210 bp, 12 predicted proteins | sample YCmetagenome_FD_207642 | JGI IMG/M metagenome (GOLD analysis project Ga0310811, IMG submission 207642) | Soil microbial communities from experimental microcosm in Duke University, North Carolina, United States - YC | ecosystem: Engineered > Artificial ecosystem > Soil microcosm > Unclassified ...
AAATGGCGATGTCGGGACTGCGCGAACTGTCGGTGATCCAGACCCCGCCGGTCGATCGCCTCGCCGTGCGGACCTATGTCATGCCGTGGGACCCGGTGGTCATCCGCGAGGCGCTGCTGCGCGAACATTATCGCGGCGGGCAGAGCTTCGTCGTCACCCCGCGTATCGCCGACCTCCCCGATATCGAGGAATTCCTCCGCAAGGACGTGCCCGAAGTGCGTTACGTCGTCGCGCACGGCCAGCAATCGCCGACCGAGGTCGAAGAACGCATGTCGGCGTTCTACGACAAGAAGTTCGAAGTGTTGGTCTCGACCACCATCATCGAATCCGGCCTCGACATCCCCAGCGCCAACACGCTCATCGTCAACCGCGCCGACCGCTTCGGCCTCGCCCAGCTTTATCAGCTGCGTGGCCGCGTTGGGCGCGCCAAGACGCGCGCTTACGCCTATCTCACAACTGGCGATACGATGACTGAAACCGCCGACAAGCGGTTGAAAGTGCTGTCCGATCTCGACAGCCTCGGCGCCGGATTCCAGCTCGCCAGCCACGATCTCGACATTCGCGGCGCAGGCAATCTGCTCGGCGACGAACAGTCGGGCCACATCAAGGAAGTCGGCTTCGAGCTTTACCAGTCGATGCTCGAGGAAGCGATTTTGGAGGCACGCTCGGGCGGCAAGCTCGAACGTCGCGACAGCGATTTCTCGCCGCAGATCAATGTCGACGCCCCGATCCTCATCCCGGAGGACTACGTGCCCGATCTCGACTTGCGCATGTCGCTCTACCGCCGGATCAACGAGCTTGACGACCAGGCGGCGATCGAGGCGTTCGCCGCGGAGATGATCGACCGTTTCGGCAAGCTGCCCGAAGAGGCCGAAAACCTCCTCACGCTGATGAGCATCAAGCTCAACGCACGCGCCGCCTGCATCGCCAAGCTCGACGTTGGACCGAAGGGCGCGCTGGTGACATTCTGGGAAGACCGCCCGCCCAATCTCGACGGCCTGCTCGCCTATGTCGAACGACTGAAGGGCACGGCCAAGCTTCGGCCGGACAGCAAGCTCGCGATCACGCGCGATTGGGATTCGGCCAAGGCCCGCCTCAATGGCGCGCTGCAACTGTCGAAGGGTCTGGCAAAGGTCAGCTAGGCTTACCTTACCAACGCCGCCAATGCCTCACTGCTCAGCGGTGGCGCGTACAAGAACCCCTGATAATATTGGCAGCCCTCGGCGGCGAGGAGGGCCAATTGCTCCCCCGTCTCGACGCCTTCGGCGATCACCGCGATGCCTAGCGAACGCGCCAGTTCGATCACCCCGCGCACCACGACGCGGTCGCGCGGCGAGCCGGCGATATCCTGTGCCAGCGCTTTGTCGATCTTGAGGTAATCGACCGGCAGCGCCTTGAGGTAGGCCAGGCTCGAATAGCCCGTGCCGAAATCGTCGATTGCCACGCGGCAATGGCCCGCGCGCAACTCGCCGAGCATTTTTGCGGCCCCCGCCAGATCGAGCGCCAGCTCGCTCTCCGTCAGCTCCGCCGTGACGCGCTCACAATTCATCCCGGCGCGCTCGATCATCGCGGTAAAGTCCCTGACGAAATCCGGATTGGCGAATTCGCGCGCGCTGACATTGATCGAGACCCGCAGATGCGACAGCGACGGCGGCCAGGCGGCGGCAGCATCGAGCGCGAGTTGCTGGACATGGTGCGACAGCGCGGCGGTCAGTCCGCTCCGCGCGGCGGTCGAAAACAGCATCGATGCACCAATTTCACCGAAGCGCGGATGCTGCCAGCGTGCCAGCGCTTCGACACCGGTCATTGTGCCGTCGGAGACTGAAACCTGCGGTTGAAACAGCACCTCGATCTCGTTGGCCGCGATAGCGCGTGGCAGATCATGCTCCAACGAGCCATCGGCCAGCGCCATCGCCAGCGGATCGCCTTCGGGTAGCCAGCGCACCTGTTCCTCGCCGCTTCGTGCCCAAGACAATGCCACGCCGGCCCGGCGGATCAGCGCGAGCGCGGTGTCGTCGTCATGTGTCGCGGCAATGCCGACCAAGCAACCGATGCGCAGCGGACGGCCGTCCTTGAGATACGGGTGTTCCAGCGCCTCGACGATCGAACGCGCACACGTGTCCGGCGTGCCTTCGACGAGCACCGCGAATTCGGGTCCGGGCAGGCGCTCGACAATGCCGTCGCACGGCGCGAGGTCGATGATCCGCTGCAGCGCGGCGGACAGGAGGTCATCCCCCGCTTCGCGTCCGAACGCGGCATTGACCACATGAAAATGGGAGAGGGCGACGCGCAGCAAATAGCCGCGATGACCCGCCGCGAGTGCGGTGGCGATGGTCCGCGGCGGCGTTTCGATCGGGTCGATCGGCAAACCCGCCATCCGCAGCGCGCGCGCCAGCGAGGCGTCGTCAAACGGGGCCGGCAAATGCTGGCTGGCACCGAGCGCGATCATCCGGTCGAGCGCCGCGCTGTCTTCGAGACCCGCAACGACGATGAGGGGTGCATCGCCCGGCGGCGGTGCGCATTCGATCTGCCGGACGTCGACGATGCGCACGGCCGGCTCACCGTCGATGGCGACACCCAATCGGGTGAGCGCAGCGCGCAGATCGTCACCATTGCCAGCCGAGGCCAACGCGACGACGCGCGGCCGAACATCCCCTGTCATGCCCACGTCATACAGCTTACGCGCGTTGCGCCGGAGAACCAACCTGCTAGCAAATCAAATTGATGAGTGATGTCCGCCGTGCCTTGCTGGTTTCGCCTACTGAGGCGGCGGAAAGTGCCGCAGTCAAATTGCGTGTCCGCGGCGACTGGGTCGATTTGCGCGACGCCGAACAGGTCGTGGCGTTGGGCGGCGACGGCTTCATGCTGCAGACGCTGCACCAGATGCTGGAGACGCGGCGGATCCTGCCGACCTTCGGCATGAACTTGGGCACCGTCGGCTTCCTGATGAACGAATGGCGCGACGCCGGTCTGGACGCGCGCATTGCCGCCGCGAAAGCCTTTTCGGTCAACCCGCTGACCATGGAAGCCGTGACAATTGACGGCCGGCGAACGATCCTGCCGGCCATCAACGAAGTGTCCCTGCTGCGTGAGACGCGCCAGACGGCGAAGCTCGAAGTTACCGTCAACGGCCGTGTCGTCATCCCCGAGCTCGCCTGCGACGGCGTGCTGGTCGCGACGCCCGCGGGTTCCACAGCTTATAATTTCTCGGCGCAGGGTCCCATCCTGCCGCTCGGCTCGTCGCTGGTTGCCCTGACGCCGATCAGCCCGTTCCGCCCGCGCCGCTGGCGCGGCGCGGTGCTCCCTGACAGCGCGCGCATCGGCTTCCGCATCCTCGAGCCGCAGAAGCGGCCCGTCTCGGCCGTGGCGGACCAGTTCGAAGTTCGCGACGTGACGCAGGTCGATATCGCGATCGATCGCAGCGTGGCCCTGAAGCTGCTGTTCGACCCCGAACATGCGCTCGACGACCGCATCGCGATGGAACAGTTCGCGGTGTGACTTGAAACGCGCGGCGGCGCTGTTATAGGCGCCGCTCTCGCGCTGTTCCCCGATAGCTCAGCGGTAGAGTAGGTGACTGTTAATCACTTGGTCGTTGGTTCGAATCCAACTCGGGGAGCCACCGCGTAGCGTGAGCACGATTTAACGGCGTTAAATCGACTTCACGCAAGCGCGGCCGGCCTCATACAATGAGGTTCGACGACGCGGCTTTGCCGTGGCGCACGTGCTATTCGACGAGCGACCCCGGATCGACATGCAGCCAGTCGGCATGACGTGGCGCGGTCTTGGTCTCGTCCCATTCCGCCAGCATCAGCGGCGCGACCCGCTCCAGCTCCGCATATTGCTCCGCCGTGCCGATGTTGCACGCCAGCTCCAGCCGATGCCCGTTGGGATCGAAGAAATAGATCGAGCGGAAGATGCCGTGAAACGTCGGCCCGACGACGTCGATGCCATGCGCCTCGACATGCGCCTTCGCCGCCTTCAGCGTGTCGAAATCGTCGACTTCGAACGCGAGATGCTGGACCCAGGCCGGCGTCGCCTCGTCCCGGCCCATGGCGGGTTGATTGGGCAGTTCGAAGAACGCCAGCACATTGCCGCCGCCACAGTCGAGGAACACATGCATGTAGGGGTCGTATTCACCCGTCGACGGCACATGGTCCTCGGCAAAGGCGTTCGTGTAGCGAAAGCCGAGCACACGCTCGTACCATTCCACGGTCTGCTTGGCGTCCTTGCAGCGATAGGCGACATGATGGATGCGCCGTGTGGTGAATGGCGGCATCACGCGGCCTCGCCCGCGGGCGCGAGGACGCCGCGTTCGACCTGATCGCGCTCGATCGATTCGAACAATGCCTTGAAATTGCCTTCGCCAAAGCCTTCGTCGCCGCGGCGCTGGATGAATTCGAAGAACACCGGGCCGATATGCGGCTGGGCAAAGATCTGCAGCAACAGACGCGGCTTCCCGCCCTCCGTGGTACCGTCGAGCAGGATGCCGCGGCGCTGCAACTCGTCCACCGGCTCGCCGTGCCCGGGCAGGCGCTCGTCGAGCATCCGGTAATAGGTGTCGGGCGGCGCGGTCATGAACGGCACGCCGAGCTTTTGCAGATTGTCCCAGCAAGCGACGAGGTCGTCACAGATCAGCGCGATGTGCTGGATGCCCTCACCATTATAAGCCTGCAAATACTCGTCGATCTGCCCGCCGCCGGCCTTGCCTTCCTCGTTCAGCGGAATGCGGATTTTGCCATCGGGCGCGGTCATCGCCTTCGACGTCAGGCCGGTATACTCGCCCTTGATGTCGAAGAAGCGGATCTCGCGGAAGTTGAAGATGCGCTCGTACCAATTGGCCCAATGCGCCATCCGGCCACGATAGACATTGTGCGTCAGGTGATCGATGCGCGTGAATCCCGCGCCCGCCGGGTGCCGCTCGACGCCGGGCAGATACTCGAAATCGATGTCGTAGATCGACAGTGTGCCAGGCTGCTCCAGCGTTTCGTAGCGGTCGATCAGGTAGATGAACGCGCCACCGATCCCCTTGATCGCGGGGATGCGCAATTCCATCACCCCGGTCTTGCTTTCGACCGGCTCGGCACCGCGCTTGAGCGCCTCGTCATAGGCGGCGGCCGCGTTCTTGACGCGGAAGCCCATGCCGCAGGCGGAAGGGCCATGCTCGGCGGCGAAAAATGCCGCGGGGCTGCGCGGCTCGTAATTGGCAATCAGGTTGATCTCGCCCTGCCGCCACAGATCGACGTCCTTCGAACGGTGGCGCGCGACGCGGGCGAAGCCCATCGATTCGAAAACAGGCTCGAGAACGCCCTTTTCGGGGGCGGTGAATTCGACGAACTCGAAGCCGTCGAGGCCCAGCGGGTTGTGATGTTCGGTCATGGCGGCGGAATAGCACCGCCAAAAGCCGAGCAACAGGTCTAGGCGACTAACACACCCGGCGCTGCTGGTTGAGCACCTCATAGGCCATCACTGCCGTCGCCACCGCCGCGTTGAGACTGTCCGCCTTCCCCCGCATCGGCATTTTGACCAGCAGGTCGCAATCCGCCTCATAGGCTTCGGGCAGACCCTGGCTCTCATTGCCGGTGAGGACGAAGGTCGGCGCGGCGTAGCGCGGCTGCTGGTAATCAATGTCGGTGTTCAGGCTGGTGCCGACGAGTTGCCCCTCACCCTGCCGCAGCCAGGCGATGAACTCGCTCCATGAGGCCCGGGCGACCTTTTGCGTAAAGATCGCCCCCATGCTCGCGCGCACCGCCTCGACCGAGAACGGATCGGCGCAGTCGTCAACGAGAATCAGTCCCCCCGCGCCGACCGCGTCGCCGGTCCGCAGCATCGTCCCCAAATTGCCTGGATCGCGCATTGCCTGCGCCACCAGCCAGATGGTCGCCGCCGAGCGATCGAGCTGTGCCAATGGCGTGGCGAACTCGGCATAGACGCCGAGCACCTGCCCCGGATTGTCCTTGCCGCTGAGCTTGCTGAGAATGTCTGGCGAGGTGACCAATGTCTCGGCCGCAGCACGTTCCAGCTGCCGCACGAGCGGATGGTCCGCGCTCTGCTCGGTGCGCCACAGCTGGAGCGGCGCGAATCCCGCCTCCAGCCCCTCGGTCAGGATGCGCAGCCCCTCGGCGAGGAACTGCCCTGTCTCGCGCCGCGCCTTCTTGTCGCGGAGCGCGCGCGTTTCCTTGACGAGCGGATTGGAAAAGCCCGTGATCTCACGGACCATCAGTCTTCCCCGAACTTGTCTTCCACGAGCTGCGCGAGCTTGCCGACGGCATCTTCGGCGCCATCGCCCTCGGCCGAAATCGTGACACTGTCGCCCATCGCGGCGCCGAGCATCATTAATCCCATGATCGACGTGCCGACGACGCTGTCGCCATCCTTGGCCACGCGCACTTCACAGGGCAGCTCGCTCGCCATCGTCACGAACTTCGCACTCGCCCGCGCATGCAGACCGCGCTTGTTGGTGATGGCGACGGTGCGCTCGATCACGCGGCTTTTTCGCCAAGGACTTCGGACGCGACCGAGATATATTTGCGGCCGGCTTCGCGCGCCGCCGCAACGGCATCGCGCACGCCCATCGTCCGCCGCGCGCCTTCCAGGCGGATCAGCATCGGCAGGTTGATCCCCGCGATCACCTCGACCCGGCCCGGCTCCATCAACGAGATCGCCATGTTCGACGGCGTGCCCCCGAACAGGTCGGTCAGCACGATCACGCCGCGGCCCATATCGACCTCGGCAATCGCCTTGGCGATGTCGTCGCGCCGCGTCTCCATGTCATCGTCGGGGCCGATACAGATCGCAGCGATCGCGCGCTGCTTACCCACGACATGTTCCATTGCGGTGACAAACTCCGTCGCCAGCGCGCCGTGTGTCACCAGCACCAAACCAATCATCAATGCGTCACATCCCCGCTCGATCCGGCCCGCTTCCCTTCCAGACTGTCGTCCGGACGGGTGGCCAGGTCGCGATGCGCAATTGTCGGTGAAAATCCTGCATCGCGCAACCGGTTAGCGATGCGTTCAGCAACATGCACGCTGCGATGTCTGCCACCGGTGCAGCCGATCGCCACCGTGACATAGCTTTTCCCCTCGGCGGCGTAGCGCGGCAGGAGCGTGACCAGCAGATCCTCGATCCGCGGAATCGCCTCGGCATAGGCTGGGTCGCCCATCACATAATCCGCCACCGGCTGGTCGAGTCCCGATTGGGGACGCAATTCGTCGACCCAGTGCGGGTTTCGCAGGAATCGCATGTCGAACACCAGGTCGGCGTTGCGCGGCAGCCCGCGGGCAAAGCCGAACGACATCACCTGCAGATGCGGCGTGCCGCTGTCGCCCGCGGCAAAGCGGTTGCGAATATCGAGCCGCAGGTCGTTGGTTGTGAAGGCGCTGGTGTCGATCACCGCATCCGCGCCGAAGCGCAGCGGCGCGAGCAGTTCGCGCTCACGGGCAATGCCATCGGCGGCGGGCCGGTCGGGCGCCAGCGGATGCCGCCGCCGCGTCTCCGAATAGCGCCGCTCGAGTTCTGCGCCGCTGCAATCGAGGAACAGGATCGAGATGTCGTCGCCCTCGCCGCGCATCGTATGCACGCGCTTGGCAATGGCGGTCGCGTCGAATCCGCGCGTCCGGCTGTCGATCCCAAGCGCGAGCGGACGCCCCGCTTCCGCGCCTTCGGGCGCACGCGTCGCGAGCAGGCGGTCGAGCAGGCGCAGCGGCAGATTGTCGACCACTTCCCAGCCGATATCCTCGAGCGTCTTGAGCGCGGTCGATTTGCCCGCCCCGGACATGCCGGTCACGAGCAGGATTCGGGCAGGCTCAGCCCGCGCCATTGGCGCCCGCGAAATGATTCAGCGCGACGGCGATCTTGGCGGCGGCCGATGCCTCGAACGGCCGAATCGAAATCAGCGGCAACTCGATCCCCGCCACAGCACGCGTCGTGCCGGCGGGCATGCGCTCGACCTCGCTTTCGACCAGGCTGACGATCAGGCTCACCGGCACGTCGCGTTCGATCGGCATGGCGACGATGCCCAGCCCGCGCACTTCGAACTTGCCCGCGATCGTTTCGGGCGGACTGGCAACGGCTCGCGCCCCGTCGCGCCGTACGATCACCTGATCGTCGCTGACCAGCACGCCGCCGCGATCGATCAGGCGCAGCGCCAGGTCCGACTTGCCGCTGCCCGAACGTCCCTCGATCAGCACCGCATGACCGCCGATGGCCACACAGGACGCATGAAGCGTTTCGGAAGACAGCGCGCGCATCACGGCTCCCCTACAAAGCGGGCAGGCGAATGACGAACCGGGCGCCCTTGCCCGATTCGGGTGCGCCCACCTCGATGCTGCCATTATGCCGCTCAACGATGGTCTTGGCGATGGCGAGGCCCAGCCCCGAATGACGCCCCTCCTCGGCTTCGGCCGGGCGGTCCGTGGCGAAGCGCTCGAAAATCGCCGCGCGCAGGCCCGGATCGACGCCAGGCCCCTCATCCTCGACGCTCACCAGCACCTCAGTGCCGACGCGCGTCGCCCCCAGCCTCACGACACCGCCTGCGGGGCTAAACGACACGGCATTGTCGAGCAGGTTGGAAATCGCGCGCTCCAGGCGGCCGGCATCGCCCGCCACCGTCGCCAGATTCTTGTACGGTCGCGCAAACGCGATGCTGACCCCGCGATCCTCGCCGCGCCGGTCGCGTTCGCGGACCATGTCTTCGAGCAGCTGCCCCAGATCGACGCTGTCGAACGGTGTCCGCGTCAGCTGCGCATCGAGCCGAGACATTTCCGCAACATCGCCGATCAGACGGTCGAGCCGCTGCACATCGTCGCGCAGGATGGGGATCAGCGTGCGTTGCTGTTCCGGGCCGACCCGCGCGAACGTCTCGATCGCCGAACGGAGCGAGGCGAGCGGATTGCGCAGCTCGTGAGTCACATCGGCCGCAAAAGTCTCGATCGCATCGATCCGCGCACGAAGCTCAGCCGTCATGTCCGAAACGGCGCGGGCGAGCAGCCCGACCTCGTCGCGCCGCCCTTCCTCGCGCGGCACGATCACCTCACGTCCGCGTCCCTGTTGCACACGCACCGCGGCCCGGGTCAGCTGCCGCATCGGCTTGACGATTGTCCGCGCGAGATAGAGCGAGACCAGCGCCGACAGCAGCAGCGCCATGAGCACGATTTGGGCGAGCCGCCCGCGCTCGGCACGCACCAGTCGTGTCGCGTCGCGCGCATTCTCTAGCGTCACCAGATGCAGGCCAGGGCTTACCCTTGATCCTGCCGCGACCAGCGGCGTGCGGTCGGGGGCGAGCAGCGTGATGCTCGCAGCATCGGCGAACAAGCCCAGCCCCTGCCAGTAATGCGCATCGGGCGTGCGCGCCGGCGCATAGTCTTCCAGCCGCCGGGCATTGACCAGCGTGTCGACGCCGCGGTCCATGAACCGCGCGACATGCCGTCGCCAAGCCTCCTTGGCCGGATCGACGATGCGGAACTCCTGCCCGGCATCGACCGAATCGAACACCGGTTTGCCCGCGGCGTCGAACACGAGCACCCGGCGCTGCTCCTGCGTCCGGCTTGCCTCGCTGATCGCCGCCCATTGGCCGCGCGGGGTAGCGGCGAAGGATGTCGCCATCGTCCGCGCCAGCCGCTCCTGCTGTTCCTGCCGCTCGCTGAGCAGCCGCTCGCGAAAGCTGTCGAGGTAAAAGATGCTCCCGCCGGTCAGCGCGAGCGCGATGAGATTGAGCAACAGGATGCGCACGCTGAGCGACCAGCGAAAGCGCAGCGGGCGCTCTCCCGGTTCAGTCGGCGGCGAAACGGTAACCGGCGCCATAAAGCGTCTTGATGCCATCGAAGTCGCCGTCCGCCTGGCGGAACTTGCGGCGGATGCGCTTGATATGACTGTCGATCGTGCGGTCGTCGACGAAGCCGTCATCGCCATAAGCCGCGTCGAGCAGCTGGTTGCGCGTCTTCACGACGCCGGGCCGCTGCGCCAGCGCTTCCAGGATCAGGAATTCGGTGACGGTCAGCTTCACGTCGCGGTCGCGCCAGACCACGCGGTGACGCTCGGCGTCGAGCAACAGGTCGCCGCGCACCACTTCCTGATCGGGCGTTTCGTCCGCCACTTTGGCGGTGACCGTCGCGCGGCGCAGGATTGCGCGGATGCGCGCCACCAGCAGGGTCGGCGAGAAGGGCTTGGTGATATAGTCGTCCGCGCCGAGTTCGAGGCCCAGCGCCTCGTCTGCCTCGTCATCCTTCGATGTCAGCATGATGACCGGCATGTCGCTCACCGCGCGCAGCTTTTCGAGCAGCTCCAACCCGTTCATCCGCGGCATCTTGATGTCGGAGACGACGAGGTCGGCCGGGTTGTCGGTCAGCGCCTTCAGCGCTGCCTCGCCATCGGCATAGACGCGCGTGGCAAAGCCTTCCGCCTGCAGCGTCATGGCGACCGAGGCCAGGATGTTGCGGTCGTCGTCGACCAGGGCGATCGTGGCGCTCACCATCCCGCCGCTAATATCGGTGGTTCCGCCGCGCAACCTTAACCAGCCTCGTTTGACGCGAATCGTGCCGTCAGCTTATGCGGCGGCCCATCGTTGCATTCACGCAAAACGAGTGTTGCCGCGTCGGCCCACAAGACGCGGCGGCCTTTGGGAGATTCTTGGTGACCAACCGCACGCCGGCTTTTACGCTTGCCGATCAGGGTCTTGAGACCCGCGCGACCACCCATTGGAACTTGCTGCCGCCGCAGCTGGTCGAACAGGCCATCGCGCGCGGCGAGGGAAAATTGGCCAAGGACGGCCCGCTGGTCGTCGAAACCGGCAAGCACACCGGCCGCAGCGCCAATGACAAGTTCATCGTCCGCGATGCCGAAACCGAAGACACCGTGTGGTGGGGCAAGACCAACAAGGGCATGACCCCCGAACAGTTCGCCGCGCTGAAGGCCGATTTCTTCAAGGCCGTTGCCGAAAAGGACACGCTGTTCGTCCAGGATCTGTACGGCGGATCGCAGCCTGAACACCGCGTCAACGTTCGCGTCGTCACCGAATTCGCGTGGCATTCGATGTTCATCCGCACGCTGCTGGTGCGCCCCGAAGCCGACGCGCTGCCCGGCTTCACCCCCGAATATACGATCATCGACCTGCCGAGCTTCCGCGCCGATCCCGAACGTCACGGCTCGCGCTCGGAAACCGTCATCGCGGTCAATTTCACCGAGAAGCTCATCCTGATCGGCGGCACGCGCTACGCGGGTGAGATGAAGAAGTCGGTGTTCGGCATCCTCAACTACAAGCTGCCCGTCAAAGGCATCATGCCGATGCATTGCTCGGCCAATATCGGCCCCGAGGGCGACACCGCCGTGTTCTTCGGCCTCAGCGGCACCGGCAAGACCACCCTGTCGGCCGACGCCAGCCGCACGCTGATCGGCGATGACGAGCATGGCTGGTCGGACACTGCGGTCTTCAATTTCGAAGGCGGCTGCTACGCCAAGATGATCCGCCTGTCGGAAGAAGCCGAGCCGGAAATCTACGCCGTCACCAAGCGCTTCGGCACGGTCCTCGAAAACGTCGTGATGGACCCCGAAACGCGCGAGCTCGACCTCGACGACAACAGCCTCGCCGAAAACAGCCGCGGGTCCTACCCGATCGAGTTCATCCCGAACTCGTCGGAAAAGAACCTCGGCCCCGTCCCGCGCAACGTCATCATGCTGACGGCGGACGCGTACGGCGTCCTCCCGCCGATCGCCAAGCTGACGCCGGATCAGGCGATGTATCACTTCCTGTCGGGCTATACCGCCCGCGTCGCCGGCACCGAAATCGGCGTGACCGAGCCCGAGGCGACCTTCTCGACCTGCTTCGGCGCGCCGTTCATGCCGCGCCACCCGTCAATCTACGGCAACCTGCTCAAGGACCGCATTGCCAAGGGCGGTGTCGACTGCTGGCTGGTCAACACCGGCTGGTCGGGCGGCAAGGCGACGATGCCGGGCATCAAGCGCATGCCGATCAAGGCGACGCGCGCGCTGCTCAACGCCGCATTGGACGGCAGCCTCAACAACGCCGAATTCCGCAAGGACCCGAATTTCGGCTTCATGGTTCCCGTCGCCGTCCCCGGCGTCGACACCGCCCTGCTCGATCCGCGCGGCGCCTGGGCCGACAAGGCCGAATACGATCGCACCGCGGCGGAACTGGTCGGCAAGTTCATCGAGAATTTCGAACAATTCGCCGATCACGTCGAACAGGGTGTCCGCGACAGCGCACCCCGAGCCGCCTGATTGCAACGCGGACGTCGGGTTGCAGTTCGCAACCTTGACGTTCACGTAAACCGGCGCGACACTCGCCCTCAACAAGAGAGGGCAGTTTCATGGAGCATGTCGACGTCCTGATCGTGGGCGCGGGGCTGTCCGGCATCGGCTCCGCCTGGCACGTCAAGCATCGCTCGCCCGAGCGAACCTACGCCATCTGGGAAGCGCGCGGCGCGATTGGCGGGACGTGGGACCTGTTCCGCTATCCCGGCATCCGCTCGGACAGCGACATGCACACGCTCGGCTACCGCTTCAAACCCTGGACCGAAGCGAAGGCGATCGCCGACGGCCCCTCCATCCTCAAATATGTCCGCGAAACCGCGCATGAGGAAGGGATCGACCAGCACATCGCGTTCCACACCCGCGTCACGAACGCGGCCTGGGACAGCAGCACCGCCCTCTGGACGGTCACCGCGCAGCGCGACGGCGCCGACGTCAGCATCACTTGCAACTACCTCGTGATGAGCACCGGCTATTACAGCTACGATGAGGGCCACCTCCCCGAATGGGGTGGCGAGGCCGATTTCGCCGGCAAATTCGTCCACCCGCAATTCTGGCCCGAAGACCTGGATTACGCGGGCAAGAACGTCGTCGTGATCGGCTCGGGCGCCACCGCGATGACGCTGGTTCCCGAAATGGCCAAGCAGGCCGCCAAGGTGACGATGCTGCAGCGTTCGCCCACCTATGTCGTCTCGCGCCCCGCCGAGGACAAGCTGGCCAATCGCCTGCGCAAGCTGCTCGGCAACAATGCCGCCTATGCCATCACCCGCTGGCGCAACGTCGGCTGGCAGCTGTTCTTCTACAACCTCACCCGCCGCAAACCGGGCAAGGTCAAGGACAAGCTCCTCTCCCTCGTCCGCGAAGCCCTCGGCCCCGATTACGACGTCGCGAAACACTTCACGCCGACTTATAATCCGTGGGACCAGCGGCTCTGCCTGATCCCCGA
>Ga0310811_10008499_pt1 | contig 13209 bp, 18 predicted proteins | sample YCmetagenome_FD_207642 | JGI IMG/M metagenome (GOLD analysis project Ga0310811, IMG submission 207642) | Soil microbial communities from experimental microcosm in Duke University, North Carolina, United States - YC | ecosystem: Engineered > Artificial ecosystem > Soil microcosm > Unclassified ...
GGGCCTTACCGCCTCCGGCAAGGTACCAAGGCTGCCATCTCATGACACGGTGAAACCGGCCGTTCGCGCTCACCGCGTCGCCCGACAGGCATCATGACCAAGACAAATTTCTCTGGCTAAGCTCTAGGCCGTCATAGGTGGGACATTGCGGAGATCACGGATATCGATGTGGGCGCGCTCGATCGGTCGCCTGGCCACGAGACGCAATGGAAGCGGGCGTTGAGGTTTAGATGACAAAATCGCCTCCGAATCCCGGCTCGCCGGACGACCATGCGACGGAGCCTGACCCGAGCGAGGGGCTGCGGCTGCTGAAAGCGTTCATGAAGATTCCGGCGCAGGACGCACGCGCCTCTGTGATCGCGCTTGCGGAACGTCTGGCTGCGCCGCGTCGCCGCAACGACAGGTCGTCGTTTGAATAGTTGTGCTTGCGGCCGAGACTGCCGCTTCAAAGATAGCGGCGCAACTCAGCGGCCGATTCGTCGGGCTTGCGATCGAGTTTGAAGGGCGCAACGAAACGGCCCTCTTTGTCCATCAGATAGACCAGCGCCGTGTGATCCATGCTGTAATCGCCGTCATTGCCGGTCGGCACCTTCTTCGCATAGACGCGATAGCCCCTCTCCACCGTCTCGATCGCCTTCTGGTCGCCCGTGGCGCCGCGCAGATGCGGATCAAAGCTCGACAGATAGTCCTTCATGGCAGCCGCGGTGTCGCGCTGCGGATCGACGGTGATGAACAGGGCGTTGACGCGGTCGGCATCCGGACCGAGCGCACGCATCACCTCCGACATATCGAACAGCGTGGTCGGGCAGACATCGGGGCAATGGGTGTAGCCGAAGAAGACCAGTGAGGGCCGGCCCTTGATGTCCCCATCCGTGATCGGTTTGCCGTTCTGGTCGATCAGGTTGAACGGACCGCCGATCGCCGAACCGCCCGGCGCGGTGGCGCCCATCCGGCCCGTGGCAAAGAGGAAGACACCGAGAAAAATTGCGAGGCCCGCCAGGAAGGCCGACAAAACAAGTGCGATATGCGAGGCGCGAGCCGTCATTGCTTTCAAGACCTTTTGCCGCCGTCAGAAGCACGCGGCCCAGCCGGCCCGCACCATCTCGAAGAACATCGCCGTGCCATACCAAGCCCACAGCACCAGTGTCGCCAACAATGCGAGACCGGCCGCCAGGCCGACCAGGATCACCGGGCGCGACACGATAGCCGTGGATACCACCGACGGCATTTGCAAACCTCCGAGCCCCCCGACAATCGAGATAAAACCGGTCAAGCCGCTAGGCAATGCGTCGCTTTCGCATCAGGCCCGGCCACCGCCGTTTACCATGTTACCAATCAGTTTAGCGGTTTTTCAGGCTTTTCAGGACGTGCGTTGACTCAAAAGGTTAAAGTCGGGATGAATTGAACAACCGTTTGCCGCAGAGGCACTTAGGACGGGGATGGAGAACGTTATGCGTATCGTCATGGCGACCGTCGTCACGGTCTCGCTGTTGGCCGCGGGTGGTACGGCATTGGCCCAGAACGCCCCGGCGCCCGCGCCGGGCCCGGCTGCGACTCAGGCGAAATGCGAAAACCCGAACGCGCTCGGCGTTGCACGCGTGGTCGAGATCGACACCACGGGGGGCCCCGGCTTCGGCTTCGAGCACTTCAAGGCCTATGATTTCCTTCGCGACCACGAAGTGGTCCTGACGTTCGACGACGGTCCGTGGCCGGGGCATACGCCTGCCGTGCTCAAGGCACTGGCCGAGCAATGCACCAAGGCGCTGTTCTTCCCGATCGGCAAGCACGCCGGCTGGCATCCCGAAATCCTCAAGCAGGTCGCGGCCGCCGGCCATACGGTCGGTTCGCATACGTGGTCGCACAAGGATCTGTCGCGGCTGAAGCCGGAAGAAGCGACGGACGAGATCGAAAAGGGCATCGCGGCGGTCAGCGTCGCGCTCGGCAACAAGCCTGTCGGTCCGTTCTTCCGCTTCCCCGCGCTGCGCCACCCGCCCGAGATGGTGAAGTATCTCGGCGAGCGTAACGTCGCCATCTTCTCGACCGACCTCGACTCCTTCGACTTCAAGATGCGCAAGCCCGAGCAGGTCATCGCTTCGGTGATGAAGAAACTCGAGAAGAACGGCAAGGGCATCATCTTGATGCATGACTTCCAGCAGGCCACCGCCGCCGCGGCCCCGGAGCTTCTCAAGAAGCTGAAGGAAAACGGCTACAAGGTCGTGCAGGTGGTCGGCAAGACGCCGGTCGAGCCGAAGAAGGAATACGTGGATGCCGTCTTGAAGGAAATGGGCGGCGGGCTGGATGAAGCGCGCCCCATGTCGAGCGTCATCAAGACGATCGAAGGCAACTGAAGCCTTCCGGGCAATCTGACAACCGGCCGCGCCATGCGCGGCCGGTTTTGTTTTGCGCAACCACAATGCCGACGCTTCATCGCCGGAACTGTTGCACGATCCAACTGTTGTCACAGGCCACGCGAAGGAGAATACCGTGTTGGGCCTTATGAATCAGTGGTTCGAAGCAGCCCGTTTCGGTGCCGATGTTCAGCGGGTGATCGCCCTGCGGATGATGCGTCTCGCATCCGGCGATACACACGCGGCCACCGAGGCCCAGCGCATGATCCTGGAGAAAGCGTCGGCATTCGGCGAAGCGCAGTTCGCTGCGATGATGGCCCTGGCGCGCGGTGCAACGATACAGACGGCCGCCGCGCGCGCCGCCACGCCGTATCGCAAGCGGGTACGCGCGAACCGCCGGCGGCTCGCGGCCCACAAGCGTTAGGGCCGCACGTCTTTCGCCGGGTCCGCCGGAGCGTCCGGCGTAGACATGACGTCGAACTGATCCGCGCCGATCTCGAGCGTGCCGATGATAGTCGGCATCAGGATGCGCACGGGCGCCATGATCTGCGCGCCGCCGAGCGGTGCGAACCACAGTTCCATGTCCTTGCGGCCCGCCACGTATTTGATGAGCAGGCTCTTCGCGCGATAGCCGGCGATCGGTTGCAACGTGAGCCGGCACACCAGCACCGATCCGGCATAGCCGCGCTTCACGGTGAGGCGATCGTGCCGGAGATAACTCAGCACCAGGTCATAGCGGCGCTGACCGTCGAAGATCGCGAGCACACGATTGCAGCTTTGCGCGGTCAGGACGTCCTGCCCCGGTGGCGCAGGGATCAGCATCGCGCTCAATGGATCGCTGACGCCATGCCGGTCGGCCTCCCGCACAGGCGTGAGATCGTCCGGCGGCGGCGGCGCCGTGACCTGGAGCGTACCCACGGTGCCGTGGTCGAGCGTCATGCTCACAGTGGCGAGGCCGTCGTCGTCGGTAATGCTGGACGCGTAGGTCTGCGGCATCGGCCGGCCATGGTCCATCGCGCCGCGCGCGGCGACCGAGCCATCGCCCTTGACCAGGACGCTGAGCGGCCCGCTGGCCTTGCCCTGCGCCACGGCATGGTAGGCGCGATCGCCGATATTCACCGTCCAGGTGATCTGCCCGAAGGGGACGTCGATCATCGAGATGCCGTAGTGGGCGACAAGCGTCGTGCCGGCATGGGCCACGCCGGCGCCGAGGCAGCCCAGCGCTGCGAAGAACCGGAAAAATCGACGCAGCACGCCGGTGATCATCCTCGGTACCGTTTTCGATTCGGACACATCGCGCTGTGGCGCAGTTATAGGGGCTGCCGTCCCGATCGGCGACATATAAGCGGTAATCGGGAACCGGAACTGCGGCGGTTGCAAGGCCGCCGCGCCGCAATCCCTCCGCAAGTCCTTCAAAAAACCGACGAGATAACAGACGACAGGTTGCGGCGAGCCAAGGGGGACATCTCCTTCGACATACAACTTCTCGCCGCAGAACGCGGCGCTACGAGGATGCGTGGATGCGGCATTTGTTCGTGCCCGCCTGCCTGTGCCTGATGACGTGGTCGAGTTCGACCGCGTCCGATCCGATGCTGGCCTTGGACCGCTTTACCGGGACCAAGGACACGCCTCAGCCAGCGCAAGCCGCACCAGCGCCAGTCGACGCACGGATCGACGTGCCTGGGCCCGAAGGCGGCCCGATCGCTGTCGCGACGATTGCCGATGCGCCGGTCGACATTCCGCCGCAGGCCGACGCGGACGCGGTCGTCGCGCCGCGGGCTCTGCCGCCGCCGCTGCCACCCGTGCCGAGGCCGGTCGTCCACCGGTCCCCGCGGGAGATTTGCGACACGCTTGCCGAGGCGGCGCACGTGAATAATCTGCCGACGCCGTTCTTCATCCGGCTGCTGTTTCAGGAGAGCCGCTTCAAGCCCGAGGCTGTAAGCGGCGCCGGGGCGGAAGGGATCGCGCAGTTCATGCCGGAGACCTCGGCGGACATGGGGCTACAAAATCCCTTCGACCCGCTTCAGGCCATCCCGGCCTCCGCGCGCCTGTTGCGCAATCTGTTTCAGCAGTTCGGCAATCTCGGCCTTGCCGCAGCGGCCTACAATGCGGGCCCCAAACGCATCCAGGATTGGCTGGCCAAGAAAGGCGTGCTGCCGCAGGAGACCCAGGGCTACGTGAAGACCATCACCGGACGCCCGGTGGAAAACTGGAAGGCCACCGAAGTCGGCAGCCCGGAGATGCGCTTGCCGCGCCATGCCCCGTGTCAGGAAAAAGCGGGGCTCATGGCTTGGGACGGCCCGGAGCACATTCCGATGCCGCCAACGCGTCTGCCGGCACAGCCGGAGTCCCCCCGGCTGGAAGCGAAGGCGCGCGCGGACCGCAAGCTAGCCGCGGCGCCCGCGGTGAAGCCTGGAAAAGAGCGAACGGCGGAAATCAAGCGGACGCATTCCGGTCACGGAGCGATCCAATTCGCGGCGCGCCGTCACAAAGCGCGCCTGCGCGTCTCGGAACGATAGCCGGCCGTCAGGCCTGCACCACCGTCACCTGGGTGCCGACCGGGACACGATCGTAAAGATCGATGATGTCCTGATTGAAGAAACGGATGCAGCCGCTCGAGACGGCGGTGCCGATCGTTTGCGGCTCGGTCGTGCCATGCAGGCGGAAATAGGTATCGTGGCCGTCGCGATAGAGATAAAGCGCGCGCGCGCCGAGCGGATTGTCGATGCCGCCATCCATGCCGCCGGCGTACGCGCGGTAGCGGGGCATCGCCGCGATCATGTGCGCGGTCGGCGTCCAGTGCGGCCACTTCTCCTTACGGCCGATGATGGCGCTGCCGCGGAAATTCAGCGCCTCGGCGCGGCCGACTCCGCACGCGTAACGCAAGGCACGGCCTTCGCCCATCACCAAGTAGACGCGACGCTCCGGGATCACCACGACAATGCTGCCCGCCCGCTGCGGACCATGCCACGGGACCGCTGTGCGCAGGAGGCTCGGATCGATCGTCGTCAGATCGAGGGCCGGAATGACGTTGCCGCCGTCCTGGATAGTTCCATAGCGACCGTATCCGCCCAGACCGGGGGACCAGCCGTTGAAGCCGCCCGGGTCCATGGAACAACCGGCGGCTACGAGGGGGAGACCTGCGACGAAGGCGCGGCGCGTGATTTTGTGTGGCAAGGGCATGTCAAACTTATGGAGGGCTCAACCACTATAACAAGCTTCGACCGCCGCGCACGCGAAAAATTCGCGTTGGCGCCCACGTCATCGCATGTGGACTGCACCCCATCAGCGCTGACCGTGACGGGAGCGCAACGGCATCCCGGCCGCAAATTTTAGTCTTCGGCAGAAAGCCTAGGCCTTGCCAGCTGCCTCGCGCAGCGCGTCGTTGATGCGGTCCTGCCAGCCGGGCCCGTCCTCCTGGAAGTACTCCAAAACGTCCTTGTCGATCCGCAGTGACACCATCTCTTTGATACCGGGGATTGCCGCCGTCTTTGCCGGCCCCTCGATCGGCTTCGTCGTAGCCGCCTTGAACGCCGCTTCCGCCGCCTTGAAAGGATCCCCGCTCCGCCGCGTGCGGTCGTTTCTCATGGCCCCACTCCCCTGCCCCTCACACTCGTTTCCCGGAATCGCGATGATTCCCGCGAGGAGATGATATCTCGCGCCAACCGACCACGTCGACGGCGATCAGCTCGTTGCTGGCGCAGTTGCGCCAGGCACCATTCGTCCATTGGCAAGGATAAGGAAGCAGGTATGTGCCGTTGTGGTCTTCGCAAAGCACTTGCAGTGGCTGGTCCGCCGGTGGCGGCGTGATGTTGAAGTCGCTCAAGCGACGTTGTCGCGTTGTCATTGCGGTGATGTGAGGCTTCACGCGCCGTTGTCAATTCACACGCCACGCCGCAGGCGATGACATGACTGTGCGCAATACGCCGCTTGCGCAACAGCTGCTCGCGCTCTCGCCCCTCAGCGCGCATCAGTTGCGTAGACAGTTCACGCACTCTCAATTCTTGGTTGCGAATACCGGTTAAATTGCGGCGAAAAGTGCGAACGATAAAGGTTCCAAATGGTTTATGAATACGAATCGGCGTTATGGTACCGCATGCTCGACAGACTCTTTGAATCGCTGGCACCGAAACTAGACAGTGTGACGCAGTTCGACGAAGGCAGCGGCGTGCTGTTGTCGGCTGCGGAAAAGTACGGGCTGAAGCACGTCGCTTATCTCGGCATCAACATTCCACGAATTGGACGAACGGCGCCGTTCTATTCAGCGACATACACGGCCGATTGGTGCAAGCATTACGAACACTCGGCTTATGTCGATGTCGATCCGGTCGTTCGGCTTGGCCTGACGGGCCTGCTGCCGATTGACTGGCGGTCGTTTGATTATTCGCAACCGCAGATCCGGCGCGTCTTCGGTGAAGCGACCGAATTCGGGCTGGGACGGCAGGGGCTGACGATTCCGATCCGGGGGCGCGGTCCTGAAGTTGCGCTCTTTTCGGTAAACAGTGATTTACCGGATGACGAATGGAGGGATCTGAAAAAAGAGTCGATGCGTGACTTACAATTGCTCGCGCATTACTTCCATCAAATGGTCATTCGTGTCGAAGGCGGGCAAATCCCGCACTATGAAGCTTTGCTCTCGCCGCGCGAGAAAGAATGTTTGCAATGGGCGGCAAGCGGCAAGACGATTTGGGAAACCTCGCAGATCCTCAAGGTCAGCGAGCGTGCGGTGCGACTCTATCTTGACGTCGCCCGGCACAAGCTCGAATGCCTCAACAAGACGCAAGCGGTGGCGAAAGCCGTCGCACTGGGAATCATCGAGAGCTGCTGACTTCATTGAATTTGGGCGACAGCGTGACTCGCGCTCTGCGTTGTCAATTTTGACATATTGAGTCTTCGCATAGGCGGCAAAAAGCTCGGAACACGCTAACATAGGAGTGTTCCATGATCCGCCTTGTCTCAGGTTCGCATCGCGCAGAATTTCCGCATGAAATCGCACAGATGCATGAAATCAGAAAACGTACTTTCTACGATCGGTTGCACTGGCAGGTAAAAACCTTGCGGAGTTGGGAGATCGACGAGTTCGATGCGCTCAATCCGCTCTATCTGCTCTCAATCGGCAACAATGGCAGTGTGCGCGGCTCGGTGCGGCTGCTGCCGACGACCGGCCCGAACATGCTGGCGGATGTCTTCCCGGAACTACTTCCGGGCGACATGCGCATCGAAAGCGCAACCATCTGGGAGTCGTCGCGCTTCTCGGTCGACCAAGAGGCCGCCTCCGAACGTTCGGACAATCTGCTGAACCGGACGACCGGTGAACTTTTGATCGGCATTGTCGAGGTCGGGCTGCTCGCCGGCCTCACGGAAGTTGTCTCTGTTTATGACGCAATGTTTGCGCGTATTCTCAAGCGCGCCGACTGCGCCGCCGAATTGATCGGCAAGCCCACACGTCTCGGCGACATCATGGGTTATGCGGCACTGTTCGAGATCAGCGAACGCATGCTCACCAATCTGCGCAAGGCGGCAGGCATCACGGAGTCGGTGCTGGAAGAACGCAGCGTCAAACAATTGGCCGCGGCATGAGCGCGCTTCAAGGCTGTGCTCCCGCCGTCGCCGCGGACGAAGCGGCGATGCTCCGGCACGGCACGCGTGACTATCTCGAGAAGATGAGCCGGGAGCTGTCAGAGATTGCATTCAAGAACGGCTGGGACTCTCTGGCGGTGATATTCGAGATGGCGCGACAAGAGGCGGAGCGCATGCGTCGAGCGTCCGACGAGCACCTCGTCCGGTCGTAAGCGCACGCTCACGGCGCCGCGCGGTGAGAAAAGGCGGCGATGATCGAGGACGGCTCGGTGACGTGCTCGTAGACCATACGGCTCGCCACCACGAACAGCGTTGCGGCCAGCACAAGCCGCAACGCGCGTTCGGGCACGCGCACGGCCGAATAACTGCCGATGACGATGCCGGGCAACGAGCCGGCAAGCAGCGATACGATGATGTGCCAATCGACCGAGCCCATCATCCAATGGCCAATGCCGGCGATCAGCGTGAGCGGGACGGCGTGGGCGATGTCCGAGCCGACGATCCGCGCGATCGGCAGACGCGGATAGAGCACGACGAGTGCCACGACTCCGATGGCGCCCGCGCCGACCGACGAGACCGAGACAAGCAAGCCCAGCAACGCGCCGACGAGCACCGTGCAGATCGCGATCCGCTCGGTTTCAGTTTCGGGCACGCGCGCGCGATAGAACCGCACCAGCGCATTACCGAACACCAACGCTATCGCCGTCAGGAAAAGCGCGAAGCTGAGCACGAGCGTAATCAGCCCGCGGGCCGCGTCGCCATTGAGATTGAAGTGCGATAGCACCGCAAGGGTCACCACGGTCGCGGGAATGCTGCCGGTTGCCAGGCGGCGCACCACACGCCAATCGATGCTGCGTGCAAGCCCATGCACCAAGCTGCCGCCGGTCTTCGTGACAGCGGCATAAAGCAGGTCGCTGCCGACCGCCGTCGCCGGATGCACGCCGAACAACAGGATCAGCAACGGCGTCATCAGGGCGCCGCCGCCAACGCCGGTCATTCCGACAAGCAAGCCGACGAAGAATCCCGAGAGCGAATATATCGGATCGATCATTCCGGCCTCATCGCGACCAAGAGCGGGCCGCCCGCGGATCAAAACACAATTCCCTGGAACGGTCACACGGAACCCGGCGTTGGGTTCCGCACCCCGCGGCTTATACGCAGGTATTCTGTGCAATGCACGACAGGGTGGCGCGACAACGACAGAATATTACCTATGTTGGGATCAAAGCTTTTTGTGAGACCTCGGAAGTGGAAGGCCAGACCGTGCCTGACATCGTTACGCTCACCATCAATCCCGCGGTCGACATTTTCGTGAATGTTGGCCGCATCGAACCGACGCGCAAGATGCGCTGCTCATCGCCCAAGCGCGATCCCGGCGGCGGCGGCATCAACGTGGCGCGCGCCGCCTACCGACTCGGAGCCGACGTGACCGCGATCTATCCGACAGGCGGCGCGATCGGAAAATTGTTGCACAAGTTGGTGGAGCGCGAAGGCATTGCCAGTCTCGTGACGCCATCGCATGTGGAGACGCGGGAGAATTTCACGGCCTTCGCGCAAGAAACGGGCGAGCAATATCACTTCGTGCTGCCCGGCTCGAAATTGCATCGCGCCGAATGGGAAGCGTGCCTGGATGCGCTCACATCGCTGCCGGACAAGCCGCATTATGTCGTGGCGAGCGGCAGCGTTCCCCCAGGCGTGCCCGAGAATTTCTTCGCCGAAGTCGCGCGGCGCGCCAAGGCGCTGGGCGCGAAGGTCGTTGTCGATACATCGGGCCCTGCGCTCGAAGCGGCGCTCGAAGAAGGCGTGACGCTCATCAAGCCGAACCTGGTGGAGCTGATCGAGTTTTCCGCATCGCCGCTCGAAACCGATGCCGAGCGCGTCGCCGCCTGCCGCGCTCTCATCGCCGCTAAGCGCACCGAGATCGTCGCGCTCACGCTCGGCGAGGACGGCGCACTGCTGGTCACGGGTGATCACGCCTGGCGTTCGGCGCCGATGGCGATCGAAGTTGTCAGCACAGTGGGAGCCGGCGACAGTTTCCTTGGCGGACTCGTCGCCGCCCTCGCGGCTGGCAAGTCTCTCGAGACTGCATTCCGCACGGCGGTCGCAGCGGCGTCCGCGGCTGTGATGAGTCCAGGCACGGAGCTGTGCCAGGAAGACGACGTCAAGCGTCTGTTGAAGGACGTGCGAATTACCGAGGTCGCCAAAGCGGCGGCGTGATGTCGCCGCCGCTCCCGAAGGTCAACGCGGGCCGTGCGGGTGCTTGGACTTTACCTTGACCGGTACAAGTTCGTCCTCGTGCGCGACACCGAACAGTCCCATCCAAATGATCATCGGCAAATAAAAAAACAGCGGCATTATTGTTGCCTCCGGTTATCGGTTCGACGCGACAACGCAGGGGTCTGCGGCAGAGTTCCATCGATCACAGGGGTGTGTGCGAAGGTTGCCGGCGCGATTACTGCGCGTGGCGAGAGGCCGTCTTCTTCGCGCTGAGTTGCTGCGAGCCGCAGTAGCGGCTGGCATAGGCCTCGGCCATGCGCTGCATCTCAAGGCCATATGTATTCTTGTTGGTGCCGGTCCATTGCCGCGCGAGGTCCGCGAACGTCACCGGCCGATGCAGACGCCGCATGATGGCCTGCACGTCGTCCTGCACTTGACGCGTGCGCTTGGCGACCGGCTCGGGGACATGCGTAGTCGAATACATCAAAACGTGCTGCAGATGCGCCAGCACGCCGGTCCGCACATCCTGGAAGTGCTCGCCGGGCTTGCCCACCACCGTCGCACCAACGCCGGCGAAATTGTTGTCGCTCGCCGGCACACCGCCCGGCATGCCATCCGGCCGCCGGAAGGTGAGATAGTTCGTCTCGATCAGCATCTGGAAGAAGGCGTAGTCCCAACGCACCCCGACGCACGTATCCGGCGCGCGCGAGACGCACGTGCCGATCCGCTGGTAGAGGCTGGCGATACCGGCGAAGCGCGGATCGAATTGGCGCGGAGGACTGTGTGCAGCGTTCCGCGCGGCGACAAACTGCATCAGCGCGGCGGGTTTGACGCAGTCAGGCACGGCATTGTCGGCGCTGGCGATGATCGGCGGCAAGGCGGCCGCCAGCGCTTGCACCGGCAGAAACAACGCCACGAGGAGCACAACGCGACTGACCATCGACACCCGCCCACAGAGAGGCGGGTGAGTTAGCGCGGATTTAGTTAATATTTGTTAACGACGCCGGACGCGGCTCAGGGGCGCTTTCGGCCACGGCCGGCGCGACCTCCGCGGCGGGCAGATGAATGGTGAACACAGCTCCCTCCGCGGCGTTCGCGACGCTGATGGTGCCGCCATGCTCGCGGATGATGCCGAAGCTCACCGAAAGGCCGAGCCCCGTGCCTTTTCCGGGCGGTTTGGTGGTGAAGAAGGGCTGAAATATCCGGTCCGCGATCTCGGGCGGAATACCGCCTGCATTGTCGGCCACATCGACCCGCACGCTATGGCTGGAATTGACCTCGCTTGAAACGTCGATGCGAATGCGTCCTGTGAACGCGTTGTCATCCCGCTTGCGTTTATCGTTGATCGCGTCGCGCGCGTTCTGCAGCAGGTTGATGATGACCTGTTCGAGCTGCGCCTGCCGGCACAGCACGCCTGGCAGGCCGTCGTCGAAGCGGGTCGCCACCTCGATATTGTCGAGACGAAAGTGCGCCCCCACGACCTGCATCGCGCCTTCGATGGCGTCGGCGGCACGGCACGGCTGCACACGCTCCTCGCTCTTGCGGCCGAAGATGCGCATGTGATCGATGATGCCGCTCATCCGCACCGTCTGCTGAATGATGCGATCGAGCTTGGCGGCGAGATGTTCCGGCGGCAGCTTCTTCTTCATGCCGGTCAGCGCATTGGCGGCGGCGAGCCGGATCACGCCGAGCGCAGCCGAGATTTATTTTATCGGCTTCGTCCACAACGACTCCTCAGCATTTGATGGTTGTATCAATATTATACCACACTAGTTAGTTGTTAAATAGCCTCCTATGCAGTAAGATGGCGATTCCACAATATTAAGGAGGGTGTCATGGCGCGACAGATGAACATGCTTCCGGTTGACGTTGTGGTGGCTGGACGCATCCGAACTGCAAGGCTGGGTCGAGGCTATACTCAACAAAAGGTCGCGAAAGCATTAGGTCTCACTTTCCAACAAATTCAAAAGTACGAAAAAGGAGCCAATCGGGTATCGATAGGAAGGCTATGTGCAATTAGCGATATTCTCGGCGTGCCGTTGAGCTATTTCTTGCACGGACTTGATAGTGTTCCAACGATTGCCCCTGAATTTCACGCACTCGATGCCGTGCTAACAACGAAAGAAGGAGTTCGCGTAGCCGCGGCGCTGGCACGAATTCGCAGGGCCCCACTTCGACGCCATATCGCCGTTCTTCTTGAGGAGATACTAGCTCTCAAGAGCGATGAGGTCTGTTCGATCACTTGAGGACGGCCACCGGACGCCGGACCGGCAAACAATAGCTAGATCATTTAGTCGCGTGCGACGGACACGTCGACGCGCGGTCCGCTTCCTCAAAGAGCTCCACGCGCGCGAGGGAAGCTGGACGATGGCGGTCGCGCGCTACAACGCCGGGCCGAACAACACCGTCGCTCAACACCGCTATGTCTGTACGGTGATGCGCAAGCTCGTCCAGGCCGGCGTCGGCCAGTGGACCGGGACGGCGAAGGCGTTCTGTGAGAGGGCGTGAGGCTTAAGCTGCTTGCCCGAGGCGGATTGCGCCAACGCGAGCAAAAGTCTCCAGGAGACGGAGCGGTTTGGCCAGTTTCCGCGCGTTGCGATAGGCCGCGTCGATGAAATTGGAGCGGGCGAAGGGAATCGAACCCTCGTATGCAGCTTGGGAAGCTGCCGTTCTACCATTGAACTACGCCCGCGCGCCGCGTTCATATATCCAATGCTTGCCGCCCGGAGCAAGATATCTCGTCTCGGCGTCGGGGCGCTTCGCAAGTTATTGATGCGCATGCCCTATTTTCGCCCCCGCCGGTCCGCGTCTGGTCACCAACCGGTAAATATTCGGACGGTATCTGGTGCTGCCTGCCTAACCGCGCTTTAGGATTGTACCTCTAGGTTGCCGCCATTCGGGCAGGGGTCAGGGGCGGCGATGTCTTCACATCAGAACTGGGATTCGCAGGGCGAGATCGCCGTTGCGCAGGCTCCGCGCACGAACGCCATGCCGTCCATCCGGCGGCTTGCGTCGCTCGCGGCGCCAAGCATGCCGCTGCTTCTCGCCGGGCTGATCCTGCCGA
>Ga0310811_10008500_pt1 | contig 13209 bp, 7 predicted proteins | sample YCmetagenome_FD_207642 | JGI IMG/M metagenome (GOLD analysis project Ga0310811, IMG submission 207642) | Soil microbial communities from experimental microcosm in Duke University, North Carolina, United States - YC | ecosystem: Engineered > Artificial ecosystem > Soil microcosm > Unclassified ...
TGGAGAAGGGTTGGGACGAGGCTTACTTCTTAATTACTTTAAATGATTGGCTGCTTCGAAGACCATTGATATGCACCACGTACATACCAGGGTTTAGCAGAGAGCCTACAGTCTGTTCTGTTCCAATATCTTCATGTTGAATAACTTCAACTTGTTTACCAGCCAGGTCAACTACCATAATGCTTTTAACTTCTTTTGGATCACGTATAGAAACATTGATTCCGGATGTAAAAGGATTGGGGAACAAGTTAACGTCACGCTCTGTGCTTTTATGTTGTTCAACACCAACATCAGTTGTAGCTGTACGCGCCGTAACGTTGGTTAATGTCCACTGCTGGTTATTACTACTGCTGCTACTCCATTGCGCTAAGTCAGCACCGCTGGTGGTTGATCCCATACCATCGATGTATAATCCTGTAGCGCGATTTTTCAGCTTGGAGTAACTTCCTGTTGTTTCAATAGTCCATTGCTGATTGTTGCTGGTGCTGCTGCTCCATTGGCCTGCAATTGAACCATTGGTAGTTCTGCCCATGCCATCGAGATATAAACCTGTAGCACGATTTTTAATCTTCACATAACTTCCAGCTGTCTCTACAAGCCACTGTTGATTATAACTGGTACTGCTACTCCATTGACTTGCATTTGAACCGTTGGTGGTTCTGCCTACGCCATCGATCAATAAACCTGAAGTACGATTCTTTATTGTAATATACTGAGTGGTTGTAACACTTGCGCCTTGCATAATGGCAGTTAGTGTACCCTGATCTATGATAGCTCCGGAATTCCGATCAAATAGTGCAGAACCATTTGTAAGTGTTCCAATATCCCAATAGAATGATTTAATTCCTCTCTGCTGTGCTGCCTTCGTAACGTACTTGATGTAGTACTCTCTTGAGGCGATATGATCAGTGCGTTGTTGTCCTGTGAGAGATGATCTCATCGATACGGCATATTCGCCAATGATTACAGGCACTCCGCTGTCTACCCATTTTGATTTTACTTTTGAAAACAAATCATCGAAGTAACTTTCCTGCGCCCATGAACATGCACTTTGAGTTGGATAAGGTGATCCCCAGTATAAACATCCACCACTTTGATTCAGTGTAAAATCATAAGGATCATAATTGTGAATTTCAACAATCAGTCGGTTGCTTGCCGGATCGGTGGGTAAGCTGAAATAATTCAGACCATGCCATGCATTTGTGTTATAGGTTTGTACAACAAGTGTTCTTGTGGCGTTATTACCACCAGTTGCACGTACAGCATCAACGAAAGTCTGATTGAATGACTGCTGAACCGTAATATTTTCTGTGGTGGGCGTGTTATAGTCTGCATGAACTTCATTGGTACCGGCAAACAACAGATGCTCATTATAATTCTTGAAGTAGTTAGCAATTTGAGTCCAGTACGTTCGCTGCTTTGCATTTACAGCAGTCTGGTACGAATAAAGAGGATGCTCTTCGAGCCAGCCTCCATCCCAGTGGATATTGAGAACAACGTACATGTTATTGTTGATGCAATAATCCACAACCTCCTTGACGCGCGCTATCCATGCCGCATCGATGACGGATGTAGACTGATTGGCATGACCATCCCATGCACATGGGATACGTACGGCATTAAATCCTGCTGCCTTAACTGCGTTGATTAACTGTTGCGTAACCTTAGGGTTTCCCCATGCTGTTTCTCCTCCAGTGGCTTCCAGCGTGTTGCCGATGTTCCATCCAACTTTTATCTGGCTGGCTACATTCGGTGCTGTTGGTAATTGCGACCATGCTGTGAGGGACAGGAATAGTCCCATCAATGCAAAGAGAATTTTGATTTGCCTAAGTGGCGGTAATAACGATAGAAGTCGTTTCATAATAATAGGTTTAGTTTGATGATATGATTTTAAGGCTCCACATATTTTGATATGAAGAACTTATCATCCAAAGTATACCGAAATCGATTGCGGGAAGGGTACCAAACGGCTAAAAAAAGGGGTTAAAATGTCTTTAGTGTCTCAACATTAGGGGACAAATCAGTGAACACCACCCGCTACTACCACTACATGAAAGTGTGAAGTTGGGTATTAGCCAGTTAAGCTTTCGAATAGATGCTTTTTAATTAGGCCAGTAATGAAATTGATTTACCTGACTTATTCATTAATTAAGCGGACGCTTGAAATGATATGCGTACAAGCGGACGCTTGCACGATGTCTTAAACAAGATCAGAAACCTATAGTGCAAATGTGTCACTCCCTCGGAGTTCAAGATTTCAACGTTCAAAGGGTTGATGCAACATTGAATCTGGAATCCCAAACAGTAGAGCTAGTAAGTTAATAGTATAACTGTGGACCATGGACTGTCGTCTGTGGACTAAAGACCATCAATGACCAATCCTGATCTGCATATCTTCCAATGCCACACCCTTGGTTTCGGGCATCATGAATTTAACGTAGATCAATTGTAAAACCATCATGCCTGTGAAGAATAAAAAGATTGGTCCGCCGCCAAACATACCTGCTGCTAGCGGAAATACATTGGCGATGATTGCCGCGAATACCCAATGACATAAACTTCCAAAGGATTGGCCTGAAGCACGAACTTCATTTGGAAAAATCTCACCAATAAAAACCCAGATCACTGCACCTTGTCCGATGGCGTGAGATGCTATGAATACAAAGATGAAGATGGATATTCCATCAAACGAATCGCGATAAAAGGCTTGTGCAATCAAGCTAAGCGAAATGATATAACCAAAAGATCCGATATACATTAACATCTTGCGTCCATACTTGTCTATGAGCGACAACCCAATCATAGTGAAAATGAGATTTACCAAACCAATACCTGCTGACGATAACAAAGCTGTTGACTTACCAAGTCCTGCCATTTCAAAAACGCGAGGTGCATAATAGATAATAGCATTAATACCTGACATCTGGTTGAAGAGTGCAATTAAGAAGGCTAACAAAATTGGCCAGCTGTACTTTGATGAAAAGAATGCATGCGTTGTTGCCTTGGCTGCTTCGCTCTTTGATTTAATAATGGATTGTAATGTCTCTTCTGCAACTTCGGGATCTATTTCGTTCAATACTTTTCTTGCACCTTCTACATCATCTTTCTTTAGCAAAAGCCAGCGTGGGCTTTCTGATATCAGTGTTGTAAGGAATGTAAAGATCAACGATGGAATACCTACAACACCTAACATCCAGCGCCAGTCGCTACCGCCATGTATAAAATGTTGAAAAAGATAATTTGATACGTATGCAAATAAAATCCCGAAGACAATGTTGAACTGAAACAATCCGGCAAGAAAGCCTCTTTTCTTAGGCGAAGCAATTTCAGAAATATAGAGTGGTGAAATAACAGAAGATGCACCAATACTAAATCCACCCAATAATCGGAAGATCATGAACGTATAGACATCGCCTGACAGGGCACAACCAACAGCGGAAACAAAAAACAACAAGCCGACCCAAAACAAACTTCTTTTACGTCCAAATGTATCTGCAAAGTAGCCACCAAATGCTGCACCTACTACGGTACCGTATAGGGCAATAGAAACTGCCAGACCGTGCATGGCATTACTAAGCTGCCATAGTTTTTGTATTGTTTGCTCGGCACCGGAGATCACCGCAACATCAAGACCAAATAAAAAGCCACTTAAGGCTACAGTGAAACTCCAGAGTAAAAGCTTATTGTTTTTCATTCTTGAATAATAAAATGCAAGCTAATGTAGCAATAAGTAAACAAAAAGCCTCGATGCTACAAGAAGACATCGAGGCTCACTTACTTTTTCTTACGCTCTATAAAGTATTCAGAGAAATTCTTCCTGACATAATTTGCACTCACCGTTATGCTATCAAACGGATCAACTTTAAAATTACCACCCTGCTCTACAAAGATATGTTTCACACCAGCGAGTTCTGTATCAGGTATGATCTTGCTGAAATCAATAGAACCGTTACCCATTTCTGAATAATCCTTACTCACTTTATCCATGTCTTTAAGATGCCACATTACATAGCGTCCCGGATATTTCAAAAACCATTCGTGTGGCGCAAGTTTAGATGCCTTCGCTATCCAGTAAAGATCCATTTGTAATTTCACGAGTGAGGCATCTGTTTCTTTAGTGATGATATCGTATCCAATCTGTCCGTTGTGATCTATAAATTCAAAGTCGTGGTTATGATAGGCTAAACCAAGATTGGCTTGCTTAACCTGTTCACCAATAAGATTAAGTTTCTCAGCAACGATTTTAAATTTATCAATGGTACGCGATTCAGGGTCGAGCCATGGCCAGGTAATATACTCCTGGTGAAGGGCCTGAGCACCTTCAATGCACTGATCAATATATCGCTTTAGTTCGTCGTTGGATTTATTGACAAATTGTGTAAGGTCATAATGACCACTTGAAGTAGTGAGATTTAGATCAGAGAGAATTTTATAAAATTCCTTTGCGTCATAACCATAATACTTTCCATTGGCAGCATCAAAGCCATAGGTTTCAAATTCTTCATAGCCAATTTCTGCAAATCTCTTTAATGAGCCTTTGGGATCTTTAGCCATGGCATCACGCATGGTGTAAAGCTGAAGACCAAGCTTAAACTTTTTTCTTGATTCGAAAGCAGAACCCAGAAATGCAGCGGAAGTTAGAAGACCTGCCTGCCATAAAAAGGTTCTGCGATTGGTGAGTTGCGAATTTGTGGTATTGTTCATATCGAGGTTTTATAGTCAATATGAAAGTTATCAACTATAAAACTCTGTGTCGCTACCGTTTAAATAATCAGGACTAAAACCAATAGATAATCTTCTATTCTCAACCTTGATAAGGTAACATTTTAATTTTCCCAAAAGCTTTCAGAATCATTCCGCTATCGCATACATATCAGGTAACTCGTTTACCAAAAGTGCTTCCGGTTTATCAGTAAAAGTGATAAAGTCTGAGGCATTAGAACATGTTGGTGCCGGCACGTAATAGTTTTTGCCGCTGCCATTACTCCAGAACATAACAAAGGCTATCTCAACATCATTTGCCGTAAGTGTATTGTAAAGATAATTTGAAAACCAACCTGTAACCGGTGTGTTTGATGTTGTAACCTGATAACCGGTTTCCGTCAGAGCTGCAATTTTAACTTTTGCTTTTGCGAGATCAGAAATGATTTTAAGTTTTTTATTTGCCAGATCAGAACCTGTTTGACCTTTACCACTTTGAAGATCTCCATAGTTATCCATTCCTAAAATATCAACATATTCATCGCCAGGATATCTGCTCAGATATTTATCCTGTGTATCGTAGCTGTTATCAGGGCCAAGGCAGTACAAAACATTATGCACTCCTTTGGTGTCTCTCAAATACTCAACAGTAAACTGATAAGCTGTTTTATATTCTGTTGCCGTGCAGAAGGATGCGCCCCACCAAAACCAACTACCATCATATTCATGAAAGGGACGAAAGATCACAGGAATAAGATTCCCATTTGAATCTTTCAGATTATTAAAAACTGAGGCAACTTTATCCAGCTTCGTTTTATACCAATCATGATTTTCACCACCAGGTAATATACTTTTAAAGGCCTTGGCTTTTTGATCGGCCGTCATGTCACTTACATAGAAAGCATTTTCCTGGTAAGGCTCACGGATATGCCAGCTAAAAATATTGATCATACCCTTTGCATACGCATTCTTAACATTAGCGATGATAGACTCTTCCTGCTGATAAAACCAGTTGGAACTTTGTCCATCGTTACTCTTGTCAGTGATAAACATAAAATCAGAGCCTAACAACGCAGGGTCATTGCCAGTCGTTTTTTTAATATCGGCGTCACCGGAAACATCATTATAAAATCCGCTAAATGCATCTTGCTGACCTACAGCAAACTTTGTTTTTGAGAGGGTTTTTAAATTATAGAACAAAGCAACTGTTTCAGCTGTTGCCAGGCTATCGACCATGTATTTGGTAACGTTTTGTTTCGTGAGAGTTACGGTGGTAGTGGTTGTTGTATCGACAGGCGGATTAGTGACAGCTTTCACTTCACTATCTTTTGAACAATTCGTCAGCACCAGCAGTAAAGCGCTAAAAAAGATTGCTATGTTTTTCTTCATCATTATTATCATACTCATCACGCTAAATTTTATTATCAGTCTAAAGGTAGCGTGATAAAATGTTTATGATGATGATGAAATGTTAAAGAAAAGGTAGTGATTTGATGTTGACATCTAACAGAACAAAGAAGTGACACTTTGTTATCAAATGATTACGTCAGAAATAACTTATTTTTTAATAGTGTAACATTGGATTGGTGCATTATTAATTGCAACAATTACCCGCTGCTTATCAATTACAATTTTTCTCACATCATCAACACATCGTAAACCTGTGACTTGAGGAGACACAAATTTGAATTTACCTTTTCCATCACCAAAGAAAAGAAAACCCGTATTGCCCGTTAACTTTCCCGTTCGCGCCCGGGTGCCTGAAAGATTACCCATGGCAATGAAATCAGATTTTCCATCATTATTTGCATCGCATACTTCAACTGCAAATACAGGGGCCAGTTGCATTTCAATAGGAAGTAATTCTACACTAAGATGATCGCCATCGTTACGCAGATAAATACTCTGCATCTGAACGGCACGTAGTTTTTTCGATTTGCTTAGCTCTTCTTTCGTAAGAACTTTCTCAAGATCTGCGTCAGCGTATGAACCATAATCTGTGAAACGTTTCTTGAAAGATGACAACTGATCAGTAAGCTCGTCACGGGTTGGATAGGGATAATTTTTACCCATGATATAATAATTGAGAATAGGATCAACAGATCCATTGTTATCAAAATCATTAAACACCATAGTGACTGGCTTTTTTTTGGAAGCCTTCATGATATTGTTCAGGCCCAGATTACCAACAATGAAGTCATCATCACCATCATGATCGAAATCATGTTTTGTGATGCAGTTCCACCAACCATGAGTATCTGTTTTTAAAAACTGTTCAGTTTTATTTGTCAGGATTCCGTTGTTGTTTACAAAAATTTCAATACCCATCCATTCTCCTACTACAACGAGATCATCTATTTTATCATGATTAAGATCAACCCACACGGCATCGGTTACCATACCAATGTGTTTTAATTCGTCGGCAATTGTTGCTATAGAAAAAACTCCTTTGCCATTATTTATAAGAATGGTACTCTCTGGTGTTTCGGGATAACGTCCCGGAATAATTCTTCCACCAACAAAAAGATCGATGTCACCATCTTTATCAATATCAGAAGGTCGAACGCATGAACCACTGATCAGCATTTCGGGTAACATTGCCTTCTTAAACAATCCATGACCATCATTCAGGTATAAACGATCTTGTAATAATCTATCATGTTGATCAAACTCGTATCCGCCACTCACAACATAGAGGTCGACGTCTTTATCATTATCTGCATCAAAGAAAACGGCATCAACATCTTCAGCATCCTTATCAACCTCAAAATCATGTTGATGCTTTGCTACGAATTTACCTTCTTTGGTTTGAATGAAAAGTTCACCTGACTGCCCTTTAGCACCACCTACATACAAGTCCATCATGCCATCATTATTCACATCTCCTTTTGCTAAGGCCGGGCCCATGGTTGAATATTTTCTTGGCAATAAGGCCTGTATATCAAAATCAACAAAATCATTTTCATGATGAGTGAAATCAATAACATCATATTCTTTCGAGAAAAATGTTTTGCCTGTGATGGATTCTGTCAGACGACCCGAATGAGTTTCCGTTATTACAGATTTTTTATCGACAGGTATATTTTGTACGGATTGAATTTTACCAGCAGGCCAACGTATCACTACGGAGTCAATATGATTATGCTGACCAAGTCCAAAATGAAGTACGGGGTCTACAGATGACTGAAACCCTCTGACAGGAAACAACTCGCGCACCAGCATTTTATCACCTGCATAAACTGTGACCTTGGCTCCAACACCTTCTTTGTTATCGCCAGTTCCTATCAGCGAAATTTGCACATAATGATTCGCAGCTGTAACGTTCGAATTATTTCGATAAATGCTGGCAACCTCATTCAGTTCATTCATAACAAGATCGAGATCGCCGTCATTATCCAGATCGCCATAGGCAACACCGTTAGTAAGTGTTGGTTCTTCAAATCCCCAGGCATCAACAACATTCGTAAAGCCTAAGCTATCATTACCTTTGTAGATGTAGTCATGAATTTTATTCTCTTTGAACTTTTCAATGAGTTCAAGTAAGCTTATCTGTTTACCTTGCCGGCGAGCTTCTTCAATCTGTTGAAAAGCATGATACTTGGCGAAGTCGTTGTTGGTTAAATCACGTTTAAATCCATTGGAGACAAACAGATCTTGTACACCGTCATTGTCAAAGTCGGCAATGAGTGGCGCCCAACTCCAGTCTGTATTCGAGATGCCTGCAAGTTGTCCTGCTTCACTGAAATAACCATTGCCCATGTTAACGTGAAGCATGTTGCGCATATATTGATAGTGCAGTCCACTTTGCACCATCTGGTTAAAAGCATTATATCTGTCAGCGCCTTGCAAAAGTTTTTGACGCCTGTTGTCTTCAGGCAACATATCAAGCGTTACAATATCCATCAGGCCATCACCATTAAAATCAGCGATGTCAGTGCCCATCGTAAATTTGGAGATGTGACTCAATATGCTGTCTGTAGCATCCTTAAAGAATTTACTTTTCATATTAAGCAGAAGTCTGTCTCTGCCAGTGTAGTCGCAGCCTGTGAAGACATCAGTCCATGAATCATTATTCAAATCAGACATGCTTATACCTAAACCATAATTGGAGCCAGGGCCATAAACCCCCAGGGAGTCACTTACATCAACAAACTTACCATTGTCATTTCGTAACAATTTATTTCCTACATAAGGATATCGCTTTGTGGAATTACGATTGGTGATATCAAAAGAATTAGAAATTCGAAGCAGTGAGTGATTGAGAAGAAAAGCATCAAGGTCACCATCATGATCATAATCAAAGAAAGATGCCTGCGTTGAGTACGAATCATCTGCAAGACCATACGCTTCGGCTTTGTCAGTAAAGGTGAGATCTTTGTTATTAATCAGCAGAATGTTTTTACGCATAGCTGCATCATCATGCCCTGAACGGCTTACGTAAATATCAAGCCACCCATCGCCATTGATATCAACCATGCAAACTCCGGTTTTCCATCCGGGTTCACACACTGTACCGGAGACTTCGGTAATATCTTCAAATTCAAGATTGCCTTTGTTGAGATAGAGCTTGTTTTCGTAACTGTTCGAAGTAAAGTAAATATCCAGCAGACCATCGTTGTTGACATCACCCAGCGCTACTCCACCACCGTTGTATAAGTATTCATAGATCAGAATATTGCCACCTTCGGTTTCTGCATTCCAGTTTTTAAAATCAATACCTGTATCACTTTTATCAAGTTTTGTAAAAAGTGTTGTGCTCTTTTTACAAGAGGTTAGCAAGCAGAAAATAAAAATCAGTTTTAGAAAGATCCTCATCTGAATATGTGAATTATCCCATCATCGCTAATTACATGATGAAATTTCATTTCTTGAATTTAATTAAACTTAAACTCCTTTTTCAACCACCAGGAAAACGATACTTCGGGCAGGAACGGTAACCTTAACACCACCAGTAGTCACAGCGGATCTGGCTTTGATAGTTGTATAATTTGATGGACCACCTGCAACCTGTGTAGGACCTGAACCATTAATCAAAACTTTTCTGGAGAACTCTCCATTGTCTGTGCTGCCCTCGAGCGTATACCAATAGTAACGATCTCCGATCTTAAAGTTTTTGAATTTTAATTCTACTGATTGAGATGTAGCTGAAATATTAGCGAGTACAGTACTTGTTTCTCCAGATGTGAATGTAGAGGCATAAGCTTTAATAGCAGTGTTAGTCGAAGGCACTGTAGTACCCACCATTCGATCACCCATACATCTCTGTAAGTAATATAAGTAATGAAACGAAGGACGCGGCGTCCATTTGGCTACATTCGGTTCGTTACCATCACTAAATAGTCCGTGATCATTTCCGTCGGCCCAGCTGTTCAATAAGTCCCATCGTGCAGTAAGTCCATAATTATTCTTGATTGCTTCACAAACAACAAGCGCAGCAAAAACACCACTCGTATTTGATACTTGTTGCTTGGAGCCTTGAGCCCACATATTATACTCAGTCATAGCAACTGGCTTAACCGTTGCGCCATTCGACTGCATCGTACTTTTCATGAACGTGATCATTTTTGATGGTTCAGTCAAGGCCGCATTTAATACCGTGGCGGCTGTAGAATTCTCATTGTAAGGAGTAAAATAATTATGCCCGATATAAAAATCAGGTTTATTGTTCAACTCAGGGAGCATCAACGTGTTCCAGTTTTTAAACGAGTCGGCTTGCCATGATGCTGGTTCAGATTCATACATTACAGCACCGATATAAATAGTAGCACCGATGTCGGTTGCTGCTTTGCGCATAGAGTCAGCAAACACTTTGAAATGTTGTGCATATAGCTTACCGGTAATCAGTAAAGGCTGACCATCTTTATTTAACGATTGATCAATTCTATAACTCCACTCCCAGTCAGCATAGACTTCATTGCCTATTTCCCAGAATTTGGTACGGCCATTATCATATCGCACCCAGTCTGCAGCCAAGTGTGCGGCTGTTGCTACGGGGTCAGCACTTGTGCCGTAGCGTGCATAACCATAGTTCATTGTTAACAAGCCAACGCTGTTGGTTTGTTGTAATACTAAATAATAATTATCAAGCGATGCACGCCAGTTATCCGTTGTTTTTCCGAAACCAAAACCAGGATCTTTTTTAACACCGTCTTTGTCATCAAGATTAAGAGGTACGTCTGCAGGCAACTCTCCTGGCTTAGAGTTCCAGAAATAAACATCGCTGCCACTACCAGCAGGGAAACGGATCACATTAGGTTTTAATGCAGTAATGTGAGTCATAAAATCGGACTGATCAACCATGGAAGTCATCCACGTATTGGCATTGTGACCAAAAGCAGTTACCGGTATTTTTGTAATGATATTACCAGCATCAACCGTCACAGTAGTTGTCGTCGTGATTGGTATTGTGGCTGCATTGTATTGGGGAGCCGAAAATGTTTTACTTTCCCAGCTATCTAAAAAGAATCCAACCGTAGCTGCCGTTGTCGGATCTACTCCCGGTTTAATTGTTGTTGTATCTTCCGGTGGATTTGTTACCGGCGGGTTTGTTGTTGTATTAGGTGCAGGGTCATCTTTCTTACACGAAATTACAAGACTTACCGAAGCCAATAAGGCAATCACAATAAACTTCACAAGATACTGTTTCTTCAACTTCATAGAATTCATCTTTAATTTTCCCCTATCACTTTTCATTAAGACTCGTCGTGCATGAAATCTGGCAACTATGAGAGTGCTTAATATTTCAATCCTGCATAATTAACTAACGACTCTATGGTTAATGAAGAGAAGCGTCTATCGTTTGAATAGTACCATCACTATTATATTTCAATTCCGTAACCTTCACGTTCCGAAGATGTGTTTTGCCAGAAAGTTGAATGTCATGATAAAATAAATACCACTTGCCTTTTACTTCGATAATAGAATGATGGTTTGTCCATCCTTCAACAGGTTTAAGAACTATACCCTTGTAGACAAAAGGTCCATACGGTGAATTACCTATTGCATAGTTTATATTATGTGTATCGCCAGTGGAGTATGAAAAATAGTATTTGCCATTGTACTTGTGCATCCATGCTGCTTCGAAGAAACGCTTATCATTTTGTCCTTCGGTGAAAGTATTACCTTGTTCATCCGTCAGTTTAATTTCTCTTACCTGTTCCGCAAAACTGTTCATGTCTTTTGAAAGTTTAACAATCCGTGGAAGTACGGCTTGCTCTGTTGGTTTACGAAGTGCACCTTTTGCATCATACTTATTATTATTCCAACGTTGCAATTGTCCTCCCCAGATACCACCAAAATACATGTAGTAAGAACCATCATCATCTTTGAATACTGCAGGGTCAATGCTGTAACTGCCTTCTATAGGTTTTTTCTCGGCTACAAAAGGTCCTTCAGGATTTTTACTCACTGCTACGCCTATATGAAATACATCCTGCTTATCCTTGACAGGAAAATAGAGGTAGTAGGTATTGTTCGCAAATGCAGCATCAGGCGCCCATAGCTGACGGCCAGCCCAGGGAATGTTTTTAATATCGAGCGCTACTCCATGATCAGTGACCTGCCCACCAATGGAATCCATTGATAAAATGTGATAGTCACGCATATCAAAATGATCGCCGTTATCATTCTCAGGTGTACCAGCCTCTATATCATGCGAAGGATAAATATAAATTTTGCTGTTGAACACGTGTGCTGAAGGATCAGCTGTGTAGATATCACCCACCAACGGCTGAGCTGTTGATTTTTGCAATTGGGCTTTAGCATCCTGTACATAACCTTGCAATAGCAGTATTCCGCTTAGGAGTGGTATGGTATAAATTTGAATTGATTTTTTCATGGGTATTATTTATCTGGTTAAGCTTGAAGTATTTAAATATCCAACACCAATGTCGTTATCGATTTTGCAGGGAGTGATATAGGCTTACCTAAAACAGTATCAACAGACTTATAGTAAGCTCCTACTTTACTCTGACTGGCGCTTACTGCGGAAATGGTTTTGCCCGTTGCTGTGAAGTCAGTATCTATCGCTACCGTGCCGTCGTTAATAATAACTAATGTGATTTTCTTATTATCGGCACTAACAAATGCAGAGACATTTAGCGAAGTGCTGGATGACGTTGCTTCAATGCGATGATACCCGGCATCAATGTTCTTTGAGAAATGTTTGATCAAATAGTAAAAAGGTGTAACGCTATATTGTCCGGATGAATTTATACTAATCATACCGGCATCTGTTCCTGAAGTTGGTGTTGCCCATGCCAGTTTCCAGTATATATATCCGGATGAATTTGCATACACCAATGATTTGTTAATAAACAACGCTGTATTATACCAATCCAGATTATCAGAAAATTCTGTCATTATACTTGGCTTCGTACTGAAATTGCCAATGCTTTGTAACGAGCTGGTGACCTGACTTGCAGATGTTCCTGAGTTAATGTTGTATGGATGATATGAATATGCACCGCAGGAGGCTTTGTCTTTTAGAATATTTCCAAACGCTGCAAA
>Ga0310811_10008501_pt1 | contig 13207 bp, 15 predicted proteins | sample YCmetagenome_FD_207642 | JGI IMG/M metagenome (GOLD analysis project Ga0310811, IMG submission 207642) | Soil microbial communities from experimental microcosm in Duke University, North Carolina, United States - YC | ecosystem: Engineered > Artificial ecosystem > Soil microcosm > Unclassified ...
GTTTTCAGGTCGGCCTGCATTTTGGCAACAATTGTTTGCCGGTAATCGTCGTCAGGGAAAATTTTAAAAAGAAGAGCCTGCTTATCGGTGAGTTCATATTGCGGCCAGCCAATAACCTCGCTGAAACGGGCATTCATATACACGAAGCAGTCATCGCCTAATTTACTCACAGCGATGCCTATAGGTAATTCCTGGAAAATATCTTCAATAAATGCATTACTCCCAATTAACGCATCTAAAGTATTTAGTGGACCCATTATCTCCTTTAAAATATTCGCAATGGCACGTACGTCTGCAATTAATGCGATAACGATCCCATAATTGGCATATTATTTATACGAAAATAATAGCAATAAGTTAAGCCCGAATCTAAACAATAATTAAAAGTAATAGTGCTCTACTAGATTAAAAAAACTTTTCCATCTGTGATTGCGCTGGTTTCTAACAGGTTAAAAAAATCAATGCGTAAGTAAGAATTGTTTAGTTCACAAGTGTTTTAAATAAACAGGCATTTAGCTATGAAATACGGTTTATTACTATATATTTACCATCACTTAAGTTACCAGCAATTACTTATTCTCTCCTAGCCGCGATTTATTTTCCCCTGTTTAAAACCAAACTAATATAATTGTGTTGAGCACTCATTAATCCCCCAAAGCAAATGTCAATAGATATCACCAAAATTTTCAAAAAGAAACAGGCTGCTATATTGGAGCGCTGGATGAAAAACCAATTGTCCAACGCCGCCTTGCGCGAAGACCTGATGAGCAATGAAGACCTCAGAACCGAGTCGGATGAGTTGATTACGGCACTTATTAAGGCCTTGAATGAAAAAACGTTAGATAATGTAGAATCAAGCGAATTCGACCATGTAGTAGAGATTCTCAGTGGTATTTCTATTTCAAGGGCCAAGCAAGGATTTAGCCCACGCGAGACCGGCGTTTTTATCATGAGCCTGAAGGAAGCATTGCTCGAGGTTTTAGAGGAGGAAATAAAAGATGCGGCAGAGCTGTACACCACCATATTGAAGATATCACGCCTGTTCGATAATTTTTTGGTCATTGCCTTCGAAACTTTTATAAAGGGCAGAGAAGATGTAATACTTAGGCAGACCGATGAAATAACGGAAATATCTACGCCAGTTATCCGTGTTTGGGATGGCATACTGGCGTTGCCTATAATCGGTACTTTGGATAGCGCCAGGACACAGGTAGTTATGGAAAGTTTGCTGACCGAAATTGTAGAATCGGGTAGCAGCGTTGCAATATTAGATATTTCGGGCGTGCCGACGGTAGATTCGCTGGTGGCACAGCATTTATTGAAAACAGTGAGCGCAACCCGGTTGATGGGTGCAGAATGTATAATAAGCGGTATCCGCCCGGAAATTGCGCAGACTATTGTGCATTTAGGCATCGACCTGAGCGGCATAGTTACCAAGGCAAGCCTTGCAAGCGCATTGGTATTTGCTTTTGCAAAAATGAAATTAGAAGTAAGAAAAGTACAAGTAAGGTAGTTTAATGAAAATTGATTTTCGTCTATGGATAGAATTCCAATTTTAAGGATGGGGCAATTTTTGCTGGTCACCATCCAGGTTGATTTGTATGACAGGCTGGCCATCGACCTAGAGGCCGACCTGGTAAAAATGGTTAGTAAGACGGGCGCGAAAGGCATCCTGATAGATATTAGCGCGGTGAGCATAGTTGACTCCTTTATGGGCCGTATCATTGGTAACATAGGTGTTATGTCAAAGCTTTTGGATGCCGAAACAGTTGTTGTAGGTATGCAGCCCGCGGTAGCGATTACACTCGTAGAATTAGGTCTGCCATTGAAGGGGGTATTTACCGCGCTGAATGTCGAAAAAGGCATGGATCTGCTGAAATCAAAGATTCAAATAATCGAAGAAGACGACGTAGACACCCATGACGATGATAACAGCGATAATCTCCCTGAGTAAAGATATAATGGCGGTTGAACGGGAGCAGGACGTTGTACCTTTCCGTAACCGCGTAAAAGAGCAAGCTGTCAAAATACGTATGGGATTAGTGAATCAGACTAAGCTTATCACGGCGGCAAGCGAGTTGGTACGTAATATGCTACGGTACGCCGATGGCGGAAAAGTGATCATTGAGGTGGTATCAAAAGGCCGCGACAATGGTATCAGGCTTTCTTTTAAAGATGAAGGGCCGGGGATACCGGATATTGCGATGGCTTTGAAGGATGGCTTTTCAACCGGTAAAAGCTTAGGCCTTGGGCTACCAGGAGCCAGGCGCCTTGTAAACGAATTTAATATCAAAAGCGAAAAGGGAAAAGGTACGGAGGTGACAATAATTAAGTGGGCCAATGGTTAATGCTACACACACCCGCTTTATAGCTTCGGACAGGAGCTATTACGCCATCATCAAAAAGGAAGCTCACAATATAGCCGTAGCAGCAGGGTTTGACGCCAGGCGGATTGCAGAAATGGATATTGTGATAGCGGAGATGACTTCCAACCTGTATAAATATGCTAATGACGGGGAATTGTTGATAGGGCATTTTAACTATCAGCAGGAAGAATATCTTGAAATAATTTGTATTGACAATGGACCTGGTGTCAGCGAACCTGGGCGGATGCTTTCAGATGGATTTTCAACAACAAATACGCTGGGCCATGGATTGGGCAGCATAAAAAGGTTGTCGGACAGTTTTGATATTTATTCGCAAAAGGGCTGGGGAACAATAGTGCTTAGCCGGATTTATAAGGAGACCCCGAAAAAGAAGGATAGAAAGGCCACAACATTTAACGCCGTAGTGGTTGCTAAACCTGGCGAAACGGTAAGCGGGGACGGATCTTACTTTAAGAATTCTGAGAATCTGCTTAAATTTATTATAGCTGACGGGTTGGGACATGGTAAGGATGCTAATATTGCTGTTAATGAGGCAGTTGCGTCATTTAAAATTTGCCCTTACGATTCGCCCTGCGATATTATCCGTTACCTGCACCAGGACGTCAGGAAAACCAGGGGGCTGGTAGCAACAATTGTTGTGATCGATATTGAAAAAACTACAATAAGTATAGCCGGGGTTGGCAATATCTCGGCTAAATTGATAGGGCCTGTTTTATCAAAAACACATTTGGCTTATAATGGTATTATAGGACATAATATACCCAACACCATGAACGACCAGGTGCTTAGTTTTAGTGAGTATAACCAGCTTATCCTTTGTTCAGACGGTATGCGGTCGCGCTGGGATCTGTCGAAACACCCCGGTATAAACCGATGCGACCCCAGTATATTAGCCGCGGCTATTTATAAAGATTTCGGTCGTCAGACTGACGACATGTCCGCTGTCATCATTAAAATACCAAAACAATGACCATTTTAGGAACCGTTACCCTCGAAAATGAAATGGACCTGATACTGGCCTACAAAAAGGCTATCCGTATTGGGGATTTACTGGGATTATCGGTTTCTACGCAAACGGCCTTCGCTACGGCTGTTTCTGAAGTTTGCCGCGAAGTGATCGATAAATCAACTGACGGTGTTGCTTCGCTGGGTACCGAAATGGAAGATTCCAGATTTTTTCTGAATGCAAAAATAAAATTCACTGCTGATGGGTTCAACGCCGGTAACGATGGATATGAGTATGCCCGCAAATTGATCCCGAATCTTGAAACCTCCAACAACGAACAAAATGTAGAAACTGTATTAAAACTGGGCATACCACGCAGCATCAGGGTAGATAAAAGGAAAGTATTGGATGTGAGTAAGATACTCGACCAGGAGGGGCCAATAAGCGCCTATGAAGAGGTGAAAATGCGCAATGCAGACCTGCAGCAAATGAGCCTTAAAAAGGATATTGACCTGGCTGAATCAAATTACCTGAACCAGCAAAAAAATGAATTTCTTTCTGTTGCCAGTCACGAACTGAATTCTCCTCTTACAATACTGCGTTCGTATTCGCAAATAGCATTAAGGGTAGAGGGTGGGAAAAACCCTGCGTTGACAAATTACCTGAAAAAGATAGAAACTCAGACGGGTAAGATGGCACAATTGATACGACAACTGCTTGACGTATCGAAAATAGAAAATGGTAAGCTGGTTTATGATAAGCAGGACGTGGATTTATGCGAATTTATGGATGCTACTATAGAATCGCTGGTACAATTGGTGCCTGGTCATCAAATAAGTGTTGTTTGCGATGACAATTGTACCCTGGTTATCGATAGGATGAGGATAGAGCAGGTGATGAACAACCTGGTAAGTAATGCTGCAAAATATTCAGAGCCGGGAACATCTATTCGCATAAAGGGCGAAGTGGCGAATGGTATGGCCACAGTGAGGGTAGAGGATGATGGGATAGGCATGTCGGAAGATACTGTCAAAAGTATTTTTGGCAAATTCTTTAGAGATGAAGGCGTAATGAAAAAATACAGCGGTTTGGGGATGGGGCTTTATATTGCCTCACGTATAATTGCCGATCATAAAGGAACAATGAATGTAACAAGTATAGAGGGAAAGGGATCAACTGTATCTTTTTCGCTCCCTGTATCGTAAAGTTATTTTATTAAAAACCTGTTTTGAAAAAGATATTAGTAGCCGACGATCACCTGGAGATTTTAGAGGTAGTAACCGAGGTATTATCATACGAAACCTTTGATGTGCGGGGGCTTTCAAGCGGCGCCAGTGTCCTTGACACAGTTAAAAATTTTAAGCCCGACCTGGTGCTTCTTGATCTAAAACTGGGCGAGGATGATGGTTCCCAACTTTGCCGCGAAATAAAAGCGCTGCCTGGTTTCAAAAATACTCCCGTTATTATTTACTCTGCTTATGTGCCTAACAGCCCTCAACCCGAAGAATATGGCTGCGATGACATGATCACAAAACCTTTTGATATTGATGAGTTGGTTACAAAGATCAATCATCTTATTCAGCGGGCAGATTCTAAATATCAACCTGCTTAAAATTTAATTCGAAAAGCCGTTCAATTTTTCTCCTGGTTTCAATGTCGACATCCGTTGGGATAACAATTTGACGTTTAGGCTTTTTCTTTATACTCACCTGAATATTTAACTGCTCCTTTATCATCTGGATAAATAGCTCTTCTTTGTCAATGTTTGGCATGTAAGGGTGTAGATGTTTGGCATGTAATATTTATGACAAAACACTACATCTAAAAAATTAGTTTTCGAATTCTGTAGAAATTCTGAATTTTTTTCCTACCTTGTTGATCTCACAAAAAATGTGATAAGGTTTAGGTTAAATGCTCCTGCGTGCGAGACGATGGAGCATTTTATTTTTAACCCTATCTCACTTCAATTTCAAGTGCGTAGCAAGTTTCATGTTGATAAAGTCGATAAGAAAATGCGTTAGGATAATGCTCACTGGCCAATTATTTTCAATGCGATGTAGTCAACAGACCGTTTAGCATTCCTGGTTTAAGAGTTCCTTTGTTGGCAAACATCAAAATAAAATAAAGATTGCGGTTCCTTTTCAGAAACATGAGTTCCAACGGTGTTGTTATATTATCGTCATCGTGCTCTGTGGCTTTACCATAAAACTCCTCGCCGCCATCAGGTCTATATTTTATATAGAAGTTTTTAAAATCAGATGAATAATAGGCAACACTGTCATTTTTTATTATGGTATGTGTATTATTTCCAAACAGGTTTAAATATATCCGTTCGGGTTTGTCTGGTACTGCCATTTGTACATACATGCCCAAAATATCGTCATAATCCACTATGCCTCTGTAAGATCCAAAATTGTCTTTTGTGTTAGTATAGCTTTCTTTAATAATATTATTCAGGCTTGTGTTTGAATTTCGAAGAGTATCTATTTTGTAAACAACTAAGCGATAATCCTTATATGCCAATTCAGAAATTGGGTTTCTTAATTTGGTGTTAGACGTACTAACCGAAGTTGGTTTGTCGCTATCACCAAACAATTGCAAATAACTTTTTGGCGCAATTTGAGATGTAGTTTGCGGATCCATCTTTTCATACTCGTTGCTGATGTTACTTAATTTTACCATATTAAATACAACTACGCCAGTGACAGCTAATCCGGCCAGCCCTATTCCGACTATATATTTGTTCTTATAAGTGTTTAATCCCATTATCACATACACAATCCCCAGAGCAGCCCCAATAAATGGAATAAGACAAATAATTCCGATAAAATACCATGGATTGGGATTAGGTAGTTTATTCACCGGAATTTTCCGATAACTTTTTACCAATTCCAGGAATTTTTTACCGGAACCATCTTCAAACACATTGAAGGGCAGGAAGAAAATTTCATTATTCAGTGGCTTTAAAATGATGAAGCTTTCTTTGACCATAACATCTAGCTTGCCCCATGGAAGGAATTTGTTTTCCTCTTGACTATTTAATTGTATGCCGCTGTCTGAGACAGTGAAAACCCACTTCATTGGTTTATCGCCCACCTGATCCAGTTTTTTCTTCATCTGGAAATACCAGCCAACATATGGGATCGCACAAAAAAATAACATTAAGATAGCCATGAAGAACATAAAGAACTGCGGGAGATTGGCCATAGCATCTGCCATTGATCTCAAACCAAGAGCAGAAAGTATCATGGCGCCGAAAGCCAGGATAGCGATTCTTTTTGCCCAGTTTCTCTTTAAATAATATGCTCTGATAAGCGACTGATGTTCGTCTGCGGCGATGTCGACTGATATTTTCATATATATCTGCTTAACTCAAAAATGCAATAAGGTCATACAAAAAGTGGAAAATAATAAGGATCTGAATGTTCTGATATTTCCTGTAAAACGATGCACATACTACACCAAAACCAAATGTGAAAATACACTCGCCCAAGCTCCCATAGCCTAAATGTAAAAAAGAGAAAATAAGCGCTGATACTACTATCGGTAGGTATGGCGGTTTTAATAACAGATAAAGCCTGGGAAGAATATAGGCTCTCATCTGTAATTCTTCGGTAACGCCTGCGGTAATACATGTAAAAACAAGCATGGGCATATCGCCTTTTAAAACCGTCCGCCAATAGCGCAGCATGGTATAATTATCGTGGTAACCTAATCGCTGCGGTATTGTGGAAATGAACAGGCAACAGTTTCCAACAACAAATAACACGGCAATGGCAGCTATATAAAACCAGAATGTCCTCGGTTTATCTTTCCATATAAAAAACTCACGGCCCTCCACTTTTACGGCATATAAATACAATAGCGCCATAGTGATCCACATCAATACATTGGAAACCAATAAGCGAAAAAGAGGAGGTTCGCTTTTGAAGATCAGATAAGGGCCAACTACCTGCTTAAACAATACAGCAATAGCAATTCCGGCAAGTATAATAGCGTTGCTTTGCCTTTTAGCTATTTTTTCCGTTGCTAATTCTGCTTCAGCTATGTTACTGTTAAACCACATTTATTTCAATTTCAAATTAGTAGCGATATTCATGTTGATATAATCGATGAGAAAATGCGTTACGATGATTGCTTTTATATTCCGGTATTTGATGTAGTAAATACTGAATATTACGCCGATCAGAAATGTAAAAATCAGCTCGCGCAGGCTGCCATATTTATAATGCAAGGCTGCGAATAATAGTGATGACACAATAACAGCAGCAACCTCATTCTTAAACCATTGCGATAAGCGTGTAAGCAGGTATCCCCTGAAAATCAATTCCTCGGTAACGCCTGCTGTGAGCGCCAGGAAAAATATCATTGCCTGGTGTCCTGTTATTACCGCTATTATCTTTTTCATCATAACATCGTTCTCGCGCCCGCCCAATAAAACCGGGACGGCTGATACGAAGGCTGCTCCGATGCTTGATAAATAGAGCAGGAACACTGATAGCAGGAAAAAACCGATCGTATTATTCTCTTCTTTCCAAAGTAAAAGCGATTGCCGTTCTATTTTAAATGCGTAAAAAAGCAACACTACCACAATGCCCCAGTAAATAAAGCGGGAGTAAAACAACTTGTCGTAATAATTCATCTGGATATGGCTCAGCCAAAAATCAAAAAGGACGAGGAGGCCCAGCGTTAAGATTATGCCGGAGAAAAGAATGGTTTTATTGGGTTTATCGGAATTTGTGATGGTTGAGGTATTCATTATCTTATTAAGATTATGAAAATAAGCAAATTTTAGCTCATTGCAAAAAAGCGAACCTATCGCTCAAAACTTAGTATTCATAAAAACTACCTTTCTAAAGTCTAAACAAGTGAAAGGAATTTTAATTTAATTATTCACTAATTCACTAACTCAGTAATTCACTAATTTAGCGGTTAAACAATTATAGTGGATACTGCACCTGCCCTCACCAAATCACCCCGGCAAATACGTATAGCCAATGCGCTGTTTTTCTTTGTATCGGGCTTTGGTTACACCACCTGGACATCGCGTATCGTTTACATACAGCAATCGCTCCACCTTAACGAAGCATTCCTTGGCTGGGCTTTGCTTGCACTTCCGGCAGGATTAATGATCACCATGCCTATTACCGGCAGAATGTTAAGCCTGTTTAGTAGCAGCCGGATCATGCTGATAGGCGCAGTAGCTTTTAATTTGATGCTTGGCCTGCTAGGTTTTATTACCGAGTACTGGCAATTCATCGCCATATTGTTTTTCTTTGGTTCTTCGCGCAATATTCTCAACCTCAGCATCAATACCCAATCCGTTGGCGTGCAGAAGCTTTATCAGAAATCTATTATCACTACCTTCCATGGTATCTGGAGTTTGGCCGGACTTTCCGGGTCGATATTCAGCCTGATCATGGCGTCTTTTAAAGTGCCGCCAACCTGGCATTTGCTGGTGGTGAGCATCGGGCTTTGCCTGATCGCTTTCCTGGCGTGGCCCAATACGTTGCATGAAAAACCAGAGCCACAGGAACGTAAGCCCATATTTTCATTGCCCGATAAGGAACTCCTCAAATTTGCACTCATCTGCTTCTCATCAATGGCCTGCGAAAATGTAATGTACGACTGGAGCGGCATTTACATTTTTAAAGCAGTGCACGCAACCAAAATAGTTGCAACAGCAGCCTTCGTAGTTTTCATGATTGCAGTTACCACCGGGCGCTTCGCGGGAGATCATATCGTGAACCGGAAAGGTATCAAAATGGTGTTGAAATACAGCGGCGTGCTTATTGTCAGTGGCTTTGCCATTGCTATTGCGTTTCCTTATGTTGTACCCACTATTGCAGGCTACGCGCTTGTCGGGTTAGGCGTGTCGTGCATGGTGCCGCTGGTATTCAGTGTAGCCGGAAGATCGAAATCGATGAGCGGCGGTCCGGCAATCGCCGCCGTATCTACCGTAGGCTATTTAGGATTTCTTTTAGTACCGCCTTTAGTAGGCTTTGTGGCACAAGCTGCTAATCTGCGCTGGGCATTCTCGTTCATTGCGGTTTTAGGATTACTTATCGTCTGGATGACGAGTAAGATTGAAGAGTGACGGTTCGATTTTAGAATTACGAATTACGATTTTAGATTTTTAAGCAATTCACTATTCACTATTGACCATTCACCACCTCACTTCGCCGCATCGATCATCTGGTTCGGATCATAATATTGCCGCTGACTGATGATCTTGCCCTCTTTATTAAATTCATCAAACAAAACCATATCAACGGCCGCTTTCTTCCCTGTCTTCTTATTGGTCAACGAGATGATCCACCACGATTGCACCACCAGCGATCCATTATTGTACTGTAAAGCAACGGGTGGCTGCGATTCAGTCATCTTCAAATCTTTCCAATTGTTGATCACATTTTTCCAGCCGTCTTTGGCTTCGGCAAGTGTGCGATTTTTGGGCGTAGTACCTATTACATATCTACCCATGCCTATGAATTGCACTTTCTCATCATAAAACTTGGCCATTCCATCAGCATCATCTTTTTCATATAGGGCCGCAAGTTTTCGCATGGTTTCAATATCAGGATGCTTCTTATAAACAATGCCGGTTTGAGACATTTTCTGCGCAAACGCAGCATTTGAGATCAGTATAAACAAGATGAAAAGCTTTCTCATAACCTACTGGGTTTAAGTAAAATCGGCATGGCTCAATTAAATATACTAATTATTTAAAAAAACAAGCAGAAAATAATGGTGGCGTGATCGTAATGAGACAAACATTAAATGAATATAACAATTTAAAGGGCATTTAATATCTTTATTTCCTGAATCTATGAGTGATACTAACAGGAAAAACGCGGGCAGAACCAAGAAGCCGGAGGCCGGAAGTCCGAAGTCGGAACAGAAACCAAGGAGACCAAAGCGGAAAGCTTTATTGAAACCCAAAGAAGAAACTCATTCCGCAATCGACACTTCACAATCCGAACTAATACCAACGCTAATTGCCAATCCACAACCCCAAACTGAACAAATGGAAGTACATCACCACCCCGACGTAGAGAAAAAAGGCATTAAAGAGTATTTACTGGAAGGCCTGATGATATTTATAGCCGTGATGATGGGCTTTATTGCCGAGAACATCAGGGAGAATATCACGAATAGGGAGCACGCCAGAGAATTGACAGCACAATTGGTACAGGATCTGAAAGCAGATACTTCGGACCTAAATGAAGCCCTTAGTTTCCATGAACATAAAGTGGAACCTGCCTTTGATGGTTTATTTATTCTTTCTCAGCAACCATTAGCCAAAGTCGACCTGAAGCAGCTACAGAAGCAAATCATTGACTCTCATAATTTGTTCCCATTTCATCCGAACGGTGGGGCTAGTGCCGCCATTAAAAACGAGCTGCATCTCAAACAGTTTGCCGAATCGAAGATCATCAGCCTTATTGCACAGTACGAGGGCGCAGCCAAACTATCGAATACTGTGCAGGACATTTACCTGCAATACCAGCGTACTATGCTCGACCCTTTTCTGCGACAGCATTTTACCCCTGCTAACCTCCATGCAGGATTTAGCCATAAGCCATTACCCGATGCTCAAATGCGCGATCTTACACAGGCTGACCTTACACAATTGAGCGCAGATATAGCGCTGACAAAAGTGGTAAGCGCTGAATTGATAAGAAATTATAAAGGCTTGAAAGAGCGTGCCACCATACTGCTTCAATATGTGCAAAAGCAATACGATCTGGAATGACCTCAGACGCGATGCTTCGCGTCTCTACGCCGATGTTTCATATTTATCGTCCGCCATCGGCTGCTAACCGAGTTCCATCTTTCCTTAAAACGAAAAACTTTTAATTCAAAGCTATTTCCTCAATTTTGCTCCATTTTTATTTCTGCGAAGTTAAGCAATGTAACAGGGATGATACATTTTTAGTGCCGTATCTACCATAGATTAATAAAATTATAATTTTCTCATTATCAATAATTTAGGTATAAATTTAATCTACCAATTCTCACCCTAAATTAATGAGTTATGAAAAAGCAATCCTTGTACTTGTGTGCACTTTTATTCTGTACACTCTTGTTGGCCGGCAAAAGTGCCCTGGCGCAAAAAGACACTACCGTTTGGATGACATCGCTCGAATACCGTGTTCACGATGAAAGCATTTATGAAAAGAATTACCCGACCGTAAAAGCATGGTGGCTTAAGGCCGATGCCGATATCGAAATGGGCCGGATAGCCCATACTTCCGAATCTGGCCGGGTATATGGTTCGGTCTTGTTTAAGGGCGCAGATAACCTGGGTGCCTATATTGCCCGCCGTGTAAAGAACCAGGATAAATTTAATGCTGAAAATCCTGCTGTTGGAAAAGAGAACAGGGAGAATATTATCGGCCCGGTAATGCGGTCTATTTGGATGCGGGTTGATTCCATTAGCTACCAGGAACCGGGTTATAACAGGGATAGTTACCCCTTCAGGAAGATGGTATTCATATCAGTTGTGGCCGACAAGATGAAAGACTTTGAGGCCGGCATGAGAAAACAGGCGCAACTGGACGCCAGTCACGGTATCAAATATAATTCGATAGTTTTCAGGTGTACCGATGGGTACCCTGCCAATACCTATATGATAGTCTTGCCCGATAAATCGCTGCTTGATTATTACAAAAACCGCGAGGCAAGAAAGATGAAAAGAGACCAGTTTAAGAACGAATATGGTCCGCTTCATAGATTGTCAAACGATATTACTACTGTGATGCGCATTGATCATTTGACTATGGTGAAATAAAGCCCCATGCCGCTCAGTTAGAGACGCGATGCATCGCGTCTCTACTATCTATTCTTCAATCCGATAAATCCTTAAATCGTGTCTTATTTGATCTTCAACTCGAAGCTGCCTTCCACATCGTATTTAGGTGAAGTAGCTCTGGTATCTGTCGCAACAACGGTATGAAAAGTGCCTTTGGCCAGTGTGGTGTCCTGGTTATATTTTTCAATAGATATATTACCCAGCTTTTGCGGCTGTTCACTTTGGATCAATGTATACTCCAGGTTCTTCTTGGCTGTCCCCTTTAACAAAACCTGGGCGCCGGATATATTGCTGGCCACATCATCAATAGGTGCGCCTGACGAACTGATACCAAAGCTAACGGTATGGGCCTTGTTTATGGCAGTAAGACCGTAGTATTGTTCGCCATCTATATTGATGTTCACAAAAGCAATGGAGTCCTGTTCGGCGTTAAAGGTATAGGTAGAATCTTTAAGTTTAACGTTTAATGTGCCTTTGCTTGCCAGGAAATTACCGGACGCGGATGAACTGCTTGCTTTAACTGAGTCGGTTAACTGTGCGGTGGTTTGAGTTACGTTTTCATCCTTCTGGCAGGCAGTTAACACGACTGAGATCAGCGTTAAAAAACCTAAAAAAAGGATAGAAAACCTCACCATAAGCATGTCCTTTCGTGATAAAATAAATTTAGGTAAATAATTACGTTTTGCAATACCCTAAACGTCATAATAATGAAATTTAACAATTATTAACCTTTAAGTTAATTTAGCGTGGTAACCGTCAGAATATCTCACCGACATTGATAAACAGGCCGTGGGAATCCTGCCTGCCGAAGCCATAGTCAACACAGATATTTGTACGGGATACTTTATTGAGTTTGATACGCAATCCCGGACCGATTGCAGGTTGTATCGACTGCAAACGTGTACCCGGCTCAGCCGAAAAAGATTCGGCATTGAAAAATATGACGCCACCTAGCAGTCCGTCATTGGTGATGCGATAACGATATTCAGTTTCAGCATAAACCATTTGTGCGCCACGAAAGCGTCCCTGGATGTATCCGCGGCCAGCATTGGTTGAGGC
>Ga0310811_10008503_pt1 | contig 13207 bp, 13 predicted proteins | sample YCmetagenome_FD_207642 | JGI IMG/M metagenome (GOLD analysis project Ga0310811, IMG submission 207642) | Soil microbial communities from experimental microcosm in Duke University, North Carolina, United States - YC | ecosystem: Engineered > Artificial ecosystem > Soil microcosm > Unclassified ...
CATCGCAAAGGCGACGATCACATCGGGATCGCGGGCCTTGTCGATCGGCAGCGATTTGCGGAATTGCGGCGCGCCTTCGACCAACGCAGTATCGAGGCCGGTAAAGCGGACATGCTTCGCTGCGCCGGTAATGCCTGCCTTGTCGAGCAAATCCCGCAGTCGCACCCCGCGCCACATCGCATTACCCATCGCCCCATTGGCCCATTGCGCGCCAGGCACGCGCGGCTGAAACAGGCCGCGGCCATTGCCCGCGCATTGATTGACCGCGGCGACCTCGATGATGTCGCCCGCTCGCACCACCTCGGCGAGCGCGAGGCTGAGCGGCGATTTGACCGCACCATGAATGTTGAGGCGGAAGGCTTGGGCGTCGACGCTCGTCGGCATCCCGGCCCAGTGCCAGCGGACGAAGAAGCGGTCGTTGGGCGTGAACACACCGCGGTCGAACACCTCGCGTGGCGTTTCGAGCAGCGGCGGCCGGACGCGCTGGACGATCATGTCGCGCTTGCCCGCGAAATCGCGCGCGGTCGGGCGCAGGCTCGGGCCGCCAGGCAGGTGCAGGTCGGCCATCGGCCCGGCGGCGACGGGCAGGACGAGCGCGCTCGCGCCCATTCCGCCGATGACAGCACGCCGGTCGATCCGATCCATGACGCGTGGATAGGCGCGGCTTGCCGGACGGACAAGTTTGCGGCCAAGGCGAACGCGTGAGCGTCGCCCGCCTGACCCTGACCGATTTTCGATCCTATGCCGGCGCGAGCATTGCACCGGGGCCGGGATTCAACGTGCTCACCGGCGAAAACGGCGCGGGCAAGACGAATGTGCTGGAGGCCCTGTCCCTGCTCGCTCCAGGCCGAGGTTTGCGGGGCGCACCGCTCCCCGAAATGGTGCGGCGTGACGGCGAGGGCGGTTTCACCGTCGCGGCGACCCTGTCCGACGGGCCAGTGATCGGCACAGGCATCAACGCCGAGGCACGTGAACGCCGCATCGTGCGCGTCGATGGCGTCACGGCCAGCGCGGCGAGCCTCGCCGAGCGCATTTCGATCGTCTGGCTGACCCCGGCGCAGGACCGCCTGTTCACCGACAGCGCGGGTGCGCGGCGACGGTTCCTCGACCGCCTCGTCCTCGCGCTCGAACCCGGCCATGCCCGTCACACGGCGCGTTACGAGGCGGCGATGCGCCAGCGGAATCGGTTGCTGGCAGAGCGAGGCGCAGGGCGACTCCCCGATCCGGCGTGGCTCGATGCGCTCGAAGCCGCGATGGCCGAGCATGGCCACGAGATTGCGCTGGCGCGCGAGCGATTAGTGGAGGCGCTGGGAGCGGTCGAGGTGCCCGAGGACAGCTTTGCCCGCGCAGCATTTTCCCTCGATAATGGCGACGTCGGCGATCTACGCGCGTTGCGTCCGCGCGACGCAGCCGCCGCCCGGACGCTCTCAGGGCCGCATCGTCAGGATTTGCTGGTCAGTCACGCAGCCAAGCAAATGCCAGCCGCGCAAAGTTCGACGGGCGAACAAAAGGCGCTGCTCATTGGCATTGTCCTCGCGCACGCCGAGCTCGTCGCGCAGCGCACGGGACATGCGCCGGTGCTGCTGCTCGACGAAGTTGCCGCGCATCTCGACGCGCGGCGCCGTACCGCCTTGTTCGAGCGTCTGGCGGGCCGAGGGCAGGTCTGGTTGACGGGCACCGAGGCTTCGGTCTTTACCGACGCCCCGGGTGCCCGCCATTTTCACGTCGCGGATGGCGCGATTAGCGCCTGACGCGCTTCCACGCGCAGTGGCGGACGCGCTTGTGGTTTTGCCAGCGCGTGACGCAGACCTTGCGCTGAGTCCAGCCGCGATGCCAACCACGGTGCCAGCCGCTGTCGCGGTGTGTCACCGTGCGTTCGGTGACCCGGGTCGTTTCACCGCGACGTAGTCCGCCGCCCTGCGTCGTTTGCTCGACGGTGGTGGTCCTGCTGTGATCCGCCATCTGCGCTGGCGCGGCAGCTGTTGCCGCCAGTCCGAACGCTGCTGCGGCGATCAAAAATGCCTTCATCTTGGAGACTCCTTAACGGTCGATCACGTCATAACGCGGCCGCCGCACGATCGGGTCCGCGCGATGCCATTTTGCTTGGGATTCCCAGGCATCCTGCCTATATCCGATTGATGGACGAAACCCCGCAAAACACCCCCAACACTTCCGATTATGGCGCCGACAGCATCAAGGTCCTCAAAGGCCTCGACGCCGTCCGCAAACGGCCCGGCATGTACATCGGCGACACCGACGACGGCTCCGGCCTCCATCACATGGTGTTCGAGGTTTCGGACAACGCAATCGACGAGGCGCTGGCGGGGCATTGCGACCGGATTCTGATCCAGCTTAACCCCGATGGTTCGGTCAGCGTCGAGGACAATGGCCGCGGCATCCCGACCGGCATTCACGCCGAGGAAGGCGTGTCGGCCGCCGAAGTCATCATGACCCAGCTCCACGCGGGCGGGAAGTTCGAGAACACGTCGGACGACAATGCCTACAAGGTTTCGGGCGGGCTGCACGGCGTCGGCGTGTCGGTGGTCAACGCGCTTTCCGAACATCTCGACCTGACGATCTGGCGCGATGGCGAGGAGCACTACATGCGCTTCCGCCATGGCGATGCCGAAGCGCCATTGAAGGTCGTTGGTCCGGCGCCGGCGGGCAAGAAGGGTACCAAAGTCACCTTCCTGCCCTCGCCCGCGACGTTCAAGATCACCGAGTTCGATTTCGAAAAGCTTGAGCACCGCTACCGCGAATTGGCGTTCCTCAACTCCGGCGTGCGAATCGTACTGGCCGATGCGCGGCATGAGGAGCGGCAGGAAATCGAGCTGTTCTACGAAGGTGGCATTGCTGCGTTCGTCAAATATCTCGACCGCGCCAAGACGCCGTTGTTCCCCGAACCGATCGCCATTTCGGCGGTGCGTGACGGCATCGGCATTGACGTCGCGCTCGAGTGGAATGACTCGTATTACGAGAATGTCCTGCCCTTCACCAACAACATTCCGCAGCGCGACGGCGGCACGCACATGGCGGCGTTTCGCGCCGCACTGACGCGGACGCTTAACAATTATGCCGAGCGCAGCGGCATGATGAAGAAGGAAAAGGTCACGCTGTCGGGTGAGGACATGCGTGAAGGTTTGACCGCAATCGTCTCGGTCAAGCTGCCTGACCCGAAGTTCAGCTCGCAGACCAAGGACAAGCTGGTCTCGTCCGAAGTGCGTCAGCCGCTGGAAAGTCTGCTCGCCGACAAGATGGCGGAGTGGCTCGAGGAAAATCCGGCCAATGCGCGCCAGATCATCCAGAAAGTGATCGACGCTGCCGCCGCGCGCGAAGCCGCCAAGAAAGCGCGCGAGGCCAGCCGCAAATCGGTGATGGGCATCGCCTCGTTGCCCGGCAAGCTAGCCGACTGCCAGGAAAAAGACCCGGCCAAGTCGGAACTGTACCTGGTCGAGGGTGACTCGGCCGGCGGCTCTGCCAAGCAGGGCCGCGACCGCCATTTCCAGGCAATCCTGCCGCTGCGTGGTAAAATCCTCAACGTCGAGCGCGCGCGGTTCGACCGCATGTTGGGATCCAAGGAGATCGGCACGCTGATCCAGGCGATGGGCACGGGGATCGGTCGCGACGACTTCAACCTCGAAAAGCTGCGCTATCACAAGATCGTCATCATGACCGACGCCGATGTCGATGGCGCCCATATCCGCACGCTGCTGCTCACCTTCTTCTACCGCCAGATGCCCGAAATCATCCGCGCTGGGCATCTCTTCATCGCCCAGCCGCCTCTCTACAAGGCGACGCGCGGACGCAGCGAAGTCTATCTCAAGGACGACTCGGCGCTCGACGAGTATCTGGTTGAAGCGGGCGTTGCCGGGTCGCGGCTCGAAGGCGTCGGCGGCGGCACGCGGCTCGGCGCCGATCTGCGCGGACTGGTCGACCACGCGCGCAAGCTGCGCGCGCTGATGCGTTATGTGCCGCGCCGTTACGATCCGGCGATCGTCGAGGGGCTCGCGCTCAATGGTGCGCTCAATCCCGAGCTCGATATGGCAGGGCGCACGGCGGCGGTGCAGGCGGCGGCAGCATGGCTGACGCGCGCCGATCCCGAAGCGCGCTGGTCGGGCCGTGTCGCCGAGGAAGGCGGCTATCACCTCGAGCGCCTGTGGCGCGGCGTGACCGATCACCACATCATCGAATCCGCGTTTCTCGCCAGCCAGGAGGCGCGCCGCCTGCACAGCCTGATCGCCGAAGCGGTCGATGCCTATGCCGGCACCGCGCGTCTGGTGACGCAGCCGCGGACGCAGACGGCTGTGGCGTCCGAGGTCGAGGCGCCGGTCGATGCCGAGACCGAAGATACGGAAGTCGAAACCCCTGCGCAGAGTGCGAAGGGCGTCGCGGTGTCGCGTCCGAGCGAGCTGCTCGATGCGATCCTCGCTGCGGGCCGCAAGGGCCTCGCGATCCAGCGCTACAAGGGTCTTGGCGAAATGAATGCCGAGCAGTTGTGGGAAACCACGCTCGATCCAGCCAACCGTTCGATGCTCCGCGTCGAAGTCTCACAGGCGGACATGGCCGACGAGATTTTCACCCAGCTGATGGGCGACGTCGTCGAGCCGCGCCGCGAGTTCATCCAGGAAAACGCGCTCAACGTCGCGAACCTGGACGTCTGAGGCGTGGCAACGGTCGGTTTCATCGGGCTCGGGATCATGGGCGGGCGCATGGCGGGCCACCTCGCCAAAGCGGGCCACAGCCTGCAGGTCTATAATCGCGGGCGGGCCAAGGCCGAGGCGTGGGTTGCCGAGCACGGCGGCATGGTGTGCCACAGTCCCGCGGCCTGCGCCGAGGGTGCCGACGCAGTCATCACCTGCGTCGGCAATGACGACGATCTGGCCAGCGTGACGCTGGGACGCGACGGCGCGTTCCGTGCGATGAAATCGGGCAGCGTGTTTGTCGACCACACCACGGTTTCCGCCAAAATCGCGCGGCAATTGTCGGTCGAGGCCAAGGGGCTGGGGCTGATGGCGGTCGACGCGCCGGTCACCGGCGGCGAGATTGGCGCCAAGAACGGCACGCTGACGTTGATGTGCGGCGGCACTGAAAAGGCGATCGCCGCAGCGGCGCCGCTAATGGAGGCCTATTCAAGCCGCATCGTCCATATCGGGCCAGCCGGCGCGGGCCAGACGACCAAGATGTGCAATCAGGTGGCGTTTGCGGGAACGATCCAATCGCTCAGCGAAGCGTTACGCCTGGCCGAACACGCCGAACTCGATCTCGACCGCGTGTTCGAGGCGATTTCGAGTGGCGCGGCGGGCAGCTGGCAGATGACCAATCGCTGGGCGACGATGGTCAAGGACGAGTTCGATTTCGGCTTTCCGGTCGATTGGATGCGCAAGGATCTGGGCCTCGCGCTCGATGAGGCGCGCGCCAATGGGACGACGCTGCCCGTCGCGGCGCTCGTCGACCAATTCTACGCGGAAGTGCAGGCATTGGGCGGCGGGCGGCAGGACACCAGCGCGATCGTGCGCCGGCTGCCGCGCCACAAACACTCCTAGTCGCGTAGCAACTCGTTGATCGCGGTCTTGGCGCGCGTCTGCGCGTCGACGCGTTTGACGATGACGGCGCAGGCGAGGCTCGGGCCGGGTGTTCCGTCAGGAAGGGCCTTGCCCGGCAACGCGCCAGGCACGACCACCGAATAGGCCGGCACGCGGCCGACAAAGACTTCGCCCGTCGCGCGATCGACAATCTTGCTGGTCGAGGACAGGAACACGCCCATCGCCAGCACCGCGCCGCGTTCGACGTGAACACCTTCGACGACTTCGGAACGCGCACCGATGAAGCAATCGTCCTCGATCACCACCGGATTGGCCTGGAGCGGTTCGAGTACGCCGCCGATGCCGACACCGCCCGAGAGATGAACATTGGCGCCGATCTGTGCGCAGCTGCCCACCGTGGCCCAAGTGTCGACCATCGTTCCGTCGCCGACATAGGCCCCGATGTTCACGAAGCTGGGCATCAGTACGACGTTGCGGCCGATATGCGCGCCGTGGCGGACGATGCACCCGGGAACGGCGCGGAAAGCGGCTTCGCGGAAGCGATTTTCGCCCCAATCAGCAAATTTCGACGGCACCTTGTCCCACCAGTTCGCGCCGCCGGGGCCGGGCATGATCGCGTTGTCGTTGAGGCGGAAGCTGAGCAACACGGCCTTTTTCAGCCATTGATTGACCTGCCAGCCGCTATCCGTCGGCTCGGCAACCCGCGCCTGTCCGCTGTCGAGGAGCGCGAGCGCTTCGTTCACGGCATCGCGCACGTCCCCCGTCGTCGCGGTTGAAATGCCATCGCGCGCCTCCCAGGCGGCGTCGATCGTCGCTGCGAGCGTCATGAATCCTCCAAAACCGTATCGAGCCAATCGGCCAGATCTTCGATGCGCAGATCGACATAGCTGGGGCAAGAGGCGGTGACGGGTTCCTTGGACGCCTGTTCGCTGCCATTGTCGAGCCACACCGTTGTCATGCCGAGCGCTTTGGCGGGCGCCAGATTGCGCGCCATGTCGTCGACGAACAGCGCGGACGTGGGATCGACGGCCCAGTGGGCGCACAGCCCGGCATAGGCCGAGGCATCGGGCTTGGGGAGCAACCCCATCGCGTGAATGTCGTGAACGCCTTCGAAACTCGCGCCAAGGCCGAGCCGGTCAAGCACGCGGCCGGCATAGACAGCATCACCGTTGGTGAAGACCAGCTTGCGCCCCGGCAGCGCGGCGATTTGCGCGACGAGGCGGCTGTCCTCGACGATGCGATCGAGCGCGATGTCGTGGACATCGTCCAGAAATTCATGGGCGTCGACATCGTGCAGATCCATCAGCCCGCGCATCGTCGTGCCGTGCTCGGCAAAATAAGCCTTTTGCACCTGCCGCGCTTCGGCAGGCGGCAGGTCGAGCAAGCGCGACACATAAGCGGTCATCCGTGCATCGATCAGCGCGAACAAATTGGTCTGGGCGGGATAGAGCGTGTTATCGAGATCGAAAATCCACGCGTCGATATGGGCCAGGCCGGGGGTCATCGCGTAGCTCCATGGACGGGCGGCGCGGTTTCGTTAAGCTGGCCTCAACTAAAAAGTTTCTAATTCCTTGATCGAACAAGGGAATTTAGGGCGGAATGTCGATTCGCAAGACCATCCTGGCGGGCGGAACGCTGCCGCTGGTGCTGCTCTCGGGCTGCGGTGGAGGGGGTGGCGGCACGCCAATTGCCTCGACGCCGACTCCCCCGCCAGCGCCGGTCCCCGTCCCGACCCCGACGCCCGTGCCAGTTCCCACACCGACCCCGGCGGGGTTCGACACCGCCGAATATCGCCGTTCCAACGCGGCCGTGCAGGCACAGGCGCTGAGCGCTTACAACGCGGGGGCGACGGGCAGCGGCGTTATCGCGGGAGTAATCGACAGCGGCATTATGGCGTCCAACATCGGCGAATTTCCGCGCATCGACGGCAATTCGACGGACCTGGCCGGCAGTCGCGGCTATTTCCAGGACAGCGCCAAGGGCGATCACGGCACGATCGTCGCGGACGTGCTGCTCGGCGCGAAAAACGATTTTGGGATCCACGGGGTCGCGCCGAACGCGTCGTTGCTCGTGCTGCGAACCGATACGCCCGACAGTTGCGCGGGCCTCACCTCGGACGGCGATTGCACGCATAACGACAATGCGATTGCCGCGGGGCTGGATGTGGCGCGGCGCGCCGGCGCGAAAGTGGTCAACGTCTCGCTCGGCGGGGCGCCGCCGAACTCGACGCTGCGAACGGCAATCGACCGTGCGACTGCGGCTGGGGTCATTATCGTCATTTCGGCCGGGAACGATGGCGGTGCGCAGCCCGACCCCTTGTCTCAGATCGCCGCCGACCCCGTTTCGCGCGGTTTGGTGCTGATCGCCGGATCGGTTGACGCGAACAACAGTATCTCAAGCTTTTCGGGCCGTGCCGGCGACTACGCGCCCTACTATTTGACCGCGCTGGGCGAAGCGGTGCGTTACGTCGATGGCGGCGGCAAATCTTATGGAGCGACCGGCACGAGCTTTTCCGCGCCGGTGATATCGGGCGCAGTCGCGCTATTGGCTCAGGCGTTCCCCAACCTGACGCCCGCGCAGATCATTGACCTGTTGCTGCGTACCTCAACCGATTTGGGAGCGACCGGCAGCGACGCGATTTATGGGCGCGGCGAACTGAATCTAGCGCGCGCCTTCGCGCCGGTGGGATCGACCTCGCTCAGCGTCACGGCGGCGGCGGTGTCGCTGAGCGACAATGCCACGCTGTCCGGCGCGATGGGTGATGCCGGCAACCAGACCGGGTTGGGCGCGCGGATCAGGGACGATTACGCCCGCGAATTCGCGGTCGATCTGGCCGGGACGATCGGCCGCGCGCCGATTTCGACCAAGCTGGCCGCAGGTCTCGCCAGCGTGCCGCACCAGACCGGGATCACTGCGGGCAACACCACGGTCGCGCTGGCGCTCGATGCGCGGCGGCCGCCCGATAGGCTGACGCTGAGCCAGGCCGATTACGGTCAGGCGCGCGCGCTCGCCGGGCTGGTCGCGACACGGATCGGGAAGACCGAGCTGGCGATGGGCTTTGCGCGTGGGGGCGAAGCGTTGCTTGGCGCGGCTCGCAGCCGGGCGGCGTTCCTTGTTGCCGATAATGCCGATGGCGCTGCGTCCCTGGCGCGCGCGCCCAAGGCGGCGTTTGCTGTGCGGCGGAGCGTCGGCGGCGTCGGGCTGACGGGGAGCATGGAGACCGGCGAACTGCGCTTGTGGGAGACGCCGGGTCAGGACCGATTGCGCGGCACATGGCGGCAGCAGCGTTATAATGCGGTGCGACTGGGCGCCGACAAGCGGTTCGGACCGCTCTCGCTCAACCTCACGGTGACGCGCATGGACGAGCGCGACTCGGTGCTCGGCGGGCGCTTTTCGGCCGCGCTGGGCGGCAACGGCGCGACCAGCACCTTCGCCGACGCGTCTGCGGTGCTGACGCCGCTGGAACATTGGCAATTCGGTGCAGCGGTGCGGCGTGGCTGGACGCAGGTGCCTTGGGGCGCGAAGCCTCGAGCGTCGCGACGCGGGCTCTGGCGTTCGACGTGACGCGTGACGCGGTGCTCGGCGGATCGATGAGCCTGCGTTGGGCGCAGCCGCTGCGGGTGACGTCGGGCGGCTTGAGCCTGACAGGCCTCGGCGATGCGACGTTCCTGTCGCTCAGTCCACAAGGGCATGAGACCGACCTGGAGATGGCCTATGCCCGCCCGCTGCGGCGCGGGCTGCTAAGCTTCAACGCTTATCGCCGCGTGCAGCCGGGGAATTACCTCAGCGCACCGGATGACAATGGCGCGGCGCTACGCTGGTCGGTCGGCTTCTAGGGGACCTAGACCGTAAAGCTTTCCCCGCAGCCGCAGGCGCCCTTGGCATTGGGGTTGTTGAACACGAAGCCGGCGGTGAAATCGTCCTCGACCCAGTCCATCGTGCTGCCGATCAGGTACAGCAGCGAGCCGCCATCGACGAACAATGTGCCGCCGGGCGTGTCGATGCGCTCGTCCATCGCATTGGCTTCGGTGACGTAATCGACCGAATAAGCGAGGCCCGAACAACCGCGGCGCGGCGTCGAGAGCTTGACCCCCACCGCATCGGCGGGTGCCTTGCCCATCAGTTCGGCGATGCGCGCATGGGCTGACGGGGTCAGGGTCAGCGCGGCAGGACGCGGGCGGGCGATCGTGGCCATCAGAGCATTCCCAGTTCGAGGCGGGCTTCATCCGACATCTTCGATGGGTCCCACGGCGGATCCCAGACGAGATTGACATCGACGATGCCGACGCCCGGCACCGCACCGACGCGGATTTCGACTTCGGCCGGCATGGTTTCGGCGACGGGACAATGCGGCGTGGTCAGCGTCATGTTGACCGTGACGTGCCCCTGATCGATCTCGACGCCGTAGATCAGGCCGAGTTCATAGATGTTCACCGGGATTTCGGGATCGAAAATGTCCTTGAGCGCGGCGATCACGGCTTCGTACAATTCGCCGCCCGGCTCGTCGCCCGACAGTTCGGGTGTCTTCGCCTTGAGGAAGCCGTCGAGATAGTCGACGCGGCGCTGCGTGCTTTCGTCGAGGCGCGCGTCGCCATCGACCCGCGCCCGGGGCGGCGTTTCGACTGACGTGACTTCCTCGTACTTCATCCGAACAATTTCCGTACCCGTTCCAGCCCCGCAACCAGCGCGGCGATATCGTCCGGGCCGCTGTACACGCCAAAGCTGGCGCGGCACACCGAATCCGCTTGCAGCCACTCCATCAGCGGCTGCGCGCACAGGTGTCCGGCGCGGATCGCGACCCGGCCTTCGTCCAAGATAGTGCCGACATCGTGTCCGTGCACCCCCTCGACGTTGAACGCGACGATGCCGAGGGCATCTTCCGGGCCGTAAAGGCGGACCGAGTTCATCGAACGAAGCGCGTCGCGCGCCTGTCTGGTCAGGTCGCGTTCGTGCGCTTCGATGGCATCGATGCCGATGCTTTCGACATAATCGATGGCGGCCGCGAGGCCGAGCGCGCCGGTGATATGCGGGGTCCCCGCCTCGAACCGCGCGGGGGGCGGCGCATAGGTCGTGCCGGCAAAGCTGACCTTGTCGATCATCGCACCGCCGCCTTGGAGCGGCGGCATCGCTGCGAGCAGTTCGGCGCGGCCCCACAGCGCGCCGATCCCGGTCGGGCCGTAGAGCTTGTGGCCGGAAAAGGCGTAAAAATCGGCGCTAAGTTGACTTACGTTGACTCGGGTGCGTGGCACCGCCTGGCAGCCGTCGAGCAGCAGTTTGGCGCCGACGGCGTGCGCCAGATCGGCGGCGCGGCGGCAATCGAGCACGCTGCCGAGCACGTTCGAGATATGGGCAAAAGCGACCATGCTGTGCTCGGGCGTCAGCATCGCCTGCGCCGCGTCGAGATCGATCCGGCCGTCGGGCGTCAGCGGGCAGACATCGACCTGCCAGCCGGCGAGTTGCCACGGGACGATGTCGGAGTGATGCTCGAGCTGCGAGACCAGGACCCGGCGCTTGTCGGGGTATTGGTGGGCGACGAGGTTGATCGACTCGGTCGCGCCGCGGGTGAAGACCAGTTCGTTGGGATCGGTCGCGCCGATGAAGCGCGCGATCTTATGCCGCGCGGCTTCATAGGCCGCCGTCATGTCCGCCGAGCGGGCGTAGACCCCGCGATGCACCGTGGCGTAGCGCTCGCCATAGTCGCGGGTCATCGCGTCGATCACCGCCTGCGGCTTTTGCGCCGTCGCGGCAGTATCGAGATAATGCCAGCCGGGTTCGATGCCCGGGAAATCGGCACGGTGATCGAGCGGTGCGGACGCCGGAAGTACAGGAAGTTCACGACCCGGTGCGTCAACTTTCGCTCCCGCAGCCAATTCGGCTGCCGGATTTTGTTGCAGGATAGAGGCGCTGGACGCGGTCATGCTCAGCTAAATGCCTGAAGGCCGTCGGTGTAGGACAGCATTATTTTATGTGACGGCGGCGAGCGCAGCTTGGGCCGCGTCAATCAGCGTCTGATCATCGCCCAAGGCTTCGGCGACGAAAGCCTGGAGGAGGAGGCGCTTGGCTTCCGCCGGCGGGATGCCGCGCGACTGAAGATAGAACAGCGCCTGCGCGTCCAGCTCGCCGATCGCGCAGCCATGCGCGCACTTCACATCGTCGGCGAAGATTTCGAGTTCGGGCTTGGCATTGGCGGTCGCCGTGCGGTCGAGCAGCATCGCGCGCACCGATTGCTGGCCGTCGGTGCCATCGGCGCCGCGCGAGACGGCGACCTTGCCGAGATAGCTGCCCGTCGCATGCCCGGCGAGCACGCTGCGGACGGTCTGGCGGCTCGTCGCGTTGGGGTGCGCGTGGCGGACGGTAGTGACGATTTCGAGCGTCGCATCGCCGCCGCCGACCTGCACCGCGCCGAGTTCGAAATGCGCGCCTTCGCGGAGTGTCACGTCGATCGCGACACGGCCATAACGCGTGGCCCGATTCACAAGGTTCACATGTGCCTGCGCGTTCTCATGCAGTTCGATGTCGAAGCTGTGGACCTCGTTGGCGCCATCGATGATCAGCGACCGGGTGAACGGCGCGGCGGCGGTGACTTCGATGCGCATGGGCGCGGCCACGGGCCACAATTCAGCGAGCGCGGCGTGATCGCTGTAGCGATACGCCTCGTCGCGGGCGGTGGGTAGCGACGCCATCAGGCTGCCTGTTCGGGACAGCGCTTGAGCCGCACCGGGGGCTGGCCGGGTGCGCCGGTCAGCGTCATCGACTTGCCGTCGTCCGACAGCTGATAGCGGTTGGCGACGTCATAGCCGCCGGTGTTATCGGTGACGTGCGCCAGCGCCTCGACCGAGCCGTCGGGCTGTTCCTCGAGCCGGGTCAGCGGGGCGTCGGCACCGTAGAAATTGATGCGGTCCGCGCCGACGATCAGCCGCTGGTCGGTCTGGCTGCCGCAGGTCGCGAGGTCGAGCGACCATTCGCCCTGATATTTGGCGGCGATCAGCACTTTGGGCACGGCCGGCTTGGCGGCGGCTTCCGCGGGCTTTGGCGCGGGCTGTTCGGATCGCTGCTGGCACGCGGCGAGCGCGAGCAGCGCGAGGGGGACGTAGCGCATCATGCCGCGATCTCGCGATAGCCATCGCGTTCGAGTTCGTGCGCCAGTTCGGGGCCGCCCGAACGCACGATCCGCCCGCCCGCGAGGACGTGGACGAAATCGGGCTGCACGTAATCGAGCAGGCGCTGGTAGTGGGTGATCAGCAGCACCGCCTTGTCGGGCTTGCGCATGATGCGGTTGATGCCGTCACCGACGACGCGCAGCGCGTCGATGTCGAGGCCGCTGTCCGTCTCGTCGAGGATCGCCAGCTTCGGGTCGATGATCCCCATCTGGACCATCTCGTTGCGCTTCTTCTCGCCGCCCGAAAAACCGACATTGACCGGGCGCTTGAGCATGTCCTGCGGCAGCGACAGCGCGTCCGCCTGCGCGCGGGCGAGCTTGAGGAAGTCGGCGCCGGACAGCGGCGCTTCGCCGCGGCCCTTGCGCTGGGCGTTGAGGCTCTCGCGGAGGAAGTGGACGTTCGACACGCCGGGGATTTCAACCGGATATTGGAAACCGAGGAACAGGCCGGCTGCGGCGCGCTCGTGCGGTTCCATTTCGAGCAGATCAGCGCCGTCGAAGGTCA
>Ga0310811_10008504_pt1 | contig 13205 bp, 13 predicted proteins | sample YCmetagenome_FD_207642 | JGI IMG/M metagenome (GOLD analysis project Ga0310811, IMG submission 207642) | Soil microbial communities from experimental microcosm in Duke University, North Carolina, United States - YC | ecosystem: Engineered > Artificial ecosystem > Soil microcosm > Unclassified ...
ACTTCGATCACGGTGAGATCCATACCTCGTCCGTGAGCCCACTCGAGCAGATTGACGATCTCATCTTCGTTTACGCCCTTCAGGGCGACCGCATTGATCTTGATTTCGAGACCTTGGGCTTGTGCCGAGTCGATACCAGCCATGACATTCTCAAGATCGCCCCAACGTGTGATGGCGCGAAATTTATCAGCATTGAGCGTGTCGAGCGAAACATTGATCCGTCTGACGCCATTTGCTTTCAGCTCTGCAGCATATTTCTGCAGCTGCGAACCATTGGTGGTCAGCGTCAATTCCTTGAGCGCGCCGCTCGCAAGGTGGCGAGAGAGGGAGGACACCAACGTTATGATGCCACGGCGGACAAGCGGTTCCCCGCCGGTCAGGCGCAACTTGTTGACGCCTTTTGCCACGAATGCGCTGCAGAGCCGATCCAGTTCCTCAAGACTGAGAAGATCTGCCTTCGGCAGGAATGTCATGTGCTCCGACATGCAGTAGACGCAGCGAAAGTCACAACGGTCGGTCACCGAGACCCGCAGGTAAGTGATGGCGCGCTGGAACGGGTCGACCAACTGCGGCGGACCGGACTCTCCGCGGTCAAACTCGATAACTGATGTGTCGTTCGCCAACGTCATGGTCTCTACGCAATATGTTTGCAGCCGCTACGCCACGATATAGGAAGTCTGGCCGATATTGGCCATGCCGTCCAGGAATCGCTGCCACTATGATCGCCCGCGGTCGGGCCATCAATTCAGGATATTCGGCCGGCTATTGCCGGACGGGCGGGGCGCTTGTCGGCCAGGGTGACGCGGGTTGCGCCGGCGCTGCCGTCATGGGTGCAGGAGGTGGCGCAGCTGCTGCGGCCGGTCTTTTCGTTGCAGGTTTCTTAGCAGGCGGCTTTTTGGCGGCAGGTCGAGGCTGCTGCGCAGCGGGCGTGAGCTCTACGACGACCGGGTTGGGGCCAAAACGGGGAGGTTCCCCCGTCGCTTGGATCATTTCCAGTTTTTCAGATTCAGGCGCGTAGCCGTTTAGTGTGAACGTCACGGTGAGAGGCGATTCGACTGGCAAGGCAAGCGAGCAGGGCGTACGGCACGTCTGACCGTTGGACGTTTTGGCTTCGGCGCCCGGCGGCTCCGACTCGAAGCTGACCGTGTCCAGCATGGGACCGGATTTCATCGAGCCAAAGCTCATCCAATCAGGTGAGGAAGAACATGCCGCGAGTGCAAGGGCACCGCCGGCAATTACAAGAACTCGGTACATCATATTAACCGTCCCACTCGAGCGACTTGAGCCCGCTCGCCCCCCGCAAGGATAGGGGCGCACCCATGCAGGTGCAACATGATTGCGCCCGGTTGACCCTACCACATCTACCATATTTCGGTACCAGCTTCAGAATGCGGACGAAATCGCGGCGACCGACTGCGGCAACTCTGAAAAATGACCGATAATTCGGTCCGGATCAAATTCCGCAATAGGCCGCTCGTTGTAGCCAAAATCGACGGCGATAACTGGAACGCCTGCCGCGCGCGCCGTGCGAATGTCGGTGGCTGAATCACCGATCATGATGGCGGTTTCCAGCCTTCCGCTGGCCGCGCTTATCGTCCGTTGCAAGATCTCCGGGTCAGGCTTTTGCATGCCGAAGGTGTCCTGGCCGCAGATCGCAACAAAACGGTCGGCGAGCCCTAATTTGCCGAGCAGTCGAACGGACAGTGCTTCGAGCTTGTTAGTGCAGACGGCGAAACGGAAGCCGCGTACGGCGAGAAGGTCAAGGGCTTCTGTAAGGCCCGGAAAGGGAAGGGATCGATCAGTGAGATGTTCGGAATAATGCGCGATAAAATCCTTGAACAGTTGCTCAAGCTTATTTGGCGAAAGAGCGCGACCTCGGGCATTGAAGCCGCGCGCGATCATCATCCGGGCGCCTCCGCCAACAAAATTCCGTGCATCCTCGTAGGGCAACGGCGCGAACCCTTCCTGCGCGAGAATCACATTCAGCGTATCGACCAGGTCAGGTGCCGTATCGACAAGCGTGCCATCGAGGTCAAATACAATGGTGGGCGCGGGCATGGAAGGATCGCTAGCTTTCGTTCAGTTTCCTTACAGGGCCAATTTACCCTTTAGCTGTTACGCCAATTTTCGGCTATTCATATCGAAGGATCGGAGCTAGAGCCTAGAGCATGCTGATGAACACTGATGCCTTCAAGCGCAACGCTGCAGCCCGCGCAGTGGAATTTGTACGTCCGGGCATGCGGCTCGGGCTGGGCACTGGCTCGACCGCGAAGCATTTTGTCGAACTGGTCGGCGAGCGTGTCCGCGCCGGCCTTGACGTCATCGCAGTGCCCACGTCGGAAGCGACGATGGCCGATGCAAAACGTTGCGGCATTGCTCTGACTACACTCGACGACACACCCCAGCTCGATTTAACGGTGGACGGAGCCGATGAAATTGCGCCGGACCTTTCCTTGATCAAAGGGGGCGGCGGTGCCTTGCTGCGGGAGAAGATCGTTGCCGCAGCTTCGGCCCGCATGATCGTTATCGCCGACGAAAGCAAATATGTCGACGCGCTTGGCCGATTTCCGCTGCCGATCGAGGTCGTTGCGTTTGGTGTCGCGGCCATACAACGATCTATCGAGGCGGCGATAAAGCGCGTCCAGAAGGTCGGCTCGCTGGTTATACGACAGGCCAAGAATGGCCACCCTTTTGTCACTGACGGCGGCCACTGGATTATCGACGCAGGACTTGGACGGATTGACGACCCCGCGGCTTTGGCGCATGCGCTTGCGGAAGTACCTGGGGTGGTTGAACACGGTCTCTTTATAGGTCTTGCACAAACGGCCATTATTGGCGGCCCGAAAGGTGTGAGGGTGGTCGAAAAGTCATGATTATCGAGCCAGATGGAGTATCAAAGATGAGTGTCGCAATGGCCATCAAGAGCGCCGCACGCTGGGTCGCGCTGGGCCTGACCCTGATGACCTTTAGCCCGCTGGCCAATGCCCAGCAGCCAACGCCGGCCGCTTTGGCGACCGCCAAGGAATTGATCACGGTTACTGGGGCGACAACGCTTTTCAATCCGCTCATTGCGGGTGTGGTTGAGCAGGCAAAGAACCTCTATTTGCAGCAAAACCCGGGCTTGGCCAAAGACCTCAACGTGATCGCCACGCAGGTGCGCGCAGATCTACAGCCACGCCTCAGTGAACTGACTGACGAAGTGGCACGCCAATATGCAACCAGCTTCACCGAGCAGGAACTGAAAGATATCCTTGCGTTCTACAAGACAACCGCCGGCAAGAAGCTTCTTGCGACGCAGCCGACGATTGTCGACTCCAGCATGAAGTTCGCGCAAGACTGGGCCAACAAACTTTCCGATCAGGTGGTCGCGAAGATGCGTGATGAATTGAAAAAGCGAGGCCACGCACTCTGACAAATCATCACCGGTGATCGCTCACGGCAATCCCGGTTAGTGGTGGCGACGATTGATGGCCGATCACGACGTCGATCTCTTTGTAATTGGAGCTGGATCCGGAGGCGTGCGTGCGGCGCGCATCGCAGCCAGTCATGGCGCCCGCGTGATGGCCGCCGAGGAATATCGGGTCGGCGGGACATGTGTGATCCGCGGTTGCGTCCCGAAAAAGCTCCTTGTCTACGCGTCGCGATTTTCTCACGAATTTGAAGATGCAGCAGGATACGGCTGGACGGTGCCGGATCCAACATTTCATTGGCCCACGCTGATTGCCAACAAAGACAGCGAGATTGCGCGGCTGGAAGCGGCATATACCGCCAGCCTCGAGCGCAACAATGTCGTTTTGGTGAAAACCCGTGCCGGCCTCGATGACGCGCATACTGTTCGCCTCGCGACCGGCGCTAGCGTTCGGGCGAAAACGATTCTGATTTCAACCGGGGCTCGGCCGCATATGGGGCCGAAGATTCCGGGTCTCGAGCACGCGATCTCGTCGAACGAAGCCTTTCATTTGTCCGAACTTCCGCGACGCATTGTGGTACAGGGCGGTGGATATATTGCCGTCGAATTCGCTTGCATTTTTGCCGGGCTTGGCAGCGAGGTCACCCTTGTCTATCGCGGCGAGAACATTCTCCGTGGATTCGATGACGATGTACGAGAGCACCTGCGCAATGAAATGCAAAGTCGCGGTATCACGGTGACGTGCGGCCACACCGTCACCGAGATTCAGAAGGTTGGCGGAGAATTTGTCACGCGGCTCTCCGACAAGAGCACGATCAAATCAGACAAGGTCATGTTTGCGATTGGCCGTCATCCGAATGTAAGCGGCTTCGGGCTAGAGCGTCTAGGAATTAAGATCTCTAGCCACGGCGGCATTGAAGTCGACGAATTCTCGCGGACTTCTGTTGCCAATATCTATGCAGTTGGCGACGTTACAAACCGCGTCAATCTTACCCCCGTGGCAATCCGCGAAGGTCACGCTTTCGCTGATACGGTATTCGGCGGCAAGCCGACGCCGGTCGATCACACCAACGTGCCGACTGCGGTTTTCTCCGAGCCCGAGATAGGCGTCGTTGGACTGACGGAGACGCAGGCACGCGAACGCTTGGCCAAGCTCGATGTTTACAAGACTATATTTCGTCCAATGAAGGCGACGCTTTCAGGCCGCAACACACGCATATTCATGAAATTGCTGGTGGATGGCACGACCGATCGCGTTGTCGGGTGCCATATTGTCGGGCCGGATGCGGGCGAACTGATCCAGGTTGTCGGAGTTGCCCTGAAGGCGGGCGCGACCAAGGCAGACTTCGATGCCACTATGGCAGTGCATCCGACTGCGGCCGAAGAACTTGTCACCATGCGCGAAAAAGCCATGAGCTACGGGCAGCGCGCGGCTGAATAGCGTTTAAATAACCGAATTCTGCGGAAAAACTGGCCACTTGAGGGCGCCCTCGTGTATAAGGCCGCCCAAATCCTGGAGTAGTGCGTGATGGCGGATCGTTGGACGCCCGACAGCTGGCGCAAGAAACCAATTCAGCAGGTGCCGGACTATCCGGACCAGCAGGCTTTGGCCGACGTCGAAAAGCAGCTGGCGACATTCCCGCCGCTGGTTTTTGCCGGCGAGGCGCGAAACCTGAAGAAGCAGTTGGCCCGGGTCGCCAACGGCCAGGCTTTCCTGTTGCAGGGCGGCGACTGCGCGGAAAGCTTTGCCGAGCATGGCGCCAACAATATCCGCGACTTTTTCCGGATGTTTCTGCAGATGGCGGTCGTGTTGACGTATGCGGCCGCTTCGCCAGTCGTGAAAGTTGGTCGTATCGCCGGGCAGTTTGCCAAGCCGCGTTCCTCTCCGACCGAGAAGCGCGACGGCAAGGAATTGCCGAGCTATCGCGGCGACATCATCAACGACTACGCCTTCACAGAGCAGGCCCGACGACCGGATCCGCGCCGGCAGATCGAGGCCTATCGGCAATCGGCCGCCACGCTGAATTTGCTGCGCGCCTTTGCGCAAGGCGGTTACGCCAATCTCGCAAGCGTGCGCCAGTGGATGCTCGGGTTCGTAAAAGACAGCCCACAATCGCGGCGTTATGTCGAGTTGTCGGATCGGATATCGGAAGCGCTTGGCTTCATGCAGGCCTGCGGGCTTGATCTCGAAAGCCATCCTGAATTGCGGACGACCGATTTCTACACGAGCCACGAAGCCCTGCTTTTGGGATTTGAGGAAGCACTCACGCGCGTCGATTCAACGACTGGCGATTGGTACGCAACGTCAGGCCATATGATTTGGATTGGCGATCGGACACGTCAGCATGACCATGCGCATATCGAATACGCGCGCGGAATTAAAAATCCGATCGGATTGAAATGCGGTCCGTCACTGAAGTCCGACGGCCTTCTGCGATTGATCGATATCCTCAATCCCGACAACGAACCTGGCCGGCTGACGCTGATCGGCCGCTTCGGTGCCGAAAAAGTCGGTGATCTCCTGCCGCCGCTCATCCGCGCGGTCAAACGTGAAGGACGGGTCGTTTTGTGGTCCTGCGATCCGATGCATGGAAACACGATTACGTCTGCTACCGGGTATAAGACACGTCCTTTCGACTTGATCCTCAACGAGGTCCGCGGATTTTTCGAGGTGCATCAAGCCGAGGGTAGTTACGCCGGTGGCGTCCACCTCGAGATGACTGGCCAGAATGTGACTGAATGCACGGGCGGGGCTCGTGCCATCACGGAAGCCGATCTCAACGACCGCTACCACACGGTCTGCGATCCGCGCCTTAACGCAGAGCAGGCTATTGATCTCGCCTTTTTGCTTGCCGAGTTGCTCAAGAAGGAACGGTCGGCGCAAACCGAGTTTGTCTCAGCGGCTGCACGGCTTTGATTTGATGACCCGGATGCAATAGCCGCGTCATTGAACAATGGCGCGGCTTGTTCAGAACCCGTAAAGGTAAATGGACCCCGCTTATTCGTTCTTTAAGGACGCGGGTAGTTTCTGAATACGCTCGCTAAAATTGTAACCAGTGCGAAAACTATTGGCCTGAAAACTTGCTCCCGACGATGGCGGGTCGGGGGCATCATGTTCAAAGAAAAAATACTGCGACTGTTGCTCAGTTTGGCGTGGCTTGGTGCCGCGACCGGCACGTCCGCTGCCGGCAACGCATTCATCATCGAGAAAGATCCGACTGAATTCACATCGTCATTCGCGCTTCGATACTGGTATGGTTTCGGTAGCACCAGCAAAGATCTTTATGGCTTCACGCGCGACGAGCTCGTTTCTCGCCTTAGCTACACAGGCATGCACTCGCACTCGCTGGAAATTTTTAGCCGCGTCGATCACACGAGTACCGGGCTGTTCTGGAAAGGATACGCCGGCGGAGGGTTGCTCACGGGCGGCAAATTGCAGGATGAGGATTTCCCGCCGTTTATCATGCCCTATTCGAGCACGAACAGCACGTTGCAAAATCAATCGCTCGGCTACATCAGCGTCGATTTCGGCGGAGCCCTGCTGCGCGGCCCGGATTTCCGCATTGATGGATTCGTCGGCTATCACTATCTGCACCAGCGCATGAAGGGCTTTGGCTGTCAGCAGACCGCGAGCAATCCCTTTATTTGCGCCGGCGGGATTCCGGACAGCGTGGCGGTGATCGTCGAGGATGATACCTGGCAGGGCGTGCGGCTCGGCATAAATGCAGACCTGCCATTGGCGGACCGGTGGCGTCTTAATTTGGAAGGCGCATATCTGCCTTACGTTTGGTTTTCCGGCACCGACAACCATCTGTTACGTCCGGATTTGCCGCTGCCGATTGTCGAAGACGGACACAGCTGGGGCTACCAGTTGGAGGCATTGCTCTCGTACAAATGGGACGATGCCGTCAGTGTTGGAATCGGCGGCCGTTACTGGCATTTGGAAAGCAAGGGAGACGCGCATTTCGAGCAGATCGGTGGCGTGAGGCAGCCCCTGGACTTTAAAGCCGATATCTATGGGGTTTTCGTCCAGGGCAGTTACCGTTTCGGGCCGATCTGATCACCGAGCTATGCCGGTCGGCCATGCGGGGAACCCCATTGCCGGGCTGGATGCCAAGGCGCTAGATGATTCCAATGAGCGCTCGACCTGCTGAAAAGCTTTCAATCGCCGTTGCGCAGCTCAATTCGACGGTTGGCGATATTGGTGGCAACCTCGAAAAAGTTCGTACGGCCCGCGCGACCGCGGCTGCCCAAGGCGCCGATATCGTCGTCTTCCCCGAGCTGTTCATCGCGGGCTATCCGCCGGAGGACCTGGTGCTCAAGCCGGCATTTCAAGCTGGCTGCCGATCGGCCATTGAAGCGCTCGCGCACGAAACGTCTGCGGACGGTCCGGCCTTGCTCGTCGGCACGCCTTGGCTGGATGCCGGCAAGCTGTACAACGCTGTTGCTCTTCTCGAGGGCGGCGCAATTACCGCCCTGCGCTACAAGGTCGATCTGCCGAACTATGGCGTGTTCGATGAAAAGCGCGTGTTCGCGCCAGGACCGATGCCTGGCCCCGTGAACTTTCGCGGCGTGCGCCTCGGGGTTCCAATTTGCGAGGATATCTGGGGCACGGAAGTTGTCGAATGTCTCGCAGAAACCGGTGCGGAAATACTCGTAGTACCCAATGGTTCTCCGTACTGGAGACAGAAAGGCGACGTGCGGATCAACATCGCAGTCGCGCGGGTGACCGAGCAGGGGCTTCCCACGATCTATGTCAACCAGGTCGGTGGTCAGGATGAGCTAGTATTTGATGGAGTTTCGTTCGGCCTGCACGCGGATTGCTCGCTTGCATTTCAGTTCGCGGCATTTCGGGAAACGATTACAACCACACATTGGGTCCGTCAGGGCGGCGCATGGCGGTGTGAAAATGGCCCCCAGGTAGCAAGTGTCGAAGCGGACCTCGCCGATTACAGCGCCTGCGTGCTGGGACTGCGCGACTACGTTAACAAGAACGGGTTTCCGGGAGTTGTTCTTGGACTGTCGGGAGGCGTCGACTCCGCGTTGTGCGCCGCTATGGCGGTCGATGCGCTCGGCGCCGAGCGCGTCCGTTGCATGATGCTGCCCTACAAGTTCACGTCGCAGGAATCGCTTAAGGATGCAGCGGCGTGCGCCAAAGCGCTCGGCGTGCGTTATGAGATCTTGCCAATCGCTGCAGCAGTCGAAGGCTTTGAGGCCGCCCTGGCGCCGGCTTTCTCCGGATTGCCGCGCGACGTCACCGAGGAAAATCTACAAGCGCGCACGCGCGGTACAATTCTCATGGCGATCTCTAATAAATTCAATCTCATGGTAGTGACAACCGGAAACAAGTCGGAAATGTCCGTAGGGTATGCGACTCTCTACGGCGACATGAACGGCGGCTTCAATCCCATCAAGGATCTATACAAGACCGAAGTCTTTCGTCTTTCGCGCTTGCGCAATGGCTGGAAACCCGATGGCGCCAAAGGTCCGGATGGCCCTGTCATTCCGGACAACATCATTACGCGGCCGCCCACGGCAGAGTTGCGTGAAAATCAGAAAGACGAAGACTCGCTCCCTGCTTACGCGGTGCTCGATCCGATCCTCGAGCGGCTCGTCGAGCATGAAGAGCCGATCTCCGCGATCGTTGCTGCGGGCTTTGACCGTGACACCGTCATGCGGGTCGACCGCATGATAAATATCGCCGAATACAAACGGCGTCAGGCTGCGCCGGGTGTAAAGGTGACACTGAAGAATTTCGGCCGCGACCGGCGATACCCGATAACCAACCGCTTCCGTGATCCGGGCACGCCGATGCCTGCACCTAATGTGTCATTGATCACAGGAAAGCCGATAAAATCGGAAGCGTTCGATTTTTGATCGCCTACCTTACTGTGAGGGCAGGAAGGTCGGCCCAACCGTGCGGACCGTGCGTTTAGCGGGGTCGGTTTCGGCGGGCAGTTCTGTGGCGGGCGCTGTAGCCGTCGGCGTGGTTGTCGATACGGTCCCACGTAGCTCGGGCCGGAGCGGTTTTCCGTCCGGTCCGGAACGCGGTTGTGACAATTGCTTAGCGTGTTGCTCGGTTACGACCAGGTCGCCGGGGATAACCGTGTCATCGGGACCAACGGACTTAAGGGTCTGCGCCCAGCTTTCGCCGGGCCTCCGGCAGCTGCAGGCCGAGTCCAAGGCCTTTCGATATTGGAAGGCCGTCGGAAGCTCCGTATACAGCCGCCCGTTCAGCGAAACGGCCTGAGTCATTTCCTCGCCAGGGTTGTGATACGTGTAAAGTGCGACCTCCGCCGCCGGGCACATCCGCTGGCAGGACTGCTCATCTTCGCGAAAACGGTCGGGCGAGGTCGAATAAGAAATCGGAAAATAGAATCCGTCACAGGTCCGCACGCAGACCGTACGAAACGTCCCGCCCATCGGTTCTTGCGGGCTGGAGAAAATGCCGCCGCTACTGTTTCCACCGAACAACCGATCGAAGAAGCCTCCCTGCTGCCCGGCAATTGCGGCCGAACGATATTGGGGCCCGCATCCGTTGTTACCGAGAGCGATGAGCAATGCCTGTCGCTGTGCGGCGCGTTCCGTGGTCCCACCATTGAGTTGCTCAAGCTGATTGCGCATACGCTCAAGCGCAAGGCGTTGCTGATCGATCTGCCGGGTGAGCGCACCGCACTGCGGAGGCGGATTGCTGAAAATGGAAAAAAAGCCTGAGCTCTGGCAACCAATGCGCCGCGACTGTGCCACCAGCCGGTCGACTTCGAGCTGCTGACGATTGACCATGTCTTCCGTGCGCCGAATCTGGTCGGCGCGGGCGGGATCCGAGTTGCCCTGGTTGAGCGTCGCGAGTTGCGCCTCAAGCCTCTGGCAGGCCGGGTTCGGCGATTGCGCGTTGGCGGTGGACAGCCCAACGCCAATCGCCATCGCGGCGGCGACGATTTTGCAGGAGGAGCCCCTCATGGCAGTCACTCTAATCTTAAAATCATGCCGGGGCGAGCCTTCCATCATTGCGCACGTGCGACTTCGGAACGCAGGTTCCAGAGCACTCCGGCAACAATTATCAGCGCGCCGAGGAGGACAAATATGTCCAGCTGCTCGCCATAAAATGCCCAGCCGACAACGGCGATGAGCGGGATACGTATGAAATCCAAAGGTACCACCAGAGTGGCGTCACCGGAGCGAAATGCATTGCTCAGGCAATAATGCGAGGTCAACCCGGCTATGCCCACGCCCATCACAGGCAAGATATGCCGTGTCTCAAGATGCATGAACACTGCAGGATTGCTGCCGATCAGCGACAGCGGAAACTGGATGACGGCCATCCAGAATACGATGCCGAAGGTCGTCTCCGTCGCCGTCAACTGCTTGGTCGTGATCATCGTGATGGCGTAACCGAAGGCCGCAAGCAGCACCAGGATCGCCGCCGGGTTAAAGTCGGCTATTCCGGGTCGCAGGATGACCAGCACACCGACAAGCCCGAGAACGACGACGCCCAGGCGGCTCAGCGTCAGCCGTTCGTGCAGGAACCAAACGGCCAGCAGTGCGGTCCATGCCGGCATCGTGAATTCAAGCGCGAACACCATGGCAAGCGGCAGCATGGTGAGGCTGAGGGCCCATGAAAATTGCGATGCGTAATGGACGACGTTGCGGAAAAGATTGAGTCCCATGCGGCGCGGACGCGCATGTGGCCGCAGGTCTTTGCGCACAAGAAGGAGAAAAGCCAGGACAAGAAGGGCGACGCCGCTGCGGATCGCCAAGATTTCAAAAATGCTCAAGCCACCGCGTGACAGTTCGCGAATGGAAACCGCCATCACAGAGAACGAAAGCAGTGCGCCGATCATCCACAGGATGACGCGTACGATTTTGCTGGTGATCACGCGAATGTCTGCTGAATCTGGCGGGAAACAAGATATGCGAGCCCGTTGTCTATCAGGTAACCGCGCCTGCGTCACTCGGCATCCGGCTGGTTCTCCGGCCGTGCCTTGTCGAACGCCGGAAGTTTCAAGCAGGCGGCATCGGCCGCGACGATCTTTGGAAATTTATCAAGCGGGACCTTGAACCGGCGAGCATTCGCAACCTGTGGGACCAGGCAGACGTCAGCGAGCGTGACCTTGGCGCCGCAACAGTAAGGGCCGGGACCGAGCATGGTTTCCAGCGCGCCAAATCCCTCCATGATCCAGTGATGATACCAGGCGTCGATCTCTGCTTGCTCGTGCTTGAGCTGCCGCTTGAGATACTGAAGTGCAATCAAATTGTTCAGCGGATGAATGTCGCAGGCGATCGCCTGTGCTATCGCCCGAACCTTGGCGCGGACGACGGCGTCTGCGGGCAACAGCGGAGGCTCAGGGTGTGTCTCATCGATGTATTCAATGATAGCCATCGATTGAGTCAGCACCTCCCCGCCGGGCAGCACCAACGCGGGCACTCTGGCTTGCGGATTGATGGTTCGATACTCGGGTGTGTGCTGCCGTCCGCCGTCTTTCGTCAAGTGGATAGGGATCATCTCATAGGATACCCCTTTGAGATTGAGCGCGATGCGAACGCGATAGGCGGCCGACGAGCGGAAATACGAGTAGAGTTTCAAGAGACTGCTCCTGTTGCATGAGAACAATCTAGCGGGCCTGGAATTCGTTGGCGATATGGGATTTGTGGGCGCTCCGACTTGGGAAATCTCCCAACGAACAATACGATTTCGGCCACTGCCGTTTGTTGCGCGTGCTATCCTGCGCGTGGCCGCCCTGGACGAGGCGGCGCCAAGGATGGTCTAGGATCAATTGGGGAGGGCCATGATGAAACTCGAACAGCATAATGATCTGACCGCGCTTGTCGCGCGGTTGTTTATGTCGTCACTTTTCGTTCTGTACGGCTATTTCAAGCTGACCGGTTTCGCCGGAACGGTCGCCTATATGGGGCGGCAGGGCCTGCCGGCGCCAACAGTATTCGCGGCCCTCTCGGTCATCATAGAGCTTGGCGGTGGCTTGCTGATCCTGTTCGGATATCAGACGCGTCTTGTGGCGCTTGGCTGCGCCATCTACGTGCTGGTCGCCGCGCTGATCGCCCACCGCAATTTCGGTGATGGCAACCAGATGTCCCATTTCATGAAAAACATGGCCATCGTCGGAGGATTCCTCGCGCTCATGGCCCTTGGTCCAGGACCCTATTCGGTTGACGGCCGCAAGACATGACGTCTTGTGACGAACACTCAACGTAGGCAGACAATAGCGACGACTTCGCAGGTACCTGGCTGACAGGCGCCGGAAGAATCTTTCGTGACTGACCCGGTGAGTTCGTCCTGGTCGATCTTGTGGTAACGTGCGGCAGCTGTGAACGCCTGGGTTCTGCAGTACGCGTTCGCCGCTGCCGCGCCACACTTTTCTCCTGACGCCAGACAGCGATCGATCCCGTAGCCATCGGCGTCATTGGCAACGAGAAACATATGTTGTTCGGCGCGTGCGATGCTGGGCGCCAGGTAAAGGAAGGCGGTAAGGCCAATCAAAACGGTCCGCATGAAGTTGCTCGGGGATGATGTAGCGTGCCGGCCGTGCCAGCGCTCAACTGCAAAAATGCGATTAAAATCGTTAATCGGCACTTAACCGTGCTTTCCGCCCGGTCATCGAATTTTTCCCGTATTTTTTGCCATTTGAAGCCGGCGCTTGACGGGGCGCACGTGACAAATCATTGTGCCGCCATGAACGGCCTTAACCATATCTGCGGCATTTGCCCGGAGATTATTCGCTAGCGCACCACGCTGGCTGCGGCCGTCTTTTCTCAACTTTGAGATAGCACGACGCCCGGC
>Ga0310811_10008505_pt1 | contig 13204 bp, 15 predicted proteins | sample YCmetagenome_FD_207642 | JGI IMG/M metagenome (GOLD analysis project Ga0310811, IMG submission 207642) | Soil microbial communities from experimental microcosm in Duke University, North Carolina, United States - YC | ecosystem: Engineered > Artificial ecosystem > Soil microcosm > Unclassified ...
AGAGCGACCACTAAAAGAAAGCCTGCGGTGACGAGCATCCCCTCTACGAGGAACGACTTCGGGTCTTTGAAATGGACCCAACCGAGCGCCGCAACCAGAGCGGCGAGAGCGATCAAGAATAGCATCGGTCGTTCCGATGGATTCGAAGCGTCCGCGTTGGACCATCGTCCGCGACGTACTTGGCGGACCATCAGTAATGCGACGGGGGTGATAACGACGAGGGCAACGACGAGCACCGACTGAACGGCATGGCCCGACGGTTGACGGATCGCAGGCACCGCAACCAACAGGGTAATCATCGTGAAAGGGTGGGCAACGATCGAGATCCACCGGGCAAACTGTTCCGATCGCAAGCCATCCAGTGCCGACGCGCCAGTAGATCCAAACATCGTACTGGCAGCCGCCGTTGTTTTAATGAACTCTCGCCTTGTACGCGACATAATTCCTCCTCTCGCACACGGAGATTGTGGGCACGGTATCACAGGTTGTGCCGGGCACTAAAGGTAGTTGATTGTGTAGTTGCTTATCGCCCCGGATGGCGGAGCTTTTCGGTTGGGACTGTGTCTGAATGACGGGTAAACCGGAAGTCAATTGGCGAAACCAGGCCATAGCGCAAGTGTGCGCCTTCCGGTTCGCTTTTTCGGGGTCAATGAGTGACATGGAGATTTAACATCAACCGATTCGTCTACAAACTCCAAGACACTTTCGATCTAACGGAACAGCATCTGCTTAGTGTTGGCTCCCTCCTCGCGGATGTACTTTCCCATCAATCCGCGACAGAGAAGGAACCCGCTCACGGCAAACAACAGGAAGGAAGCGACGAGAGCAATCGCGACGTTGTCCTCTCCCCAGCTTGAACCTTGAAGCGATAAGGGAAACAAAAGCGGCCAAAAGATCGTGATCAGGAGGCCGCCGAAACCGCCGAGGACGACTCCAACCCAAATAGAGACTAGATTCTGGGCCAATTTACTCATCCACGATTCCTCCGTGCAGATGCAAGGAACACGCGAAAAGAAGATTACCACCATGCGTGTAGGGGTTTAAGCTGATTACGTAGGGGAACTGACATCAATGAGTGATATGGAGATTTATCGCCAGCTACAAATCCAGTCCTCAGTCTCCGGGTTGCCGACCAACCGCTAGCGATCGTGACTCAGTGCTACTGCAACGCCGATGTTGCTATGTCGACAAAGCGCGAAGAGGTCATGTTTCTCCTGCGCCAGTAGTAGAAGAATGGGATCCCCAATAAGATAATCGCCAATCCCACAGAGGATCGCACAGGCCTGATCAGCCATAGGTTTGTGGAGATCGCTACAGCGGCAACCGCGAAAATCACAGGCGTCCACGGATATCCCCAAACGCGAAACGGACGAGGCAGCGAGGGTTCAGTAGAGCGCAGCCGGATCACAGCGACCGCACTCAACCCTAGGAAAATCCAGATTGCGAATATTGCGTAGGAATACAGTTCTTGGTACGTCCCAGTCAGTACCATCAGAACTGTCAGACCACCTTCAAATACTACAGCGCCGCTGGGCGTATGAAATTTGGGCTGAATTCGTTTGGCAAAGCCGAAGAAACTTCCATCACGCGCCATAGCGTAGAGAACCCTAGGCCCGGTGAAAAAGGCAGCATGGAGCGAGCCAAACGCTGAGACAATCATAGCCACCGTGAAGTATTTCGCGGCACGAACACCAAGCAGTCGGGCTATCGTGTCAGAAGCGACATGCAGCGACTGCGCCACTTGCGAGACACTGAGTTGGTGAAAGTAGGCCCAATTGATCGTGACATAAAGAACGATCACGAGCGCCGATCCCGCGATTACAGCTCTAGGAATGTTTCTCTTGGGATTCAGAACTTCCCCGCCTAGCTGTCCAAGATATTGAAATCCGTTGTACGCGTACATAACGGGTACGAGGGCTGCTAGGAATGCCACTATCGGTCCGTGCGCAGTCGGTTCCACGAAAGCTGGTCGGTCCGATGCGGGGCTGTTTGTCATGACTCCGAGAACCAAGATAGCGATGATGGTTGCTACCTTCAGGGCTGTTAGAAATATCTGAACGCGCCCGACTGTCCGGACACCCAGGTAGTTAAGCACCGCAACGAAGACGACCACTGCTGCAGTGAGCAGCTGAGCAGTGGTGAACGCAAACTGGTACGGCTGCGCCTGGAATGGAACGTGAAGATTCCAGATACTAATCGGTGCGGTCACGGAGGGCGCAAGAAACCCCACGAAGCGAAGGAGACCCGCTGCGATGACAGCTGCGGCTGCGGGCCTCATAATGAGGGAGAAAGTCCACCCATACAAGAATCCCCACAAAGGCCCAATTCCGCGGCCTAGGTAAACGTAGTCACCGCCCGCCTCGGGGATGGCAGCCCCCAATTCGGCATAGCAAAAAGATCCAAAGAGCACGATGACTCCGCCGACGCTCCAGACGACCAGAATCTTCCATATCGAATTCACTTCACGGGACATGTCGCTGGCTACCAGAAACACCGCTTGACCGATCATTGACCCAACGACAACCGCAGTGGCAGCCCATACGCCAAGGCCTCGTATGAGTCCCAGCGGTTTTCCAGGCGTCTGATGTCTCTGTACTCATGAATTGCAATATGGGGCACTTTAACTCCAACTGCGATTGCCAAATTATCCAGTCGATTCCCAATGCTGTGGGAGTGGCCGCCAACACTGTTGATTTGAGGCGCAATGAAAGTACGCCGCCATACTGGAACGGAAACGTGTACTTCTCCGGCACCAATGACTCCGTAAAACGTTTTGTTTTGAATCTGCTGACGAGCAAACTGACGACAACGCCAGCTGATAAATCGGTGGACGTCTTTGGTTTTCCCGGTAGCGAGCCGGTTGTGTCTGCCAACAAGAACGGCAGCGGGATCTTGTCGGCAGTGGAGAAGCGCAGCACCGCCAGTATTCTCCACGCCTACGACGCGACCAACCTTTCTCATGAGTTCTACAACAGCAACCAAAACGCTGCGCGGGATGCGCTAGGCATTTCGATGAAGTTTGCCCCAGCCCTCGTAATCAACGGCAAAGTCTATGTTGGGACGCACACTTCGTTGGTTGTGTACGGAAATTTCTGAGCAGTAGTCCGGCGTATCGATTCCCAAATACGCAAGGCTCCGGGCCTTCGATCCAGGCGAATTGAAGAAACCGCCCCAGCCGCCGGGGTAAAGACTAAACCAAGGCGGCCTCTGTGCGTGGTTGGTGAAAGCAGACACCCTCGTCAAGAAAAATTGCATATTTTAGGAACGTCCCGAAAACCCGCTCCCATCAGTTGTTCCCGCCCATTTTCGTTGCTCCGAAATGATATTTCGGGGCTATACTTTGTAGCAATTTTGTTCGCGTTCGAAGGAGCTTTTATGCGTGGGGAAGCTCGCGAGCGTTGGGTTCAGCTCTGTGAGCAAGCGGCCGTCGAGCAGGACCATGATCGCTTGCTGAAACTGATTCGAGAAATCAGTGCTCTGCTCGATGAAAAGGAAGCTCGGCTTCAGGCTGCCCAAAGTGGTAAGCAAAAAAAGCTGAGTTTGAAAACGGATGGTAGCACGGACAAAACTGGACTGACAGCCACCCTCGAAGGATGAGGCTTACTGAGATCTGCAGATGCCCTCTTCCAGTTCGGATAGGGGAGCTTCAGAGAGTTGTGGGCTGGATTTCGTTAGACCCACCTCGTCACTCATTGACAATCAGTTAACTGGATAGGGGATTTCGAAATAAACCGATTGCAGATACCGGAACCCCTTCCGCTTTTGCGAGATCAAGATCTTCTAGGCTGATATCGCGCGTTTCGCGAACGAATAGGAGCGCGAGCATGGCAGCTATACAGTATGCGGCATATACCACGGGCACATAAAACCATTTGTGCCAGACGTCCGTGCCAATCAATTTTGCCAGTAGCGGCGCTGCAATCATTCCGCCGAGGACGCCTCCGAGGCTGAAGGATATGCCTGAACCGGAGTACCTAAACTTCGTAGGAAACGTTTCGGAAGTCAGCACTGGCGTGAGCCCATGCATGATTCCCATCCCCAAAAGCACGATGACAAATTGAATGCCAAAAAGAAGCGAAATTCTCTTATTCAAAATCGTGAGCACGAATGGGTACGAAAGAATCGCGCTCGCGCCTAGTGCGACGTAGGCGAGTACTTTGCGCATGCAAAGATCCGCCAACGGGCCACTCAGCATCACGCCCGCGACATCGGCAATTCGGCTAACGAAAATAATCATGGCGATAGTAGCTAACGGTATTTCAGCGAGGCGCATGAACGAGATCATGTACGCGCCGGATATCGCTGCATCGACTGTTTGGAACGCTAACACTACGGCGAGTGGAGTAAAGATGTTTTCGTCGATACCGAGCACAGCATCAACACCGCCATCCGCAAAATCTGCCTTACGTCTTTTGGGTAAGATCGAGGCCGATGAGCGATAGGTGGATTTATTTCCCTCGCATCATCTTGACGGGTTTGGAGGAAAGAATGGAAGTAGGACTCGAATCTCTTCCTCGCTCGGTTGACGTCCGTATTCCGTGATTTCAAAGGCTTCCGCGTGCTGAATAGTAGCCGCTTGCGCGGCGTAGCGCTTTTCCAAGGCTTCCCGCCACTCAGGTTGCAGCTTTCTCGCTGCATGCGGCCACTCCGCTAGCCACTTCTTCCTCGCTGCTCGATCCTTTGGCACCTGGTCTAATACGCCCTCTGTCCAGGGAAGCCATTCATAGAATTGCGAGACATGGGCGTCCAGCATATTGATCTTTTTGTCAAAGACATCGTCAATCGAGACCACAATATCCGGACGGAAGGGCTGTGGCTGCGTAAACCGGTCACTGTAATACAAAAAAACGGGATTACGGGTCAAGGGGGCCGTGTCTGGGACCAGATGTGGCACGATCACCATGTATGAGGCATCTTGCACCAGCACTCCTGTATACCGATGATCGGGGTGATAGTCATTAGGGCGGGGCGCGATGACGATGTCTGCTTTCCACTGCCGAATCTCCCGGATCACTTGTTCGCGAATCTCTAATGTGGGTAGCAGGTTGCCATCGTGGTTATCGAGCACCTCATATTCAATGCCGATGCGCCGCCCAGCCTCCTGAGCTTCGTCGCGACGGCGTTTAGCAAGTTCCTGGCCGTGCTGCGATTGATGTCCAACGTCTCCATTGGTTAGCGATACGAACTTTACCTTGTGGCCGAGGATTGCGTATTTAGACGCAATCCCCCCGGCTCCGAGGTCGCAGTCGTCGGGGTGCGCCCCGAAGGCAATGACGTGTATAGGCTTATTCTGAGCAAGAGCCGGAGATGCAAAAGCAAACAGCATAGCCACGTACACGAGCCAGGCTGCAAATAACAAAATGGTTGAAAACCGGTTCCGTGATTTCATCGTGGCTGCACCTGTGCCCAAGATCATATTACGAATACGATCGAGGGAACTTGGCCGAAAGGCAGAGATCATTTCGAGGTCAATGAGTGACATGGAGATTCATTGCCAATTGACTACTCCGTGGGCTACTTGTGTTCACAACCAGGGCATAAGCCGTAATACCAGTTGCCCTTGTAGTCGAGTTCTTTAAGACCCTCGGTGCTGGTGTAGTACCCGCGGATTGCCTCCGCGCGCATCATTCCGAAAAACTTTCGTGATAGCCTGTCGGCCGTGCTTAGGGTCGCGAGAAGGGCGGTTTGTTGTTCCTCATCCAATGTTAAGAATTCACGACCAAATCGTTCGATCGAGTGTTGTTGAAGTGACCTCAATCCAGAACGCACGACATCCTGAGGATCAGCGCTATCCAACTCACGAAGGGCGATCTCACCGTGGTATGCGGCAGCAAGCGTGCGGTGTAGTGGATCGAGGTGCAGTGCCGCCTCGCGGACACCGGCAGCCGAATAGAGATACAAGTCGAGCCACTTGACCGCTTGAGACAGTGCGCGGGAATCCACTTTGCCCAGCAGGATCTCGAAAACACGTGTAGCAGCTTTCCATTCCTCATCAGAGAAAAATTGTTGGTGAAAGGCCAAAGAAGCCGTATCTACGTACTCCGTCTCAGAATTCGAAACACTTTTATGCATGTCGCCGAGACCGTGCAGGACGTGCAATAGATGTTCGTTTGAAGGGTAGTAAAGACCTGGAGGCAGAGTGTGGAGTTGTTGCCCTTCAGTGCCGGACAAGGCTGCGACTAGCTCCGGCGCTACTCCGCTGAAACCCACCAATACCGCTCCCCCTAACATCAGCAGCCACTGACGGCGCGTAATCTCGCTGTCATTTTCCGACTGAAAACCGTTCACAATTCACCTCGGCGAAGCGCTCCCGCGATATGTTCTCCGGCGCGTGCAGATAGAGCCATAATCGTAAGCGTTGGTTCGTAGCACCCCTGCGTCGTGAACACCGCGCCGTCGGTAACAAAAACATTTCTTGTGTCGTGAACCTTGCAATCAGCATCAACTACGCTCTTTTTTGGATCATTCCCCATGCGGGCTGTCCCGCATTCGTGGATATTCTTGCCGAATATGCTGAGTTCGGACTTGGGCAGCGTTGCATCTCTGAGCTTCATCTCCTCAAGGATGGAGCACACGTGCTCGCGCATGGCCAATGCCATGGTTTTCTCATTTTCTCCGTAGCTAGCATTAATGTGGAGAACAGGAATACCCCAAGCGTCTTTTTTGATCGGATCGAGCTTGACGTAATTGTCTTCTCGCGGCAGGCATTCGCCTTGTGCCTCAATGGCGAAGTAATAGGGAATCTCCTCGCGTACCCGCTTGCGCCAATTGTCCCCGAACTCTGGAATGAGAAAAGCGTGTTCATACAGTTCCTGGCTGCCATCGCCATCAAAACGATAACCGCGCAGAAAACCTTTGTTCTGGTCAGGAGTGCCTGCGGCATTTACATACTTCGGGATGAGGAACCCACAAGGTCGGCCAACTGGCGCCCGCTTTGACGAATGCAAACTCGGGATGAAGCCTCCGGCTCCTTCGATCGTGAAGTGATCCATTAAATAATGGCCAACCACTCCATTTGAGTTCCCTACCCCGTCAGGGTGAAAGGAAGATTTTGAATTGAGAAGGATGCGAGTGGACTCCAGCGCCCCGGCAGCGACAATAACGACTCGGGCATGGGCCTCTCCATGCTGATGCGTGTTACGGTCAATGTAGTGGACGCCTTGAGCTCGACCGCTGCGATCCATCAGCAAATGGCTGGCTACAGCATCGCTCACCAGCGTATATCGGCCAGTTCTCGCCGCTGCCGGAAGCGTGACGGAAGGACTATTGAAATACGAAGCGGTAAAACAGCCACGCTGGCACTGGTCGCAGTAATGGCACGCGGGACGCCCTCGATGGTTCACAGTCAGGTTCGCCACACGGTCTGGCATGACCCGCCAGCCAAACTTACGTTCGATGATTTCTTTCGCCATTACACCGCCGCATGAGAGAGCCATCGGCGGCAGGAACTTGCCATCGGGCATTTGCGCCAGACCTTCGCGCGAACCGCTCACGCCGATGAAGCTTTCGACTTGATCGTAGTAAGGTTCAAGGTCCTTGTAGCTAATCGGCCAGTCTTCTCCGTAGCCGTCGCGGGCGGCAGCTTTGAATTCGTTGTCGCTGAAGCGGTAGCTTTCGCGCGCCCAGCAAAATGTTTTTCCTCCCACCTGGCGGCCACGGATCCACATGAACGGTCTGTCTACGGGAAAGGTGTACGGATGCTCTAAGTCATTGACGAAAAACTGATGACTGTACTCGTCACACGCATAACACAAACGCTGCACGGGTTGTGTGCGCAGCAGCTTCTCCTGATTGCCAAAACCGCGGAATTTTAGCTGATAGGGCCATACGTGCTCGGTGAAGTCACGCGTGGGAACGCGGGGTGGTCCTGCTTCAAGCATGAGAACGGTCAGACCGCGTTCGGTCAGCTCTTTTGCCACCCATCCGCCACTCGCGCCAGAACCGATGATGAGGCAGTCGTAAACCTTTTTCCGTCGAGAAGGCATGGAGCAAGATTTTAAATGCTAGCGGCGGGCGGCGAAACGAGATGAGATTTCCAATGAAACAAGAGCACTTTTTTGGGGCAATGGAAGAGCGACCTTTGGCTCATCGTAATTCCAGCAGACTGGCATATGGAAGATTGTTGAAAGCCGGCGCCAGTATCTACGAATATCAGCCCTCGATGATCCATGCCAAGGCGCTCCTGGTCGATGGCCTTTGGGCAGTGGTCGGGTCCACAAATTTTGACAACCGATCATTCGGACTGAACGATGAAGTGAATCTCGCTGGATGCGAAGCGGATCTATGCGAACGCCTTGAGCAGGATTTTAATAGGGATTTGCAGCTCAGCGAAGGTATCAGCTACGAGAGCTGGCGCCATCGGCCCTTGTTGGAGCGTGCTCCTGAGCTTCTCGGTTGGGTGCTGCAGCGAGAGCAGTAGTGTGTTTCGGATCGACGTCGCACCAGAGCGAGCCCCAAAGCGATTCGCACAACTTTGCTTTCCATTTCCTTGCCTCTGAGGTCATGGGCGATTAGGAAATCGCATTCGCATAGGACTGTGCCTCGACGCGCTAGCCAGCCTTTCGGTGAAGGCGTTCTCCGCTAATGGCTTCTAGGAGAGCATCGGCTTTATCAGTGCTGGAAATCACTTCATCGAAACCGTCCGAAGGCTGATTCTGGCCGCTAGCCACGATACCCACGATTCGGCCGTTTGGACAAGACTCACGGAAAGATCGGCTGAGAGTTTTTCTCCAGTCTTCCGGCACGGAGTAGCAGAGTAGGAGCACGCCGCAACGCTGATGCTTCATGAGGGCTTGGGCGAGAGGCATGCTGCTCATAGTCAACACCTCGAACCCACCTAGTTCTAACACCGCCTGCCTGAGTGCAAGAAGATTGGAATCAGTTCCAATCGAAATAACTCGCAAGCAGCGAGATCCCCGCTTCATAGCGCGTTTTGCCCTCTCGTAACCAACTCTCCATGTTTCAGAGCCAACCGCTAACGGACTGTGAAAGCGCGGGGCAGGCACCGGCAATCTCCCCCAGGGGACTGCCGTTCGTTAGCTCACACCCCGCGCTTCAACGAAGGGGCGCTTCTGTCGATGGCAGCAGGCCGAAACCATTGGCTACAGGCTCAAGTCTCCGCGCTCGACTCAGCTTGGAGGGCATTCGCGAGAACGCGGTTGTTCCCAATGCAGTGTGAATCAGGGTACACACCTCGGGCGATCTCCCGAGTTTGACTGGGTGATTCTCGGCTCCAACATCATGGTCAATGAGTGATATGGAGATTTATCGTCAACCTTCCATGGAAGGGACGACCTGCCGTCGCTTTATCCTGGCAGCTTCAACATTTTGGCCAGCGTGCCACTCATAATCATTTTGCGAGTCTTTGGTGAAATGTCGCAGGCGTCAAACATTGCCCGATATTGGTGTACTACCGATTCAATCTCGCTCAGCTTTACGTCCGAACCAAACACGATTTTGCTGTAGGCACTCGAATCGCTGTTTGGAGTATCCGTTCTCCAACTGCTTCCGGACCACCAGAAGATCTTGCGGAAATCAGCCAGGCGCTCCCGCATCTTGGTCAGAGAGGAGCCGCTGAGGTCGAAAAACACATTTGGGTTCCAGCGAGCGATCTCCGCCGCCCACTCGTATTCAGGATTCCCACAGTGGGCTCCCAACACCGTAATCTTCGGAAAGCGTCGTGCAATCTCTTCCAAGTGGATCGGACGCATCCTTCCGGACGCCACATCTTCAGGTTCGTTAAACCGTTTTCGTAACACGATGCCAGTGTGAAAAAGCACGATCCAAGCGTAGCGGTTTGCAAGTTCGTATACGGGAAAGTAGGAAGGATCATTGAAGGGCTTCTTAACAAACTCGAGTTCCCCTAACCCGCGATAACCCAATGCATGGAACTCTTCCACCTGCTGGACAACGTCGCGAGCATCAAGATCAACGTAGCCGAACGGAACAATCTGGCTAGGATGCTGACTGGCTGCCTCAGCCACTATTTTTCGCGAAGAAAATGGAGTCAAGACACAGGCTGTGAGATTGAGCGAGCCGCAGACCTTCAGCAGGTCGCTGATGAAACTAGGACTTGTCTCATCGAAATGCACGTGCATGTCAACAATCCGCTCGGTAGTCGGTGAAGATTCAGGCGGTTGCCCAGTGGTGGTTGCGAGTACATTTTTTTCGGTCGCGCTAGAGAGGGAGTTGAGAGCGACAGTGCTGGCGGCACCCAGGAATTTCCGGCGGGAAACAGGATTCGGCATTACGGTCCTCCGTTTCTCTACGAGAGTGAACGTCGAGTCCAGAGAATGCTACCCTTCTAAACCAACTCTGTCTTGTCAATTGCGCTATCGGGCGAGCTAACAGTTCGCGCGTTCTTTTCCGAGGTCAACGAATGATATGCAGGCATTACCATCAGCCACGCTCCCGGCTGTGCAGCTTTTCGGCGAGAGCGCGATAGTTAATTCGCATGCATGGCAGAAGACGCAAATGGGCATTACCTCAGTTACCATCTCAGTGCCTGCTTTCGTCGTATGATCTGTTTTTCCCATGAATCCTAAGGTAGTAGTTTCTTTGCTCACGCAAGATAACGATTACCAGGTCGAACAAGCCAGCTCGGCAGAAGAAGCTGCGCGTCGCCTAGACACAAGTATCCAAGTCATCTACGCCGACGGCGACTCGATTTTGCAGAGCCAAAAGATTTTGCAATACGTCCAGCGCGATGACGAATCGCGGCCCGAGGCAATCATCCTCGAACCTGTCGGCGGGACAGGGCTGCATCAAGTTGCTCGCGCCGCCGCCGAGAGAGGAATCGCGTGGGTTGTTCTGAACCGGGAGTTTGGCTACATCCGGCAGCTGCGGCAATCCTGCAGCGCTCCAGTATTCGCGTTGTGTACCGATAATCAAGAAGTAGGCCGCATTCAGGGCCGCCAGTTCGCGGCGCTCCTGCCACAAGGCGGATCGGCACTATACATCCAAGGCCCTTCAGATACCGATACTGCAAAATTGCGCACCGCAGGCATGTTCGAAACCAAGCCCGCCAACATCGAATTGAAGGCCATCAAGGCACAATGGACGGAGGCGAGCGCGTTCAAGGCGATCACCAACTGGTTGCAGTTGAGTACCTCGCAGCGCGCTCATATCGACATCGTCGCCGCACAGAATGACGCCATGGCCCTGGGTGCCCGAAAGGCCTTTGAACAGTTTGGCGACGGCGCGCTCGCCGGGCATTGGAGCAAACTTGTTTTTCTCGGAGTGGATGGCGTCCCCAAGACCGGCCAGGCCTGGGTAAAGCGAGGCGAGCTGGCGGCTACAATCATCACCCGCCACTTGCCGGTTCTGGACTGGAAATGCTGGTGACTTCTTTGCGGTCGGGGAAATCTTCACCTGAAATCACTTTGATAGAGCCTCGCTCGTATCCGTCGATCGAAGAGCTGAAGAAGAAGTCTGTTCGACGCACCGATGCGGCTCGGCCTTGAAATCCTAGTCCCGATTCCGAGGTAGAACTTGTAATTCAGGTTTGAGATCGCTCGCAGACATCACAGCGCGATCAGCCTCTTCTATCAAGGCTCGCAATTCCCGCAAAATCTGCACTCGCCGCCTCGGTTCACGACAGTTGCCTAGGCCTGCCAAGACTTCTTCGAGTTCGCGCTGCACGATTGAAAATTCGCGAGGTGGGATATTTGGTTTAGGAACCAAGAACAAAGTATGCGGCTTAGGATTGTAGGTAACCATACAGTGAAACCTGTAAAACGGCGATAGAAGGCGGCTTTTGGAAGGCCGGTGATCCTTGATTCGTTGGCCCTTCTAAGGTGCGCTACAGGAATTCTTCTCATCACACGACGCAATGACAGGTGCCTGGTGAGGGAATTCGCCAAGTTCGGGAGAATTAATAGCGTTGGCAGAAGAGCACGCGGCAGCTACAGGCGGCATCGAAATCACGGAGAGGCCATGGAAAAAGAGGAGAAAGCCAACATTACGCTGCCGGGCAGGGTCGAAAAGATCATTGAACGACCACCGGAAGCAAGCAAAGCGCAGATTTCGGTGGAGACCGCTGACCCGCTTTATAAGGAAATCCGCGTCCAGAATGAATTGAAAGACCAGGCAGGCAATCCAGTCGAACTTAAACCAGGCGTCCAGGTTGATGTGACGATTGAAGCGGATCAGCATGCAGTACAACCGAAACGAACTGATTAGGTAAGGGCGATTCACTCCGCTTCAACAATCATCTTGCCACGCTCACGTCAAATGACCCTTTTCAGCGGAATAGCCATCTGGCAGCGTCTTGCCGGCTACCCGGTCAGTAAAACGACAAAAAGACCTCACCCGCCGGAGGCTGGTAGAGATGTGGGTGATTTGTAGAGTCGTTGGTCTTGCGTTCTTCAGGATCCTTCCGAAACTAAGCAGCCTCCGTAGGGTTTATGTGTCAGCCGCAGCGTGAAGAATATTTATGGCTCATCGTGGCATTTTCCAGAAGAAATTACAGGCGACACAATCCAAGCCCCGATTCGGTATTGCCTGAGTGCGCAGAGAGGTTTTCAATGTTGAACTTTCCAAATCCCAGCGTCCGGAATCTTGGGAGGAAGTTGCAGAACGTATTCAGAAAGAGAAAGATCCAGAGAAGGTTTTACAACTCACCAATGAGCTCATCGCTGCGATTGATTCGCAGATTGGAAATCCGTCGAGGAAACGACCTCGCTCCGTAAAACTAGATCAAAAACTTGGCTGATGCTCGCGCGACCGACGAATGTGGAGTCGACTCAATGAGGTGATAATAAGATTCTGACACTACGAACCACGTCCGAAGCTGAGCCCGGAGCTAGTCGGCCCAATGCCGAATCAATACTTCCTTGTAGCTGAGAACCTGGGCCAGCGAAAACGCCGATTAAGGACACCAAAAAGAGAAAAAGTGGAAACAGTGCAAGCAAAAAATAGTATGAGAGAGATGCAGAGCGCGTCGATAGCTCATCTTCGCCCAACTTGCGCTTCGCCAGTATGATGAGCCTCAGCGGAGTAAGCCCGCCAAATTTCCATAGGGACACTTGCGTCATGCCGCGAATTTCCTCTCTGCCCCTATAGACCTGTCAGGAACTTGTGTCAGCTCGCTAATGACGCTGATCATCACCCCTTGAGCAAGAAAGAACTTTTTCTCATCGTCGTCTTTGAAAGCCAGGAATTCCGGCAGAGCGGCGGTCATTGCGCCCAAACCTAGATCGATGTC
>Ga0310811_10008506_pt1 | contig 13204 bp, 10 predicted proteins | sample YCmetagenome_FD_207642 | JGI IMG/M metagenome (GOLD analysis project Ga0310811, IMG submission 207642) | Soil microbial communities from experimental microcosm in Duke University, North Carolina, United States - YC | ecosystem: Engineered > Artificial ecosystem > Soil microcosm > Unclassified ...
GCGGATCGTGATGCTCGCAACAATCCGCGCGGGAAAAAGGTTGCGCCCGCGGGCTAAGAGACGAGGTGATTGCCGATGCGTTCCAGCACGGTGACAGGGTCAACCGGCTTGGAAATATAGTCGATTGCACCGAGCGCAAAACCGCGCTTCTCGTCTTCGATTGAGTCCAGCGTCGTAATGAATACCACCGGGATATCCCGCGTCTGCGTGCTTGCCTTCAGCTCGCGACACACCGCATAGCCGTCCATGTCCGGCATCATGATATCGAGCAGAATCAGTGCCGGTGGTGCGTCGGATGTCGCGATGCGCAGGCCGCGCCGACCATTGTTGGCCACTTTGACCTCGTAGTGTTCGCACAATAATTCACTCATCAAGGAAAGATTGTCCGGCGTGTCATCGATGACCAGCACAATGGGTTTCTTTGCTGCACCGAGCGTACCTTCCACCACCATTTCATGCTCCTTTCAATTGCTGGCGATACGTCGCCAGCGCCTCGGCAAGGCAACTTTCCGCCTTGTCGAAATCAAAATTCGTAATGCTTTCGGCAAGTGTTTGTACAGTCCGAGGAAAAATATTCGCGAACACGCTGCGGTTGGCCTCGAACACATGTCCCGCCTTGGGCGAGGATGCTTGCAATAGATTCGCCAATTCCGTGATCAGCGCTTCGATATCCACATCAGCGTGCATGCGTGTTGCAGTACCTGAAGCGGCCGTCGGCTCCTGCGGCAGTTGTGCCAATAACGCATCGATGAATGCACGCAATTGCGTATCCAGCGCAGCAAGATCATCGTGCAAAGCATCGACACTTTCCGAGCGCTTGAGCCGCGACTCAACGTGGGTCGCGGCCTCCTGTATCGTCGTTGCACCAATATTGCCGGCCACGCCTTTAAGCGTATGCATTGCACGCAACGCGGCCTCTTCATCGCCGCCCTGTAAGGCCGTGCGACAGGCATTCACACATTCCCGCTGGCCGATACAGAATTTACGCAGCATGGAAAAATACAAGGACGATTTATTAAGCATGCGTCGCATGCCTAGTGCTACATCGAGCCCCGGCACATCCAGCGCGGGCATTTCAGATGAGGCGTGGCGAGATGTTTTCTCTTCGTGATTCAGATGCTTCGTCGCGCTCTGATCGAACTTCAGCCACTTGCGCAACACCTGCCACAATATTTCCGGCTCGATCGGCTTGGCCACGTGATCATTCATGCCGGCGGCGATGCAGGCAAGGCGGTCTGATGCCATTGCATTTGCTGTCATCGCGACGATAGGCAATCTATCAAGACCTAACAGACCGCGCATGGTGCGTGTGGCCGTGACACCGTCCATCACGGGCATTTGCATGTCCATGAGCACCAGATCGTATTCGCCCGGGCGCGCATTGCGTATTTTCGCCACAGCCTGTGCGCCGTCGGCAACGACCGTCACACGGCAACCCGCCTCTTCAAGCAAGGCGACCGCGACTTCCTGATTGAGCTCGTTATCCTCGGCAAGCAGAATACGCGCACCGCCAAAGTCGACGCTGCCGTAGCTGGCCGTCGATGCTTCATGAACGTCGCGACTTTCCTCTCGCCCTTTACCGAACGTGCGCATGACCGTATCGATCAGCAAGGAAGGATTGACCGGCTTGATCAACACCTGTTCGATGTTTGAAGACTGCGCGCGTTTCATCACTTCCTCGCGTCCGTAGGCGGTGACAAGGATGATGTGCGGCGCCGGTATCAACTGCATTTCGGCAATTCGGCGCACGGTTTCAATCCCATCCATGCCCGGCATCTGCCAATCAAGCATCACCAGCTCATACGGGCGTCCGGCCGCTGCTGCATCATGCACGGATTGCAACGCCTGATCGCCGGAAGCCGCCTCGCCAACGGAAAAGGAATGCGCCGTCATCATGTCGGACAACACACGGCGCGCCGTATCATTGTCATCGACCACGAGCACGCGCCGGCCGCGCAGATCGATATGCGGTACGGGAATCCGATGCTTGCTGCTTTTCTGCAAATGCGCAGTGAACCAGAACGTCGACCCCACACCAATACTGCTTTCGACACCGACATCGCCGCCCATCATATGCGCGAGGCTGCGGCTGATCGCCAAGCCGAGGCCTGTACCACCGTATTTGCGAGTGATCGAGGTGTCGGCCTGCTGAAAACTCTTGAACAGGTTGTCCATCTGCGTCGGCGTCAGGCCGATGCCGGTATCGTGTACCGCGAAATGGAGCATGACGTGCTTTTCATCCTCCGCCTGTTTGCGGATGCGAATATCAACCTCGCCTTTTTCCGTGAACTTGATCGCGTTATTGGCGTAGTTGATGAGAATCTGGCCGATACGCAAGGGATCACCCACAAGATCGTTGGGCACGTCGGCCGCAACGTCGAATACCAGCTCCAGGCCTTTTTCCACGGCCTTTGCTGAAATCAGGTTGGCGACGTTGTCGAGCACGGCCTCGAGCGACATCTCGATCTGCTCGATGGACAGCTTGCCAGCCTCGATCTTCGACTGGTCGAGAATGTCATTGATGATGCCCATCAAATGCTGACCCGATTGCTGGAGCTTGCGCACGTAATCATGCTGACGCTGCGACAGATCGGTCTTCATGATCAGATGCGTCATGCCGATGATGGCATTCATCGGTGTGCGGATTTCATGGCTCATGTTCGCCAGGAATTCCGCCTTGGTCCGCGCCGCATCCTCCGCCACTTGCTTGGCTTGGGCCATTGCCAATTCGGCCGCTTTCTGCTCTGAAATGTCGACAATCGTGCCAACCAGCCCACCGGGGCAGCCATTGCTCAGTCGGAAGCCGGATACGAAATAAAGTGTCTGGTGCAATTTTCCGTCGGCATACAACATGCTCATCTCACGCCGAACCTGGCCCGCGTTGCGGATCGCCTCTTCGTCTTCTCGCTGGTACTGAACGCGATCGGCTTCCGGCAGATAGTCGAGTTCAAGCACGGTCTTGCCGATGAGATCGTTGCGATCCACATCGAACACGGCCTCATACGCCCGGTTGAAACCGAGGAAACGCGTATCGGCATCCTTGTAGAACACCGGGTACGGCATTGTGTCGATCAACACCTGTTGCAAATGCAGGCTCTCACGGAGCTGCAGATCGAGGCGCTTGCGTTCGCTCACATCGTTACAGATACCGACACGTCCGATGAGCTCACCATCACTTCCAAACACCGGCGTAATGGTCGCGCTCATCCAGTATGTAGATCCATCTTTCCGGTGCGCCTGGAACTCGCCGCGCAGGCTCTCACCACGCTGCATCGCCGCTTCCAGTTCGGCGCCGAATGTTTGGCGCGTCTCCTCTCCCATGAGAACGAGCAACGGCAGGCCAAGCAACGCCTCACCCACATAGCCGCTGCCGCGCTGGAAGCTCGAGTTGCCCCACTGGATATGGCCCGTCGCATTCATCACCACAATACCGGCCGTACTCGATTCGAGCGCTGCACCGAGCATGGCAAAACGTTCCCGCGCTTCTCGGCCGTGTTCACGCATGCGTACCATTGCCAGCAAAAGCATGCTGGACAGCACAACCGCACAGAAGGCGATCGCACCGATCGTCAGGCGAAATCCCGGGACAAACCAGTCGCTCGTGTCATACAGCCCGATCAAGCGCCAGCTCCCGGTCGGATCGCCCCAATCCACGGAACTAACGGCCACGGCATTGCGCGTCCCTCGCCATTCGGCATAGTCTGCATCGGGATCAAGCGGCAATTGCACCGGCGTCTTTTTTTCGAAGACATTCCCGAATTGGCGTACCTTCTGAATTGCTGCCAAACGTTCCGGCGTGATCTCGCCAATCACAGAAAACACCAGCTTCGGGTCCTTGGCAGCAAATACCACACCTTGCGGCGACACCAGCATGACCTGTCCGCCCACCGAATGAAGCAATCCATCGATTGCATCCACGGGCATCTTGATCACGGCTGTACCAACGATTTTTTGTGTCGCCCGCGTGCCGGTATACAGCGGCGCGGCATAAAACAAGCCACGATTGCCAGTGGGCATGCCAACCGCCGCATAGATGGCCGGTATGCCCTGCATTGCACGCTGGAAATAAGGCCGATAGCCGGCGTTCGTACCCGTGATCGTGGCGCTTTCGGTTTCGTCGGCCACGACAATACCGTCACGATTGAGCAGCCATACGGCTTCGGCATTCAGATATTCGCGTACAGGCCTCAATTGCGCCAACACATGCGGATCATCACGCAAGTGAGGGTCTGCCACTTTTGCAGCAAGCGTTTCCTGCAAACCCAAGGTAATGGCCATGCCCATGACTTGGTTGCTGGACATTTCGGCGGAAAGGCGGGTGGCAACATCCGACACTTGCGTGACGAATTGATCGCGTTCGTGAGTAAAAATCACCTCACCGGTCCACTTGACTACCGCCCATGCACATAATGCGGCGAGCAAAAGCGTCACCGCGCCGGGACGGCAGCGACGAATGCTTTCAATCAACGGATGGTTGTCGACGACGGTGCCTGGCGTACCGACGCCATCGCCGAACAGGTGTGTATTGCGCGAATCGGGATTGCTATCCATCAACGAACGCCCCCTGTCACTGTCGCCTCATTGTGCACTGATCACCGGTTTTCCGGCGCAATGTCAGCGCGCTGTTTTTTCAGCAGCTTCTACACGGTTACGGCCGTTCGCCTTGGCAACATAAAGCGCGGCATCAGCCTTGGCCAGCAAGCCGTCCACTGTTGGATCATCCCCCGGATATTCAGCCACACCGAAACTCGCGGTGCAGTAAATCGCCTGTTCACCGACCAGATTGTGCCCGAAGGATTGGCGTACGCGCTCCATGGCTTGCACAGCTTCGTCGAGCGGTGTGTCCGGCATGAGAATAGCGAATTCCTCGCCACCTATACGTGCGACAAGATCCACCTCGCGCATCGATTCAACCAGCAATAGCGCGCGATTCACCAACACCCGATCCCCGGCAGCGTGACCATAGCTGTCGTTGATGGTTTTGAAATGATCGAGGTCCAGCAGCGCCATCGAAAAGCTCGTGCCGTAGCGTTGCGCGCGCAGCACTTCCTGTTCAGCGGCCAGCATGAATGCGCGGCGATTGGGCAAGCTGGTCAGCATGTCGGTCCGGGCAAGGACTTCTGCCGCCTCCTTGCGTTGCCGCAATTCTTCCGTCGCTTGCGAGATTTTTTCCTGCAATTCGGACTGCACCAGTGTCACTCGTTCCGCCATGGCATTGATATCGTTGCCGAGCACCTCGAGCGTATGCCTGCCGTCGTCGATGACGCGTGCCGTCAATTCGCCACGGCCAATACGATCGACCACATCGGCAATATGCGCCAGCGGCTCGGTAATGCCGCGAGCCATGCGCAAGGCCAGCCACACGCCGAGCGCCAATCCACCGATGGCAATGTCGAAACCGATCAGAATCTGGGTATTGCGCGTCTCGATCAATCGCGCACGCGACACCTCCAACACGACATAGCCGGAAATGTGCGAGCCGGTATTTACATCGCCTGCACCGTAAAGATCGTCGATGGGCAACACGGTACGATTGATCGGCATCACCAGAACGAAACGGTCTGACAGCTCGGTGAGTGATTCACGCACGCCAGGCGTAGCCACCGAATGACTGTTGTCGCCTGCGCGTGCCAGCACCTGGCCGTGCTCGCCGAAAATAGTGACACCGAGAATATCCGGGTCGTCCTTCTGTGCCGCTTCAGCCAGGGCCCGCAGCGCATCCCTGCCGCCGGAGAAGATGCCGTACTCAGCCGCTGTACCGATCTGGCGCGCAAGCGAACGCTCGCGATCCTTCAGCGCATTCTCGACCTCGCCAGAGTTCCAGCCAACATAGATACACGCCAGCAGCAGCGCGACCAACGTGGCCGGTAGCAACGCCAACATCATCATGCGATTACGGAAGCCGGCGTCCTTTATGGACATATCATCTCTCCCCCTTGCCAGCCAAGGGATTGGCGCAGTTCGTCAAGTCGATAGTCTGGCAATGCACCGATTTTATCGGGGCAATGCTGACGAAATCTTGCTGATCCCTTGAATACATTCATGGCACTTACCTGCCCTGCAATTGAATGGTCAGCGCATCAGCGCTGAGACGGAAGCCGAGCGAGCGGGCCACATTGATATTCACACCGACGGAGAAATCCGTCGGACTCTGCACCGATACACTGCTGCCGGTTGGGTTGCCAACGAGCAAACCGTGCACGATGCGTGCGGTCTGCGTGCCGATCTGTGTGGGCGTCGAATACAAGGCCAGCATTGCGCCTGCGCGCACATAGGCAGGCGAGTAGCCGATCAATGGAATTTTCTGGCGATAGGACGCCAACAAAATGTTCTGGATCGAAGCGCTGTTGTAAATCGTTGCATCAGGTACGGCGAGCAGCATGTCGTTTTCGTCCAGCACGCGCTGCAATACCGGATACAAGGCATCTTCCCCGCCGTTCACACGATAGACGTTCAATTGCAGGCCTTGATCCGCAGCCGCTTTTTCGAGTCCGGCCTGATATTGCGCAGACTCTGTACCGATCAGGATGCCGATCCGGCTCAGGGTTGGAAACGCATAACGCAACAAGGCCATCTGCCGCCCCGGCGGCTGGTCGAGCACAACAGCGATGAGTGGCTGTGCAATGCGTTTGCGCTGCGCTTCAAATGCGCTGCTAGGGATCGTGGTCGCAATCACGGGGACACGCCCCAGACGACCGCCGGCCGAAGCATCTGCAAGCCCCGTCAATGCCGGCGTGCCGATACTGACGACCAGTTTCACCTGGGGTGGCAATACCTGTTGCGTCACATCCGCCCACGGCTTGATGATGGCGTCAACGGTTGGGTCACTCTGCTGCAACTGATCACGCACAGTCTCGGCAACGGTTGCGTAATCAGGACTCCCGGCACTCACGGCAATCCAGACCGTCTCGGCATGGCCGGCCACCGCATGGCCGGCAAGCATCAATGCAAGCAGAAGAGCGCGCAGGCGCATCTCAATGCTTCACTTCCTGGCGCAACAGAGCAGCGTCCTTCTTGATAAAAAATGCAACATCTGTCTCGGCGAATTTCATTTGTACATTGTATCCCGCGAGACAACGTTCGCCGACGCGCTCAATATTCCGTTCTCAGTGTGAGGAAGACACGGCGCTGAGCGACCGGAACAATCGGATGACCGCTGCCCGGATTTAGGGGGTCCAGCGGGCTCGGAACCAGATATTGGTACTGACCTCCATCGATGTTCTGTGCGGTCAGCGCCACTTCGTTGCGGGTCGACCCGATCGTGAAGCGTTTTGACCAGCGAGTACTCAGGATTCCGTAACCAGGAATCGTATCGGCCTGTCGCGCCCAAGTCATCGACCCCGTATGCGAATACATCAGCGAAGACGACCACTCGCGCGGCCAATCCTGAAACCATGCAAGCGAATACAGCACGCGCGGGGTTTCGAGGGCGAGCGTCTGCCAATATTGATCAGACGTCACCCGCGTATATGATTGGGCTGCCATCAAGCGGGTTCCCTCGCGTGGGCGCCAGTTCATCTGGTACTCGACACCACGTGTATCTGCACTCGCCTGATTAACGAAGTCCGAACGGTTGAGCGGACTAGTCGCACCTGGCATATCCACGCGACGCAGCAGGCCTGTCATTTGTTCGTAGTAACCGCGCACGTCGATCGTCAAACCGATCTCGCGAAAATCGCCGAGCCAGCCAACTTCACGCGTATAAATATGTTCCGGCCCGGCATTACCTGTTGCCAGGGTATCCCACCGCAGAATTGGAACAAAGCTCGCAGTCGCCGGATCCGGATTGCGAATCGGATTGTTGCCGTAGATCGCAAGCAATGGCGGCGTATCGTTGGCACGCGTCATGCCAATGCGAAATGTGTGTTCCGGCAGTGGTTGCCAGTTGAACATCACACGCGGCGCGAAGTTGGTACCGATCACGCTGTCCTTTTCAATCAGGCCGCCGGCATTCAGCAACAGCTTGGGTACGATGCGCCATTCAAGGTTGCCAAACACGCGTGTCTGCGTCTGCGAGAACGTCTGGTCGGTATTGAACATGGCTGGCGACCTCGCATCCTCGCCTCGCCAGCTCACACCCCACACGGTGCGCACGGTGTCGAGCGGTTTCAGCGTATGGCTGAACTCGAACTCAGTACGCTGCGCGGTACCGCTCGTGTTGAGCGCGATCGGATTCTGGACATTGAATGGAAACGGTGGCGAGATGGCGTAGCCGTTCACATACTGCAGGCTCTGGAAAACTTCGCTGTCAAAGTTGGCCGACAGGCTGATGGATTCGGTGGATGAAAGCTGGCGATTCCATCGCGCCAGCGCGTAACCGTTATTCGTGATCGCCGTGACTGTCGGGTTCAACAAGGTGCCGTCGCCATCATCGGCACGCTGACGAGAGCCCCCCAGCTCAAGCTGTAAATCGTCCTGCGGACTGAGACGCAGATCACCGCGCAGATGCATCTGGCTGAGCTCGGTGTTGTCCTGAATCGTGCCGCTTTGCGGGAAATAGGACGGATAGACGCGTCGCATATCATCGCCCTGATCGAAGCGTCGGGCTGCAGTGATTCGCCAGTTTGTGTCGTCTGTACCCCAGCCGTAACGCAAGGTCTGATCGCTGATGCCATCGTTGCCAATATTGGTCGAAATCAGCGTGCCGCGCGTGTCGGCGGCATTCTTGGTCACGATGTTGATCACGCCGAGAAAGGCATTCGAACCGAATGCAGCGGAGTTCGAACCGCGCAGCACTTCGATGCGATCGACATCTTCCAGTATCACATCGGCCATACCGCGATGGGTGTCGCCGAACATCAGCGAGGAATACACAGAGCGCCCGTCGATAAACACCTGCAGGCGGGCGCCGTAATTGTCCATCTGCGCGTGATACGCGACGATAGGATTGGCACCATTCCAAGCCGATACCATGAAGCCTGGCACGAAGCGCAACAGCTCATCAATGGTGCGCGCACCCGAGCGACGAATCATGTCGCGGTCGATCACGGTCACTGCCGCCGGCGTATCCGCCTGCGATTGTGCCAAGCGAGTCACCGACAACACAACCGGCAGATCGCCGACATAACCATCTTCGGTCAAGGCATTGGATGTGGTTTCAGCCGGTGCCGATCCGGCAAAAATGCACATAGCCAAAGCCGCGCTGTATCGACCCTTGTTGTTTCTCTTTGTTTTTCTTGCGCCCATGCCCCCACAACCCGCCAGAAAACTGAAATAAATGATTGGCAGATTCTAGCAGTGGCAAAGAGGTGTTTCTCTGCTGTAACAGCAGGAAATGAAAACAACAACGAAAATCGTGCAGAAAAAATACGGGATATCGAACAGGTGGTCGTTCAAGCGCGACTGTTGAGCAGTTGCATGGCTGCAGCAAAATCCGCCTGCTGCAGCTTCGGCCATGCAAGCAAAGCACGATCGAGTGCAGTGTCGATCTGCACCTGCTCCTCTCGCCGCGGCGGCTTCAGCACGAAATTCACCACTTCATTGCGGTCGCCGGGATGTCCGATGCCAACCCGCAGGCGCCAGTAATCCGGACTGCCAAGATGCGACGTGATGTCCTTGAGACCGTTATGTCCGCCAGAACCGCCACCGAACTTGAGGCGTAACTGACCAGGTGGAATATCCAGCTCATCATGCACGACCAGAATTTCTGCCGGTGCGATCTTGTGGAATTGCGCCAGCGCTCGCACAGCAAGGCCTGAACGATTCATGAAGGTCTGCGGCAAAAGTATCCAGATGCCCTGCGCGCGCGCATTGCCGGCAATGCCGTGAAAGCGGTTTTCGTGATTGAGCGGCACCGAAAACTCGCGCGCGAGACGCTCACAAAACCAAAACCCGGCGTTGTGCCGGGTTTCGGTGTATTCGGCCCCGGGGTTACCGAGGCCGACGATCAGACGCAGAGTTTGCGTCATCAATACTGCTTACTTCTTGTCGCCAGCAGCCGGTGCAGCAGCGGCAGCGACAGCGACATCGGCAGCAGCGGCTTCGTCAGCCACGGCACCGCGAGGGATCGCGACGGAAGCGATAACCGGATCTTCACCCTTGTGCAGGCGCAGTTCAACGCCGTTCGGCAGCTTGAGTTGCGAAGCGTGGATGGCATGACCGACGTCGAGGTCCTTCAGGTCGACTTCGATGAACTCAGGCAGGTTGCCCGGCAGGCTGGCAACGTCGATTTCGGTCATGACGTGCGAAACGATGCCGGCGTGCAGCTTGACGCCCGGAGCGATGTCGGCGTTCTTGAAGTGGAACGGAACCTTGGTGTGGATCTTGTGGGTGGCATCGACGCGTTGCAGGTCGATGTGCAGCACCAGTTGGCGGAAGGGGTGACGCTGCACGTCGCGCAGGATCACGGTTTCCTTGGCACCTTCCAGGTTCATCGTCAGCACGGACGAATGGAAAGCTTCCTGACGCAGCAGGTGATACAGCTCGTTGTGGTCGAACTCGACCGACAGCGGGGCCTTGTCACCACCATACACGACGCCGGGGAAACGGCCAGTGTTGCGCAGGCGGCGGCTCGCTCCGGTGCCCTGAACGCTACGCTTGGTTGCGTTGAACTCGATAGACATTTTTACTACTCCATTTAAAACCCGCTCCGCGACCAGAGTGGGGATTGAAAACCCTGCTCAATCCATGAACAGGGAAGAAACTGAAGACTCCGTACTGATGCGGACGATGGTCTCGGCCAACAGCTCGGCAATCGAAATCTGACGAATCTTGCCTGTCGCCTTGGCATCCTCACGCAACGGGATCGTGTCGGTGACAACCAGCTCATCCAGCACGGACTCCTTGACGCGCTCAGCCGCCGGGCCAGACAGCACGGCATGCGTACAGTAGGCCAGCACCTTCTCCGCGCCATGATCCTTCAACGCCTGCGCGGCCTTGCACAAGGTACCAGCAGTGTCGACCATGTCATCCATGATCACGCAGGTACGGCCGGCGACGTCGCCGATGATGTTCATCACTTCCGACACATTCGCCTTCGGACGGCGCTTGTCGATGATGGCGAGATCCGATTCGAGGCGCTTTGCCAGCGCACGGGCGCGCACTACACCACCGACGTCAGGTGACACCACCAGTAGATTCTCGTAACGCTGCTTCCAGATATCGCCCAGCAGGATCGGCGTCGCATAAACGTTGTCCACTGGGATATCGAAGAAACCTTGAATCTGATCGGCATGCAGATCAACCGTCAGCACGCGATCCACACCCGCGGCTTGCAGCATGTTGGCCACAACCTTGGCCGTGATCGCGACACGCGCCGAGCGCGGGCGGCGATCCTGGCGTGCATAGCCGAAATAAGGAATGGCGGCGGTAATCCGGCCGGCCGAAGCCCGTTTCAGCGCATCTGCAAGCACCATGACCTCCATCAGGCTGTCATTGGTCGGCATGCAGGTCGATTGCAGGATGAACACATCGCGACCACGCACATGTTCAAGTACTTCAACGTTCACCTCGCCGTCGGAAAAACGACCAACGGTTGCGCGGCCAAGCGAAATATTCAATCGCTTGACAACATCGGACGCCAGTTTTGGATTGGCGTTGCCGGTGAAGACCATCAGGCTGTCGTAGGCCATAGCACGTCTCGACGGTGAGGGAAGATAGAAAAAGCAAAAGCGGACAGGCTGTTAAAACGCCTGCCCGCATTGAATTCTTGGCTGGGGAGGAAGGATTCGAACCTTCGCATGCCGGAATCAAAATCCGGTGCCTTAACCAGCTTGGCGACTCCCCAACTTCTAGCGCCACCCCAGAAGGGCACCGCCGAAAGGACGCGCATTATGGGATACAAATCCTGTTTGGTCAAGAAAGAATCCAGGAAAAAAGTTCGCTCAGCGGGTGTTCCGTCAGCCCGTACGCAACGAAATTACGTACATCCACTGGCAACTCCGTCTGTGCCGCCCGCGCATCGGCCTCGTTGGCAAACGCAACAAAAACACAGGCGCCGGAACCACTCATGCGCGGCGCACCATACGGCCGCAGCAGATCCAGATACGCGCCGACCTGAGGGTAAAGCCCTACAGCCACCGGCTCAAGATCGTTACCACCCATACCTGGGTGCCAATCCGAGGGGGCAATGACAGGCGTATCACGTCGCAACTCAGGGGCACCAAAAATCGCCTGAGTCGGCACGCCAACGGGCGGAATCAAGACCAGATACCAGGCCTCGGGCAGCACAACGTCGATAAACGCTTCGCCCACCCCCTCCGCAAATGCCGCATGCCCATGCACAAAAATCGGCACATCGGCACCAAGCTGCAGGCCCAACATCTCCAGCTCATGGCGCGACAAACCGGCTTGCCACAGATGATTCAATGCCAGCAATGTAGTCGCGGCATCGGAGCTGCCGCCGCCAAGACCACCACCCATGGGCAGGCGTTTTTCCAGGCGAATGCTCGCCCCCAGCTTTACGCCCGTCCTTGCCTGCAGGAGGCGTGCGGCACGTACCGTCAGGTCGCTGTCTGCTGGCACACCGGGCAGAGGATTATCGAGTATGACCTGCCCGTCTTCGCGCACATCGAAATACAACGTGTCACCGTAATCGAGAAAGCCGAATACGGTTTGCAGGAGATGGTAGCCATCGGCACGACGTCCGACGACATGAAGAAAGTGGTTGATCTTCGCGGGCGCAGGCCAGGCTTTCATGGCTTTGGTTCCCCGCTCGCCGGATTGCTGTCAGTCCACGTATCGATGCGCAGACGGGCGCTCACGCTTGCATCGGATCGCTCAAGCGAAATGAGCAGCGGACGCCCATCCTCGCTCCAGCGCAGCCATTCGACCGTCCATGTTGGCAATACCAGACGCACAGGTCGTTTCTGTTCATCCAACTGCGCGTCCGGTGCAATACCGCGCATCCAGTCGGGCAATTGTGCCAAGGGCAAATCCACACCGAAGAGGCGGCCGGCTAAATCGTCGAGGGTGGGTGCAACGTAACGCTTACCGTCTGCCATCTGCAAAACGGCACCACTCTGGTCGCGCCGCAACTCGGCGACCCCTTGACCAGTCGGTGCGGACAACGTCAGGTCATCTGAATCCAACGCATGCTGCCAGGACAACGTGGCGTAGTACGGCGTGTCCTGCTGGCGCACCGAAATGCGCCCAGACAGATTGAATGGCGCATCCGCCAGCGCAAGACCCGACAGCAGCAGACTGAATGCGAAGACAGCGAGACGCTTCATGCTCGATGGACAGCAGATACAAAGAAACTACAAGG
>Ga0310811_10008507_pt1 | contig 13204 bp, 11 predicted proteins | sample YCmetagenome_FD_207642 | JGI IMG/M metagenome (GOLD analysis project Ga0310811, IMG submission 207642) | Soil microbial communities from experimental microcosm in Duke University, North Carolina, United States - YC | ecosystem: Engineered > Artificial ecosystem > Soil microcosm > Unclassified ...
TGGGCGATTTCCCCACCGAAATCAAACGCTCTCTGGAAAGCCGATAAGGGATAATGACTGGGATCGGGCGCCGCGGCTGGCCGACCCTGGCCCTGATGAGTGCGCTCTATTTCATCATCACGGCGGCCACCTTCGGCAGCCTGGGCATGGTGCTGCCGGCGATGGTGAAGGACCTGGGCTGGAGCTGGACGGGCGCGGGTTTCGGATTCACCCTGCTGGGCTTTTTCTGCGGCATCACCAGCGCGGTGCCGGCCACCCTGATCCGCCGTTTCGGCGTGCGTGCCTCGCTGTTGTGCGGCTGTGTGGTGATGGGATTGGCATTTCTGTGCCTGGCTGAGACCGGCGGGTTGCTGGGCTATTTTGTCGGGGCCTCTCTGGCGGGCTTGGGCTTCACCTTGCTGGATTCAGTGCCGGCCACCTATCTGGTGTCGCGGTTGTTTGCGCGTCCGTCCTTCGCCATCGGGCTGTTTTTCACCATTGGCGGCCTTGGCGGCGTGGCCGGTCCGCTTCTCTATACCGGTGTCATCGACACGACCGGTAACTGGCGCAGTTACTGGCTGGTGATGGGGCTGCTGATCGTTCTGGTGGGCGTGGTGGCAGCCTTCCTGGTGGATGCCAAGACCGATGTCGGCGGCGCGGCGGACAGCGATCCCGAGATATCCACCGAGCGCTGGAGCTTTCGCGACGCGCTCCAGACGCCACAGTTCTGGATCATCGCCACCGCCTTCGCGGCGTTCCAATTCTGCGGCATTACCGCCAGTTCGGTGTCGGTGGCGCATCTGACCCAGCACGGCGTGGCCGCGGTGATCGCGGGCAGCATGATGAGCGTGGAAGCGCTGGTGAATTCCAGCGCCCGGTTTACGGGAGGCCTCCTCACCCGCTTTGTCAGTGCCAAGACGCTGCTCTGCGTCTCGCTGGCCTGTCTGGTGATCGGCATGCTGGCCCTGGGCGTGGCGCGCGATCTGCCCATGATGCTGGTCTATGCCGCCGGGATCGGCATCGGTTACGGCCTCACCCTCTTTGCCGCCACCATCCTGCTCTTGGATTATTTCGGGCGCGGTCCCTATCTGGAACTGTTTTCTGCCGTCAACCTGATTTCCACGGTGGGCGCGGTGGCGCCGACCCTGGCGGGTTTCACCCGCGATCAGAGTGGCAGTTTCACGCCGTTTTTTGTGGTCCTGGCGGTGATGGTGGCGCTGGTCCTGCTGGCCGTTATTCTGATGCGCCCGCCGCACACGAGACGCGCATGAAAGAGTTTGGTGTTTTTCTCCCCGTCGCGACGCGAAGCACGCGAGAGCGTGTTCGCCAAAAAATAACGTTGGCGACATGACCGGTCCGAAAGAATTTGGTGTTTTCCTACCCGTCGCCAACGGAGGATGGATCGTCTCTCAGACCACCCCTCTGCTGGACGGAGGCTGGCCGCAAAACCGTGATGCCGCGCTGATCGCCGAGGAAGAAGGTTTTGATTTCGTGATGGCGATGGGCAAGTGGCGCGGTTTTGGTGGCGCGACTTCCCATTGGGGCACCAGCCTGGAGGCCGTCACCATGATGGCGGGCATTGCCGCCGTCACCAAGCGGGTCAAGGTATGGGCGACCCTGCACGCCATCCTGCACAATCCGGCCGTCGCGGCCAAAATGATCGCCACCCTGGATCACATCAGCAATGGCCGTGCCGGCCTGAACATTGTTGCGGGCGCCTATCGCGGCGAATTCGAACAGATGGATGCCTGGGACGCAGACCTGGACCATGATGCGCGCTACGATTTGACGGAAGAATGGACCCGGATCGTCAAGCGGCTCTGGACCGAACCCAGCGTCACTTTCAACGGCAAGTATTTTGATTTTCGCGATTGCGTCAGTGATCCCAAGCCGCTGAAGCCGCCATTCCTGATCTGTGCGGGCATGTCCAAGCGCGGCTTTGAATTTTCGGTGCGCGAGGCGGATGGCTGTTTCATCGGGGGCCGTGACGAGACGGAAACCCGCGATGCCTCACGCCGCGCGCGGGCGCTCGCCGCGGAACTGGGCAAGCCCATCCGCACTTATTGCATGATGACGGTGATAGCCGCGGCGACCGATGAAGAAGCGGAAAGCCGGGCGCAGAAATACCGTGACGGACTGGACGAGGGCGCGGTGCTGGGCATGTTGCAAAGCTATGGTGTTGCCGGAAACGCCATGACGGCGCGGGCGCAAGGGGCGTTCATGACTCAGACGGCGGTAGGTTCACCAGCCACCTGCGCCGCCAAGATCGAGGCCTTCCTGCGAAACTGCGATATTGACGGGTTGATGTTCGTCTATGATGACTATGCCCAGGGCTTGCGGGTGACGGGCCGCGAGATACTGCCTCGCTTGCGCAGGGCTTTTTCATGAAAGCCGACTGGATCGCACCCAAGCGTACCGCGCTGCTGGTCATCGACTGCCAGGTGGATTTCGGCGCCTCCGATGGCGAGATGGCACGGCGCGGCGCCGACATGACCGCGCCGCTGGCTGCCCTGGAAAAGGCGCAGGCGCTGGTAGAGGCGGCGCGCAGCGCCGGTGTGGCCGTGGTATTCGTGAGGCTGATCACGAATCCCGCCGCTGAAAGCTATGTCATCCGCGAGTCGCGTGCCCGACAGGGTGAGGATGGACCCGATCTCTGTGTGGAAGGCACGCACGGCGCCGATTTCGTCGGCCCTCAGCCGCTGCCGGGCGAGCTGGTCATCTCCAAAAATCGCTACAGCGCCTTTGCCCGCACCGGCCTTGCAGACCAGCTTCATGCCGGCGGTATCGATACGCTGGTGCTGGCGGGCCTGACCACCGAATGCTGCGTGGCAGCTTCGGCCTGGGACGGCTTTGAACTGGACTTCCATGTCTTCATCGCCGCCGACGCCTGTGCGGCCTATGAAGAGGAGCTTCACCGCTCCGCCCTGAAGGCGTTGGCTTTGAGTGGTGCGACAATTGCGAGCACCACCACCTTCGCTGACCTCTGGAAACATTAAGTAATATCAACAAGATAGACATATGATAGTTTATCAACATTTTACGCTGGCCAAATCAGTGTAAAATGTTACATGGCATTTCCAACTGGAGTGCCTATGTACGCGATCATGAGTAGGGGCTTGTCGGCTTTGGCCGCCGCCGGATGGGCGGTTTTTTGTGTTGGCGCGGCGAACGCGCAAGGGGTGGAAGCCATCACCGTGGAAGGTGATCCCGTCCATCTCCTGCAAACGCGCGCCAATGCCGCCGCCTTTGGCCTGGACAAGCCGCTGATCGAAACCCCGCGCGCCGTCACCCTGGTCAGCGATGCCACCATCGCCCGCTATGGCATCACGGGGGTCAACGACCTCACTGCCATCACGCCGTCCGCCTACACCGCCAGCTATTACGGGGTCGAAGGCGCGGTCTCGCTGCGCGGGACGCTCGCGGAAAATTATTTCCGTGGCTTCAAGCGGGTGGAAAATCGTGGCACCTTTTCCACGCCGCTGGGCGATGCGGCGGGGATCGAGATCCTGCGCGGGCCGCCGTCACCGGTCTATGGCGCGGGCAAGGTGGGCGGGCTGGTCAATTTCCTGCCCAAGACCGCCAGCGCCAGCGATGCTTTCGGCGGCGAAGCCAGCATCACCTATGGCAGCTATTCAAAACGCAACGCCACCTTGGCGATCAGCGCCCCGGTTACCGTCGGCGCGGCGATGGGCGGACTGCATGCCTATGGCGAAGTGGATGACAGTTTCAGCTACTATCGCGGCATCCATCCCAGCCATCAGCTGATCGAGCTCACAGGCGGCCTTGCGCTGGGCGATTGGTCGTTCGCGGCGGACTATATGTATTACCACTCCAACGGCGATGTGCAGACGCCGGGCTGGAACCGCCTGACCCAGGCCCTGATCGACAGCGGCAGTTACATCACCGGCCGCAACACCTCGCTCCGGGCGTCCAACGGCAAGTATCTCACCTTCAACGATCTGGGCGGCAATCCCTACTTTTTCGATCCCAAATTCCAGCCCCTGGCTTGCGCCATGGCTTGCCAGGATGCGGCGCATCGTCTGGACAGCGGCTTCGGCACCACCAACCTGGACCGGCGCACGGTCTATGGCGCGCGCGGCGTGGATTTCTCCAACACCACGACCCATACCGCCTTTCTCGAGGCCGCCAGCGATCTGGGTGAGGGCCAAAGCCTGCGCCTGCAATTGTTCGGCGATGTGCTGGAGAATGACCGCTTTGTTTCCTACGGCTTTCCCGGCTCCTATCGCACCCAGATCGGCGAGGCGCGGCTGCGCTATGACATCAAGCGCGAGTTCGGCTTGCTGAAAACCCAGACCGTCGCCGGAATTTCCTACCGCTATGTCCATGCCATCGGAAAGGAAAGCTTCAACAGCGGCGTGATCGCGCTGGACCGCCGCGACATCAGCCTTGGCGCCGCCGCCAACGACATCATCGATTCCCCCTTCAATATCGATCCGCCGGGAACGATCGGGATGGGCTGGGAAAATGACGTGCGCACCAGCACGGGAAATGCCGGGGCCTTCATCACCACCGATCTGGTGTGGGACGACAGCCTCGATCTCACCCTGGGCGGCCGTTATGACGATTACAATGTCCGCTCGGTGGATGTGGGCGTGCTCGCCTTCGAACCGGGACAGGGGCGCGGCAATGCCGGCCGCTTCACCTATTCCGCCAGCCTTTCCTACAAGACGCCTTGGGGGCTGGTGCCCTATGTCACGACCGCCAAGTCCGCGGCGATTGAGATCGGCCAGGCCAGCCAGGTTCTGACCAGCCTGCTGGCGGGGCGCAACTGGCTGTCCAATTCCTTTCTCAATGAGGTGGGCGTCAAGTTTGCCGCCCTGGATGATCACCTGCTGGGCAGTGTGGACTGGTACGTCCAGAACCGCACCCAGCTGAATCAGGGCGCGGGCGGCATCACCAGCGTCATGGGCACCGTGGCCCGCGGCGCCGAACTGGAATTGCGCTATGTCGCTACCCCCAATCTCAGCCTGACCATGGCGGCATCCTTGCAGCACACCACCATCAAGGGGCCGGATCACAGTTTTGCCTATGTGCCGGCGCGCAGCTACGGCGTGACGCCGCAGAACGGATTCGGCGGCAGCTATATCGTGTTTGATTTCTCCACTTTGCCGGGGCGCGGCGGCGATTATGAGAACACGCTTCTGCCCCATGCGGTGATCAGCCCCTATCTGACCTGGACCAGTGACTCGGAAACCTGGGGCAGCTGGGGCGCGACCTTCGGCGGCACCTATGTCGGCCACACCCAGCAGACGGTGCCCAATCCGATTGTCTATCCCTCCTACGTCACCCTGAACGCTTCTGCATTCGCGCAATGGGACGTGTGGGAGGCGGATGTGAACGTGAATAACTTGAGCGATGAACGCTATTTCACGCCCGGCGCCGACACCTATGCCAATCTCAGCGCCCTGCCGGGTGTCGGCCGGGTCTGGAAAGTCACATTGAAGCGATTGTTCTAGCCGCGCGGCTAAGGTTAGGGTCCGTCGCGATGAAAAAGCTGGCGCTGTGCTTTGTGCTTTTGTGTCTGCCTGTCACGGCGCAGGCCGCGGACAGTGCCTGGGTGCAGGCGACCGCGTCCGGCTTTGAGGCGCGGCTGGTCACCAGCGCCGCCGTCTGTCCCGCGTTGCAAACCGACAAAGGCGATATCGCGATGACGGTGCGCGCCGCCGCCACCGCGGATTTCCCCCTGGTCTGCGCGGCATCCATTCCATCCGGTGTGACCCGCGCCAGCATTGCGGGCGCGGCGCTGCCGCTGCCGGTTGCCAATCCGCAACGCATCCTGGTCCTGGGTGACACCGGCTGCCGCATCAAGGGGGCCGAGCTGCAGGCCTGTAACGATCCGGCCAAATGGCCCTTTCTCCAATTGGCGGCGGCGGCCGCAAAACTGAAGCCCGAGCTGGTGATCCATCTTGGCGATTTTCTCTATCGCGAAAACGCCTGTCCGCCCGGCAACCAGGGCTGCGCCGGCTCGCCCTGGGGCGACAACTGGACCACCTGGCAGGCGGATTTTTATGAACCCGCCGCTCCGCTTCTGGCGGCGGCGCCGATCGTGCTGGCGCGGGGCAATCACGAGGACTGCAACCGCGCCGGTCCGGGCTGGCTCAGGCTGCAAGGGCCGTCGGCGTTTGATCCGGCTATGCCCTGTATCCCGCATCTGCCTCTTTACAGCATCGATCTGGGCCAGTTGCGGCTGGCGGTGATGGATGACGCGACCGCCGATGAAATCGCGCTTGATCGCGACCAGTCGCCCACTTATGCCGCCGAGCTGACAGGACTGGCGGCAGTCCCCGCGCCGGTCTGGTTTGTGCATCACCGGCCCATCTGGGGCGCGGTCACCGGACCGTTGGGCATTCCTATCGGCGGCAATCTGCAGCTGATCGACGCCGTCCGCATCGCCTCGCTGCATGGCGAGCCAATGATTGCGCGCAATGTGGAGCTGATGCTGTCGGGCCATCTCCATACCTTTGAGGCGATCAACTACACCAAGGGCATGCCGCCCCAGATCGTGGCGGGCAATGGCGGCGACAAACTGCTTGTTACGCCGCTCAATCTCCGGGGCACGCAGTTCCAGGGCCATTCCGGCGTCACGGTTGCCGACGGCCTGTCGGTGGGCGGTTTCGGCTTTCTGCTGATGACCCGCGCCGAGAGCGGCTGGACCATCGATCTCTATGATCAGGCGGGCGCCAAGACCCGCACCTGCCGCTTCACGGCTGGCCAGCCGGGACGCCTGGACTGTCCGGACTGAGCGTGACGGGACTCTTTTGCGCCGCGTCGGCGTCCAGCATTTGCAGCAGCGATGCGGTGGGAAAACCGTCGGCCGGCAGCGATTTGGATTTCTGGTACTGGCGCAGCGCTGCGCGCGTTCGCCTTCCCAACACGCCATCGGACGTACCGGGATCAAATCCCAGTTTCTGCAGATCGGTCTGGAAAGCCATACGTTCACTGCGCGACAGCGTGCGTTCGTCACGCGGCCAGGCATGGCGCACGGGGCTTCCACCCGCCATGCGGTCGGCCAACAGCGACACGGCCAGCGCATAGCTGGCGGCATTATTGTATTTCAGGATGACGCTGAAATTGGGAAATACCAGGAAGGCGGGGCCGCGCGCGCCCGCCGGCAGATAGATGGCGGCGTTCGCGTCGGATGCGGGCAAGGGATCGCCGGCGGCCGTCTTCACTCCGCGCGCACTCCAATCCGCAATCGGCTTCACGTTATCCAGTTCGGCATCTTCATAGAGAAAACCGTCCGGCAGCATCACCTCATAGCCCCAGGGTTGACCCTTCACCCATCCCTGTTCGCTGAGCAGCCGCGCCGCCGAGGCCAGTGCATCGGGTGGTGACCGCCACAGATCGATCACACCGTCGCCATCGCCATCGGCGGCATATTTGAAAAAAGTGGTGGGTGTGAACTGGGTCTGGCCGAATGCGCCGGCCCAGCTTCCCACCATCTCGCTCAGGGGATAGCGCCGCTCCTGATAGATTTTCAACGCTGCCAGGAATTCCGGCTTGGCGTAATTGGCGCGCGGGCCGTCATAGGCGAGCGTCGCCAGCGCCGCGAACAGGTTGTAGCTGCCGCTGTCGGCGCCATAGTCGCTTTCCATACCCCAGACGGAAACCAGAATTTCTTTCGGGACACCGCTTTGCGCCGCAATCTTGTCCAGCACCTCGCCATAGCGGGTGAGCATGAACTGCGCGTCCTTGATGCGACGGGCCGACACGGCCGAATCCAGATAGCTCCAGACCGGGCGCGTGAATTCCGGCTGGTTGGCGTTCATGGCCAGGATGGCGGGAAGGGGCGCGATCCCTGCCGTGGCGCTGTCGAAAGTTTCAGGCGTAATGCCCTGGGCCAGAGCGGCGCTGCGCATCTCGGCCAGAAACGCGGCGAACTTCGTGTCCCCGGAACTGGGAGGGGCCGGAGGCTGGGGAACGGGCGCAACCGCGACGGGCGGCGGCGGGGTTTGGGGCCTGGGCGTGCGGGCCGCACAGGCCGCCAGAGCCAGCATTCCCAGAAGGGCGGCCAGGTGTCCAAGGCGGCTTAATAGAGGCGGGGCGAGCAACACCCCCCGATTCCTACACCCGTTCGGGTGATTTTTGGCGGAAAAGCTGGATTTTCTGGCAGATTTCGCGGGTTGACAGGGGGGAGGGCCTTGCATAGTTTCCGCGCCTCCACGGGTGACGGCCTCGAAGGCCGCTTTAGGCTCCAAAAGGCAGTGTCATGAAGGTCCGCAATTCCCTCCGTTCGCTCAAGAAGCGCGATAAGGACTGCCGCGTCATCCGCCGCAAGGGCCGCGTTTACGTGATCAACAAGAAGAATCCGCGGTTCAAAGCCCGCCAGGGTTAAGCGATACTGCGCCGTTTTCCGACATAGGCGCACATGCTTCTTCCTCCTACCGATTCCAAAATCGTCGCCCGCCGCGCGCAGATCGTAGCGGCGCTGCAGAAAATCGTGCCCGATGGCGTGGTGGCCGACCGTTCCGGCCTGGCCACTTTCGATTCCGATGCGCTGAGCGCCTATCACCAGATGCCGCTGGTCTGTGTGCTGCCCAGCAACCGCGAGCAGGTGAGCGCGATCCTCAAATTTGCCCAGGCTGACGGTGTGCCGATCGTGCCGCGCGGCGCGGGTACTTCGCTGTCGGGCGGCGCGCTGCCGCGCGAAGACGGCATCCTGATCGGCATGGGCCGCATGAAGCGGATCATCGAGATCGATTATGAGAATGGCTGCGTGGTGGTGGAACCCGGCGTCACCAATCTCAACATCACCAAGGCAGTCGAGGCCAACGGCTTCTATTACGCGCCCGATCCCTCCAGCCAGGTCGCCTGCACTATCGGCGGCAATGTGGCGGAAAATTCCGGCGGGCTGCATTGCCTGAAATACGGCCTCACCACCAACAATCTGCTGGGCGTCACCATGGTGCTGCCCGGCGGAGAGATCGTCACCCTGGGCGGCAAGTCCGGCAGCCAGGGCGGCCTGGACCTGTTGGGCCTGGTCACCGGTTCGGAAGGCTTGCTGGGCGTGGTGGTCGAGGTGGTGGTCAAGATCCTGCGCAAGGCGCCGGTGACGCGCACCTTGATGGCTTCGTTCGATTCTGTGCCCGCCGCCGGGGCCTGCGTCGCCGCCATCATCGCCGACGGCGTGGTGCCGGCCGCGATGGAATTCATGGACAAGCGCGCCGCCGGCGCCATCGAAAGCTACAATCATCCGGGCTATCCGCTGGACGCCGAGGCCATCCTGATCATCGACGCCGATGGTGTGGAAGCCGACGTTTCCTATGAGGTTTCGCGCGTGATCGACATTGTCGCCAAATGCGGCGGCAAGACGGTGGAAGCCACCGACGAGAAACAGCGCGCCCGAATCTGGTCGGGCCGCAAGGCCGCCTTTGCGGCGATGGGCAAGCTCGCCCCCGACATGATCTGCATGGATGGCACCATCCCACGCCATGCCTTGCCGCAGGTTCTGGAAGAAATGGCCAAGCTGTCGGAACAGTATGGCCTGGGCTTCTGCAATGTGTTCCATGCCGGCGACGGCAACCTGCATCCCCTGATCATCTTCGACACCATGAAGCCGGGCGAGTTCGAGCGTGCCGAAGCCTTTGGCGCCGACATTCTGCGCCTGTGCGTCAAGGTGGGTGGCGTGCTGTCGGGCGAACATGGCATCGGCATCGAAAAACGCGACCTGATGACCGACCAGTTCACGACCGAAGACCTGGCGCAGCAGGGCCGGGTGAAATGCGCCTTTGATGCCCAGGGCCTGTTCAATCCCGGCAAGGTGTTTCCCACTTTGTCGGCTTGCATCGAGCAGGGCCATATCCATGTGCACGGCGCCCAGCTGCCCCATCCCCATCTGCCGCGGTACTGATGAGCAAGGCAGATACTCCTTCGCAGGTGGCCGATTTCGTGCGCGCGGCGCGCGCCGATAAGGCGCCGTTCGAGATCGTCGCCGGCGGAACCCGCCGCAGTGTGGGGCGTCCGCTCGGTGAGTTGCCGCTGCTGGATGTTTCGGGCCTTAGCGGCGTCCTGAAATACGAACCGGAAGAACTGATCATCACCGCCGCGCCCGCGACCCCCCTGGCCGAGATCAATGCCGTGCTGGTGCAGAAAAACCAGCGCCTGGGCTTTGATCCGGCCGATTGGTCCAGGCTGCTGAAATCCAATGGCGTGGCAACGCTGGCGGGCGCGGCCTCCAGCGACGCATCCGGCTCCGGCAAGCTGCGCCATGGCGGTGCGCGCGATTCGCTGTTGGGCTTTCAGGCGGTGAACGGACTTGGCGAAACCTTTCGCGGCGGCTCCAAGGTGGTCAAGAACGTCACCGGTTTCGACCTGCCCAAGCTGATGTGCGGCGCCTATGGCACCCTGTCGGTGCTGACCGAGATGACCTTTCGCGTCTATCCCAAGCCGCAGCATGCCGTGATCCTGCGTCTGGCCGATGTGACTCCCGAAGATGGCTTTGCCGCCTTGCGCAGGATCGCGCACAGCGCCCTGGAGCCCGCAGGACTGGCCTATCTGCCCGCCGGCATGATGACCGGCGTCGGTCAAGGTGCAGCCGTGATCAAGCTGGAAGGCGCGCGCCAGCCGCTGGAAGAGAAAATTGCACTGGCCCACGGCCTTCTCGGCAATGTCATGCAGCGTGTGGACGAGGATCCGTTCCCTGCCATCGGATGCGGAGAGAAATTCGCCGACATCCCGGGCGATGTGTGGCGGGTCATGGTCGCGCCGTCGGATGCCCCGCGCGTGGCCAGGCAATTGCAAGCCCAGCATTGGCTGGGCGACTGGGCGGGTGGCGTGATCTGGCTGGCGGCGGCGCCCACAGAAGCCGCGCGCATCCGCAAGGTGGCCGCTGAGGCAAAGGGCCAGGCCATGCTGCTCCGCGCCAGCCCCGAAAGCCGGGCGCTTCATGGTCTTTACGCGGCACAGCCGGCGGCCCTGGCCGCACTTGGCCGCGCCGTGAAAGCGGCGTTCGATCCGTTGTCCCTCTTCAATCCTGGCCGCCTCTAATGTCGCGGTTTCGAAGTTCGCCCCGTTTCTATATCGAGTTCTTAGCGAACTTCGAAACCGGAACGACATTAGAGATTAAAAAAATGCTAGTGTCCTTCGATTCCGAAATTCGCCGGCGCTGGATATCGGGGACTTTGCGAATTTCGGAATCGGGACACTAGCATGCGCTACAATTTCACCCCCGAACAGCTCGCCGATCCTCAGCTTGGTCCCGCTGCGAAGGCGGTGCGCAGTTGCGTCCATTGCGGCATCTGCACCGCCACCTGTCCGACTTATGTGCTGCTGGGTGATGAACGCGACAGTCCGCGCGGCCGCATCGTTCTGATGAAGGACATGCTGGAGAAAGGGGGCGCCCCGACCAAGGAGCAAGTCTATCACATCGACCGCTGCCTCTCCTGCCTGAACTGCAAGACGGCCTGCCCCTCCAGCGTCAACTATCAGCGGCTGGTGGATCAGGCGCGCAGCCATATCCAGGAACATTACAAGCGCCCGCTGGCCGACCGGCTGCTGAGATTTGCCATCGCCAAGGTGATGACGCGCCCCGCCTTGGTGCGCATCGGGCTGCTGCTGGCCCGGCTTGGCGCGCCTATCGCCCGCATCCTGCCCGGCAGGCTGGGTGCCATGGCGCGCATGGGGCTTGCAGCCAGGCCGCAAGGGCCGGAGCCGACACAATTCCCCAAGCCCGCAACGGTGAAACAGCGCATCGCCATCATGCCCGGCTGCGTCCAGAGCGCGCTGAGCCCGCAGATCGACGGCGCGGTGGGGCGGGTGCTGGCCCGCCGCGGCATCGAGTTGGTGGCCCTGGAAGGCGCGGGCTGCTGCGGGGCGCTGCCGCATCATATGGGCCGCGAGGGGGATTCCCGGGCCTGGGCCAAGAAGGCGGTAGAGGCTTACGAACAGGGCCAATATGACGGCGTGCTGATCACCGCCACCGGCTGCTCGTCACAGTTGAAGGACTATGCCCACCAGTTCGCCGGCGATCCTGTCTGGGAGCCGCGCGCCGCAAAATTTGCCGCTGCCGCACGGGACTTCGCTGAGCTCTGCACGCCGCTCACGGTGACGCCGCTGCAACCCCTGCGCGTCGCCTATCATCCCGCCTGTTCGCTGCAGAACAGCCTGAAGCTGAACGGCGTGGGCGAGGCGCTGCTGGAAGCAGCCGGCTTCATCGTCACGCCTTTCCTGGAATCCCATCTCTGCTGCGGCTCGGCCGGCACCTATTCCATCCTGCAGCCGGAATTGTCTGCGCAATTGCGCGCCCGCAAACTGGGCAATATTGCGGCAGCCGAGCCCGATGTCCTGGTCAGCGGCAATATCGGCTGCCTGCAGCATCTGGCCTCAGGCGAAGGCCTTTCCCAGCCAATCCTGCACATTGCGGAACTGCTGGATTGGGCCGAGGGCGGGCCAAAACCTGTCAATCTGGAATTGGCCGCAAAGCCGCATTAAGCTCGGGGCATGCGCCGTGCGCTTGTCCTGTCCCTGTTGCTTTTGTCCGGCACGGCCCCTCTCGGTTGGAGTTGGGCCGCGCCGCCGGCCACGCCGTCACCCAAGAATGTGACCAGCGAAGACAAGCTGCTGGCGCAGCTCAAGCAGGCACAGAGCGCGGAAGATGCGCATCCCATCGAGCAGAAGTTGCAGGCCCTGTTCCGCGTCTCCGGCAGTCCCAGTGTCGATCTCCTGATCCTGCGGGCGCAGGCTGCCCAGGCCGCCACCGACCACAAGACGGCCAAGAAGCTGATCGATGCCGTCACCAATATCGCGCCGGACTTTGCCGAAGGCTGGCACATCCGCGCCGGAATGGAGCATGCGGCGGATGACGACACCGCCGCCCTGGTCAGTTTGCAGAAAGTGGTGCTGCTCAATCCGCGGCACTTCCAGGCGATGAGCGAATTGGCGGACATGCTGGAAGAGTATGGCGACAAGGCAGGCGCGCTGAAAATGTACCGCCGCGCGCTGGAGCTTGATCCGCAACTGGAGGACGCCACCCGCAAGGTGCGCGAACTGACCCAGAGGGTCGAGGGGCGGGATATCTGATCCCATGTGGCGGCTGGCGGCGTGTCTTGCATTCCTCTCCGTCGCGCCGGCTTTCGCGGCTTCGTACATGGAAGGCACCTGGTTCGGTCAGGGACAGCCGGACAGCAAGGAGTCCATGTATATCGACCGCATGCAGGCCGACGGGCGGTGGCGCGGCGAGTATCGCACTTGCGTGAGGGGCAAGGCG
>Ga0310811_10008508_pt1 | contig 13203 bp, 12 predicted proteins | sample YCmetagenome_FD_207642 | JGI IMG/M metagenome (GOLD analysis project Ga0310811, IMG submission 207642) | Soil microbial communities from experimental microcosm in Duke University, North Carolina, United States - YC | ecosystem: Engineered > Artificial ecosystem > Soil microcosm > Unclassified ...
GTTTTTCTGAGCATGATCTTTTCCGAAAACCGGTTCCCACTTTTCGGGATCATGCTCTAAGATGCGCATGGGAGGATGCCCCATGCAGACTGTGGATCACACAGCGAAACGGCACAAAACGCGCGAGGAACAGCCCGGATCGGCGTCGCAACGCAAAGCGGCAGGGGTATTGCACGGCGCGGCCGTGATCGAGGCGATCCGCGCGAGCGGCCTTTCCTACGTGCTTTCGGTCCCCGATCTTTTCACCAGTTCAGGCCTGCTGGTTCCGCTCGCCCAGTCGAACGATCCGCCGTTGTTGCGGCTCTCGCGCGAAGACGAAGGGATCGGCATCGCCTCGGCGCTCTCCTATTGCGACAAGCGCGCGCTGTTGCTGATCCAGTACACAGGTTTCCATGATTCGGTGAACGCGCTGCGCGCCGTCACGCTCGATTACAAATTGCCGCTGGTGATGATGATCGGGCTGCTCGGTCACGATCCGGAAAAAGCGCCGCGGGACTCGCCGCGCCGCGGCGTGCGCCTGGTGACGCCGATCCTCGATGCGCTGGAAATCCCTTATCACGCCATCCACGACGACAGTCATGTCGGCCTCATCAAACCGGCGATCGAGGGCGCCTATGCGACGGCAACGGCGGTCGCCCTGCTGATCGCGCGCAAACCGGTGTTTCCATGATTGCGAATCAGGACGGCCTGAAAATTCTCGCGCGCCATCTCGGCGACGACATCGTCATAGCGCTCTACGACAATGCGGCCGACCTGATGGCGCTACGCCCGCATCCATTGAATTATTTTTCGGTCGGGGCCATGGGCCTTGCTGCCTCGCATGGGCTTGGCCTGGCGCTCGGCCGTCCGGACAAACGCGTGATCGTCATCGACGGCGACGGCAGCCTGCTGATGTCGCTCGGTTCGCTGGTGACGGTAGCCGAAGCGGCGCCGAAAAATTTCGTGCATCTGTTGTGGGAGAACGGCGTCTATCAGGCCAATGGCGGCCATCCGATACCGGGGCGCGCCCGCGTCGATTTTTGCGGCCTCGCCCGCGCCGCCGGTTATCATCAGGTGCACAGCATCGCGACGGCGGATGCGCTCGAACGCGAGATCGGCGATGTGCTGGCGGAAGAAGGGCCGGTTTTTGCGGCGCTCAAGATCGATGCCGGTCCGTCGGTGAAAAGAGATTTCAGCGCCACGCGCGCGCAAGGGTTGCGCGATCAATTTAGGACCGCGCTCCAGACTACCTGACGGACGGGCAGCGAGACTTAAACGCATAACAAAATGACGCGAGGGGAGGGGACGACAATGACGATGAGCCGATCGATAGAGGCGGCGCTTTTGGCGGCGGCCTGTATGGTTGCGGTCGTCGCGCCGGCAGCGGCGCAAACGCCCGCCGAATTCTACAAAGGCAAGACCGTCCACATCGTCGTCGGCTTCGGCGCGGGCGGCGGCTATGATCTCTACGGGCGCATGCTCGGTCGCTATCTCGGAAAATATATCCCGGGTCATCCCAATGTCGTTGTCGAGAACATGACCGGCGCCGGCAGCGTGCGCGCCGCCAACCATGTTTACGCCGTGGCGCCGCAGGACGGCACCTACATCGCCGCCGTCAACCAGAACATGCCGATGTATCAATTGCTCGGCGGCGACGGCGCGAAATTCACGGCGAGCGGCATGCGCTGGCTCGGCAGCATGGCCAATTCCAACGGCCTTGTTTACACGTGGAAGGCCAGCGGCATCGCCACGCTCGATGACGCGAAGAAACGCGATGTGGCGCTCGGCGCCGCAGGCACGTCGTCGGATTCCTACATCTATCCGACGCTGATCAATGATCTGCTCGGCACCCGCTTCAAACCGATCAACGGCTATACCGGCTCGGGCCAGATCCATATCGCCATCGAACGCGGCGAGGTCATGGGTCGCGGCGGCAACAGTTGGGCGAGCGTGCAGACCGGCGACAAGACCTGGCTCGAGCAGAAGAAGATCAATCTTCTGGTGCAGGTCGGCTTCAAGAAAGAGCCGGAACTGCGGAACGTTCCGCTGCTGCTTGACCTCGTCAAGACCGACGACGCGCGCGCCGTCGTCAAGGTCATCAGCCAGCCGCCGGCGATCGGCTACGGCCATTGGGTCGGTCCCGGCGTGCCGCAGGATCGCGTCGAAGCGCTGCGGGCGGCCTATGCCGAAACGATGAAGGATCCCGAACTGCTCAAGGAGGCGGAGAAGATCAACATGCTGATTCGTCCGCAGAGTGGCGCGGACGTCGAAGGTCTTGTGAAGCAGGCGGCGGGCGCGCCGCAGGCGGTGCTGTCCCGCACGGCCAAAATTCTCGGCTGGAAATAGCGCCACCCAACCGCCATAAGTCGGCCGTCCCGATCTGATCATCAGGACGACGACGAAGGCACCGGCCGCCTGGACGAAAACGAAATCCGGCCGCAACAAGAAAAGGAGTTCCGCGTGGCGGAGTATTTTGTCAGCAAAGCATCGGACATGGCGGACGGCGACCGCCACATCGTCTCCGCCGGCGAGCGCGAGATCGGCGTCTTCTTCAAGGACGGCGCCTATTACGCCTACAGCAATTACTGCGTGCATGCGGGTGGGCCGGTCTGCGAGGGGCTGATCATCAACCGCGTCGTCGATCTGTTGAACGACGACCGCACCTATCGCGGCCAGACGTTTTCCGAAGAGGTCCATTTCGTCTGCCCGTGGCACGGCTACGAATACGATCTGAAGACCGGCGAATGCGTCGGCGACCGCGCGCTGAAACTGCGTAAATTCGATGTCGTGCGCCGCGGCGACGATATTTTTGTCCTCGCCTGAGAAGGAGCTTCCGTCATGGACGCCGAAACCGGAACACAGATGCTGCCTGACGGACCGCGCAAGCTGTCTTTCAAGGAATTCTCCACCACGCAATATCTCGACCACGCCTCGCGCCAGGCGCGCAAGCGCAAGTATCAGGATTTCCTCATCGTCGATGTGGATTCGCATCACTATGAGAGCGAATCCTATGCCGAGGTGTTTCAATACATCGACAGTCCAGTGATCCGCCGTGCCGCCGTCGAATCCATGGGTCGCGGCGGCCGCTCCTCGATGATGAGCGCCGGCCAGGTCGGCTATCAGGACATCGGCGGGCGCATCACGCGACATTCGCTGCGCAAGTTCGAAAAAGTGTCGGGCGATCATCACCGCGACATCGCGACGACGAAATTCTGGATGGATGCGATGGGCGTCGACTACGCCTGCCTGTTTCCGACGCCGATGCTGTTCCTCGGCCTGCATCCGCAGGTCGAGATCGAAGTGGCGATGGCGCAGGCCTATAACCGCTGGCTTTGCGAGCGCATCCTGGCGCACGAGCCGCGCATCGTCTCGATGCTGTATCTGCCGTTCAACGATCCGGAGGCGACTTACAATTTCGTCAAGGAGTTCGGCGACCGCAAGGGCGTCACCGGCTTCATGGTCACCTCGCCACGGTACAAGTCGGTGCACGACAACGCCTATATGAAGACCTACGCGCTGCTCGAGGAAATCGGCAAGCCGATCTCGTTCCACGCCGCCTATAACTGGAACGATCGCTCGCTGGCGATGACCAACCGCTTCATCTCGGTGCATGCGCTCGGCTTCATGTGGTACAACATGGTGCACATGACCAATTGGGTCGTGAACGGGCTGCCCGAACGCTTTCCGAAACTCAAGGTGATGTGGATCGAGAGCGGGCTGACCTGGGCCTATTCGCTGATGCAGCGGCTCGACCACTCCTACATGATGCGCACGTCGGACTGTCCCTCGCTCAAGCGCAAGCCGAGCGAATACATGCGCGAGATGTATTTCTCGACCCAGCCGATGGAGCGGCCGGCCGACAATTCGATCCTCGAAGCGACGTTCAAGATGATCAATGCCGAGACGCAACTGGTCTGGTCATCCGACTACCCGCATTGGGATTTCGACCTGCCGAGCGTCGTCTATGACCTGCCGTTCCTCAGCGAAACTGCGAGGCGCAACATTCTCGGCGGCAACGCCGCACGGCTGTTCAACCTCGACACCAAGGTGGTGAAGACAATTCCCGACGTGTCAAAACAGCGTGGCAAAGCGTCGGAGCCGGAACCGCTTTACCCGGCTTGAGACGTCAGGCCGTCGCACTTTCGGGTGTGACGGCCGCCTGCCATTCTGCGCGCACCGTGTCGTCGGCGTCATCCGGTCGGCTGTCGGCAAGGGCGAGAAAATCTTCGCGCGACAGCAGTCGCGATAGCGCCCATACGGCCGCGCCGCGCACCAGCGGCGAGGCGTCGTCCAGCAACCGCATTGCAGATGTCACGAGCGCCGCATCGGCGGAATTGCCGATGGCGATGAGCACGTTGCGGAGGAAGCGATCGCGGCCGATGCGCTTGACCGGGCTTTTGCTGAACAGCGCGCGAAAATGTTCGTCGTCGAGCGTGGCAAGTTCGGCCAGCGCCGGCGCGCGCAACGCATCACGCGCCGCAAGCTTTGCTTCGCGGCCCTCTTGAGCGAATTTATTCCACGGACATACCGCGAGGCAATCGTCGCAGCCATAGATGCGGTTGCCCATCGCGGCGCGGAATTCGTGCGGAATCGGCCCTTTGTGCTCGATGGTCAGATACGAAATGCAGCGCGTGGCATCGAGCCGGTAGGGCGCCGGAAAAGCGCGCGTCGGGCACACGTCGAGGCAGTTTTGGCAGGTGCCGCAATGATCCTCTTCCGCCGTGTCGGCCGGCAGATCGAGGGTTGAAAAAATCGCGCCCAAAAACAGCCAAGAACCGCGCGTGCGCGAAACCAGATTGGTGTGCTTGCCTTGCCAGCCGAGGCCGGCGGCGGCGGCAAGCGGTTTCTCCATCACGGCGGCTGTATCGACAAAAACCTTCACGTCGCCGCCACCGTTGGCGATGAGCCAGCGGGCGATGTGTTTCAGTTTCTTCTTGATCAGCTCGTGATAGTCCTCGCCGCGGGCGTAAACCGAGATGGCGCCACGGTCGCGGTGGCTGAGTACGGACAGCGGATCGCTGTCAGGCCCGTAATTCATGCCCAACATGATGATGCTGCGCACATCCGGCCACAGCGTCAACGGGGCGCCGCGCCGCTCGCGTGTCGCCTCCATCCAGGCCATGTCCCCGTGTAATCCCTCGCGCAGGAAACGTGCGAGCCGCTCCGGCGCATCGGGAATGGTATCGGGGGTGGTGATACCGAAGACGTCGAATCCCTGCGCCCGGACTTCCTCGCCGAGCGCGGCCTTCATGTCGGCGTCGTTCAAAAATCGAGGTCGGCGTAGCTCATCGCCGCCGGGATTCCCGGCAGCGCGTCGGCCAGCAGCGGCCGGAACGACGGGCGTGACTTCACCCGCGCGTACCAGTTCTTCGCTGCCTCGTCTTCGTTCCACGGCACGTCGCCCAGGTAATCGACGGCCGACAGATGCGCGGCCGCGGCCAGATCGGCATAGCTCAGGCTGTCGCCCGCCAGCCAATGCCGCTCGCGCACCAGCCAGCCGATATAGGCCAGATGATAGCGGATGTTGTTGCGCGCGGCACGGATGGCGTCGGTATCGGGGGAGCCGCCGCCGTTTTTCGCCGGCATGAAGCGCTTGAACAGGCGCTCGTTCACCAGCGGACCCGACACTTCGGCGCTGAATTTCTCGTGGAACCAGCCCGCGATACGGCGCACCTCGACGCGCTTTTCCGGCGCCAGCGGCATCAATCGCCGCTCGCCGATGTCTTCGCCACGGGTCTCGTTGATGTATTCGCCGATGATGGAAGCCCCTGGTACCGGCGGTCGCCCGTCTTCCATCAGCACCGGTGTCTCGCCGGCCGGGTTGAGCGCCAGGAACTCGTAGCGCCGTTCCCAGAACCGCTCCTCCACGATATTGGCTTCGAGGCCATACTCGTTGAGAACCAGGCGCACGAAACGGGAATGCGGACAGAAGGGGTGATGAAGCAGTGTCAGCATGAAATTCGAATGATCGCTCAGTAAGGGCCTGACAAAAACCGTGGCCGTCGCAAGGGCCGTGTCCGCAACGCGCGCGCCGCGCCGAAGTATGACAGGCGCGCGGCCGAAGCAAGGCGACTGAAAAGGGCATCCACACAGCCCCGCGCAGCGTCCCGCATTCCGGCCAGGATACGAGCGGTCACAGACTTGACCGCAAAATGGTTTAGAAAATTGCCATCAATCTGTGCGATCGCAATCAAGCCGTATTGCCCTCCAAAAGGGCCTGGAAGAGAACAGATGCGGTTGATTCGAAGAATTTGCCGCCCCGCCCCGCGTCCAGCCTCACAACGCACATCCTTGTTAAGGAATTCTGCCCAAAGGAATTTTGACCATGACGTTCGACATTTTCAAGGCGTTGGTGCTGGGCATCATCGAAGGGCTGACGGAATTCCTTCCCGTATCGTCCACCGGCCACCTGCTGCTGGCCGAACATTTTTTCGGTTTCAGCGACGATAATTTCGGCAAATCCTTTGCCGTGCTGATCCAGCTCGGCGCCATCCTCGCGCTGCTGTCGATCTATTTCGCCCGCATCTGGTCGATTGCGACACGGATGTTCAGCGATGCGGACGCCCGGCGCTTCGTCATCGGCGTGCTCATCGCCTTCCTGCCGGCCGCGGTGATCGGGGCGGCGACGCATTCCTTCATCGTCAACGTGCTGTTCAACGTCTGGATCGTCTGCACCATGTTCATCCTCGGCGGTATCGTGCTGCTCGCCGTCGACCGGCTGGCGCTGCAGGCGCGGTATCATGATGCGACGCATTTCTCGATGCCGATGTATCTCGGCATCGGCTTTGTGCAGTGCCTCGCGATGATTCCCGGCGTCTCGCGCTCCGGCGCAACCATCATCGGCGCCATGATGTTTGGCGCCGACCGCCGCGCGGCGGCGGAATTCTCCTTCTGGCTGGCGATGCCGACCATGGTCGGCGCCTTCGCTTACGAGATGTTCAAGAGCCGCCACGAGATGAGCATGGACAACGGCCTGCTCATCGCCGTCGGTTTCGCCGCCTCGTTCGTGTGCGGCTGGATCGTGGTCAAGACCTTCATCAACTTCATCTCGCAGCACAGCTTTGCGGTTTTCGCCTGGTGGCGCATCATCATTGGCGCGCTTGGGTTGATCGCGCTCGCCTCCGGGCTGTGAGGCGGCACATCGCGGCAGGGGGAAGCAGATGACGCAAGGACAGATGGCGCGAGACCACGACGCGCACGACAAGTCCGGCGTGCAGCGGTTGGCGCAATGGGCGCTGGCGATCAAGACAGAGACAATCCCGCAAGCGGCATTGAACCAGGCCAAAGCCCTGCTGCTCGACACCATCGGCTGCGGCATCGCCGGGCGCGCCGAACACGCGGCCCAGGCTGTATGCAGCACGCTGGCGCCAACAGCAGCCGCGCACGGCTGCTCCGTCATCGGCGCGCGCGGCGTTTTTGATGCGGCAACGGCCGTCTTTGGCAATGGCGTGCTGATCCGCGTGCTTGATTTCAACGACTATGTCATCGGCAATGTGCGCGAAGGCGGCGAATCAGGCGGCCATCCGAGCGACAACATTCCTGCCGCGCTGGCTGCCGGCGAAGCCGCGCGGTGTGCGGGCCGTGACATCCTTGCCGCCATCGTGCTCGGCTACGAGACTTTTTTGCGCGGGCGCGCGCTCATCCCCGGCGGATCGCCATGGGACGGCGTGACGGCGTCCGGCTTTGCCGTTCCGGTGATGGCCGGCCGGCTGCTCGGGCTCGACGAAGAGCGCTTTGCGCATGCCATTGCGCTTGCCGCCGCGCGCGCGCCGACGCCGGCGGCCGTGCGCTCGGGCCATCTGTCGGCGGCAAAGTCCCTTGCCAACGCGTTGGTCGCCCAGGCCGCGATGCAGGGTACGGTGTTGGCCGCGGCCGGCGTCACCGGGCCTCTCAAAATCATCGAGATGGCGCGCGGGCTCAGGCCGGTGTTTCCCGCCGACGAGACCGTCGATCGCCTGACCGCGCCGCTGCCCGATCCACCGGGCATCCTTGCCGCCAATATGAAAGCCTATCCCTGCGTCGCGACGGCGCAGGCGATGGTCGATGCCGCGCTTTGCCTGCACGCGGCGGTCAAGGGACAGATCGATGCGATCACGAGCGTCACGGTGACGCTCGCCGACAGCGCGATGATGCGCCGCCAGCAGCAGGAGCCGGCTCGCCTCGATCCGACCTCGCGAGAATCCGCCGATCACAGTTTTACGTTTGCCGCCGCGGCAGCCCTGATCGATGGCGCCTTCGGCCTTGCCCAGTTCGACAATGATCGCTGGACCGATCCGGCGGTGCGGGCGCTGATGGGCAAGATCACGCTGACCACGTCATCGCGCTGGGACGAGAGCGCGGCCGGCAGCTATCCGTGCAACATCGAGATCGCATCCGCCAATGGCACGCGCCACGCGCGCGAAGTGGCTTATCCGACCGGCCTGTCGCGCGGCCGGCTCGATATGTCGGCGGTGGAGAAGAAATTTTCCGCCATCACGGCTGGCCATCTCACGGCTGGACAGCGCGACCGCATCGTCGAAGCCGTGATGGGTTTCGATGCCGCGCCCGACAGCACGGCGCTGTGGCGGGCGATCAATTCGTAGAGCACGATCCCGAAAATGCCTGCCCTCGACTTGATCGAGGGTGAAACTGCTTTCGGAAAAGATCATGCTCCAAGCAAAAGATCAGGCGACGCTGTGGCCGCCGTTTTCGCTGCCGGGTGCGCCGGGTGCGCCGGGTGCGCTGCCGCTGCTGAACTGTCCGAACTTGCGATAGCGCCAGAGGTAGGTCGGCACATTGTCCTCGAATGAGACCGGCGCGGCGATGCCGAGCCCGGCCAGCGTGCGCTGCGTCTCGATCGCCGCCTGCGAGACGACATTGTCGGTCTTGAGCAGTTCGACCTGGTCGGGTGTGAGCAGTGGCTTCGGCATAAATTGCAGCACCGAGGCCTGCAGCTTGGCGAGTCCGAAAGGCAGCGGCAGCAGCACGCGCCTGCGGCCGGTCACCTTGAGCACGAACTCCATCAATTGCCGGAACGTGCGGATATCGGGGCCGCCAAGCTCGTAGGTGGTGCCCGGCGTCGCCTTGCCGTCGACGGCGTCGGCAAAAGCGGTGGCGACGTCGCCGGCGAAGACCGGCTGGAAGCGCGTCGCGCCACCGCCGATCAGCGGCAGGAACGGCGAGAAGCGGGCCATCGCCGCGAAGCGGTTGAAGAAGCTGTCGTCGGTTCCAAAGATGATTGATGGTCGCATGATGATGGCTTTACCCACCGCGGCCCGTACGAGCCGCTCGCCTTCGGCCTTTGAGCGCGCATAGGCCGACAGCGAGTTCTCATCGGCGCCGAGCGCCGATCCGTGCACCAGCGGCAGGCCATAGGAGGCTGCGGCCAGCGCCACCGTTTCCGCGCCGGCACTGTGCACGTTCGCGAATGTCTGCCGGCCGCTTTCGAACAGGACGCCCACAAGGTTGACTACGCAATCGGCGTCACGCACCGCGGCATCGACCGAGGCGGGATAGCGCAGATTGGCCTGCACCGCGTGGATCTGGCCGACGCGGCCGAGCGGCTGCAGGTGGCCCGCCAGTGCCGGCCGGCGCACGGCGACACGCACCCGGAAGTCGCGCTTGACCAGCGCGCGCACCACATGGCGGCCGAGAAAGCCGGTCCCGCCGAAGACGGTGACGAGCTTGTCCATATTTGATCGCATCAGTCCTCCGCAGCGTGCATCGCAGCGTCTTTGGCCGAGTCGGCTGCCAAAGCGAATAGGAAGGCGAATACAACAAGCGAGGAATGCTGTACAGGCGGGCTGTACTTTCGGAAAAGAGGCGGTTTGCCGTGGTCTATCGTTGACAACACAAAAGGCCGTCCCTTATGTGACGCCCATTGCCCAGGTGGCGGAATTGGTAGACGCGCTGGCTTCAGGTGCCAGTGGCTTTACGGTCGTGAAGGTTCGAGTCCTTTCCTGGGCACCACTCTCCCTCTCTAGCTCATTGAAATCAAAAGAAATCTCTTAATATCAAGAGGTTGACCTGCCCGCGCGGTCCACGCGGGAGGTGCACGTGAGCCTGGCAATGACACGTCCGTGGAAGAATCCGAAGACCGATATGTACGGGCTGTGCAAGCGCTCCTGACGACCTGCGTGCGAAACTCGGCAAGTCGGAAGAAAAAAGAGTCTTCAGACCAAAAATCCGCAGGCCGCCAGGCGCGCTTGATTGCGGACCTCGCCGCGCTTGAAACGCGGTGGCATACCCACGGCGATCAATAGATATTTTGAACCTCGCCATCATCTTGAGTACAGGGCTGATCACTCAGGATTCAGTCGAGGGCTTTTTCTCGTCTGAGGCACCAAGGACGTGTCACGCGATTTGGATCTGTGGGCGTATCAGCGCGGCGTCACGCTAGACTTCTCCCGATCAGGCAAGCCACCAACAACGTGTTCTTGTTGATGCCGGCCATCACGTAATGGCCGGCCACGGCCGGATGCCGTCAGCGCGACCCTCGATATGACGCAAGTGCCAGCGATTGGCCGGAGGCCTCTACATGGAACGAAGTTAAAATTTAACGGCAATTGGCATTACGAAGTTTATAGGACTTCAAGAATTCATTGAAATGTTGGTGATCCTGTTGTGCCTGACGCGCGACTCCGTGAAGAGAGGCGATGGTGGGAATTCTCTCGAGGGGCGACCACACAGATCATGTGTCACTCGTCGCCTCCATACGGTCCTGCATAGTCACCCGCTCCATGAGATTGAAACGCGTAAATCGCCGTTTTATGGCCGACGCGAAAGGAGGCGTCGCACCAATGCTGGCGATCGCGCTCGTCCCCATCGTGGGAACCGTCGCAGCTTCTATAGATTACAGCCGGGCCGCGGCCGCGCGCACCGCGATGCAGGCCGTTCTTGATTCGACGGCCTTGATGCTGGCTCGTGAAGCTAAGACCCTGTCCAATGGCACCATCCAATCAGAGGCACAATCGTATTTTAACGCGAATTACAATCGGCCCGAAGTCAGCAATGTGAGTATTGCCGCGCAAGTATCCTCACCGACCCCGGGCAATTACGTCGTAGACGTAAGCGCCTCGGCCGTCGTGCATAACGCGTTCACGGGCGTAATCGGGAAGCCAACAACGGCCATCACCGGTGCCGCCCAGTCCATCTGGGGAATCAAGAAACTCAATCTCTCGCTTGTGCTCGACAACACCGGATCGATGGCGCAGAGCGGCAAAATGACAGCGCTCAAGAGCGCTGCGCACAGCCTGCTCGATACGCTGCAACAAGCGCAGTCGACGCCCGGCGATGTTCAGGTGTCGATTATTCCGTTCGCGACGGATGTCAATGTTGGCACCAACAATGTCAGTGCGAGTTGGATTGACTGGACCGAATGGAATGCCAGCAACACGACGAAGACAAAGGTCAACGGTCAAACCGTGACCACACCCAAGAGCCACGACCAGTGGAATGGCTGCGTCTGGGATCGCGACCAGAACTACGATGTGACAAACACGCCGCCACAAGCAGGCAGCGTATCGACCCAGTTCCGCGCGCATCAGGCCAGTAATTGCCCAGCGGCCATGATCCCGCTGAGCTATGACTGGACCGCGCTCAACAGCAAAGTCGACGATATGACGCCGACTGGTAACACCAACATCACCATCGGTCTGGCATGGGGTTGGCAGTCGCTCACGGACGCGGCGCCGCTCAACGCGCCCGCACCGTCGTCCGACCTCGAAAAGGTAATCGTGCTTCTGACTGACGGCGACAACACACAGAATCGATGGACGACGAGCGCGAACGCGATCGATGCCCGCACGGCGACACTTTGCGCCAATATCAAGGCTGACAACATCCAGATTTACACCGTGCGGGTGATCGACGGAAATGCGTCGCTTCTGAAGGGTTGTGCCACCAGTTCCTCCATGTATTACGAAGTACAATCTGCACCGGAACTGAACGGTGTCTTCAGTGCGATCGCACAAAACCTCGCGAGCTTGCGCTTGACCAAGTGATCCGTCGCGGCGCGCAGAAATCTATTCGCAGCGCTTCTAACCTTCGACGCTCTCCGCCGGGCAATCGGGCAAGCGTAGCGGACCTACCCGCCTCGCTAGCGGATTCCCTTTCCATTTGCCGCCGCAACGTCGAGGAGCCGGACATTGTTGGCGACGTAAGGATTTTTCGGATCGGCGGCGCGGGCGGCTGCGAATTTGGATCGCGCGCGCGCGTAGTCACCGCGCAGCATGTAGGAATAGCCCTGGTTGTTGAGCACTTCCGCCGTCGGCCCGACGATGGCGAGCACCTGGGAATAAGCGCGGTCGGCTAGGTCGAAGCGCTTGAGCCGATCATAGGCCGCGGCAAGCCCAAGCCAGGATTCGCCGTCCCGCGGATGTGCCTCCACGGCGCGACGGAAGTAGTGCTCGGCAAGCCCGAAATTGCCCTGTCGATACTGCGTCTTGGCGATGCTCAGATCATCCGAGGGATCGCTGCCGGCAAGAGCCGCTGAGACGTCCGTCGTCGCTGTGGGGCTGGTGTGAGCCCCTATGGGCGCCGCGAGATCCGCGGAAGCTGACGCAGACGTCGCGGAATCGATTGAACCATCCTGCGCAAGGCTTGGATTGCCTATTCCTGCCGTCCCGCACCCGCTCAGCGCAGTGAGGCATAAGGCGCTTACGGCGCAAATACGCACAAAACTCATACAATCGCTTCCTGCGCCGAACTTGAGACGGAGCATCGACACGCCATGACCGGTCGCGGCTTCCGATTTTAAACCTATGAGATGTTCGTTAAAAAACCGTCCTTCGATGGTGCGTTTTTACTGGCATCAAGTGACAAACTCCGGCAGCGGTCAAAACGCCGAATAGTGCAACCGGACGAAGACCGGCAGCAGGATAACCACGAAAATGACCGGGAAGATGCAGATCATCATCGGAAGCGAGAGCTTCACCGGCAGGGCATGGGCTTTTTCCTCCGCCCGCGAAAGGCGTTGGTGCCGCATGTCATCGCTGTAGACGCGTAGGGCATCGGTAATGCTGGAGCCGAGTTCGACCGATTGCTGGATCAGGGTTGAAAACGAGCGTGCCTCTTCCAGGCCGAGACGATCGCCCAAGTGCTCGAGCGCCTCGCTCATCGTACGCCCGGCGCGGATTTCCAGATTGGCGATGTGGATATTGGAGCACAGCGAGGGATAGGAGTCGCCAAGCTCGCGGCCGACACGGTCGAGAGCCGCCTCCATACTCAAACCGGAATCTGCGCAGA
>Ga0310811_10008509_pt1 | contig 13203 bp, 10 predicted proteins | sample YCmetagenome_FD_207642 | JGI IMG/M metagenome (GOLD analysis project Ga0310811, IMG submission 207642) | Soil microbial communities from experimental microcosm in Duke University, North Carolina, United States - YC | ecosystem: Engineered > Artificial ecosystem > Soil microcosm > Unclassified ...
AGCTTGTTGATGCTTCCCAGCATGGAAAGGACGGATGGTAAAGGATCGGAAGGCATGAACTTGCCCGTCACCAGCATGTTGCTGAAACCGCGGCCGTCCAGCCTGAACACTACCCCATATTTGCGGCCAATATTAGCCAGAACACGGGGCAGCGGTTCCTGATTGAATTCAAGGATAGAGGTTGTGGAGACGACTCCGGTGGGCGAAATTTTCTTCCTGGGTATAGCAGCCGTTGCATTATCCTGGTACCGGGAGACGCCATACTGCCGCTGCTGACGGTCCAGCGTGAACTGTTGTCCGGGCTCCAGATAGACCTCCCGGAAAACTAACCGTTTGTCCGAAGACCAGACCATTACCTTTCCCTGCAGCAGGCGGACCTGCATCCTTTCCGGCGCGAGCGTGTTAACTACAAATCTGGTCCCCAGCACCGTCGTATTGACGTCCCCTGTATACACCGTGAAGGGACGGGCGGGGTCGGACTTCACGTCGAACATAGCCTTACCGGTAAGGAATATATTTCTGCGATGCCGCTCAAAGGAAGGATAATACCGGACGGTACTTCCGGGCGAGAGCACTACAGACGAACCATCGGACATTAACAGACTGGAATCCCGGTCACCGCTATTGGTTCGTACTACTTCTGCCAGGGGTGCGCTCGCCCCGGACGTTTCAGCCGGCCTGCCAGCACGGTAACCCTTCCACAAAGAGCCCGCCAGAAGGACGACCACTGCAGCGGCAGCCCACCTGAACCAAACCCTCTGCAACACAACGACCCGGCCGCCCGAAGAGGCCGATCCGGCCCGCGCTCCGATCTTGTCATGGATCGCGGTCAGCAGCCGCGCCGAGGTCTCCTCCGGCAATTCTTTTCTGCCCGATGCTACTACCTCTTCAAACTCCTCTTTCAGTCTTTGTTTTTCGGTTTTCGTCCTCATGGTTTGCCATAAATACCCCCGGCGTGAAAAAAGGGGATGCCATCCGGTATTACGGAATTGTTAACCCTCCATCAGGCCTCACCACAGCAGGTAGTGGATCAGCAGCGGGGCGAGGACAAGAGATGCCTCCGCATAGTTGGAGAAGATATAGTCTTTGATGAACCGGTTAGCCTGCTTGAGATAATCGCTAACCGAAGAAGGAGAGATATTCATGATACACGCGACCTCGTCCAGCGACTTGCCTTCATAACGACAAAGCCGGAAGACCTGCTTCTTTCTTTCGGGAAGATGGTTGACGGCGTCTTCGATCATCGATACGCGAAACCGGTGCAGCTCTTCGCTGACCTGCTCTTCGGGCTGTATCGTCTCATAGACCGGGCTATCCGAGAGGGACACCGCATTCTCCCGCGCTTTTCTTTTTAGATACTTGACGGATTTGTTATAGCTGATGACAAAAAGCCAGCCCCCAACCCTTGAAGGCTCCAGTCTGTAGCGGTTCTCCCACAGCGAAATAAATACCTCCTGTAAAATATCCTCGGCCACAGCCTCCTCCCGCACGAGCTTGCAAATATTGCTGTACACGGCGTTGTGATACTGGTGGTAAATTTCGTCGAAAGCGGCAAGGTCGACGGTGTCGACTGCCGGATGGAGGGCATAAGCAGTTGCCATTCACTTGTAATTTTCTGCGGGCAAAACTACCAATGCACGGAAACACCGAAGTATTATAAAATTGTTACGCTCGGTCCACGATCCGTTCAGCGGATGACCATCCGCCGCAGTCTCCGGGCCTTATCCTTTTAATACTTCCCTGGCAATCACAATCTTTTGTATCTCGGAAGTGCCTTCTCCTATCGTACAAAGCTTGCTGTCCCGATAGAATTTCTCAACGGGAAAATCTTTGGTATACCCATATCCGCCAAATATCTGCACGGCGTCATTGGCGGTCCTGACCGCCACCTCACTGGCGTAGTACTTGGCCATTGCGGCCTGACGCGTCATAGGCAGATGTTTACTTTTCAGATCCGCCGCCTGGAAGGTCAGCAGCTCCGCCGCGGCGAGCTCGGTGGCCATATCGGCCAGTTTGAATGAGATCCCCTGGAAATTGCTGATCGGCTGGTCGAACTGGTGGCGCTCCTTCGAATACTGAATAGCAGCCTCCATGGCGCCCCTGGCAATACCAATGGAAAGGGCCGCAATAGAGATACGCCCCCCGTCCAGTACCGCCAGCGCCTGACGAAAACCGTCGCCCACCTCGCCAAGACGATTCTCATCGGGGATCCGACACTGGTCAAAGATCATCTCCGCCGTCTCGCTGGCGCGCATCCCAAGCTTGTTCTCCTTCTTGCCGCCGCTGAATCCGGGCGTCCCCCTCTCTACGACGAAGGCAGTAGCGTTGTTGCGGGTCCGCGGCTCGCCGGTCCTCGCGATGACCACGGCGATATGACCGCTGATACCATGGGTGATCCAGTTCTTGGTGCCGTTGAGCACCCACTCATTCCCCTCCTTTACCGCCGTACAACGCATATTCCCGGCGTCGCTGCCGGTATTGGCCTCGGTCAGCCCCCATGCGCCAATCGCCTCACCACTCGCAAGACGGGGAAGAAAATTTTTCTTTTGGGCTTCACTGCCAAAGGCAAGAATATGTCCCGTGCAAAGGGAATTGTGGGCGGCAAGGCTGAGGCCGATACCCCCGCATACTTTCGCGATCTCCTGAATAACAGTGACATATTCGATATAAGACAGGCCGGAACCGCCGTATTCCTCCGGGACGACCACCCCCATCAGGCCAAGACGTCCCAATCCCTCAAATACCTCTTTGGGAAAATGCTGGGACTCGTCCCACTCCATGACAAAAGGCTTGATGTATTGATTCGCAAAATCACGGGCCGTTTGCCCTACTTGTCTGGTCAGTTCTTCTGTTGCAAATTCCATGTGCGATAAGTTTAATATTTACCTTTCTCCCATCATCCATTCACCGGCCCCGTTCCCCCTGGCCCCAAAAAAACCAGGCAACAACCGGTGAGGCTATTGCCTGGAAACACTGGCAAACAATCGTTATAAATATATCGAATTGCGGCTATACCGCAAATCCTTTATAACCCAAAGTAACAGATTTTTTAGAAAACTAACAAACGTTAGTTTGTAAAATTTTCAAAAACCACCGAAGCGCAGCTCCGGCGCGCTGCCCGGGTGAGGCGGAGCCTCAACATCGGCACGGCCTTCCCAAAACAAAAACCCCGGCGCCGGCCGGGGTGTATATGTAAGGGGTATGGATCAACCCATTTAATTAGTAATAATACCTCCGGTACCTCGGACCCGGCCGACGGGACTGGTGGTAGCTCGGCTCAGGCAGTATCTGCCCCAGCCCAATGATCAGTCCCGCATTCAGGCTGAACTGATACATCGAAGAATAAGTGCTGATACCCCCACCCGAACCATAATTGCTGAAAAACAAGCTTCCGCCGGCCGCATCCACAGGTGACAACATCTGCGCCTTCAGCTGAAGACCTACACGCGGAGAAACATAAATATTGGTTCCCAACTGAAAACCGGCCGCAAACTTCGTAAAGGTATTGTCACCCTCCGGATCCATGATCGCCGCGCCAAGCATCGCTCCTATGAATGGCCGGACCGTAGACCCGGGAATGGTAAAGGACTCGACCGGACCGATCATGATATAATTGATACCGAGATTCCCGTAGGAATAGGCGCTGTGATCGTCATAGTAGTATAGACCGGAAGTCGTACTGATGTGATTATAAAGCACTTCGATACCCAGATTGCGGTTGACGTTGAATTTCAGCGCACCACCGAGGCTCCATGCGCCGTCGACATGACCATACAGATCGGGGAAATCCGTATTGCTTCCAAAGGTATAGCCGCCCTGCGGGATGAACTCAACGGCTGTCTGGCCAAACGACGTGGCCGCAACCAGTAATAGGGCGGGTAAGAACAGGACTATTTTTCTCATACTCTGTTTTTATGCCTCAATAGACCCTCAAACAAAGAGAAAGTTTAACAGAAAAAAGACACTCACAAATCATTAACAATCCGACCCCTGCGGTAAGTCGTGTCCAGCACCCCGCCTTCGATCCAACCCTTCCCCTCACGCCTCCAGCACCAGCCCGTCATAGGCCAGATGCATCCCCCCGGGCAAACCCGGCTCCACTTCCGAATGCTTCCCCAACTGATGGCTGACATGCGTAAACCAGGCCTTCGGCACCCCAAGAGCACGCACCTCGTCGATAGCTTCCCCCAATGAAAAATGGGATACATGCTTCTCGTGCCTCAGCGCATTCAGAACGATCTGCTGACTACCCCTTATCTTCTCCCGCTCCTCCTCATCGATCCGGTTGGCATCGGTGATATAGGTAAAATCGCCAAACCGGAAACCCAGCACAGGCATCTTCATATGCCAGACCTGGATCGGCTGAATGGTAATATCCCCGATCACCAGCGGGTCTTTGTCGATATCGTTGAGCTTCAGATCGGGAATACCAGGGTATTTCATGTCCGCAAAAGCATAGGGGAACTCCCGCACGATCGTCTCCTGCGTCATCTCATTGGCGTAAAGATTCATCGCCCTGCGCTGAAAGAAATTGAAAGCCCGCACATCGTCCAGGCCGGCCAGATGATCCTTGTGCGGATGCGTGAAAATGACGGCGTCGAGCTGACGCACCCCCGCCCGCAGCATCTGATAACGAAAGTCCGGCGTGGTATCCACAACGATAGTCGTCGTCGGCGACTCGACGAGAATGCTGCTTCGAAGTCGCTTGTCTCTTTTGTCGGAGGATGCGCATACAGCGCAGGGGCAGGCTATCATCGGAACACCCGTACTGGTGCCGGTACCCAAAAAAGTGATCTTTAACGGAGGATTATTCATTTCCTTCACCCACCTGATGGGCCATTGCGACGACGTCGTCGTAAATCTTTTTTACTTCAGGACTCAGCATCTCAGGGTTGATCCTCAGCTGAGGGACGATATCGATCAGCGTGCTGATACGACCTTCCAGCTGAAGGAATTTATTCAGCACTACCACCTTCCTCTGCTCCAAAATACAATAGCCGCTCTGAAAATTACCCCTTTCGTAGCGTACGATGTATTCGGCTTCATCCAATATTCGCTCGACCTTATCGAGGGTAGATTGTGTGAACTTCATCATGGTCTCCAAAATTAACACTTAATAAGGGGGAAGGGGAATCAGGCAACGCTATTTTATCCACCAGGTGTGGAGAAAAACCACCTGCGGAGCGCCGGATCACAAATTCTTGCTCGCCATCCGGACCACCGGAATGATCATCTCCTCGAGGCTCACCCCCCCATGCTGGAACGTATTGCGGTAATAGTTGACGTAATAGTTATAGTTGTTGGGGTAACAGAGAAATCCATCCCCGCGGGCAAAAATAAATGACGAATTGACCGTTGGCACCGGCAGGCCCGCCTCTTTGGGATCACGGAACGCCAGCACTTCCTTGGCCTCATAATTGAGGTTGCGACCATGCTTATAACGGAGATTGGTCGTCGTCTGCTTGTCCCCAATGACCTTATACGGCGTTTTAACCCGCACACTTCCGTGGTCGGTCGCCAGTATGATATTGATCTTCTTGTCTGCGATCTTCTTCAGCGCCTGGTGCAGGGGAGAGTGCTCGAACCAGCTGGTCGTGATACTGCGATAGCTGATCTCGTCGCTGGCCAGCTCCTTCAGCACTTCCATCTCGGTGCGCGCATGGCTCAGCATATCCACAAAATTATACACGATGATGTTGAGGTCATTGTTCAGCAAATTGTGAATGTTGTTCACCAGATCCTGACCGGCCTGATAGTTGAGCACCTTCGTATACGAAGACTTCAGATGATCCTTCTTCAGCCTCTTCAGCAAGCCCCGGAAAAACTCCTCTTCAAAAAGATTCTTCCCGCCTTCCTCGTCGTCATTCTTCCACTGTGACGGATACTGCTTCTCGATATCCAGCGGCATCAGTCCCGAAAAGATCGCATTGCGGCTATACTGCGTAGCCGTTGGCAGAATGCTGTAAAAACTATCCTCTTCGAGTATGCGGAAGCTTTCCGCAAAAATGGGCTGAATAGCCTTCCACTGATCGATCCGAAGATTGTCAAGCAGGATAAAAAAGGTCGACGTCCCCTTCTCCACGTGCGGCAATACCTTGAACTGGATGAGATTGTGCGACATGATAGGCGCCTCCGTCGACCGGGGATGCACCCAGCTCGCGTAGTTCTTGCTGACGAATTTGAAGAACTCTGTATTCGCCTCCTGCTTCTGCGTCTGCAAAACCTCACGCATCTCGGGACTATCCGATTTCTCCATCTCCAGCTCCCAGTAGACTAGCTTTTTATAGACATCCATCCACTCGTTGTAGTCCGGATTGCTGTTCAGCGCCATAAAAAGATTTCTGAACTGCTGCTGATAGGCCGTCGTCGTCTTTTCCGCAACCAGCCTTTTATTATCGATGATCTTCTTCAGACTGAGCAACACCTGATTGGGATTGACTGGCTTGATCAGATAGTCCGTTATCTGACTCCCGATAGCGTCATCCATCAGATTCTCCGTTTCATTCTTGGTGATCAGCACCACCGGCGTATGCTGGTTGGCCTCCTTGATCTTGGCAAGCGTTTCCAGCCCGGTAATGCCAGGCATCGTCTCGTCCAGCAGAACTACATCGATGGGATTTTCCTTCACAAAATCGATAGCATCGAAACCATTGGTCAGGGCCGTTACTTCATATCCTTTATTTTCCAGAAAGAGTATCTGGGAATGCAAGCTTTCTATCTCATCGTCGACCCAAAGTATTTTCGCTAGTGCCATATCACACAAACTACAAACTCTCGGCCAATTTTAACTAGATTTGACAATTGTTTTAGCCCGTTTTAACAAAACACAAACAGGAATGACCCAATTATCGCGCAAGATCATAAATGACCCCGTTTACGGCTTTATAACACTGGATCATCCCCTGCTGCTGAACATCGTGGCGCACCCTTACTACCAGCGACTTCGCCGGATACACCAGATGGCATTTGCACACCTGGTCTACCCCGGAGCCGTCCATACCCGGCTGCACCACTCCCTCGGAGCCTATCACCTCATGGGAGACGCCGTCACCGAACTGAGACGCAAAGGCGTTACCATCAGCGAAGAGGAACAACTGGGGGTCAAAATCGCCATCCTGCTCCACGACATCGGCCACGGCCCTTTCTCGCACGCTCTTGAGAACGTGGTCATAAAAGGCGCCCACCACGAAACCCTGTCACTTCAGATCATGCAGGTGCTTAACAAGGAATTCAGCGGACAACTCGATACCGCGATACGTATTTTTACGAACGACCACCCCAAACCCTTCCTCCACCAGCTGGTCTCCGGACAACTGGACATGGACCGGATGGACTACCTGTCCCGCGACAGCTTCTTCACAGGCGTCAGCGAAGGCGTCATCGGCTACGACCGGATCCTGAAAATGCTGGCCGTATGCGACGGCCAGCTGATGGTAGAGGAAAAAGCCATCTACTCGATCGAAAAATTCCTGCTCGCCCGCCGCCTGATGTACTGGCAGGTCTACCTCCACAAGACCGTGGTCAGCGCCGAAAAAATGCTGGTCAGGATAATGGAAAGGGCGCGCGAACTGATGATCCGCGGAGAAGAAGTACGCTGCTGCTCCCCGGCCCTGGATTTCTTTTTGCAGGATGCAACGACACACGCGTCGATAGCGTCAAATCTGGACAAATTCTGCCTGCTCGACGACTACGACGTAATGGGAACCATAAAGAACTGGATGTTCCATCCCGACAAGGTCCTGTCCGGCCTTTCCCGGGGACTCATCGACCGCCAGCTGCTAAAAGTAAGACTACAGGCAACTCCTTTCGACGAGTCCTACGTAACGGGCTTAAAAGAAAAAGTGAGCCGGATGCTGGACATATCGATGGAAGAAGCCGGCTATTTCGTGTTCACCGGTGAGGCCGTGAATACGACCTATAACCCCGCCGACGAAAAGATATGTATCCTCTTCCGGGACGGAACGGTAAAGGATATTTCGAAGGTAGACAACGCGCTTATCCAGCAAACACTGGCGAGCACCGTGAAAAAATTTTATATTTGCCATTTGAGTACAGGTTTGTAGAGAACTACATCCTGAAAAACCACAACACTATGCAATTCACTGCTGCCCAGATAGCCATGTTGATCAACGGTAAGACGGAAGGAGACCCCAACGCCGCCGTAAGCAACTTCGGAAAGATCGAAGAAGCCGTTGCCGGCCAGCTCGCCTTTCTCGCCAACCCCAAATACGAAGAATATCTCTATACCACCGGGGCTTCCGTCATCATCATCAACGAGACACAGGAGCTCAGACAATCCATCGGCGGCACCCTGATCCGGGTACCCGACGCCTATACCGCCTTCGCCACCCTCCTGACCAAATACCAGGAGATCGAAGCGCAGCAGCTGACGGGCATCCAGGAGCCTTCCTACCGGGCCGGAACGGCCAGGCTCGGAGACAAGGTGTTCATCGGCGCCTTCGCCTACGTCGGCGAGAACGTCGTCGTCGGCAATAACGTCAAGATCCACCCGCAGGTCTACCTCGGCAACAACGTACGCATCGGCGACAACACCGTGCTGCACCCGGGTGTGAAGATCTACCACAACTGCGTCGTAGGCAGCAACGTCACCATCCACGCAGGCTCCGTCATCGGCAGCGACGGTTTTGGCTTCGCCCCCCAGACAGACGGCAGCTTTAAAAAAGTTCCCCAGATCGGAAACGTACAGATCGAAGACTACGTGGAAATAGGCGCGAATGTCGCCATCGACCGCGCTACCATGGGTTCCACGGTGATCCGCACCGGAGCCAAACTCGACAACCTCATACAGATCGCCCACAACGTGGACATCGGACACCATACCGTGATCGCGGCCCAGGCTGGCATCAGCGGAAGCACGAAGATCGGCAGCGGCGTAATGATCGGCGGACAGGCAGGCATCGTCGGCCACGTCCAGATCGCCGACGGAGCCCGTATCAACGCACAGAGCGGGGTTACAAAATCCATCAAATCGCAGGGCGGAGCCGTAACGGGAACCCCCGCATACGACTATACCAGCGCACTCCGCAGCCAGGCCATCAGCCGCAACCTGCCCGATCTCGAAAAAAGGCTCAAGGACCTCGAGGAACAGATCCGCCAGCTGCTCTCGGAAAAGGTCTAGCCGACCCGTCACAAGCTGCGCATAATTACTTACATTTAGGACGGTTTAATAACATATACCTATGTCCGCAACCGACACCTTTCTGCAGTCCGTAAAAGACGGATACACCTTCAGGGGCGAAACTATTCTGATGGGCGCAGGCATGCTCGACGGGCACGCCGTAACCGGCGCCAGCGTATTCCTGCCGCTGAAAACCATGAACCGCCACGGCCTCATCGCCGGCGCGACCGGCACCGGAAAGACCAAGACCCTCCAGATGATCAGCGAGGCCCTCAGCGACGCCAGCGTGCCCGTAGTGCTGATGGACATCAAGGGCGACCTCAGCGGCATCGCCGCCACCGGGACCGCCAACGATAAGGTGAACGAACGCTATCAGCAGATCGGCGCAACTTATACTCCAGCCGCCTACCCGGCAGAGTTTCTCACCCTCAGCGGCGAAAAAGGCGCCCGCCTCCGCGCCACCGTCAGCGAATTTGGACCTGTGCTGCTCGCAAAGATCCTCGGACTCAACGACACCCAGGAAGGTCTGGTGGCCATGATCTTCAAATTTTGCGACGACAACCAACTCCCCCTCCTCGACCTGAAGGACTTCATAAAAGTGCTGCAATACGTAGGCAACGAGGGCAAGGCAGAGATCGAAAAATCCTACGGCAAAGTCTCCACCACCTCCACGGGAACCATCCTCCGGAAGGTCATCGAACTCCAGCAACAGGGCGCAGACGTCTTCTTCGGCGAAAAAAGTTTTGAGGTCGCCGACCTGATGCGTATAGCCGATGACGGCAGGGGCATGATCAGCATCCTCCGGGTCACCGACCTCCAGAACAGACCGAAATTATTCTCGACCTTCATGCTCCAGCTGCTGGCCGAACTCTATGCCACCTGCCCGGAAGAAGGCGACCTCGACAAACCCAAACTGGTCCTGTTCATCGACGAGGCCCACCTCGTATTCCAGGAAGCCAGCGACGCACTGCTCCAGCAAATAGAGACCATCATCAAGCTGATCCGGAGCAAGGGCGTCGGCGTCTTCTTCTGCACCCAGAACCCATCGGATATTCCAGCCGGAGTGCTCGCCCAGCTGGGCCTGAAAGTACAGCACGCCCTCCGCGCCTTTACCGCCGCAGACCGGAAAGACATCAAACAGGCGGCAGAGAACTATCCGACCAGCAGTTTTTATAAAACAGAAGACCTTCTCACGAAACTGGGCATCGGCGAGGCCCTCATCACCTCCCTCAACGAAAAAGGCATCCCCACGCCACTCGTACACTGCCTCCTCTGCTCCCCCCGCAGCCGGATGGACATCCTCACCCCGGCCGAACTCGACGGCGCCATAGCCAAAAGCAAACTGACCGCCAAATACAACACCCCCGTCGACTCCGAAAGCGCCTACGAGATCCTCACCGCGAAACTGGCCGAAGCCGCAGCCAAAAACAGCGACACCGGCGGCGCCGGCGGACAAACACCCTCCAAAAAACAAGAAAGATCCACACTCGAAAAAATTCTCGACAGCCCCGCCGCCCGCCAGGCCGAACGCACAGCCGCCGGCATCATCACGCGCAGCCTCCTCGGCGCCCTGGGCCTCGGCGGCAAAAGTAAAAGATCCTGGTTCTGACCCAATCGCCGCAGACGCTGCTAACTCCTCCGCGATGAGGCCGAATCCTTCCGCGGCGAAGCCGAACCCTTCCGCGCCGCCAGACAATTATCACAAATCCCGCAATCCCCCGCATCCTTATCCCCAAAATAGCGAGCCAGATACCGGCTCCTGCACTCTCCCGCGCCAAGCCCCAGATACCGGATCATCGCCCGGATCCGCGTCGCATATACTTCCTTCTTCTCCCTGTAGCTGACCGGATCGATATACAACTCCTCCGTCGCCACCCGGTCCCTGAAGAAATACAGCTGAGGCGACTCTTTCAGCGGCGTATAGTCGATGATGCGGAAAGCATTCAACTGCTCCAGCTGAGCCGCCAGCTGAGCCTGCGAAATATGCAGCTGCCACGCCACCTGCCGCTCGCGTATCGCCACCGACTGGTCAAAAATACCTTCATAGCCCCGCAACAAACCATGTATCAGCGGCTCCAGTTCCGGATGGTCCCGCTCAAAATCATAAAGCGTCTCCTTCCCCACGCAAAAACGGGCCCTGGCGGGCAGGAATACCTGCTGCTGCCAGCTGAAGATCCCCTCCTGTTCCAACACCTTCAGCACATTCACCACGGCGCTCATCTCCAGCCCAAACCGCGCGGCAAAACCCGTCAGATCAAAATCATAATAATTGCCCTCGCCCGAACCCGCAGGCAGCTGCAAATAATTCATCAGATGCTGATAGACCGGCCGGATCTTGTCCAGCGTCGGAAAACGCGCATCCGGCATAGACTCCAGCCGCACCGCCTCCCCGTTTTCGGCCAGCAGCACCGCATAGGCCTTCTGGCCATCCCTGCCCGCACGACCCGACTCCTGATAATAGTTCTCCACAGACTCGGGAACGTCCGCATGGATCACTGCCCGGACACCAGCCTTGTCGATCCCCATGCCAAAAGCATTTGTACTAACGATGACCCTTACCCTGTCTTTCAGCCAGTCCTCCTGTCTGGTCACCCGCTCGTCCTGCGAAAGCCCGGCATGATAGGCGACCGCCGGAATACCCTGCCGCACCAACCCCTCGCTGATATCCCGCGTCGACCGGCGCGTCCTGCAGTAGACGATGGCGCTGCCCGCCACTTTGGATAGTATTTCCGCCATCTTCTGCAGCTTGTTGCCCACGGAAAAAACGCTGTAGGAAAGATTCGGCCGCGTAAAAGGCAGACGAAACACGGCCGGCGCCCGCATCTCCAGCTTGTCCGCAATATCTTCCAGGACCGCGGGGGTCGCAGACGCAGTCAGACCGAGCATGGGCACCTCCGGCAAGGCTTCCCTCAATGCCGCAATGCGCAGATAGGTAGGCCGGAAATCATATCCCCACTGGCTGACGCAGTGCGCCTCGTCGATGGCGATAAGGCTGACATTCAAAGAATGCAGATAGTCGGAAAAAAGACCCGTCTCGAGCCTTTCCGGGGAGACATAGAGGAATTTGCAGTTGCTGTTGCCCGCCAGCTGGAGTGTCGCTGCCACCTCTTTACGGCTCATCCCGCTGTGGAGGGAAAAGGCGGTGATCCCCTTTTTGCGAAGCCCGTCCGTCTGGTCTTTCATCAGCGCAACCAGCGGACTGACCACCAGACAGAGACCCGGAAGCGCCATCGCCGGCACCTGGAAGCACAGGGACTTACCCCCACCGGTCGGCAGAAGGGCAAGCGTGTCCTTACCGGCCAGCACAGACCGGATGATCTCTTCCTGGCGCGGCCTGAAACCGTCATAGTGCCAGTACTGACGCAAAAGCGCCGGCAGATCGGGTGTATTGGGATTTGTCATGTTAATCCAGCTTCTTCACATAAAGGCGCAGCGAATTGACCGCCAGGACCACATCGCTGAACCCCATCACCAACGCCGCCAGCGCCGGCGTCAGCAGCCCCGTAGCCGCCACCGGAATGGCAACGACGTTGTAGGAAAAAGCCCAGAAAAGATTGCCCCTGATCGTCGAAAAGGTATGCTTCCCCAGCCCGAGTGCAGCCGGCAGCTGCTGCAGACCGTTGCCCATCAGCACGACGTCGGCAGTCTGTACGGCCAGCTGCGAAGCATCGCTCATCGATATGCCGACAGTGGCGCGGGCCAGCGCCGGAGCATCGTTGATGCCATCGCCAACCATCGCAGTAGGCATCTCCCCAGTCAGCCGGGTCACCTGCCGCAGCTTGTCCTCCGGACTCTGTTCCGCCAGCACTTCCTGTATTCCCAGCGCCCCGGCAACGTCCTGACAGGTTTGCCGCCTGTCCCCGCTGAGCAGAACGGTATGGATCCCCCTCCCGTGCAGCCAGGACACGATACCAGCAGCCTCCGGACGCAGCTGGTCCCGGACGTCTACCCAACCCAGAAGACGGTCGTTGCAGACGATATAGACATTATGCGCATCATCGGAGGTCAACCCCGCCGCAACCTTATACGAACCGGCCCAGTAGATGTCCCCCTCCTTCGTCTCG
>Ga0310811_10008510_pt1 | contig 13201 bp, 12 predicted proteins | sample YCmetagenome_FD_207642 | JGI IMG/M metagenome (GOLD analysis project Ga0310811, IMG submission 207642) | Soil microbial communities from experimental microcosm in Duke University, North Carolina, United States - YC | ecosystem: Engineered > Artificial ecosystem > Soil microcosm > Unclassified ...
CAGAAAGAATGTGACGTGAATGATGATCCAGGTAGCTCTGGCACCCCATGGGCCCAGATGATCAGGTAGGTTCAATCATGTGGGCACCCAAAGTCCATACGCCGTGGAACGACAATTTTACCTATTTTACAGCATGTACCCTTCTTCGCGAGCACGTGCTACAGGGGACTCTGAACGCTTGATCAAACAAACTTATAGTGTACGTGTCTCATTACCTGATGATCGCACACGAGGTATTACTAGGAAGTGGCACTTAAGTACGTTTCTTAGCTATCTCCGCCGCCTCGGGAGTCTAATCATCCTTCGCATCAGCTGCCTACTTCAGTCAACAGAAGCTTGATCGGCTGAACACAATCGACAATATACCAGGGGTCGGTGATGTCCCGGTTCCAGACGGATGGTTCCGAAGTGCTCGTAGAGATGCTAAGATGAGACGAGACGATGACCTACCAAAATCTGCGCTTGCAAAGCCACTCCCACAGTTTCCCATGGAGGGCGTACTACCCAAGATCAATCCGGTTCAATCCGGATTTCAATCATCATTCCACGCTTCAAATTCAAATCCTTCACCATTTACACATTTTCCCACTTCAAGAAATTCCTCCCAGCTTGATCTGCTGGAGATAGAGGCAACAAGTGGGCGTAAAATTGCTTATTCCTTTCCTTCTTCCGCAGAAGGATCTTCTAGGCATCACTCTTCCAACGTCCGCCAGATGACTTATTCTGCTCCAAATGTAGTTCCTACTCAGATCCAATCACAATTTCGCGAAGCGCCGTTCCAGAGTCGCTCGGCATGCCCTTCTCCTCCCTCATCATCATCCTCTGGACCTGCTACCCCAAGTCCACGCATCAGTCCTTCTCATCTCTCCGAACAGCTGGTGCCCCTTGAATACCTGCAAGGGCTTGCATATCCGAGGCGCGAACCGATTGATGAACAATTTCTTCAGCGTTTTTCAACTCAGGTCCCGCCGGCTTTTGTCTCAAAGGGAGGAGACCGAAATCACCCCCCTTCAAAGGGACATTCTGCTTTGCGCTCCGAATCGATAGGGTGTTCGTATACATGATGGTTCATTGAGGCCAATCCAATCTCGAGACTTTCTACGACTTCCTTTTCTACTTATTTTAATATACCTCATCTCGCAGGCGTATTGATTTGTCAATTATACCTGGACTTCACAATTATAATAATCACGCATACCTTGTTAAACTTACATATTGCTACTTGTTATATAGACTTGATGTCGAACGCACATGGGTACCTTATTGTCATTCTGATAAGGGTGAACTTGCCCTGTATCCTAAATGTTGTCCATCAAACTCGTACTACATAGTTAGCTGGAAAGCCTCGGATTGATATGCTGGTAGTACTTTGTACCGCACAGTAACCGCAGGAATGTATCGAACACCGTCGCCACATTAATGTGTCTATTTACTAAGTTGCAGTGAACTAGTGGGTGTGGGCCTGGTTGTTCATTATCATGAATCTCAAATGATCCGAGACGTATCATCAAACGTGAATACGATCAGCGGAAGAATCGAGGCCGTGAGAGGCTTTCCGTCTCGAAGGGTCATTGTTGCTGTGCTGGGATAGGGGTTTTGTTGATCATCTCGTCTCGGGTTGGAAGCTGTTGGCGGGGAGAGTTACCGAGATATCCCCTGGTATCCCCGCCTGCAGAAAATTTACATGTTCCTCTCACGCAGGACGTACTTCGACATTAATGCCAAGCCTAGGTACGTACCACAGACACAATGTGTAGGCTGACCCCAGGGAACATATTCGTATATATCCGTAAACAACAACTTCCTCTTTTAATTCACCCATTCGTGATACTTCTGCCCGTTTGCGGTTCCGTAAAACATTACCTGAAACGTGATGTGATGTAGACCGTATCTATTGTAGCGGCACTTGTGGGTACGTCAAACTGGGCGTCCAGATGTGACGGCAGACATTTCCGATTCAGAGCAGGTTGGCACACTGCAGTAGTGCTGGCAGTCTGCTCAGGGGCGTTCTTCTGGTCATTCCGCGGAAAATGCCACATGTATGCAACCGCCCTGCTGATGCTTAATCGCCGTCTCGGACCGAACTAAGGAATCTATTCGTTGTTTGACCAGGTATGCTCAGTCGGGGCGTATTAACGGAAAATGGGTGTATTGAAGTTAGTCCTGAAATAGAATATGTACTTTGGGTAAGTCACCCGACAAATCAAAGCGACTTACTTTGTCCCCTCGTACGAAAGGAGGAGTGGTGGGCTTGCATGACAGGTCCCAGGCGATATTAATTAGCAGGGTGATCCTTAGCACAGTACATGCACTTCAAACACCCGCATTTCAGCCAACTATTGGCAATCTGACCGGGAGCTTTCTTGAAACGCAGACGTCGCAGGGATATTGTAAATCTTTTGAGAGGGATTATCGCCAATGGCCAGTTTAGATGTGTCAAACTTTGAACAGATCTTGTACGTAGTGTTCCATTGTTCCTAACGAAGAACAGGGAAGCAGACATGGATAATAGTTTTGGGAAATATCAACCAGGACCAGGTAATATCATGAATTAGATGCCTGGAAAATACTGAGTATACATGACGACAATGTTGCTGCAACTTCCTCTCCCGAGGTGCATTGCAAAAATTATTTGCTTCCAACACCAGAAGAAAAAAAGAGGGTGTTCTGTACGGCAATGAACCCTGCGGTCCAAAACGGCTCCGCGGAAGCAGCGCATAGGAAGACTTCCAATCCGACGACTTCGGGATTGTCGCATGATTTGAATCAAAGAAGGCCAGCGAAATAAGGACGAGATGACTGGCATTGTATACCATCTAGGTATACAGTGGCGTATAGTGGCATCATGGTGTGGATAATCCCAGGCTCCACCAATGAGCATCCCCCGATCAGCAAGGCCCCTCCTACCATTATTCACCGTGACGCGAGGCTTTCCCCAGCACTGAAGCATAAAGTAAACAAAGGCACGAACCTTGCATTTCACTAAGCGCTTTAAGCTTTATGTAAGTGAGTAATTATATCCCTATAATGGTCTGAGTTTGGAAGATTGGGGCCCGGCGAGGTTGCATGACACCAGCAGTATGACACTATTGGGGGAGATCCGATCGGATGAGCCTGAGCAGTGCAATCAATAGCCCTGCTGTGCACGATACTGCATGTCATATATCGATCCAGCAGGGCCTGCACGCGAGTATTGAACGTTTAGCGTTCAAGTCCTGCAGTAAACGATATTAGTTTTGGTAAGCTTTCAATATCATACGATGATGCTGTCACATATCGCAAAACACTTCAGGTCAACCCTGAGCGGCGTTTTACAAGCATACGCTCGCAGGCAGCTCGCCCCGCGTTGACCTACTAGTATGTATATAAGCGAGGTAGAATGATGCTCTGAGAGTCGCGGCAACTTAAACCGAGAAGATGATGGAGGGCTGTGAGTAAAAACAACTTCTTTGTAAATCGCAAGCGACAAACATTCATGCGTGCACATGCCTGATCCAGCGTGGAGACGCGATTGGAATCCGCGTGGCCAGGGCTATGTCCTTGGCAAGGGTCTCAAGTCTCTGAAACCTTCAGTGCAACGTGGCTAGCGGTCATGTGACCTAGTAGGCGGTGCTTACGATCGAGACCAAGTCTGAACAACTGAGAGAGGGACTCTGAAAGTGTCATAGCATCCGAAATACAGCTGTGTCCCATTATGCCTACAAATCCGCTTTTACCAAAATCTATAGCAGGCGTTTCTAGGGAGCCGGAACCGAAAATTCGCGGTGCAAACAGGTCTACGAAAGTCGCTGGCAAACTTAAGGTCCTACCAGACCAACCAACATCCACTACTCAAAGCAAACTTTTGCCACGTCCAGACGCTGAGGAAAGTCTGGGTACGACAGGAGATACGGATGACGGGGATGACGAGGATGAGGACGAGTCGGATGACGACGAAGACGAGGATGTTGAAGTACGGCTACGTCAAATATCCCAGATTCCGCAGGGAACGGCACGAAGAGATGCACTGAAACTGACGAAGAGAAAGGCGAAGTCACTACCTCGCGTAACAGCATACGCGACGGCAAGGTAACTCTTTGTTGGCTTCTTCCTTGACTAGTATGTAACTGATATGCATTGTCCCGATTTAGTTCCTATCGTCTGCATGAACTTTCGAAGTTTTTCAATGCGCGAAGGGCATCCTATTTTGCAGACCCCAGGATTATCGACGAAGTTTTGTATACTCCTTATGCTTATGAACCCCAAGTCAACCAACAAGCAAATGCGAAATCTTTACCAACGAGTGGGGATTTGTTAGGAGTTCCGGAACTAAATCCCCTGATCTCTGAAGCGGAAGACAATGGGCTCCCCTCAAATCGCAAGAAGATTAGCAAATTTCACACTGTTCCAACCGAGGCCGAGATTTTCATTTTCGCCTATGGAACAGTCGTCATATGGGGAATGAGTGAAGCCCAAGAGAAACGTTTCCTGTCCTCCATGTAAGTATTTTCTTCTGTTAGAATCAACCTTGACGAACTGCTCGTAGCAAGCGTTTTGAAGTTGGAAGATTGGGTAGGTGAGGGCGTTTGTATTCTCTGCAGAACTCTGAATTGCTGGCAGCACCAGACAGTGTTGAGATGGAGGACCTGAATTATTACTATGCTAATTACAGTCGGTACGTTTACTCCCTTTCCAAAACCCCCTGATTTTAACCCATGACACAGTATATATAATGATGTCATCACCTTGCGCAAAGGGTCTGGTTACATGTGAGTCGAGTATGAATGGGGTCTCTATGATGCTTAAACACATCAAGGACAAAGCTCTCTCTATCGCACGCACTGTCTCAGTCCGTCAAGATATCCTTGGTGCGCTGACTTCATTCTGTGGCATAATCTCTTCCTGACGATTGCTCAGTTCGAGGAGCTTATCTCGAATACCATCGAAGATACGAAAGATATACCCGAAACATTGTCAGAAACAGGGAAGATCGGCATACCTCATAAAGGTGGGACAAGAAGATGCTGCATCGTAAACCATCTCACATATATTTCCAGAAATCATGCGCAAAACTGGGGAGTTATTCATATTACGGACTAATATTAACTCTGTAGGCTCTGTCTTAGACTCTCCAGTAAGAAAATATTTATCTAGAGTACATTGAATTCACCCCTGCCCCCATTTTAGGAAGTATTCTGGGTAAGCTGGGTAGTTCACGTCAAGTGTCGGCATTTTTGACATTATATTCAGAGCTTTCCTGATCTCCAACCGTTATACGATGCCGCGCGCAGTTATCTGGAAATCCCTCAGCGAATCAATCTCCTAAATACACGAGTCGAGGCTGGTTTGGTTCATGTGGCGTGCTTTCAATTACTGACTTCATAGACAGGTTCTTCAAGATATGCTCCAGCTTCTCAAGGAGTCTGTATCAAGTAGGCATGCAGAACGACTTGAGCAGATTGTTGTTGCTCTTATTGGGATTGAAATCGGTAATTTCATCTTTGTTTTTGTTTAGCGATGAGCTCAAATTGGTGCGGTCTAGTACTTGGCATTATCACCATTCTTGTAGATCTCATGGCTTGATTTCTCGCACTCCATTCATATACCTCGCATGCTCAATTACGGCGCAACCTGTATTCTGCATTTATAGAAGGCAAAACTTGCCTCTCGCTGACTCAAGTCATTTTCCATGGTGACGTTGGCAACCGTCTAGATCCGCATTTATTACAGCGAATCAGATTGCATTCATCTGCACTGGCAGTATAGGCAATCACTGAACCATACTGCTAGCTAGCACGAGAGGGAAATTGTCAAGGCCGCCCAAGATTGTCTCAAAACGGATATCGAAAGCGAGAGACACAACTTCTGTGAAAAAATAGAACGAACTTTACTGGAGCCACAGCCCCGTCTCTACCTTCTCCGCGTCTCTCACAAAGACCTTCTGATCTTGTTATCGAGGGCCTGAAACAAAAATGTTATCTTGGGTGTATCCCGCCCTCAGATAGAGAGAGTATTGCGTACTGGACATGGGAGTGTTCTGGTATCAATCAGGACTCCTTCTCCTTGCAATCTTGGAGACCATCAAAGCTTGGCAAATAACTTGTCTTCTAGTTGTGTTCTTGCGCAAACTTGATTGAGATTGGATGATAGCTAACTTTTAAGGAGATAGATCCTTCATCGGGTGGGCTTCCAAAGCTGATACGTGCCTTAAGGAACCTGATTTCTCACTTCGAAATTTCAAGATGCCAATGATATGGACAAGTACGCAACATCAAGCAACATTTGCCTCCGTCTCACACGCGTTCAATTACTGCCAATTGCGGATCCGATGCATCATATGCATAACCCCGCGCCCCATAGCAAAAATACAGATGCGCCCGAGCAAGATTTTCATCTTGCAAATGCATGGTATACTATTCCTCGCTTGTTACGCCCAAGGCTTGAATGACATTCTTTAATGGAAGAGTATCAGGTTCTCTGAGTACCCCAGGATTTGGCCGAGGGCCATATCATTCGCACTGCAATTATTATTAAGTTGTCAATGTCCCACACAGCTTGCTCAGGAGAGTAATTGACGTCACTGCGAGAACGAGTACTCAGTAACGGCCTTCTTTCGAGAACTTGGACGTTATCCTTGAAACGAGTCGTTGCGTATTCGATGATCAAAGGATTGACAATGACATTTGCCCGCCGTCTCCGGTCCACGGTGGTAAAAGCCGATGGATTGATATACAAATAGTGGAAACCAACGCAACGCCAGCACTAATAGATACTTATTATTCCCTCCATGTTATTATTTTCTCATACCCACCTTACACACTTCTCCGGATCCCCCGTTCACTGACCGTACATCCTTCAGCGTTAGAAGCTCAAAAACTATATATAGAGGGAGGGGGCGTCATAACCCAATTATATTACCTTATCAGGCATTTGTCAGGCACCACGAAATGTGAGGTGCCCAAGCTGGGATGCCTTGAGCTCCATCGCTACTCCAATGTCCACCTCGCCTTGCTGTTGTTCCGCGCGCCCTATGCTCCAGTTCAATTCTTCAAACATCTGATCGCCTTATGGCTGAATTTTTGCGGCGTCTTGTTTCGGGTGGTAAAGCTAGGTTCAAGGATCCGAATCTTGACCTTGAGCTAGGTATTTGTGCTTCATTAATTATCGAACTTCCTGTGACGCACACTTTTGTCGTATTCTTCTAGATCTTGCGTATGTAACTGATCAAGTCATTGTTATGGGCTATCCTGCTGCTGGCATTGAGGGCCTCTACCGAAACCGCCGCGAGGATGCTCAGCGTTTTCTTACTGCTAGGCATGGTAGCGACTTTTGGGTATTCAACTTCTGCCCAGTCAGGGAGAACTTTTATGACAAGAGCGTTTTTGGAGGACGAGTGAGTCGCTATCCCTTTCCAGATCATCAGTAAGGAACAGTCATACATGGTTGGTTTACAATCGCTGAGCACTACATCCAGTGCGCCCCCCCTTGCCATTCTCCCCTTGGTTTCGAGAGAGATACATGCTTGGGTAACAGTTTCAAAGGACCGAGTAGCTGTCTTACACTGCAAAGGTGCAGCTCGCCCTCCATCCACTTTGCACATCCACTAACTCCAGTCTCGTGCAGCTGGGAAGGGAAGGTCGGGCACGCTAGTCTGTGCTTATCTTCTCTCACTCGACACATTCTCTCCTCCTGTTGAAAACAGTTACCCTGAAAAGGACTGGGTAACCGTACGTGTTGAAGATTGTATGCAAGTAATCCCCGATGATGCTGCCCTTGAAGAATTAGAGGAAGCAGCCGTCTCCTCCGCATCATCCATTGTGGAAGAAAAACTCTCGGAGCCCCGAGATGAAAGTCGAAGTATTCCCTCCAAGCCCTCTGTGCCTATGTTACAACAGGTATTAGACTTACACACCTCGCGTCGCATGAAAGCGTCGTCCATCTCAACGAACACATCAAACACGAAGCCGAGAGCAGGTGTTAGCATTCCTAGTCAGCGGCGCTGGCTTTTATACTGGTCGCAACTTCTTGCTGGCGAGGGTCCGCCTGGGATGTGGGGACTGTCAGGCATGAAATCGGGCTCGCACGATGACTCCAATCCGCCACCAATTCTCCAGAGGAAAGTGCGCATTACCGAAATTTCGCTTCGACTGCGTGAGCTCTTTGGAATTAAAGTGGGTCTCGTTCGTGCAGCCAACATGCTAATGGATCGCGGAAAGGACGGACGTGGTCTCACTGATAGTCTTGGAAATAACCGTGTGTGGGCATCGCTAGCACGTTATGACGATGACTTGGTCAACGCTCTAGAGCGTTGGGAGCAAAGTACTCGGGATATCACTAACTTGGGAAGGCGAAAACACAAGTCATCCGAATCGGTCAGTGGTATCTTTACTAGCGACAAATGGGACAAAGAAAAGATGGTACGGACTTTCGCTCGGATGGGAGATAATGGAAAGCTACCTTCCGAAATGAATAGCAAAGACGAGGTTCGTCAACTCTATAACAAGCTGATCGCACTGTCTAGAGAACTCACGAATGTCAGAGTATTAAGGTTTACAGCTATGTTCTCAGTCCGCTGACTGAGGAGTGTTGGGTGGAAATTTCCAAAGCACCGCCTCAGGAAGAAACTCACAGCTCAGAGGCTTCAGTCAAATCAGGGATGAATTCTATTCATTCCATATCCCGGCCAGTGACAAACGCCAGGATCGGTCGCAGCGGAATAGTAGTTGACGCTCACCGAGAGTTGCGGATCAAAATTTACATGGGTCAGGTATGTATTTATTGTTTTCCGCATGCTATTCCTTACGCCAAGCCTTGGTAGGTGTTTATGACTTGGCTGTGGTTCATCCCAGCATTTCATATTTCTCTTGATACGCCATCCTCATCGTTCACACTGCGTCGAGATGACCTCGATTTCCCGATTGGCATAGGCAAGGGTATTATGGATGTGGAATTGAAAATGGAATGGTGCCAAGATGTAGATGATATGCAAGTGGAAACTACCCGGACGGACTCACCTTCGTCAGGGGTGGAGACTGTCGTGGCCAGCATCGCCGGTGGCGTTGAAGTTGGCCAAGCTGTCGAAAGATAAGGGCGTCAACGATTCGTACTACGGCACTTTACACGTCAAATGGAGGCGGCCGCTTTGCTCTCAGGAGATCTGGGGTCCTCAATTTCCTTCATTGCATGCTAAGGTCCTGAACCCTCGCGCCAACTGCCATCATACTACGACGGACAGTGTAATATAGGACAATGCAGGCTAATATTATGCTTTTTTCGCGTGCTCCTTATCAGATGTTCCTTCATCGTGACGTCGGGTGTCCGGAAACGAGTAGGGCCCATCAACGTTACGAGTCACGCGGGAAGAACAGCAAGCGCAGCTTTTTGATGTTGCAGAACCAACCATGTGGGTTTCATTTAAGTGTATCAGATGGTAATCACTCATTACACCACGCTGAAAGCGGTCCCGGACCTTGACAGTGAGAAAAGATGAAACCCAGAAGCGAATTGTTTCCGGACTATTTTCAACCATTAGGCATGAGCCTGGGGATTATGTTTCTCATCTTAATACTGTTATAGTGAATCGTTGAGAGTTGGCCTGGGTTAAAGATTGTTTGTTGTACCCTGGTCCCTATGCTGCCATTCGCGCTAAAAGTTGTGTGGTTTGCACTGTCGTTTTCTGGTAAGCAGATTCGGGCATCAAAACCTTCTCGGACTGACGCCACAGCGGTACAGGTATTTTTGCATGCTGGATAGTTCTAACAGTGTTCGCTCGCGCGACTGGGAGCTACTGGGGTCCAATGTTGTACTGCGTTTTTGCGACCATACTCCAGGGAATTTTTTGCCTGGGTGCGTTTATGTTCCCGTGCCAAACAGGTGAGGGTCGGAGTCGGGGAAGCTTTACTGACTCCTTGAAGGAATGGTATATAACATGAACCCGTTTGATATGCCACCGGCATTTTGCAAAGGCAAGCTTCTATATTGTTCTATGTTGTTCTTTTGCCCTAAGATCTTGAGCAGCTCAGACGTTCATCATATACTATTCCGCTCACTCCTTGACGGGAGTATGTGCCGCGTTCACGATGGCGACGACAAGCGCTGTGGTGTGGCCGTCCTCTGTGATAATGACTGCGTCGTCGTGGGTGGTTTGCACAATTGCCGTACCGATTCGCTTTTGAATACTTATGAGTGAGCAGAACATTGGTATGGCGAAACTATTATCTCTTGCCCATCATCGTGTTTCCACTTGGTGCACTTGGTGTTGCCGTTCCCGTCCTACTATCCCTCCACGCAATACAACCCACAGATGATCTTCACTGCGATGCTAGCCATCCCATATGGTGCGCCACTTGCATTACCAACGTCATGGTGAAGCTCACATACGCAGGGGACGATTCTTAGGCTACGCGGGCATATCCATGATCCTCGCCATTCCATGCTTCTTCCTGTCTGCAATAGCAGCCCACCGCGTGTTCAGAATGCACACGGTGCACCGAGAGCTTTTCAAGCTCACACCCCCAGACCCACATTCCCTGTCGCCTGAAAGGGAGGTCAATACCGTTGAACCCTCAAAAAGTCTGCCCTCTCCGCTTATGCCCGACTCGGATGTGGGTCCCAAGTCCGCGGAATCTGGGAACCATTTAATGGAAAACCATGATCAGGACGTGGCGGTGATGCCAAGGATAGGTATTATGCCTCGTGTTGACGACATGGATGATTCCGCGGCTATGTCGAAGGCGATCCATCCCCCGCGGGCTGAAATTCTTCCGTCCTCCGTATCCTCACCGTCTTCGCCAAAGCGCTTTTCGGAGGCATCGCAATGGGACGAATCTCAGATACGGGACCAACAAGTTACCATTGTGCCCATTGAAGAAGGCACAACTACTCTTCCGATATCAAGTGAGTCGTTCTGGTAGTACCTTGGTACCCTGGAGTACGTATTTACTTTGCCGTCTAGGTCATCATGGTTATGCACAGCCTAGACAGAGTCTTGCACCTGCAATATGGAGGCTCATTCTCTTTCAAATGTACGCGCGTCGAAGTATAGGTCGGGCCTTTAGAGGTGCTAATGTGCATCCTTAGGGCGTTCTTTATCACCCAATGTCTGGCCGCGCTTTCGACTATAATCGATGTAGCATCACATCGTACATACCCAACGCCTTTTGGGACGCAGCATGTAGCGTTAGTGCTGGTCGGATGGGGACCGTCGATAGTGTTTGGTCAGTTCCCGCCTGTTCTTATAAACACAGCCTAGCTCACCATTTCTTCAGGCCACCTTCCAGCAGTCCGGCGTAGATTATTGTTCTGGCGCCGTGCGAAGTGTTAGTACCACCTGTTCGCTCGAAGACCAAGAATGTGTTTATTTTATTGTGCCCACTGCATGCTAATCTACATCATAATAATTCGCTTTTCATCAATCAGTGTGGTTTTGCACAGCCTGATGTTTAAGAAGTAAATTTGACACAGTGCACTGGAGGGCCACTGCCAAGTTTACATCATTTTAGTGAACCGGAAAGGCGCCGCAAAAATGTTGTCAGTAGGTTTCGAACCAACTCCAAGAGAAACAGATTTTGACTCCGTTGAGGGTAGCCACTTGGCCAAGACTAGTTGGACGGAACTCTCACGAAACCATCCGTGAGTCGATGTCAAGGTGTGTTCTGGTATAAAAAGACGCATCAATCGGCAGGTTTTGAACCTGCGCAGTCAGAGAGAAACAGATTTTGATTCTGTGACGGTGACCGTTGACCTAAGACCAGTTAGGGGAATCTCTGGCGAAACCATGCATGAGTGTATGTCGAAGTGTGTTGCAATAGGGAAAAAAACCTCTGAAGGAGTGGCGACAAAAAACCTGTCGATTGGCAAGTTTCGAACCTGCACACAACAAGTAAACAGATTTTAATTCTGTTGAGCAACCACTTTGACTGACGCCGGTTATATGAACGTCTGACAACATTATCCATGAGTGAATGGCAAGGTGTGTTCCGAAAGAGAAAAAACGTCCTTCAGGAAGGACTGAATCTTCAAGGCGCGTTTCAATAGACAAAATTGTCCAAGAGTAGATGGCAAGGTGAGTTCCGAAAGAGAGGAAAAACCTCTCTGAGTAAGGAGTGGCATGTTCCAATAGACAAAAGATTTCTCGGTCGGCAAGTTTCGAACCTGCGTAGGACAAGAGAAACAGATTTAAATTCTGTTTTGCAACCACTTTGACTGATACTAGTTATATGAACCTCGAACAACATTATCCATGAGTGAATAGCAAGTTGAGTTCCGAGACAAAGAGAGAAAAACTTCTGGAGCGAATCTTCAAGGCATGTTCCAATAGACAAAAAGCTCTCGATCGGCAAGTTTCGAACCTGCACAGGACAAGAGAAACAGATTTTAGTTCTGTTGTAGCCACCACTTAGCTAATCCCGGTTATATGAACCTCTAACAAAACTTTCCACGAGTGCCAGTGAATGGCAAGGTTGGTGAAAAAAACACGTTGTCGTCAGGTTTCAAACCTACGCAGTTCGAGAGAAACAGATTTTAATTCTGTTTATGGTAATCTCCTCGACCAGGATGCCTCGCAACTTGTCCGAAGAATTGTCCATGAGTGATGTAATTTGCATTTGTCGGCAGGTTCTGAATCCGCACCTAAGATTTCTAATCTGTCATGGACCTTGAAGGATCCATGACGATCACTGTTGAGTGAATGTTCAAGGCATGGTAAAAGGAAAAAGATTATTGAGCAGTGTAATAGATTTCCACCCTGTCTGGCTTACCACTTGACATCCGTCGTATGAGCCGAAGAACATTATGCATCGACAGTAGAATCACATAGGATTAGCAGTCGCTAACGCAAAATGAAAAGAAAAGATGGACACAGAACACGCGGCGACTTTGAGAAGCGAGTCAGGGGCTGGTGCTGGCGCCGTTTATGTTGCTAATGGGGTATTAATTTCCACAGGGTTAAAAAGTGGGCTGATAGTCCGTATCATAACCTTAAAATTTGCCATCACATAAGACGCCACTCTAATTTTGATACTACAGTGTAATACCCTCAAAATCATATCCAGTGAGTGATAGCAACCCAGTTCGAGCCATAAAGGCATAACACCAAAGTATGTATATCGTACATTCTGCCTTTGTATTACCATCGCAAACATGACAAGGCGTAACAGCGGGGCGTGCGTATCGTATGAAGAGAAATAGGGGAAAGGGTCGACATGCTTTTTAAGGCACAGCC